>Ga0081538_10003134_pt1 | contig 15720 bp, 16 predicted proteins | sample TabmetS5T2R1_FD_71022 | JGI IMG/M metagenome (GOLD analysis project Ga0081538, IMG submission 71022) | Tabebuia heterophylla rhizosphere microbial communities from the University of Puerto Rico - S5T2R1 | ecosystem: Host-associated > Plants > Roots > Rhizosphere ... | reverse complement strand
GAGGAGCCCGCCGAGGGCGAGGGCGAAGCGCCCGAAGAATCCTCCGAAGAGTAATGCGCCTCTTCCGTCGAGGCGAACGGGCCTCGACGCTCGATCTGCTCGTTGCCGGGCTCGGAAACCCGGGTCGCGAGTATGAGCGGACACGCCATAACATCGGCTGGCTCGTGCTCGACGAGCTTGCGCGCAGGCACGATGGCTCGTTCCGCTCGAAGTTCTCGGGTCAGCTCGCTGAGGTTCGTTTCGGAGATGCCAAGGTCGCGCTGCTCAAGCCGGAGACCTACATGAACGAATCGGGACGCTCGATCGCTGCGGCGCGAAAGTTCTTCAAGGTCGAACCCGACGCGCTGCTCGTCGTCCACGACGACGTCGATCTCGACCCTGAGCGGTTCCAAGCTCGGCGGGGCGGCGGCCTCGCCGGGCACAACGGGCTTCGCTCGATCGCACAGGCGGTCGGGACGAACGACTTCCTGCGGCTTCGCCTGGGAGTCGGACGACCCGGACGCGGAGACCGGCGGAGCGTCTCGGACTACGTTCTCGCGAGGTTCGAACCCGAGACGGACGTCGACGCGCTGGTCGCACGGGCGGCCGATGCGGTCGAGTCGATGGTCGCCGACGGGCTCGAAGAGACCCAGCGCCGGTACAACTAAGGGTGTGAACACGTTCGTTCGCGTCGGGGGCGGTGACGGGGCTCGCCCGCGCCGCGACGGCTCGACCCCAGGCCCACGCCGTGGCCGGACCTGGTGGGACGTCATGCATCCGGAAGGATCGGAGGGAACGTGGCGAGACCTGCCGCGGCTTCTCCTCGACTCGCTGAAGCTCGTCTGGAGCGCCGGACGCAACGTCTTCCTTCTCACCTCGTCGCTGCAGCTCTTGTCGGCGATCGGGGTCGTCGTGCAGCTGTACGTGGCCAAGTCCGTCTTCGAAGCGGTGCTCGGCTCGGGCGGCCAGGCCGACCTCGCAGACTTGGCGCCGCCGCTCGTCGCCCTGGTTGTTGTCACCGTCGCGCTCGATCTCGCCAGAGCGATCCAGAACGAGCAGAGCAGGGTTCTCGGCGAGCTCGTCGGGCGCAAGGCGGTCGACCGGGTGCTCGACGTGTCGACCCGGATTGACCTGCTCGCGTTCGAGTCGCCGGACTTCTACGACCGTCTCCAGCGCGCGAGAGCGCAGGGTCAGTTCCGGGCGTTGCAGACGGTGAACGGGCTGCTCGGGATCGTCGGATCGTCCTTCACTGCGGCAGCTCTCCTCTTCGCGCTGGCCGCGCTGCAGCCGCTGCTCATCCCCTTCGTCGTGGTCGGCTACCTGCCGCTGTGGGTCGTCGCTTCGCTGAACACGCGTGACCTCTACCACTACACGCGCGGCATGACGCCGAACGACCGGCAGCGGAGCTATCTCCAGAACATCCTGATGGGCCGCAATGCCGCGAAGGAGGTACGGGCGTTCAACCTGGCGGGGTTCCTTCGCGGCCGGTACGACCGCCTCTATGACGAGCGGATCGCAGAGCTCCGCCACTTGGCGAAGCGGCGGACGGGCCGGTCGCTGCTCGGCTCGGTGGCGTCGTCGGGCGTCACCGTCGGGACGATCGCGATGCTGTCGTGGCTGTACGTGTCGGATCGCATGTCGCTCGCGGCGGCCGGTGCAGCCGTCTTCGGCCTCTACCAGCTCGCGAACCAGCTTCAGGGTCTGCATATGAGCGCGACGTCGCTCTACGAGGCGACGCTGTTCATCCGCGACTACTCGTCGTTCCTCACGCTCGAGCCGGCGGTCGAGGCGGCGGAGGGCCGGACTCCAGCGCCGCTCTCGTTCGAGCGGTTGTCCGTGGACGACGTCTCGTTCACGTATCCGGAATCCGAGCGCCCGGCGGTGGACGGCGTCTCGCTCGAGATCCGCAAGGGCGAGGTCGTGGCGCTCGTCGGCGAGAACGGCTCCGGGAAGACGACGCTTGCGAAGATGCTCGCCGGGCTGTACCGGCCGGAAGCGGGTCGAATCCTCTGGGACGCAACCGATCTCGCCGACGTCGATCTCGACGAGCTCCGCCAGTCGGTCGCGGTGATCTTCCAGGACTTCGAGCGCTACCTGCTCCCCGCACGAGAGAACGTGGGGCTCGGCCGCAAGGAGCGCATCGACGACTTCGAGAGGATCGTGGAGGCGGCGGCGCGTGCCGACGCGGACGAGTTCCTCAATGATCTGCCGGAGGGCTATGAGACGATGCTGGGCCGCGAGTTCGCGGGCGGCTACGACCTGTCGATCGGCCAGTGGCAGCGCGTCGCGCTCGCACGCGCGTTCTTCCGTGACGCACCGTTTGTGATCCTCGACGAGCCGACGGCGTCCCTTGACGCTCGAGCGGAGAGCCGGCTCTTCGAACGAATGCGGGAGTTGCTCGAAGGCCGCTCGGTGGTCCTCATCTCACACCGGTTCTCGAGCGTGCGGTCGGCCGACCGGATCTACGTCATGCACGAGGGCCGCGTCGTCGAACATGGAAGCCATGAGGAGCTGATGACTGCGGACGGCCTCTACGCCGAGCTCTTCACGCTGCAGGCCCGGGCGTATGTCGAGGACCCGAGGCTCGCCTTGCCCGAGAGCCGCCCGCCGGTGGACGAACGCTCCGACGACGACGAGCCGATCGAGCAGGTCTACTTCAGCGGCCCGTGACACTCTTGGCGCAGCTTCGGCCCGAACGCGTCTGAATTTCGGGCCTACGCTCGACTCTGTTCCCCTGGGTGGGTGGGGGTTTGGGATGGGTCCGAGGCGGCGCCCCCGCCCAAATCGAGGGCGTACCTAAGCGTGGCCGGGTAGGGCGGGTACTCCGCGCGCCGACGGCCTCCGTCGGGGCGCCAGCCACGGTGCTCGTAGAACGCACGCGCCCGGTCGTTCGCTTCCAGGACCCAGAGCCGCGCGCCTGCGCCGGCTGCGTGGAGCAACTCGACCGCCTCGTCGTGCAGCGCCGTTCCCGCGCCGTGGCCCCACTCTTCGGGGGCGACGAAGAGATTTCGAAGCCAGCCGGGCGAAACGACCACGAACCCGACCGCAACCCCCGCGCGCTCGGCGATCACCGTCTTCGCCTCGCCCCGAGCCAGCAGCTCGGTCCAGTGGGCCCTCATCTCTGCATCCGGGAACGCGTAGCGATCGGGCGGGAAGATGTGCGCATAGGCGAGGAGTGCAGCTTCCCGGTGGATCGCGAAGAGCACCTCCGCCTCGTCCGGGCGCGCCGGCCTAAGCGTTAGCTCGCGCATGCCCGGAGTGTCGCGCGACGCTGCCATCGCCTGCCGCCGATCTACCATTCATCCCCCCGGAACCTGACCGTTCCGGCGTTCTGCATGGACCGACCCGTACTCCACACCCTCACGCAGGAGCTGGCCGGAAGCCAGCGCTTCCAGGCGTTCCTGGACGAGCTCCGCGAGACGCGCCAGGGCCTGGCCGTCGAGGCCGCAGATCGCCGTGGGCCGAGGGCGCGCGTCTCCGAGTCGGCGCTGCCGCTCCTTCTCTCCGCCCTCCATACCGAGCTCGGCCAGGGACTCGTGATCCTGCTTCCCGAGGACGCTGACGCGCGTGACGCGGCCGAGTCCGCCTCCTGGTTTCTCGGAGCCGACGAGGTCGCGCTTCTGCCCAGCCGCGGCGTCCGCTGGGAGTCGGGCCTCGATCCCGCGCCGCACCTCGTCGGCGAGCGGGCACGCGCCCTCGACGTGCTCGCCTCCGGAGGCCTCGTCGCCGCCTCCGCCGCGGCGCTCGCCGAAGGCATGCCGCCGACCGAGGAGAGACCTGAGCCCATTCGCCTTCCCGAGGACGCCGAGGACTTGACCGAGCGCCTCGCCCTTGCGGGCTACGCACGGGTTGAGCGGGCGGAGGAACGAGGTCAGTTCGCGGTCCGCGGCGGCATCGTCGACGTCTTCCCCACGACCGGGCGCGAGCCGCTCCGGATCGAGCTCTTCGGCGACGAGGTCGAGTCGATCCGCGCCTTCTCGCCGTTCACGCAGCGGACCCTCCACGCGGTCGACGAGGCCACCATCTATCCAGCCGCTGAGCGGCGCACCGACCTGGTCGAGCCGATGCTCACCGCTGAGGACGAGCCGATTCCGGTTCCCGACGACCTCGTTCCCCCGCTCGAACGCGCAGCCGACTTCGTGTGGCAACCGGACGCCGTTCGCGAGGTGTGGGAAGAGGAAGAGCTCCCATCGCAGCCGCTGGAAGGCGCGGCCGAGCTCGATCCGTTCCCGAGCGGACAACCGTTCTCGTTCGAGGCTCAACGTCCCGCGATCGCGGCCCGCGGGCTCGCCGAGGCGGAGAACGAGCTCGCCGCTCTCGTCCGCGCCGGCCTCCGGGTCGTGGTCGCGTTCGCGCACGAGGGCGAAGCGCTAAGGAACCAGAACCTCCTCCGCCGGGTCGAGGCTCGCCTCTTCGAGGCGGGCGAGGACCTGCCGCGCGAGGCCGAGCTCCTCTACGCAGTCGCACCGGCGCGCCGAGGGCTCGTCTGGCGAGACCTCGGCATCGCCCTGCTCCCGGACACGCAGGTCTTCCGCCGCAAGCCGCGGGCAGCGGCGCGCGTCGGCCGCTCGCTCCAGTCGTTCGCCGACCTCCGAACCGGTGACCACGTCGTCCATGAAGACCACGGGGTCGGGAAGCTGCTCGGGTTCGAGACAAAGGAGGTCGCCGGCGTCACGCGCGACTACCTGCTCCTCGCCTTCCGCGGCGAGGACCGCCTCTACGTCCCGCACGAGCAGCTCGGCAAGGTCTCGCGCTACGTCGGGATGAACGGCGCGCCGGCGCTCTCCAAGCTCGGTGGCAAGGCGTGGCAGCAGCTCAAGACCCGGGCGCGCGAAGGGATCCGCGAGCTCGCTGGAGAGCTCCTACGCCTCTACGCGCAGCGCCAGCAGGCGCCGGGCGTCTCGTACGACCTGCGTCACGAGTACCTCGAGCAGCTCGAGGCGAGCTTCCCCTACCGCGAGACCGAGGATCAGCAGGCGGCGATCGAGGCGGTCAAGGAAGACATGGAGGCGCCGCGGCCGATGGACCGCCTCGTGTGCGGCGACGTCGGCTTCGGGAAGACCGAGGTCGCGGTGCGGGCCGCGTTCGCCGCCGCGCTGAACGGCCGGCAGACGCTCATGCTGGTGCCGACGACGGTGCTCGCGCAGCAGCACTGGAACACCTTCCGCGAGCGCTACCGCGACTTCCCGGTCCGAGTGGAGATGGTCTCCCGCTTCCGCTCGCCGAAGGAGACGAAGGAGGTGCTCGCGGACTTCACCGAGGGCAAGGTCGACGTCCTGATCGGAACGCACCGCGTGCTCTCGCGCGACGTCATCCCCAAGAACCTCGGGCTCGTCATCGTCGACGAGGAGCAGCGCTTCGGCGTCGCGCAGAAGGAGCTGCTCCGACAGCTACGGCTCGAGGTCGACGTGCTCGCCCTGACGGCGACGCCGATCCCGCGCTCGTTGCACATGTCCCTCTCCGGCCTCCGCGACATCTCGGTGATCGAGACGCCGCCGGAGGGACGCCGCCCGATCCGGACGCACGTCGGCGAGTTCGACGAGGAGCTCGTCAAGCAGGCGCTCGAGCGCGAGGTGGCGCGCGAGGGTCAGGCGTTCTACCTGCACAACCGGGTCGAGACGATCGACGAGCGTGCAGCCTTCCTCCAGGACCTGACCCCGAACCTGCGCTACATCGTCGCCCACGGCCAGATGCGGGAGCGCGAGCTCGAGGACCGAATGGTTTCCTTCCTGCGCGGCGACGGCGACGTGCTCGTCTCGACGACGATCATCGAGTCGGGCCTCGACATCCCGCAAGCGAACACGCTCGTCGTCGAGCGGGCGGATGCCCTCGGTCTCGCGCAGCTGTACCAGATCCGGGGGCGGGTGGGCCGATCCGACGTCCTCGCCCACTCGTACCTCTTCTATCCCGACGCATCGGAGCTCACCCCGGAGGCCCGCGCGCGCCTCGCGACACTCGCCGACCACACCGAGCTCGGCGCCGGCTTCGCGATCGCGATGCGCGATCTCGAGATCCGCGGCGCGGGCGATCTCCTCGGTGCCGAGCAGTCCGGCCATGTGGCGGCACTCGGGTTCGAGCTCTATGTCGAGCTTCTCGCCGAGGCGGTGGCGGAGCTGGCCGGCGAACGGCGGCCGGCGGCTCGCCCGGTCCGGATCGACGCGCGCGTCGACGCCTTCGTTCCGAACACTTACGTCGACTCGGAGGCGCTGCGGATCGATCTCCATCGGCGCCTCGCTCTCGTTGAGACCGAGGACGAGCTCCGCGAGCTTGAGGCGGCCACCATCGACCGCTTCGGCCCGCTGCCCGATCCGGTCCAGAATCTCTTCGGGATCCAGGAAGCGCGGATCAAGCTCTCGCGCATCGGCGCCGACTACCTCGTCTTCCGGCAGGGGAAGGCGACCGTCGGGCCGCTCGTCCTCGGCTCAGGCGAGCTCAGGGAACTGCGCCGGCGCGTCGATACCGCCGTCTACACAACTGCCCGAAAGGAGGTCTCGCTGCGTGAGGAGAACCTGCCGGGAGCGATCCGGTTGGTCGATGCTATCCTGGATACGCGCCAGGCAGCGTAACGCGGCGCTTTTTCTATGAGAACACGCGCATTTGCAGGATTTTTTGCCCTTGCGTTCGCCGTCCTCGGCGTCGCATGCGGAACCTCGAGCGACTCGGGCGACGTGCCCTCGAACTCGGTCGCGGTCGTCGGTAATCGGTCGATCACAAAGGCTGAATTCGACGACCTCGTCAACTACGCAAAGCGCAGCTACGACGCGCAGAAGCGCCCGTTCCCGAAGGTCGGGACGCAGGAGTACGCGCAGATCCGCGACCAGGCGGTTCGGTTCCTCGTGCAGCGCGCGCAGTTCGAGGTCAAGGCCGACGATCTCGGCGTCAACGTCACGGACGAGGCGGTCACCAAGCGCGTCGACCAGTACAAGAAGGAGCGCCACCAGGGCGACGACAAGAAGTTCCAGGCCGAGCTGAAGGCTCAGGGCCTGACCGAGGAGCAGGCGCGCGACATCATCCGTGCCAACCTCGTCCAGGAGGCGATCTACAACAAGGTCACCGCCGACGCGAAGGTCTCCGACAAGGAGATCCAGGACTACTACAACAAGAACAAGGCTCAGTACGGCACGCCTGAGACGCGCACCGTGCGGCACGTTCTCGTCAAGGAGAAGGCGCTCGCCGACCGGCTCTACAACGAGCTCCGTGCGGGCGGCGACTGGAAGGCGATTGCGAAGCGCTACTCGCAGGATCCCGCCTCCAAGAACCAGGGCGGGCGCATGACCGCGACGAAGGGCGCGCTCGTCCCCGAGTTCGAGCAGGCCGCCTTCAGCGTCGGCAACAACGGAATCACGAAGCCGGTGAAGACGCAGTACGGCTGGCACGTGATCCAGGCGCTCTCGCCGGTCAAGAAGGGCTCGACGACGCCGTTCAAGCAGGTCAAGGAAGCGATCCGCCAGCAGCTCGTCCAGGAGAAGAAGAACAAGGAGATGCAGACCTGGGTCGAGGACATGCGGAAGGACTTGGACGACGAGACGGCGTACCAGGTCGGCTACAAGCCGTCCAGCCCCGAGCCTCCCGCCACTGGCTGATTCCGACGCGCTCGCTGAGGCCCTGCTGGGCCTCCAGCGGCTGACGGAGCGCCTGCGGCGCGACTGTCCCTGGGACCGCGAGCAAACGGCGCGGACGATCGTCCCGCACACCGTCGAGGAGGCGTACGAGGTCGCCGACGCGGCGCTCGCGGGCGACAACGGGAAGCTCGAAGACGAGCTCGGCGACCTGCTCTTCCAGACGTACTTCCTCGCGCTCCTGCTCGCGGAACAGGGACAGGGAGATCTCGCGTCGGTCGCGCGCAGCGTCCACGACAAGCTCGTAGCGCGCCATCCGCATGTGTTCGGCGATGTCGAGGCCCGGACGGCCGGCCGCGTCCGCTCGAACTGGGAGCGGATCAAGGCCGAGCAGGAGGGCCGGGAGGGGATCTTTCACCACGTCCCGGAGACGCTGCCGGCACTCCTCTACGCGCGGAAGCTCCAGCGCAGGGCCGCCGCGATCGAGTTCGAGTACCCCGACACGGCCGGTGCGATCGGCGATCTCGACGACGAGCTGGCCGAGCTCCGGGAGGCGATCGCGGCGGCCGGCGAGCGTCCGCCGGAGACCGAGCCCGACCCGCACGTCTTCGAAGAGCTCGGCGACGTGCTCTTCGCCGCCGTCAACGTCGCGCGCCACCTGAACGTCGATCCGGAGCTCGCGCTCCGGACGATGGCGAAGCGGTTCGCGGCGCGCGTCGAGCGCGCGGAGGAGCTGGCCGCCGGCGACGGCCGCGTCTTCACCGAGCTCACGCTGGACGAGAAAGATCGATACTTCGACGCCGCCAAGATGCAGGAACGCTCCTGAGCAGTCCGATCACCGCCGTCCGTGCCCGCCAGGTCTTCGACTCGCGCGGCAACCCGACCGTCGAGGCCGACGTCGAGCTCGAGTCAGGCGCTCGTGGGCGTGCTGCGGTCCCGTCCGGAGCTTCGACCGGGCAGTTCGAGGCCGTCGAGCTTCGCGACGGGGACGACGCTGCCTACCTCGGCAAGGGCGTGAGCCGGGCCGTGGCCAACGTCTCGGAGATCGCCGAGGCGCTCGCCGGGCTCGACGCCGGCGACCAGGCGGGCGTCGACTCGGCGCTCGTCATGCTCGACGGGACCGACAACAAGGGCCGTCTGGGCGCGAACGCGATCCTCGCCGTGTCGCTCGCCGTCGCGAAGGCCGCGGCCGCGGAGGCGGGCGTGCCGCTCTACCACTGGATCGGCGGCGCGGAGGCGCATGTGCTTCCGGTCCCGATGCTGAACGTGGTGAATGGCGGCGCGCACGCGCGCAACTCGCTCGACCTCCAGGAGTTCATGATCGTGCCCGGCGGCGCGGAGAGCTTCTCGGAGGGCCTCCGGATCGCGATCGAGACCTTCCACACGCTCAAGAAACTGCTCGACGAGCGCGATCTCGCGACGGCGGTCGGCGACGAGGGCGGCTTCGCCCCGGATCTCGGCTCCAGCGAAGAGGCGATCGACGTGATCCTCGAGGCTGTCGAGCGCGCCGGCCACCGAGACCGGATCGCGATCGCCCTCGATCCCGCGATGACCGAGCTCGTCGGCGAGGACGGGAATTACCGGTTCGAAGGTCGCGAGGCTTCGCCGGACGAGCTTCCCGAGTTCTGGGGTGAGCTCGTCGACAAGTATCCGATCGTCTCGATCGAGGACGGCGCGGCCGAGGAGGACTGGGCAGCCTGGAAGGCGCTGACGGAGCGTCTCGGCGATCGCGTCCAGCTCGTCGGGGACGACCTCTTCGTCACGAACGTCGACCGGCTGCGCCGCGGGCTCGAGACGGGCGTCGCGAACTCGATCCTGATCAAGGTCAACCAGATCGGCACGCTGACCGAGACGCTCGAGACGATCGCGCTCGCGCGGTCAGCGGGCTATTCGTCCGTGATCTCGCACCGCTCCGGAGAGACGGAGGACACGACGATCGCCGACCTCGCGGTGGCGACGAACGCAGGGCAGATCAAGGCCGGCGCACCGAGCAGGACCGACCGGGTGGCGAAGTACAACCAGCTCCTCCGCATCGAAGAGGAGCTGGGGGGAGACGCCGAATACCCTGGTTGGGATGCGTTTCCGCGTCGCGTTTAGCCTGCTCCTGCTCGTACTCGTCGGCTGCAGCGGCGACGGCGATTCAGCAGGCACAACGATTGTCGACACCGCTCCGGACCCGACGGTGCTGACCGTGTTCATGCTTCGCGACGGGAAGGTCGAGCCGGTGACCCGCGAAGTCGTCGCAGGCTCGGAAGTCCTCCCGGCGGCGGCCCTCGATCAGCTCTTGGAGGGGCCGACCGCAGAAGAGGCGCAGGCCGGGCTCAAAACGGCAATTCCCGAGAACGCCGAGCGAGGCGGGCTCGAGCTCGCCGACGACCTGGCGACCGTCGGCGTGACGCCGGAGCCCAAGACCGCAGCGTCGCGCGCCCAGATCGTCTACACCTTGACCGCATTACCCAACGTGAAGCGCGTCTCCTTCGGCGGCGCGACGCCCTTGCGCCGACGCGCGTTCGAGAACCAGACGCCCGCGATCCTCGTCGAGTCGCCGCTACCGGGCGAGAGCGTCGAGTCCGGCTTCGAGGTGACCGGCACGGCGAACACCTTCGAGGCGACGTTCAACTACGAGCTCCGCGACGAATCCGGCAAGGTGCTCGCGAAGGACTTCGTGACCGCGACGTCCGGATCGGGCACCCGCGGGACCTTCCGGTTCACTGTGGAATACGACGTGCCGTCGACGCAGCAAGGGCGGCTGGTCGTTTTCGAGATCTCGGCTGCAGACGGCTCACGAACGCACGAGTCGTCGATACCGCTGACGCTACGCTAAGAACGTGGTAGGCATGTTGCCCCGCCGGACGAAGATCGTCGCGACGTTGGGGCCGGCGACCGCGACCCGAGAGCAGATCGTCGGCTTGGCCCGCGCGGGCATGGACGGCGCCCGCCTGAACTTCTCGCACGGGACGCACGACCAGCACGCCGAGAACGCCCGCCTCGTGCGCGAGGCGCAGGGCGAGGTCGGGAGGCCGATCGCGCTCATCGCGGACCTCCAGGGGCCGAAGCTTCGCATCGGTGACCTCGACGCGCCGGTGACACTCGGCTCCGGGGACGAGGTGATCGTGACCGGCGGCTCGGAGCAGGACGGGGAGTTGCCGGTCCGTCCGTCGGTCGTCGGCCAGGTCCTGCAGCCCGGCCACGACGTGCTCATCGACGACGGCCTCGTGCGGCTCCGCGTCGAGGACGTCGCCGAGGGCAAGGCCCGCTGCGAGGTCGTCGTCGGCGGCGTCGTCGCAGCGCACAAGGGTGTGAACCTGCCGGGTGTCCCGGTCCCCATCCCGTCGATGACCCGGAAGGACGCCGAGGATCTCGAGTTTGCACTCCAGCTCGGCGTCGACTTCGTCGCGCTCTCGTTCGTCCGCTCGGCCGCCGACGTCCGCGACCTGAAGGGGCTGATCCAGCAGGCCGGGGCCCCGGTCCAGGTGATCGCGAAGGTCGAGAAGGCCGAAGCCGTCGACGCCCTAGTCGCGATCCTGGACGAGACGGACGCGGTGATGGTCGCGCGCGGCGACCTCGGCGTCGAGATCGGCCCGGAGATCGTGCCCCTGCTCCAGAAGCGGATCATCAAGGCGGCACTCGATCGCGGGAAGCCGGTGATCACCGCGACGCAGATGCTCGAGTCGATGGTGCACCACCCGGAGCCCACGCGGGCCGAGGCGAGCGACATCGCAAATGCGATCCTCGACGGCACCTCCGCCGTCATGCTCTCCGAGGAGACTGCGATCGGCGAGTTCCCGCGCGAGTCCGTCCTGACGATGGACCGAATCGCCAGGGCGATCGAGCCCAGCATCGAGTACCGCCATCAGTTTCCGCAGCCGGGCGACGAGCCGTCCGTCAACCAGGCGATGTCGAACGCGGCCTGCGACCTGGCCGAGACGCTGGGAGCAAAGGCGATCCTCGTGCCGACCTTCTCGGGGAGGACCGCGTCGGTCGTCGCGCGGCTTCGGCCGAGGCGGCCGGTGATCGGGCTCTCGCACCACGACTACGCGCTCAGGCACATGGCCCTCGAGTGGGGCGTGACGCCGGTCCGGATGCCGGAGGCCGCCGACGTCGAGGAGCTCTGGGCGAGCTCGCTCGAAGGCGGCCGGGAGACGGGTCTCGTCGAGCCAGGCGATCTCGTTGTGCTGACGGCCGGGACGGCCGTGAACATTCCCGGCACGACGGACATGATCAAGCTCGCGTACGCCTAGCAGGAGCGCCGAGCGACACCCCGAAACGGGACGCGCATGCCGAAGTCCAAGCGGCGATCTTCGCGTCCCCGGAGGCGCAACCCCGCCCTGCGTTGGGCCGCCGTCGCGACCCTCGCCGTCGTCGCGCTTCTCTACTACCGGCCCCTGAAAAGCTATGTCGACACACGGAGCTCGGTCCGCGACCAGCAGGCTGAGGTGCGCGAGCTGCGCGCGCGACGCGACGGGCTCGCACGCCGTCTTGGGGAGTCGGACACGCCAGAGGCGCTCGCCCGCCGGGCCCGAAAGCTCGGGCTCGTCAAGCCCGGCGAGCAGCTGTTCATCGTCAAGGGAGTCGAGGAATGGCGGCGCCAGTCCGCCACTAGGATCGGAGGCGATGGATGACCGGGCCGTCGTCGAGCGCCAGCTAGGCCGGACTCCACGCGCCTTCCTGCGCGTCGCCGTTCGCTGCCCGTTCGGCGCTCCCGCCGTCACCGTGCAGGCGCCCTACGACAGCGCCGGCGAGCCGTTCCCGACCACCTTCTATCTGACCTGCCGGCACCTGGTCGCGGCCGTCTCGCGGCTCGAGGCTGCCGGCGGGATCGAGCGCTGGAGCGCCGCCGCCGAGACCGATCCCGAGCTCGCGGCGAGCCTGAGGGACGCGACCGCGGACCAGCGCTCGGTGCGGCACGAGCTTGCCGGCGAACGAGTTGGCAGGGAAGGGGGAACCTCGCTCGACCTCGGCATCGGCGGCTCGTCGCGGCCGGAGAAGCTCAAGTGCCTCCACGCGCACGTGGCGTTCGCGTTGGCGCGACCGGGTTACAAGCTCGGGGAGCGGATCGTCGCCGAGATCGACGACCCCTGGCCGGAGAGCTGCTGCACGCTCGGGCAGGCGGGGTAAGGGAAGGCCATGACCTCGCTCGAGGCTGCACGGCAGCAGTGGGCCGACGGCAACCGCCGCTTCGAGTCGCACTCGTCCGATCCGGACGCGTATCTGCGCCTACTCGGACAGCTCGAGGTCGCGACGGAGGAGCTCCGCAAGCGGGTGGGGGAGACCTTCACGCTGGCGCAGCTCGCTGACGCCTACGACACGTCGGACGGCTGGATGCGCGAGGCGGTCGAGGAGCGAGCTTCGACACCGGGTTGGGCGCGGCAGCTCTCGGTCATCCAGGACACCGCCTTCCACCTCTACGCGAGAGGTGCGACGGACTACTCGCCGTGACGACGCCCCGCCCGCCGATCCGGTCGAGGCGGAGACGCCGTCGCGCCCGCGGCGTCGTCCGCTGGCTCGTCCGCGTGGCGATCGTGGTCGTCGCGTTTGCTCTCGGCATCGCCGTCGGGCAGGCGCTCGAGGACCGTCCGCCGTCGCGCGATCCGGTCACGAACATCACGACGATCCAGCCCTGGACGCAGACCAGGACGTCCTAGCCCCCGCCCAAAGTGGGGCGCGAAGAAAGCAAAGCTTTGCTTAGATTCGGCGAATGGCCGAGAGCGGCGGCAGAGCGCGGCGGCAGCAGCCTGGAAACGGAGGAGCGGATTGGCTCACGCTGGGCCAGGCCGCGCGCTACCTCGGGGTCGCCCAGAGCACGATCCGAAAGTGGTCGGACCAGGGTCGCCTGCCCGCGTTCTACACGCCGGGCGGACACCGCCGGTATCGCCAGCGCGACCTCGATGCCTTCGTCGCCGGTTCGGCCAGCGGGTCGCCGACCGTGCGCTCCCGGCCGGCGCCGCTGGTCCTGATCGTCGACGACGATCCACGGATCCGCGAGTTCGTCCGCGTCAACCTCGAGATGGACGGCTTCTCCGTTCGCGAGGCAGGCAACGCGGACGAAGGGCTCGCGGCGCTCGAGGCCGAGCCGCCGGACCTCATCCTCCTCGACGTGATGATGCCGCAGGTCGACGGCTGGGAGATGCTCCAGCGCGTCCGCGAGCGGCACGGGGTCGACTCGATCCAGGTGATCATGTTCAGCGGCCAGGTCGACGAGGACGCGAGAGATCAGGCCGAAGCGGGCGGCGCGCAAGCGTTCGTCGGCAAGCCGTTCAACCCGCAGGAGCTCGTCACGCGGGCCAAAGACCTGCTTGGTAGTTAAAGCTCTTCGGAGGCTCTCAGTAGGCCGGCCGCGATCACGAGGATCGCGGCCAGGAGGCTGATCCAGAGGCCGACGCCGCGGCTGGCCGGCTGGAACTCCTCCGGAATCGAGATCACGCGGATCAGGACGAGGATCGTCGCGAGCGAGCCGAGCACGATCACGACGAGGCTCTCGGGCACGGTGGCCGGAAGCTCGAGGCCGGCGATGCGCATGAGATGGAGCGCGACCACCGCGAGCCCGATGACGAACACGATCTTCGCGAGCGCCCCCGTGTGCCAGCCGATCACGGCGATCGTGGGATCGTCCACGTTGCCCACGTACCACCCCATCAGCGTCGAGAGCGAGAGGACGAGGCCGGAGAGCCAGGTGAGACGCTCGCCGGCGCCCCAGATCCACGCCACGTCCGGCGCGAAGCGGTCGCTCGCCTCGTCGTAGGGCTGTTCTGGTGGGAGGGACTCGGGCGACTGCACGGCGGGAAGTATCGCGTCTCTAGAGGCCGAAGAGCTGCTCGATCTGCCGCCAGACGACGACCGAGAGGTAGGCGGTCAGGACGAGAAGCGCGAGCAGGACGGTCCAGAACCGTGCCCGCTGGAGGCCCCGTTCGCGGACGCGCTCTTCCCTCGCTCTGCGCTTCGCTCGGTGGAACCGATACGCACGGTCGACCGCGCCTGGATCGTAGGTGGGCGGGTCCTCGACGGCATCCGGGCGCCGGGCCGGCTCGGCCATCCCGGCACTATAAATGGCGGTACATGACGTCGCCGGTCGCGCAACTCGAGAGTCTGGCCGCGGCGGGGCGCCAGCTGTCAGAGGCGGAAACACTCGACGAGGCGCTCGCCGCGCTCGCCCGAGCCGCTGCCTCTGCAACCGGGGCGGCGCTCGCGGTTGTCCGGGTGGCTGACCGTGTCGGCGTGCTTCCTGCGCGGGGCGTGTGGTCTTCCTCGGCGGCCCTCGGCGCGGAGCTCGAGGGCTCCCGCCTGCTCGTCGACGAGCTCGGAACCGACGAGTGCAGCGACGTTGACGCGTTGCCGCCTGCGCTGCGACGCCTCGCCGAACGGAGCGGCGCGGTCGGGATCGCCGTCGTCCCCGCGATCGTCGACGGGCAAGTCCTCGCGAGCCTCGAGCTGATGCGTCCCGCCGAGCACTTCACCGAGATCGAGCGGCTGCTCGCCCGGATCGCCGCGCGGGAGGCGGGCCTGCTCGTCCGCGCCTTCGAGCGGTCCGGCGATCAGGTCAACGGCCGCGGAGGTTCATTCGCCGCGCTCGAGCTCGCGGGCCGCGCGCTCACCGCCGGAACCGAGGAGGGTCGAAGCGCCGAGCGCATCGCGCGCCTGGCTTGCGAGATCACTCACGCCGCTAGCTGTCTCGTCTGGCGCACCGAGACGGGCGACGCTCAGGCGATCGCGGCCGTCGGGGTCGCAGAGGATGCCGACCAGGCTCACCTCGCCCGGGAGGCTGAACATCGACTCGGGGCGCGGAACGTCGCCGTCGTCGACGACGAGGCTGGCTGGATCGTGCTCGTACGGCTTGGGGAGCCGATGCTCGGCGGTCTGCGGCTCGTGTTCACGGGCGAGCCACCGAGCGACGAGGAGGTTGAGCGCCTGGCCGGTTTCGCCGCGCGGGCGGCACATGCGCTTCGCATGGGCGAGCGGACGACGCAGCTGTCGCAGGAGCTCGAGCGCAGCCGCGCCCTGCTCGCCGTCGTTGGTCAGGCGATCGCCGAGCTCTCGCTCTCGCACACGCTCGACACGGCCGTCGACCGGGTCGCGGAGCTGCTCGGAACGCAGCGCGTAGCCGTGTACTTGAGCGGCGGCCGCCGGCTCGAGACCGCAGCCGAACGCGGGCTCGCCGGCCCGCCTCTGCGGATCGCCCCAGCGC
>Ga0081538_10003133_pt1 | contig 15720 bp, 15 predicted proteins | sample TabmetS5T2R1_FD_71022 | JGI IMG/M metagenome (GOLD analysis project Ga0081538, IMG submission 71022) | Tabebuia heterophylla rhizosphere microbial communities from the University of Puerto Rico - S5T2R1 | ecosystem: Host-associated > Plants > Roots > Rhizosphere ... | reverse complement strand
GTATCATACATCTGTTATGATCAAATTATTATTCAATCATTCATTACTCGATTCGATCAAAATCCATAATAATCGTAATTGCTCGGTCATATGGCAAGTCCACGCTGTCATATCCCTAGTCGAATCATATGGCAAAATTCAAGAAACTTAAGCTGTTTCCAGGAAAAAGAGCGTGTTGTCAGTTATGCTGTGAGGTTATTCATGACTGCAAATATTTCTGACATCCTAGATCTCTCTTATATTGACATTTATCATCGGCGTTTACCTAAATAATTAGTCCATATCCTTATTTTGCGTCATATCAATTCTTCCTAGGGCATCATGAAGCCATTTCGATCATTATTGGTATCGAGTTTAATAACGGTTAGTATTGTATCTTCGCTGACAGCAGGATCTGTTGCTACATTACCGTTCGATAATCCTCCAATTGCAAACGCACAACTATCACAATCCTTCACAAGCGAGGAGCAGCTAGAAACACAACAAGAAGTAGATACGGCGATTCGCCAAGGAACGGTAACTTCCTCAGAGGACCCGCTGCCTGGTCATGAGGGAATGCAAATGGCAAATATCTTGCCATTCAGAGAAGATGGGGCTCTCTATAGCGGAGTACTCACGTATACAGCTACTGCGCCAGTAGAGGTTGTGATTCTGAATATGCAAGCCCTAAACGAAACTGAACAGGATATATTAAATATGTTAAATGCGTCGGCTGGTGGCGAATTTGGATCACTGTTTACATCACAGCTTGATGACCAAACCAGCTTGTCTGGCTCTTATATTACCCCATCATATGCTGGGTCTGCAGTTCCGTCAGCATCAATTCCATTTGTAGGTAACGCAGTTTGGCTTCACACGATTGATGGAACTCCATTTTCTGCAACCTTTGCTGTAAATGCTCTGGTTCTACCTTCGCAGGTTCAGAATGTATTCACCGATCTACCGGTAACAACAGAAACAGATACACTTGAAGGTGCTGAAGAAGGTGCCGAGGGTGAGGTCACAGAGAATGTTGATAATGGAAATACCACTGGTACCGATACCGATGGACTAACTGAAGAAGGTGATGACTTGGGCGCTGAAGAAGATGCAACGGCTACAACAACTACAGGCGACGATGACGGTGATGGTGTAGCGTCAACAGCCGCTGACGACGATACTGCGGGGATGTTGATGTGGACGACAATGAAGAAGTAATAGTAATAATACCCCAGGATTCTTCAACGTTAACCGATGATGCTTACAGGCCAAATCCTATTGAAGTCAATACAGGGGACACTGTCACATGGATCAATGAGGACTTCACATCACACAGCCACGTCGGGAAGCCCGGAATCCGGTTCAACTGGTATGTTCGGTGGGACAGATGACTCTCCTGAGATAATAGGGCCAGAGGGTGATACGCAGTCATTTACATTTGATGAGGCTGGCGAGTTTGAGTATTATTGCACACTACATCCTAGCATGGTAGGAACCGTCATTGTGACGGAAGGTTAGGATCGCACTTGGGGATCTTCAGGTCATATCCGGGACAAAAAAGTCGCAATACCTCTCTGAATGTTTGAGAACCAATAGGATAAGTGGTGTTCTTCGGTACTCGTACTACAACTATCATAACTCAAGTTTGAGTTACGAAGAACTATTCGGCAAAGAAAAATGCTATCTTTGTCGTACGTTGCAGATCTAGGATAATGGGACTGCATTACGCTATTACAAAAAACAGCCATCCTGTAGAAGAATCATCCTAATCGCATTCCCCTATAGACATTTTTTCAAATTGTTTGTAAGTAGCCACTAGCTCTTGGTTTACTTGACAGGACATTAACCTAGATCAGACATGCACGAGCCATGCTGCTTAGGAGTATAGAGGAAAATGCTGGCATACGATATAGAGAGCTTTTGAGAACAACTGGATTTGTAAACGAAGTGCTAAGCTATCATCTCTCAGCGCTTGAAAAGTCAGATGTTTTCAAAGTTGACTGGTAACCTAGAACCACCCGATATTAACGATTACAGTCTCTTACAAAGAGTACACAATAATATCCTAAAGTGTGTTAGACATAAACCTGTCAGGCAGATAATGCTTTTCCTACTTGGACGTGTGCTAAATACATTTAACGAAATTGTCGACCACATGCAAAAGGCTCCCTTTACCGTATCGTTACACCTCCGACGCCTAAGAGAGGGTGGTAAAGTATCAATAACGTACGGTGAATACCATCTTTGCAGCTTGACCAACAAGGATATCGTCTGTGAGGTAGTAGCTAAGTACAAGGCAAGCTTCAGTGACCGAATTGTGGAGAGCTATCAAGAAATGATGGAAGAACTATAAGTCCGAGCTGCGGTTAGAGGAATATAGGCTTGAAACCTCTGCTTACTTTATTAACGATTGTAATATTGGGAATATCGCTACTTGTTGTAGGAGCAGATAAGGCGTTAGCCGACTCACTACAAAATGGTGCCTACAAGCAGAGAATAGGCAATTATGATGTTGAAATGACCACAGATCCAAAAAGCCCTGTAGTGGGCAGTTCAACATCTATTCTGATACGAATTGCAGGAGTTAACGGCGATGACCTGGTCGATGTTCCCGCAACTATAAGAATAGTCAAAGATGGGAGTGAAATACAACGAACAAATCCGATAATTGTGCCCTATGGTCACTATACTCATAACTTTGCATTTGAACAAGGTGGCAGGTATACAGTCTATGTAGACGTAAACGATTACATGTACAGTGGAGAAATACTGACTTTCACTTTTTTTACCAATGTAGCAGGGACGCTTGACTATCTTTATACTTTTGTTCCTATTGCAGTTGCAATCGCTGTTGCCATAGTCATCCTGCTCGCTTTCGTGAAAAAGAATAGGAACAAAAATAGGAAACAAGCAGCAGAGCAGAGCTAAAGCATCATAGTGATCAAGACAATATTCTTAATGTTCCAATTGTACGCATAGTCTTTCTCGGAAAGAAATTTTACACATACCCTATGTTTGCTGACCAATTAATTCAAAGAACTATGTACATTACGATCTACCTGCTGGTCATTAGAAGATCAAACTTCTATTCCAAGGACAACTCTAAGCTTAAGATCGAATAAGGAGTGAGAAATCCTACTGAATTAATCTATAATACATATCCATTAGTAACCTCGCCCCGGATGGTTGAAATATGTATATCTATATCTTTAATTTGGAATATATAGTCAAAAATGTTCAACCTGTCTTCGATTGCCTTTGAAATTTCCATTGGCATTACCTTCAGTTTTATTCTTGCTGGCGTAGTCGTCTTTATTGGGGGCGCAGAGATAACCCATGCTCACTTCTTCGGTGTCACAAAAAACATAGACAACTACCAAGTGATATTTGCGCCGAGCCCCTCTACACCTGTTGTAGGTGATAATTCTACGTCACTTAACTTTAGTATACTTGAAAATAATACTAATATTTACAATATTCATTCGGCTGTGGTGATAACAGAAAAGAATTCGGGAAGGATAGTTGAGCAGATTCCTTACAGGGTTTATGAATTCAGCGATATTACGCTTCCCTATACTTTTCAAAATGCGACAGACTATACTATAACCCTTCAAACACGTATAACTGGGGATGAAAAATATCAAAATACACCATTAGTAGCAAGCTTTGACATTTCTGTAGGGAATCAATTGATTCCGTTTGATGAATTGATGCTCTTCTACGTCACACCTGCTACAATTGCTATAGCAGCCATTGCAATTTACTTGCACTCAAAGAAAAAGATCTAGCCACTTTAGTTAGCTCAATAGGCAGACTATAACTAGAATTCAACAGAGATACAGAATCATTTTTCTTAATTGAGGAGCAAATGAATATGCATGTTCTCTACTACTCTTTGATATAATTAGTAAACAAACAATAAGATTTTTTTTCCTTCTCTCAAATTGTCTGAAAAGTATTTTCATGCTGGTAATAACAATAATAATAATAATAATAATAAAACCTCTAACATTTGGTGTCTTTTAGTATACTTGATCGTGTTTTCTAAATGCTCCGTAGTACAGCAGTGTGACTAAAACAAGCGAAATGATGTACCAGTTTGGTATCACGAAACTGCCTACATCTACCGCTCCAAGGTGCATAGAAGTCCAATCCGAGAATTGCATAAGCTGCCCGCCTTTTGGATCATCTGCTAAAGGAACCAACGATCTGTTAACAAACCATGCAAGATCCTCAATCGTTATGGCAGTTATTAGGTTGGCAAATCCTAGCATTAGTGCCTTTATTCTTTTGTGTCTTCCAAATAGCTTGAAGAGCATATCATCCCACAAAGCAGCAAAGCTGATCAGAACAAAAATGAAAAGCATTGGAAACAAGTGATACTGATACATGTTGCCAATAATCGGTTTCGTTTCTCTACTTCTGTCAAAGTTAGCATCGTTTACTTCTACCTTTCCATTGGAGATCTGCAATGCAGGATCTTTGATGTAATAGTATTCAAGGTGAGCAAATGACACTGCAAATACAACACATATGATAGCAGTTGAGATGAATTCTATTCTTCTAGCTCCCAGTTGCTGGATAATATGCTCCCTATGGGACATATGGCCGCCGTGATCTTCGGATTCTGATTTTATAATAAAATAGGATGCAGCATAAATTAAATCAGTTATTATACATTCTTAGTGATGGAAACAGTTAGGCTATTCTAGTGCTTAGTTTATCTGCTATGTATCCTTAGGTTAAGTGAGAATGTCAGCAGATCCAAATGTTACTCCTGAGCAGTTATCGCATAGACACACTAATCTATCTCCTCATAATCTTAAGAAGATATATCATAGGAAGAAATCACTCAAGCAAGAAGAAATTGATACCGTATTGGTGGTCAATCCAAACTCTAGTAGTGGCCTGACGGGGAAAGGGTGGAATGAGCTGTATTCTGAAATCAAGAAAGCGCTAGGCATCAGTGTTAAAGTAGCTTTGACTAAGAAACCAGGAGATGGCACTGTACTTGCACGAAAATTCTTAAAACAAGGATTCAAAAAAGTTGTGGCCATAGGTGGCGATGGAACTTTAAATGAGGTTGCAAATGGATTCTTTGAAGATCCTGTAGGGATACATTCTAACAAGATCGATAAATCCGTGGCTGGATCTCCTCCTTTGAAACCAATAAATCCTGATGCTATAATGGGAGTTGTACCTGCTGGCACTAGGAATGTTCTTGCCAAGTCCCTAGGGTTACCCGAAGGGATTGCCAACTGCTGCAAGACGTTTCGCTTAGGCAAACCAAAAAAGATGGATGTTATCTATGCGACTGTTACGAGTTCAGAAGATCCATCCTCGATGAGGAGCAGAATCTGTCTAAATGCTGCTGAGATGGGAGTTGCAGGAGAAATAATTGATAGGTCAAAGAAGGTTCGGGAAGTGGTCAACAGTAGAATTGTGTCTACTATCACAAGTATTGCTGCGACCTTGCCGACATATCAAAGCAATGAGTGCGAAATTTCTATTGATAATGACGGCAGGAAATTTGCTGTCAAAATGACGATGGCAGTGGTGGCTAATGGTCAGTTCTTGGGGGGCGGATTCAAGGCAGCACCTCATGCTAACATGTCAGATGGGTTGATTGATCTGGTTGTTCTAAAAGATTCTGGAAGCCTAAAAATGATAGATGAGCTCATCAACATGAAAGATGGTGACTACAAGGAAGAGGACAATGTAATCTATAGACAAGTTAGAAAAGTCACTATAACATCAAAGGAAAGAGATGTTACCGTTACAGTCGATGGAGAGCCAATTGGCTTTTTGCCAGCGACATTTGAAGTTATTCCTCATGCATTAACAGTGAGGATGTAGCATATATCTACCGAAGTTTCATGAGCTTGCACAAAAAAATTTGATTATCATTATGCTAGGAAAATAAGTTCTTCTAGGCACAGAGGATACATATAGGTCCTATTATTCACAGCACATAGATTCCCGGTACATAATAGAGACTACGCTTTCAAAGCACAGACGAGGCGTATATATTGAGAAAGCGCGGAGATATTATCAAAACATATGCACTTAGCAATTGTTGGGGTGATTACAGTCTTGACGGTGTTGCTCCTGCCTAGCCTGACATTTGCACAAAGCCAAGAGGATTTACAAACGGTCAAGACTGAAAGGAGTGAGGTCTTTACGGTCCCATATACTGCAGCCAATCGAAATGAAGAGGACCCTCTTGTATACACATTTGATGAGCCACTGCAACCAGACTGGATACTATCGATACAGAACAACGTATCCTATATCCCAAGGGAAGGAGCCAGAACAATAATAAAGATACAGGAGCCAGCACCAAGTGAAAAATTCATTGAACTTGCAATATATGGCGACCAAACGATGAGGTACTGGGTGGGGGTTAGTACTCCTGAGGCTGGATACGCCAGGATATATGACAGTGAAAATGGTTGGTCAAGACAACAGCCCATCTCTGTTACCCATTCAGAAAATTCGGGACTGATTGTTACAAACGGCCAGAGGACGGTAGTTGATAGGCTTGATCTCAACGGCTTTGCAGTTTCATCAATTGAAGTCTACGGAAATGATGGAAACTCTACGCTTGCCAATGCATATGCTGGGGATATAGCTTTTCAAGTATTTTACGGAAGCTTTGAGGAGTCACCGCTATACTTTGTGCCAGCAGCAGTTGGACTGAGTATAGGAGGACTCGTAATAGGTATTCTGATATTCAAGAAGAGAAAACCTTCTGATTAGAATATTTGCGGCCGTAATTGTAGTAGTATCTACACATTCCTTTCAGATCACATATCCCGCACATAGGCCTGACAGGTAGGCAGACGTTTTGTCCATACATGACAAAAGTATTGTTTACTTTTGCCCATAGTCGCCTGTTAACTATCCTGTTTAGTTCAGTCTCGGTCTGCTTGACTGTCTTAGTGTCTATAAGCCCCAGTCTGTTTGAGATCCTGTGGACATGTATATCCACAGGTATTGCTGGTTTGTTAAAGGCATAAACCAGGACACAATTGGCGGTCTTTCTGCCAACTCCGGGCAATTCTAAAAGACTATCAATATCGTCTGGCACCTGACCGCCAAATTTGCTCATTATTATCTGTGAAACCTGCTTTATCCGCTCAGCCTTAACATTGTAAAAGCCGATGCTATGAATCAGCTTCTTTAATTCTTCAATATCAGCCGAGGCAATGTCACGTGGTGTCCTGAACCGTGTGAAGAGCTTCTTGATAACCTTAGTAGTGTTCTCGTCTCTTGTACGCGCTGACAGAATAGTTCCAATAAGAATCTTAAATGGGTCATCCTGTTCTTCCATTTGGAGGCCACGGAGTGCAGTGAGCCGCTGGAGCTTTTTCTCGCGGTTGAGAATCTGGTCCATACGTTTTAACGTCATATTCATCAGGTGTTCAGGCAATATATGATGATCTTCGCTGCAAGGGTATAATTCTGTAATGGTGATTTGAATAAGTTTGTTGATTGCATCCTCTGATGTTCCCTTAAGCACCTCGCTAAACCAAGTGAGTTTTAGACCATGTCAATCTTAGACAAGTCATGTTGTCGCCACTATATCTCTGCAATATTGCCCTAAACTAGCTTCTGCCCTGTCATTTTAGATTAAAAATATTGAAGACCCTATCTCGCTCGACCAAAAAAACAACCGTGGATATTATTGCCTCACTGATAATAATCTAGTAGGCTTCTTTGAGCATTCTTTTTTCGTTTAATAATTTCTTCGCGGACTAAATGGGTAACCAATAAGCCTATTTTTCTGACCGGCGGCCTATTTTCAGATAGGTCAAATTTATGCAGCAATTTGCCTATGGCTGAAGAAATACTTTCATTATCGTCTCGAAAATCCTCAAATGTAGCTACTCTAGTTTCCACCGAAAAATTAGTCCGTACAAGCTTAATGCCTACCGTTTTAAAGAGGTAACCTTGTCCTCTGACCCTCTGGTAAATCTCATTTACTAAGCCGTCAAGGTGTTTCTGAATCTTTTCTTTGTCTCGAGTATATGTATCCAAAGTGTTCTCGGTACTTAGAGAGACATTGTCAGTTCTTGGGGCTACTATCTCGTCATCAGTTCCATTAGCAACTTTCCACATCCAATAACCATTTTTTCCAAACCGCTCTGTTAATATTTGAACATCGGCTTTGGCTAACTGCCCCAGCGTTTCGATGTCCATTTCTTTTAATGCCCTTTGTGTTTTTGGCCCAATGCCAGCTACAGTGCCGACCTCAAGGGGTTCAAGAAATTTCTTTAGCTCAGTAGGATAAACAACGGTTAGACCATCAGGTTTCTCAAAGTCCGATGCAATCTTTGCAGCAGATTTGGTAGTTGTTACTCCTATAGAACAAGATAATCCGCCACATTTTTCTTTAATTGTTTTCTTTATTTCTGCAGCATAAGCTTCAGGACTTTGGCTTTGGATTCTTGTTGTATAGTCCAAGAATGCTTCATCTATACTAGCTTGTTCTAGAGTATCTGCATATTCCTGGATTGAGTTCATTACCTGCTCTGATATCCCTCTATAGTACGGTATATCTACCGGATTTAGTATCAAATCGGGGCACAACGACTTAGCTTTTGAAAGTGACATAGCAGAGCTTACGCCGTATTTCCTCGCTTCATATGAGCATGAAGAAACTGCTCCTTTCATAATATCTCCCGTTTTTTCGTCTGTCATAATTACTGCATGGGCCTTCCCCTTCAATGAAGGATCTCGCAGTTCTTCACAAGATGGATAAAAGGCATTTAGATCGATACATGCTATGACTCTACCGATCCACTTTTCACCTGAATTAAATGTTTTCGTGCCCAGTTACGAAATAAGAGCATCTCTTGATTTTAGTATTTCCCCCCTCATAGGCGTGAGGTTTTAGCAACAATCTAAAAACTTCTCGAGTAGCTGCTTCATTCTTAGCCATTCTTCTAATTATAATTCGATTGGCCCAGGCTTCTCCTTTATTTGCTTAGGCGCAAAAAGAATCAAAATTGAAAGGCCGGGTATCATGAAATAGATTTCAAGGTATCATCAAGGGCGGCGCTAGTTATAATATTAGTAGTTGTGGCGTAGGACCATTGTTGTCTTCAGAGAATTCTTCAGTCTTAACACTGTTGTTAGGAAAAACTAGAAAATAGTATTTTCAAAATTCCCATATAACAAAGACTTGATATTATTATTATTATTATTATTATTCAATATATATCGCAGGTTTAAAAGGTCTTGCAGATTTTGCCCTTAATTTTGGGTCATATCTTGCGGGATCATCCTCAGAATAAACGACGATCTCTGCTTTGCTGATCTCATTTGACAATAGCGCTTGAGCATCCTGTAATGTAGTTACTTCATTAAACCCTGCCAGCTTAAGCCGTCTGTTTCTTGCATCTAAAGGTGCTGAGAGGATGTCTTCAACCATCCTTTGCACGATCTTCGGATCAGTCTTAGCCTTTACTGTCTCAGGATTTGATATCAGTTGCTTCATCATTTGTCCAAAGTTGATTGTCCCATTCAGTATGTTCACAAGAATTGCCCTGTAGACTTGTTCTTTCCAGACAGCTGAAGTATAAATTACAATTTTCGTGGGTGTTATCTTTGTGACCCTGACTATGTTTTGAATATCTGCAAGTAGGTTAGAGATGAGAAACTCCGATTCTTCTGCTACTATGTCTATCTTTTTTTCCTCAAGCACAGGCCAGCGTTCTGCGGTTAAGTATTGCCTATTGCCGAGTAGTTCCCAAACTTCTTCGGCTGTAAATGGCGCAAATGGTGCAAGCATTCTTACTTGAATGTTTAGAAACTCCAAAAGCATTCCAGCAATATTTTCGCGTTTTCTAGCCGTAGCTCGTTTCATATACCATTGCAAGTCTCGATCAAGAGAATATAGAGTATAGTATATGGCTTCTCTTATCCTCAACTTGTCCATTGATGCCGTAGTCTCTGCTATCGTACGCTGGAGCCGACTGGTAAGCCACCTATCTTCAAGCATCAGAGTCTGCTTTGGTTGTTGCTGTTGATTACCTTGACCCTGTTCCGATGCGTGAGCGAGCATGATCCTGCACTTTTCAGCCATGTCAAAAATGCCCGCAAGTTTCGACCTGATGCCTCGTACAGCATCAAAAGAAAAGTCTGCATCTTGAAGTATTTCAGCTGAGACCAACATTGCAAGCCTAATTGTATCAGCTCCATACTCTTTGATTGCAGCTCGAAGTGGGATAATATTGCCAAGAGATTTACTCATCTTCTTACCCTCCATGAGAACAGAGCCATTGACTACTATTTGCTGTGGCCACTTATTTTTGTCAAAAATGGCTACATGGTTAAAGATAAAGAATGTGAGATGATTCGGTACAAGGTCTCGTCCTGAGTGACGGGAATCGACAGGATAAAAATAGTTGAATTCATTTCTTATGTGTTCTATGATATAAGAATCAATTTTGCACTCTTTGGCAACTTTATCTGGGCTACCTGCCCCAAGTAAGATATAGTCAAAAAAAGCGTCTGTAATATTATCATTTTCTTCACTTATATTTTTATTATTGACATATTTAGCGATAATATAATAGGCCATGTATATGACAGAATCTGATAGGCTTTCAACTATCCATTCCTTATCCCACGGCAATGTTGTTCCAAGACCTGATTTTCTTGCGCACGCACGCTCGCGTAACCAGTCAATTACATAGTCAAATTCCTGCCTGATATCCTCTGGCAAAATGTCCATATTACCAAGACACAGATGTGCCTGTTGCTTCCATTCCTTGTCCCCATAATTTAGAAACCATTGATCGCTCAGCAATTTGACTACACATTCTGCTCCGCATCTGCATTTTACTGGCTTATTGACAAGCTCATATATCGTTTCAGCCCAACCTGAATTCAAGAGATCCTCCTTAATCTCGTTCTTTGCTACTGCAACTGTCATGCCTGCAAATCTGCCTGTATTTTGCATCATTTTTCCTTTATAGAATTCATGGGAGTAAAGATTGCTTGTAGCCTTTTCCAATAGCTCGTGGTCGTTCTTATTTTGGTCCAAAGCTGCCGCCTGTTTGATTGCTTGGGCAGCTGGAATGCTGCCTTCATATGCTTCAGACTCAATTATTTTGACTGGGTGAATGCTATTTTCATCAATTGTAATACAAAACATTTGTTGTATGTTATTGTCTGATTTTAAATTCTCAAGCGCTTGATAATCATATGGCGCATGTGCTGGTACTGACATCACAATGCCAGTGCCACTGTCTGCTTCCACAAAAGATGCGGGATAAACGGGAACAGAAGTGTCGTTGAGCGGGTTGGTGACTTTCCAACCGATCATTTCACTGCCTCTGAATGCATTTATCCATTCGACCTTGTGATTCAAAAATTCTAGCTTTCTTCCAGCCTCCTTGCTTAATATCCATCTTTGCCCATCGACCTTAGCCTGTACATATTCAACCTCCGGGTTGATCCATATGTTAGTCACGCCAAAAAGAGTCTCTGGTCTGAGCGTTGCTGCTGGCAAGATAATAGCTCCGCTGTTGTCATCATCAACAATAAGACCGTCTGCACCACTGTTACTACTTCTACTACTAGCACCGCTACGACCTTCATTGCTAGACTTGAATTTGATGACCGTATATTCGTTAAAGTCTGGTTCTACATCGCCTATTGTATCATGCTGACTAACAGGATTTTGGTCACGTGGACACCATCCAACTGGGTGAGAGCCCTGTACTATCAATCCCTTCTTTTTAAGAGTCCTAAATTGCCAAGAAATGAATTTTGAATAAATTCTGTCAATAGTGGTAAATTCGCGCCGCCAGTCAATAGAATAACCCATCTCCTTCATACCTTTCTTAATCTCCTGGTGGAAGTACCTTGCTATCTTGACTGGCTCGACAAACGTTGCAATAACGTCATCTGATAGTTTGTATATTGTGTGAAATGTTTCCATCAACTCAGAATCACCTGCAGCAACCCTTCTCGACATACCAAGTATAGGGGTGCCAGTATAGTGAAAGCCCATAGGAAAAAGTACGTTATAGCCCTTCATCCTAATATAACGAGCATGAGTGTCAGCAAGCGTATAGGTCCGGCCATGACCAATATGTTGCGGCGAGTTTGGATAAGGATAGGCAACTGTCACAAAGTATTTTTCTCTGCTACTGTCTGGGTCTGATTCAAAGAGCCTTTGCTTGTCCCATCTCTCAATCCACTTACTCTCTATTGAGTTCCAGTCAATGCGTGAGCTCACAGTTACTTTATTACCTCTTCAGCCAAAAGCAATGCTTCTCTTATCATTTCTTTTGATCCACCGCCTCCTTGTCCAAAGCGACTGTCTCCTCCACCAGAACCACCTAGCTTGTTAGATATCTGCTTTGCAATAGCACCAGCCTTGACCTTGTTTCTTGCAGTTTCTCCTACAAATACTATAACTCTAATTCCTTGACCCTTTGAAATAAGCGCAAGATACACTAGGTGGCTGTCAAGCTCGATTGCCTTTTCTCCAATCGCAATATGGTACTCCTCATCAAGTTCTTCATCATAGGTGGCGTACATATGAACTCCTGAATTGAGCTTTTTAGCTTGATTCGAAATGCTCTTTGCGATCTGCGGTGAGACAACCTTCAGAATAGTTCTTAGTTTTTTCTTTGCAGATTCTGCCTCCTCCATTGCCTTGTCAAACGACTCGATAATTTTTTCTCTGCTTGAGCCTAGGGTCTGTGCTATGGATGCAAGCTGACTATCAAGCTGCTGCATGTAGCTGACTGCAGCCTCGCCAGCGACGAACTCGAGTCTAACGACGCCATCTTGGATTCGCTCCGATTTGACTATTTTGACTAGGCCGATTTCACCTGAGCTTTTTACGTGCGTTCCTCCGCAGGCTTCAATATCCCATCCGTTAATATTGACTATTCTGACGTTGCTTGTAGGGACGACGCCGCCTTGATAGATGCGGAAGGAGAATTGCTGTTCTGCATCTCCGCGATCATATGTCCTGATTATGACTGGATGATTTTCTCGAATTACTCTATTTGCCGTACGTTCTATGTTTTTGACTTCTTCTTTTGTAAGTGTGGAATGATGGGTGATGTCAAGCCTCCCGTAATTTTCTTCCTTGAATGCAGAGTTCTGCCATACCCAAGAGCCAAGTGTATTTCTAGAAGCAGAATTGAGGATATGGGTTGCAGTGTGGTGCTTGGTAATAAGATCGCGTCGTCGTGCATTTACTTTTCCATCTACAGTTTGCTTCTCTGAAGGTATTCTACCTCCGACTTCAATCTTGTGCACAACCACATCTGCTTGCTTTGTAACTTCTACAACCTTAACACCTTCAATATCTCCTGTGTCTGGCTCTTGTCCTCCCCCCCGTGGATAAAAGGCAGTCTGGTCCAAAATGACGTATTTTCCCTCCACAATCCTGAGGACCTTTGCTTGAAAATGACGGATCGATTCGTCTTGATAGTAAAGTAATTTTGTTGGCGGAAGATTTTCCAACCCTAGAATCGGTTTTGAGGCCTGGCTTGAGACTTGGCTTGTATGCAATTCTGCAAGCCTTGTATAAAATGTTGAAGGTATATTTTGTATAATTCCTTGCTCCATCAAGAAGTCTGGAGTTATGCCGTCTGATTCGTAGAGCCTAATGAGGTCCTCGACTGTCAACTCTTTGACCTTTTTGTTAGACTTGAGTGACCCTGCCACAGAGTTCATGCGCTCACGAGAGCTGGAATACCTGCTCGCCTCAAGTTGTAGGATTGTCCTAACGTCTTCCCTGTGCTCTTCAAGTTCAGGATACATCTGTTTGAGATAGTCAATATGCAATTCAGCAATGTCATCGACTCTTGTGATGTTTCTCCAGCCCAGCCTTTCCAGTATCGAAAGCGCCCTGCGGAGGATGACCCTTAGGTTGTATCCTCCACCTACGTTTGAGGGTAGTGCTCCATCTGAGATCGCAAATACAAGCGTCCTTATGTGATCACAAACAGTGTATATTGCTTCGTAAGGTGCAACAAAAGCGCTCAACTGTTCCTCGGTGATTTTCATCTCTTTTGCGATCAGCAGCTTCAAATCTCGAATTCTGCTACTACTACCGCCACCATCACTAATGGCGGCTGTCTTATCCTCAAGTTTTAACGAGATTGATTCAAAATATTTATTCAGCATTTCGCGATCTGTGTCCGTTCCTGTCATATCCACTAGCTTACTAACAACAGGCCCGAAACAGCAGTCATAACTTGTAGGCGTTCCCATTGTTATCCATGAAAAGCGCTCAAGCCCAGCACCCATGTCTATAATTTTATTTGGCATGACACGGTAGTCGTTCTCATTACCCTCAAATTCAGTAAATACTGCATTGCCAAGCTCAAGGCCGCGTACGAAATATTCTAGCGAATATCCAAAGGCACCGGCTCCCATCCATACGTCTTCGACAAAGGTTATCTCTTCCGCTTTGATGCCAAGTCCTTCAGTCAGCATACCAAAGTCAAGATCTATACATCTGTCTTTCCAATATCCGCCTGGCGCATCTGCATTACATGTCTGGCCTATCATACAAAAGCCAGTATAGTGTCTACCACTTAGTCCTACATTTTCAATATCGTTAAATCGTAAGCACATCTGTGGCACTATTAGCGGGTTTGCTGGTAATTCAAAAACCACTTGATTGCCAACAACTCGCTGAAAATTAACGATTGACGCTATTGTAAAATATAGGTCTTCTCTCCAGCGGCATACTACAGGGTAGCGTCTTACTATCTCGTGGTTCTGTGCCCTGAAGAATTTCTCAGTCTCCTTCCAAGCTTTAACATAGTCAAGATGCTTGTTTGTAGGCGGCTTTCCGATAAAACTATAATTTTCATGATCGGGGCAGAAGTACCTTGAATTATCAAGTGTCCAATAGAATTTCTCACACATACTACATTTTTTTCGGATAAATCCCTCCTTGTCAAAAAGTGATACTTTGTAGTACCTGTCAGGATTCGATGAAAAAAGGGCAGCCAGTTCTTTCTTTCCCAATGGTTGTTATCCTTTCTTAGACATCAAAATATACGTATTAATGCTTTCGTTGAGAAGATGAACAAAGAAAGAAGGAGTTGACGGCTCGTTAGGACCTAAGTGAATTCTCGATAAACTGTAGATATCTTTCTTTTGGTGCCGCACCTATGGTCCTTCCTATTTCATTACCGCCTTTGAACAGCAAAAGTGAAGGGATAGATTGGACATTATATCTCATTGCAATTTCCTGATTTTCATCAACGTTTAGCTTGGCCACTTTGATTTTGCCTGCCATAATTTTCCCTACTTGCTCTACCGCTGGACCCACCATTCTACATGGACCGCACCATTCTGCCCAAAAGTCTACTAACACAGGGATATCTGACTTGATCACTTCCTCATCCCACAGTTTAGTAGTGACATGAGTAACCGCATTGTTATTTTCTGTTCTGCTTTCCATACTTTAAATGAGAACTTAAGGTATTTTAATCCTATTGACTGCTATTGACTTGCTATCCAAAACGACCTGTCGTGCCAAAGGTGACAAATTCTCCTATTAGCTTCATAACAAAGCCAATACCTCCGACTATAAGAAGCCCTAGCACTACCAGACGCAGATGTTGAAAATAATCGTCCTTGCTGGTCTTTTTTGCCAGCCTGAGCGTCTGAACCATTTCTGTAACCTTGTGTTGTATAGGCGACACAACATCCAGTCTTTTAGCAAGCAATTTAATTCACATTCTAAGC
>Ga0081538_10003132_pt1 | contig 15722 bp, 17 predicted proteins | sample TabmetS5T2R1_FD_71022 | JGI IMG/M metagenome (GOLD analysis project Ga0081538, IMG submission 71022) | Tabebuia heterophylla rhizosphere microbial communities from the University of Puerto Rico - S5T2R1 | ecosystem: Host-associated > Plants > Roots > Rhizosphere ... | reverse complement strand
CTGCTCGGAGCCGCCCAGGCGGAGCTGGACCGGATGGGCTTCGCCGAGTCGGTGCTGTGGGTCCTGCCCGGCAACGCCCGCGCCCGCCGCTTCTACGAGCGAGCCGGGTGGGCCGCCGACGGCACCGAGAAGACCAGCGAGGCCTTTGGGGTCAGCTTCGACGAGGTCCGCTACCGGAGGCGCTCGACCAGCGAGGCGATCTCGTCGGCGACCCCGGCCGGGACCGAGTAGCCGGTCTCGTCGCGGACCTCCTCCAGGTGGTCGCGGACGACCTCCACGTGGGGTCACGCGACCGCGTTGGTCCAGGCGGGAGCCAGAGTCCCGCCGGGGAGTGGGAAGAGGGCTCTGGTCCTCGGCGACATCTCCGGCCTGTCCCTACTGGTCGGTCGGCGCCTCCTGCCCTTGGAGGAACGGCCGGGGGTCGAAATAGGAATAGCCCTCGGAGGCCTTGCCGTCGCGGAGGGTAAAGCGGTCGGCGCCGCGGAGCTCGAACGGGGCGCCACGCAGCGTGCCGGTGTTGACCCACTCGATGAGGACACCATCGGCCGTCTCGCCCCAGCGGGTGGGGACGACGCGGATGTCGGGCTCGATGGCCAGGAACGCCTCGAAGATCCTCGGCAGGTCTTCGCGTGTCCCCGCGCTGAGCGGGTTGGCCAGCGGGCAGCCCTCGTGCAGCAGCGCCATGTAGCGCTGCGGATCGCTGTCGTGCCCGCGCCAGACCCTCGACCAGCTGTCCACAAACGACTGCGCATCCGTCATGTGCGTGCCTCCTGAAGGCGAGCAGACCGTTCTGTCTACCTTAGGAACCATAGACAGACCGGTCTGGTAAGGTCAAGTCGTGACCACGACCAGCCCCGCCCGCACCCGCCTGCTCCAGACCGCGACCCGCCTGTTCTACGCCCAAGGCGTGCACGCGGTCGGCGTCAACCGGATCATCGCCGAGGCCGGCGTGGCCAAGGCGACCTTCTACCAGCACTTCCCCACCAAGGACGACCTGGTCCGCGCCTACGTCAAGCAGCAGAGCCAGCTGCAGCGGGCAACCGCCGCCAAGCTCCCCGAGGCGGCACCGCGCGACAGGGTGCTGGCCATCTTCGACACCATCGGCGAGACGGGCCACCAACCCAGCTACCGAGGCTGCCCCTTCGTCAACGCCGCGGCCGAGTACCCCGACCCCGCCCACCCGGTGCGCCAGGCCATCGCCGAGCACCGACGCTGGTTCCGCGGGCTGCTGCGGGACCTGCTGACCGCCGACCGCCACCCGGACGCGGAGCGGACCGCCGACCTCCTGGTCGCGCTGAAGGACGGCCTGTTCGTCGGCGCCGACCTGGACGACCCCGCCCACCGAACCCTGATCCGCGATGCGGTCACCAGACTCCTGGGCGGCGCAGCGCGCGCCAAGGCGCCTGCCTAACCATTCCAGTCCAGGGCCCCGGCCACGTCGCGGTCTGCGCCCAGCTCCCAGGCGGCCCGGACGAGCTCGCCGCCCGGCTGGAGCAGGCCCGCGCCGACGCGGTGGCGACCCTTGCGCGGACCCAGCGCGGACCAGCGGTCATGCCGCTGCGGGAAGGCGCTGGTCGGTGAGTGGTTTCGTGGGTGCCGGAGGAGGGGCTCGAACCCTCATGCCCTTGCGGGCCCAACGCTTTTAAGGCGCGGCTGTCTGCCGATTCCAGCACTCCGGCGCTCGGCCAGCCAGGCTACGGCAGAGCGAGCGCTCGCGCGAGGCCGCAACTGCGGTAGCGTAGCGGCGTGAACGCAACGGAGTCGGGGATCGTCGGCTGGGTCGTCAGGATCATGGAGGCGCTGGGCGCGCCCGGCGCCGGCCTGGCCGTCGCGCTGGAGAACCTCTTCCCGCCGATCCCCAGCGAGCTGATCCTGCCGCTGGCCGGCTTCACCGCCAGCCAGGGCGACATCAGCCTGGTCGGCGCGATCGTCTGGACCACGCTCGGCTCGGTCGCCGGCGCCCTGGTGCTCTACGCCGTCGGCGCGCTGCTCGGCAGGGACCGCACCCGCGCCGTCGCGGCACGGCTGCCGCTGGTGAAGACCTCCGACGTCGACCGGTCCGAGGCCTGGTTCGCGAGGCACGGCGTGAAGGCCGTCTTCTTCGGCCGGATGATCCCGCTGTTCCGCAGCTTCATCTCGATCCCGGCCGGGATCGAGCGGATGTCGCTGACGACCTTCCTGGTGTTCACCGCGCTCGGCAGCCTGATCTGGAACACGGTCTTCGTGCTGGCCGGCTACCAGCTCGGCGAGAACTGGCGGGTCGTCCAGGATTACGTCGGGGTGTACCAGAGGGTCGTCGTGGCCGCCGTCCTGGTCGCGGTCGCCGTCTTCGTCGTCGTGCGCCTGCGGCGCAGGTCCGGCCGTAGGGCGGAGCGGGTCTAGGGAGCCGGCTACCGGCTCCAGTGGCTCTCGCCGAGCAGGTAGGCGGTGGCGAGGCTCTCGGGATCCTGCTCGGCGGGGTCGCCGTCGCCGGCGCGCTCGACCGCCACCGAGATCGTCCGCGCCGCGTAGCGGGGCAGCTCGATGGGGCGGCCGCCGGCGGTGGCCTCCAGGCGGGCCCGGTCGCCGTCGAACCCGATGATGGCGTAGCTGGCCCGCGGCTCGACCCCCGCCCGCCGGAACATCCGCAGCAGGTCGTGGTCCTCGTTCTCGAACCGGAGGACGCGGACCACGCTGCCGGCGCGGACGCCGGTGAGCGGCACCCCTGGTTCGCGGGGATAGTCGCCGATCGGGTGGCCGTGCGGGCAGGTGCGGGCCTCGCCGATCATCGCCAGCATGCGGGCCTCGAGCGCCTCGGTGACGCCCATCTCGAAGGCCTCGGCCTCCTCGTGCACCTCGTCCCACGGCACGCCCATGACCATGACGAGGAACGCCTCGACCAGCCGGTGGCGGCTGACCACGTGCCTGGCGACCCGCTCACCCTCGGCGGTGAGGGAGATGCGCTTGCCGGGGCCCCGCTCGACCAGGCCCTCGGCGGTCAGGCGGCGGACCATCTCGCTCACGCTGGGCGGCGAGACCTGCATCGCCCTGGCGAGGTTGGTCGGGGTGCGGTCGATGCCGGCCTCCCCGAGCCAGTAGAGCGACTCCAGGTACTCCTGGATCGCCTGGGTCAGGCCGGTGGTCTGCGCCATGGCCCAATGGTACGTGGCGGGGCGGCCGCCGACGAGCTTCAGCCGGTCACCACCACGCGGCCGTCCATGCCGGCGTGGAGGGTGCAGGTGTAGCGGTACTCGCCGGGCTGCCCGAAGCGGTGGGCGAAGGTGCCCCTGGTCTGGTCCTTGGACGCGAAGCCGTCGCCCTTCACGTTGTGGGGGACCGAGCCGTCCTCGAGGCGCCAGGTGACCTCGGTGCCCGCCTCGACCTGGATCGCCGGCGGCTGGAAGCGGAGGTCCTTGGCGACCACCTCGGTGACGCCGGTGACCGGGGGCGCGTCGGCGGCCCCCTCGCCCGAGCCGCCGCCGCAGCCGGCCAGCGTGATCGTGAGCACAAGCACCAGGAGGCGGGCCGGGACGGCGCGGGGGCGCGACGGCACCGGCTCAGGCGCCCAGGTAGGTGTTGCTGCTCGAGACGCCGACGATGATGGCGATGATGCCGATCAGCACCACCACGGCCGTCAGCGCCAGCTCCACGATGGCGATGATGCGGGCCGCCCTGGCCTGGTCCATGCCGGTCAGGCGTCCGCCGGACTCCTCGATGCGCTTCATGGCGCTGTTGGCCAGCACCAGCGCGACGATCGCCCCGACCGGGGCGCAGATGAAGAAGCCGACGATGGCGATGATCAGCGCGGCGGTGGCCGTCCCCTCGGTCTGCGGGGCCGCGTAGCCGTAGCCCGGCTGCTGCCCGTAGCCGTACTGCTGGCCGTAGGGCTGCTGCGGCGGCGGGGGCTGGCCGTAGCCGGGCGGCGGCTCCGGCGGCTGCTGCGGCGGCTCGGGCGACCCCGGCCAGGTCGGCTGCTGCGGCGGCTCGGGCGGTGGCGGCGACTCGGGCCGGGACGGCGGCTCGGGCCAGGTGGGCCGCTCGGGCGGGGGCGGCTGCTGCGGTGGAGGCTCCGGCGGCGGCGTCCCACCGCCGAGCGGCTCGGTGGGCCGCTCGCCTGGTCGGTCGTCTCGGTCCCTGCCGCCGGGCGGGCCGGGCTGGTCGTCGGCCATGGTGACTCCCTCACGCTCACGCTGGCTCGCGCGCGGCCACGCTGGCGACCGGCCGCGCGAGCGGAGTAAACCACACCGGCAGGGTCGGGGCATGCCGGAATCCCCCGGATCCCGCGCGGTCAGCTCCGGTCGGTCGCGTCCAGGGCGGCGGCCCAGCCGGCGGCCGGGTCGGCGACCGCCAGGCGCAGCACCCAGCCGTTGGCCGGCAGGCCGTCGTCCCAGACCCACCAGGCCAGCCGCTGGAGCTCGGCTCCCAGCGCCGCCGGGTCGGGCGGCCAGTCGAGCCCGGCCAGCCCGGCCGCCGCCCACCACGCGTCGAAGCGGCCGAGGGCGGCACCGCGGCGCACCCCGTGCGCCCCGCCGCTGGCGGCCGCCCACGCCATGCGGGCCATGGCGTCCGCCGGCCCGATGCGCCCGAGCCGGTGGTCGTGGTGGCCGACGGCGGCCACCGCCTCGGCCGGGCCGCCGCGGACCACCACGGCCCTGGCGCTGCCGCCCGACTCGCTGGTCCAGACCTCGACCAGGTCGGTGAGCACGCGGGTGGCGTCGGGGCGGTCGAGCACCGGGCCGGGGCGGCCGGCGGCCTCGGCCATGGCGACCTGGTCGGCGTCGGGCCCGGGCACCTCCAGCCGGTCGGGCCGGTAGGTGGCCAGGGCGTAGGCCGGCTCCCAGGGGACGAGCACCAGCGGCAGCTCCAGCACCTCGGGGTGGGCGCCCGCCGCCCCGCGCAGGTCCTCGCCGCGCAGCACGCGCTCCTGCGCGACCGACCCGGCGACCACGGGCTCGGCCAGGTGCGGGGCCAGCTCCGCGAAGGTGTGGGTGGCCGCGGCGACCTCGGTGAGGGGCCCGAGCGCGAACCGGCCGACCCCGGGCCGCAGCACGCTGGCCGCCTCCGGGCCGGGCGCGTCCAGGGCCATGCGGTACTCGACGTAGGTCACCACCGGCCACAGCGGCCTGCCCCGCTCGACCGCCTCCTGGAGGCGGCGGCGCAGCTCGACCATGCCGGCCCAGTCGCGCGCGGCGCACAGCCCGTCCACCGCACGCAGCAGCGCGGCCGGGTCGCCAAGCTCCACCAGCTCGGCGAGGCGCTCGTCGGGCACACGGACCTCCTCCGCTCGGGCCGAGGCGCCATCATGCCAGCGACCCGCCGTGCGTATCCTCGACACCCCACCGGTGCCCGACCCGAGGAGGACCGCGCCATGTTCGACGGCGTCGCGCTCGAGCACCTGGACGTGGGCGAGGCGGTGCTGCGGGTGCGGCACGGCTACGTCGCCTTCCGCCGCGCCATCCACGACCCGGCGACGGTCCACGCCATGTGCGAGGACTACCGGGCGGGGCTCGGCGTCGACCGGGCGCACGACGACGCCGACCGCCGCGCCGGGCGCCGCCTCGCCTGCCCGCTGCTGGTGCTGTGGGCGGCCAGGGACGACCTGGAGGAGCTCCACGGCGACGTGCTGGGCGTGTGGCGCAACTGGGCCGACGACCTGCGCGGCCGCGGGCTGGACTGCGGGCACCACCTGTCGGAGGAGGCGCCGGCGGAGCTCGCCGCCGAGCTGCGCGCCTTCCTCACCGGTTGAGCGTCCCCGGGGGCGCGGGACCGCGGCGGGTCAGGGGCGGGCGCGGACGGCGCGGAACATGGCCGTGTCCTCCGGCTCGGCCGGCGGCTCGACCAGGTGGAACCAGTAGAAGCCGTGCGGGCCGACGGCCAGCCGGTAGGGCTCGGCGTCGATGATCGGGAACGGCGTACGGCCGAACATCTCCTCGGGCACCAGGCCGGCGAAGCGCGCCAGGTCCAGCTCCACCGGCTGGGCGAAGCGGGAGAGGTTGGCGATCACCAGCACCACGTCGGCCCCCAGCTGGCGGTAGAAGGCCAGCACCCGGCGGTTCTCGGGGTACAGCGGCTCGTAGTCGCCCAGCCCGAAGACCGGGTGCTGCTTGCGGACCTGCAGCATGCGCCGGATCCACTGCAGCAGCGAGGTCGACACCCGCTCCTGGGCCTCGACGTTGCAGGCCTGGTAGCCGTAGACGGGGTCCATCAGGAACGGCAGGTACAGCGCGGCCGGGTCGGCCCGCGAGAAGCCGCCGTTGCGGTCGCCGGTCCACTGCATCGGGGTACGCACGCCGTCGCGGTCGCCGAGGTAGATGTTGTCGCCCATGCCGACCTCGTCGCCGTAGTACATCACCGGGCTGCCGGGCAGGCTCAGCAGCAGGCTGTTGAGCAGCTCGATCTGGCGGCGGCCGTTGTCCATCAGCGGCGCCAGGCGGCGCGCGATGCCGATGTTGCGCCGCATCCGCGGGTCCTTGGCGTACTCGGCGTTCATGTAGTCGCGTTCCTCGTCGGTCACCATCTCGAGGGTCAGCTCGTCGTGGTTGCGGAGGAACAGCCCCCACTGCGCCGGGTCGGGGATCTTCGGCGTGCGGTTCATGATCTCGACGATCGGGGTGCGGTCCTCGCGCCGCAGCGCCATGAACATGCGCGGCATGACCGGGAAGTTGAACGCCATGTGGCACTCGTCGCCGTCGCCGAAGTAGGGCACCACGTCGGGTGGCCACTGGTTGGCCTCGGCCAGCAGGACCCGGTTGGGGTACTTGTCGTCGACCTCCTTGCGGACCCGCTTCAGGAACTCGTGGGTCTCCGGGAGGTTCTCGCAGTTGGTCCCCTCCCGCTCGAACAGGTACGGGACGGCGTCGAGGCGGAAGCCGTCCAGGCCCATGTCGAGCCAGAAGCGGATCGCCTCCAGCATCGCGTCCTGGACCTCGGGGTTGTCGTAGTTGAGGTCCGGCTGGTGGGAGAAGAAGCGGTGCCAGTAGAACGCCTGCGCCTCGTGGTCCCAGGTCCAGTTGGAGGTCTCGGTGTCGACGAAGATGACGCGGGCGCCCTGGTACCGCTGGTCGCTGTCGCTCCAGACGTACCAGTCGCGCTTGGCCGACCCGGGCCTGCGCGACTCCTGGAACCAGGGGTGCTGGTCGGAGGTGTGGTTCATCACCATGTCGGCGATCACGCGGATGCCGCGGGCGTGGGCCGCCTCCAGGAAGTCGTAGAAGTCCCCGAGCGTGCCGTAGTCGGGCAGGATCGCGAAGTGGTCGGCCACGTCGTAGCCGCCGTCGCGCAGCGGCGAGGGGTAGATCGGCAGCAGCCAGATGCAGTCGATGCCCAGCCAGTGGAGGTAGTCCAGCCGCTCGGTCAGGCCGCGGAAGTCGCCGTTGCCGTCGCCGTTGCCGTCCTGGAAGCCGCGGACGTACAGCTCGTAGAACACGGCGGTCTTGTACCAGAGTGGGTCGTCCTGCATCCCTCGTTCGCTCCCGAGCTCCCTGTTCCTCACCAAGCTGTTCGAACCGTGTGCCGCTCGCAAGTGTCACCGCCCGTGGAGGCTCGTCACCACGGAGAGTAACCGCTTGCCGACCGGTCGCGTCGTGCCGGTTGCTTGCGTCAGCAATTTCGACGTCGAAAGCGTGACGGTTGAGGGAATTTCCTTCAACGCCAGGCCGGCCGGGTCGTCCTGGAGGCGGCCGGGTTGACCTGCTCGCCGGACACCGGTTCGGGCACCCCTGCCCGCACCGCCTCGAGCTGGGCCGCGAACGCGATCCCGAGGTAGAGGGCGAGCGCCGTCAGGAACGCCCACACCAGAATAGCGATCATGCCGGTGAGCGGGCCGTAGGTCTGCCCGAACGTGCCCGAGGAGGCGTCCAGGTACAACGCCAGCAGGCCGGTGAACAAGAACCACAGCAGCACCGACATCCCGGACCCGACCGCCAGCCACGACCACGACGGCTGGCGGCGACGCGGGGCCTCGCGGAACAGCACCGCGAACGCCACCACCGCGAACCCGATGCTGAGCGGCCAGCGCAGCACCGTCCAGACCCCCCGGACGAACCCGGAGAGCCCGATCGCCCTGGCGACGTCGGAGCCGGTCACGATCAGCAGGAACGCGAGCACCACCAGCACGCCGGCCGAGCACGCCAGCAGGAAGCCGTTCGAGTACTTCTGGGTCGTGGGCCGGTCCTGCTCGACGCCGTAGATGCGGTTGGCGCCGCGCTCGATCTGGCCCATCGCCAGCGTCGCCGACCCCAGCGCGAGCAGCGCGCCGATGACCAGCGCGACGACGCCGCCGCGGCTTGCGCTCTTGGCGCCCTGCTGGACCGCCTCGGTGATGATCTGGCCGGCAGGGCCCGGGGCGAGGCGGTCGACGGTCTGGACGACGACCTGGCGGAAGTGGGAGGCCTGCAGGGCGGTCGCCAGGCCGACCGCGGCGATCACCGCCGGGAGCAGGGTCAGGGTCACCTGGAACGCGAGCGCGCGGGCGTGGCTGAAGCCGTCGGCCGCGCGGAAGCGCCGGAACGAGTCCTTGGCGAGCTGGGCCCAGCCGGTGAGGCGCAGGGTCCGCAGGGCATCGTCGCCCTCCAGCTCGTAGGTCTCCGGCACGGAGGTGGCGGTGCTCATGGGTTCCTCCCTGGTGGGACGCAGAGGGTCAGGGCGTGGGGGACGACCTCGACGACGAGGTCGTCGGTCGGCGGGGCGGGCTCGCCGTCCCGCTCGACCGGCTGGGGCCGGTCGCAGCGGACCTCGACCCGACGGGCGCGGAACACCTCGAGGTCGGGGTCCTTGCGGCGGCGGCGCAGCAGCACCCGCAGGGCCAGCCGGAGCCAGCCCGCCAGCGTGCCGGTCCGCAGCACGGCGACGTCGAGCAGCCCGTCGTCGGGCCGGGCGTCCGGCATGATCGGCAGGCCGCCCTGGAGCCGGCCGAGGTTGCCGACCAGCACCCCCTGGCCGACCCGGCGGATCGGGGGCCGGTCGTCCAGCCGCACCTCGAAGCGGGTGACGCGCCGGCGCAGGTGGCGGAGGCCGCTGATCACGTAGGCCACGGCGCCGAGCCGCTCCTTGAGCCGCGGGTCGGCGTCGCGCAGCATGGCCGCGTCGAAGCCGATGCCGCCCATGACCACGAAGCGGTCGTCGCCCATCGCGGCCACGTCGAGGCGTCGCCGCTCGCCGTGGAGGGCGACCTCGACGGCGCCGGGCAGGTCGCCCGGGATGTCGAAGTTGGCCGCCAGCAGGTTGCCGGTCCCGCCCGGCAGCACCGCCAGCGGCACCTCGGTGCCGGCCAGTCCGGTGACGCACGCCATCACCGTGCCGTCGCCGCCCTGGGCCATGACCAGGTCGACGCCCTCGGCGACCGCCCGTCGGGTGAGCCCGATCCCGGGGTCGCGCTCGGTCGTCTCCAGCCACAGCACGTCCAGCCCGGCGCCGGCGAGCGCCTCCTCGGTGTCGCGCCTGCGGGCGGCGGCCTCACCGCCGCCGGTGGCCGGGTTGAACACCACCGCCACCCGGCGGGGTGGCGTGGCCGCAGCGCGCCTGGCCTCCTCGGAGGCCAGGCCTCGCGGACGGTCACCCATGGCGGACCGCCGATCGTCGGCGCGGCCAGCGGACGGCACCGCCGCCGTGCCGCAGCTGCCAGTGCGCGACGCCCAGGCGGATCCCGTGGACGGCGGCGTACAGCCAGGCGGTGCCGAGCAGCACGCCGCCGAGCACGTCGGTCAGGTAGTGCATGCCCCGGTACAGGCGGGAGACGGCCACCACCAGCGGGACCACCACGGCGATGGTGAGGAGCAGCCCGCGGACCAGCGCCGAGCGGGCCCGCTCGTTGGCGAGCACGGCCAGCGCCCCGTACAGCACGATGGCCGCCGCGGTGTGCCCGGAGGGGAAGCTCGACGTGGGTGGCGCCTCGTCCAGTTGCGCGACCGGCGGTCGCTCGCGGTCCACCAGCGTGGTGACCAGCAGGAAGATGCCGACCTCGCCGGCCACCGCCACCGCCACCAGCATCGGCTCCCGCCAGCGGCGCCACGCCCAGGCCGCGTACGAGACCGTGAGCACGGCCAGGATGGTGATGGTGAGGGTGCCGCCCGCTTCCGACGTGACGGCGGTGACGTCGTCGAGCTGGTCGCTGCGGCGGTTCTCCAGCCAGCGGCTCAGGCTCGAGTCGGCACGGCCGATGCCGTCGTCGTGGACCACCTTGGCCAGGAGCCAGCCGAGCGCGACCAGCACCACCGCCAGGGCGACCGCCCAGCCGAGCAGGTACAGCGCGGACGGGACGCCGTCGCGCAGACGCCGCCAGCGGGTGGCCAGGGCGGTCTCCCGGTCGCCAGCTGCCGGGTCGAGCGGTCCATGGGCTGGGGGGCCTGCCATCGGCGTCCTCCCCGGGGGACGGGATCGGTGTTGGTCCCCTGTCGCATTCACCGCATAGAAGGCGAGCAAACTATCCTGGTGCCGTCCCGACGCGTGCTTGTCCTCCCGGTTCGTCGGGAAGTCGCAGGCACCGACGGGACGACGATCAGAGGGAGGCGACGTGCCGAGCGCCCGCACCTGGCGCCGGGCCGCCGTGGTCGGCGGCCTCGGCCTCGCCGGCGTCTACGCGTTCGAGGCGGCCCAGTACCACCGCACCGCCGGCAAGGGCTACCGGGTGAGGAACCCGCCGGCCCCGGGGACCCCCGACTTCGCCCGCCTGGTGGAGGCGCTCACGGTCGCGCCGCTGCGCCAGGGCAACCGGGTCACGGTGCTGCGGAACGGCGTCGAGATCTTCCCGGCGATGCTGGAAGCGATCCGCTCGGCGGAGCGGACGGTCAACTTCGCCACCTACGTCTACTGGACCGGCAGCATCGCCCCGGAGTTCGCCGCCGCGCTGGCGGAGCGCGCCGAGGCCGGGGTGGAGGTCAACGTGCTGCTGGACGCCGTCGGCGCGGCCAAGATGGACCGCTCGCTGGTGGACCGCCTGGAGCGCGCCGGGGCCACGGTGGCGTGGTTCCGGCCGCCGAAGTGGTACACGCTGCACAAGCTCAACAACCGCACCCACCGCAAGATCCTGGTGGTGGACGGGAGGGTGGGCTTCACCGGCGGGGTCGGGATCGCCGAGGAGTGGACCGGCAACGGCGAGGACCCGGGCCACTGGCGGGACACCCACGTGCGGGTGGAGGGCCCGGCAGTCCGCGACCTGCTGGGCGGCTTCCTCGACAACTGGGCCGAGGCGACCCAGTGCATCCTCTCCGGGCCCGACCACCTGCCGGACCTCCGCCGCCTCGAGGACGGCATCCAGGTCCAGGTGACCAGGAGCACCGCCGAGAAGGGCAGCACCGACGCCGAGCACCTGTTCTACGCCGCCATCGCCTGCGCCCGGGAGCGGATCTGGCTGACCACTGCGTACTTCGCCCCCAGGCGGGCGTTCGTCGTCGCCCTCTGCGACGCGGTCGCGCGCGGGGTGGACGTCTGCGTGCTCACCAACGGCCCGCACATCGACAAGCAGGTGGTCCGCCAGGCCGGGCACCTCGCCTACGAGCGGATGCTCGAGTGCGGCGTGCGCATCTTCGAGTACCAGCGGACCATGCTCCACGCCAAGGTCCTGATCGTGGACGCCCAGTGGGCGTCGCTCGGGTCGGTCAACTTCGACAACCGCTCGTTCGCGCTCAACGACGAGCTGAACCTCTCCCTGCGCGACCGCGCGGTCGTCGCCGGGCTGGAGAAGCACTTCCTCGCCGACATGGACGACGCCAGCGAGCTGGACCTCGCCGCCTGGCGGGCCCGCCCCGCGGTCGTCCGGGCCCGTGAGCTGGCCAGCGCGGCGGTCCGCCGGGAGCTGTAGCGATGGTCGGCATCGCCGCGCTCGGCCTCGGGCCCGTGACCAGCCTGGTGGTGCTCGGCGCCGTCGTGGCGGCCGTGGCCGCCGCGCTGGTCGCCCTCGTCGGCGGGCGCGCCCGCCGCGGCCACGGTCCCGGCGAGCACGCCGCCGAGGAGCTGGCCAGGGTGCGGCTGGGCCGCTTCCTGCGCCGCCGGCTGGACCCGGAGGCGGCCACCGGGCTCGCCCTGACCGTCGCGCTCGGGCTGATCTTCCTGGCGGCGCTCGGCTTCGGGCTGGTCTCCGACATGGTCACCTCCCGGACCGGGCTGTACCGCTGGGACGCGGCCGCGGCCGACTGGGGGGCCAGGAACGCGACCCCGACCTCGACGCGGGTGCTCGGCTGGCTCACCTGGCTGGGCGGCACCGCGGTGGTGCTGCCGCTGGCGTTGCTGCTCGGCGCCCTGGAGTGGCTGCGCCGGCGCCGCGCGGCCGTGCTCGGTCTCCTGCTGCTGGTGGTGATCGGCCAGAACCTGATCACCAACGGCGTCAAGCTGCTGGTGCAGCGGGAGCGCCCGCCGGTGCCGCACCTGGCCGACTCCAGCGGCTTCTCGTTCCCGTCCGGCCACTCGGCGGCCGCGGCCGCCACCTACGCGGCGGTCGCGCTGGTCCTCGGCCGCGGCCGGCCCTGGCGCGTCAAGGCCATGCTCGCGGCCGGGGCGGCCGCGGTGACGGCGGCGGTGGCCGCCTCCCGGGTGCTGCTGGGGGTCCACTGGCTGACCGACGTGGTCGGCGGCGTCGCCCTCGGGTTCGGCTGGTTCGTGGTCTGCGCGATCGCCTTCGGCGGCGCCCTGCTCCACTTCGCCGCCCCCGCCGAGCGCGTCGAGGCCGAGGAGGCCCGCGAGGCCGCCGGGGAGGACCGCGAGGCCGACGGGGCCCGCCACCCGCCCGACCGGGGTAGGCTGGCAGCCATGAGGCCCGACGCCGAGCCGACCGACGAGCAGGTCCGCCAGCGCGCCGAGACGCTGGCCGCCGAGCCGGGCAACCCGGGCGACGACCGGGAGGCGCAGGCCCGCGCCCTGCTCGAGGAGTCGGAGGAGCGGGTCGAGGACCCCGCGGCCCGCGAACCGGACCATCGAGGGGTCATCCGGCGCGGCTCCGACGAGGGGATCGGCCGCGGCTGACCGGCCTGCGTTGTCGGCCGCCGCCGGGCGGAGCATGCTAGGGGCATGGCCGTGTCAGCGGTAGGCGTGGAGCGGGCGCTCGCCCAGCTCGCCGACCTCAGGACGTCACCGACCGGCGTCGAGGCGGCGTTGCAGCGCATCGTCGAGTCGGCCGACGCGCTCTTCCAGGTCGACGGCACCGCCCTCATGCTGGTCGACCGCGACCAGGTCCTGCGCAACCTGGCCGTCTCCCACCTGCGGGCGGCCCTGCTGGAGGAGCTGCAGGCCGAGCACGGCGAGGGCCCCTGCGTGGACGCCTACGACGACAAGGAGACCGTCCGGGCCGGCGACCTCCGCCGCGGGCGGCGCTGGCCCGGCTTCGGGCCGGTGGCGGCCCGGCGCGGGCTGGTCGCCGTCCTGGCCAGCCCGATCCCCTACAGCACCGAGGCGGTCGGCGTGGTCGCGGTGTACGCCTCCGACCCGCACCCCTGGAGCGAGGCCGAGGAGGAGGCGATCGTCGCCTTCACCGACCTGGCCGCGATGATGATCCTGAACGCCATGGAGGCCAGCGAGCGCGGCCGGGTGGCGGTCGAGCTGCAGGTCGCCCTGGACTCGCGGATCGCGATCGAACAGGCCAAGGGGGTGCTGGTCGGCCGCCACGGGATCAGCCCCCGGCAGGCGTTCGAGCGGCTGCGCGGCCTCGCCAGGGACCAGCGCCGCCCCCTCACCGAGGTCGCCAAGGAGGTGGTCGGCGCCGCCCAGCGCCCGTGAGCGGTGGTGGCGCCGCGGGCGATCGGCGGGCTAGCCTTCGCCCATGTCCATCGACGCCCTCACCTCCGCCGAGATCTCGCTGCCGGCCACCCCCGACGCGACCCGGGTGCGCGAGCGGATCGCGATCCTGGCCCGCCACGTCGACCTGGTCGGACTGACCGACAACCACGCCGGCAAGCCCCGGATGTCGCCGCTCGCCGCGGTCGCGCTCGCCCGCGAGCAGGGCGTGGCGACCGTGGTGCACGTCTCCTGCCGCGACCGCAACCGCCTGGCGCTGCGCTCGCAGGTGGTCGGCGCGGCGGCGCTCGGCTCCGAGGGGGTGCTCTGCCTCTACGGCGACCCGGTCCCGGGCGTGCCACGGGTGCGCGACTACACCACCACCCGGCTGCTCGCCGAGGCCAAGGGGTGGGCGGCCCCGCACGACCTGGCCCTCGGCTGCGTCGCCGACCCGTTCGCGGTCGACGGCGAGGCCGAGCTCGCCCTGCTCGGGCGCAAGGTGGCCGCCGGCGCCGACTTCGTCCAGACCCAGATGGTGTTCGACGTCGCCGCCCTCGGCGTCTTCCTCGAGCGGGCCGTGGAGGGCGGCAAGCTGGACGACTGCCGCGTCCACGCCAGCGTCCCGGTGATCCGCACGGCCCGGATGGTCGACGTCCTCAACCGGGCCCTGCCGTTCGCGGTGCCCGAGCGCGTCGCCCGCCAGGTCGCGGCGGGGGGCGGCGTCGAGCTGGCGGTGGAGACCGCCATGGCCCTGGCCGGGCTGGAGCGCGTCCACGCCCTGCACCTGATGTCGTGGGGCTCGGAGGAGGCGGCGGGCCGGGTGGCGGCGGCGTTCCGCGCCGCCAGGGGCGCCCCGCCGGAACGCCGACGCTAGCGACGACAAGCGCCCCCGCGGCGGTCGGGGGCGCTTGCTCGCGGGGGAACACCGGGACGGGCATCTCGTCCGGCCGGACATCCCGGCGCACGCGGCAGCATCGCCCGTCCGGGCAGGAGGCGCCATCGGCAACGCTGCCGGCCCGCCCCGTCCCCCGGACGGGGGACGCTCGCATAGTCCACGACACGTAGGCCGGGCCGTGTTCGGCCGCCCAGCGGTCAGCGGGGGACCCTGGTGGCCTTGAACTCGTTGAGGTCCGCCCAGTCGCGGACCATCGCCAGCAGGCGGTCGAGGGTGCTCCTGGCGGCCTGCGGGTCGGCGGGCCGCTGCATGAGCCGGACGAACACGGCCCGCTCGCCGGCGATGAAGGTCGGCACGCCGAAGACGCGGTGCTGGTCGACCGCCCAGGTGTGGTCGGCGGCGAGGGCCGCGGCGGGCTTGCCGCCGGCGACCAGCTTCTCGACCTCGTCGGGGTCCAGGCCGGCGCCGGCGACCGCGTCCCGCAGCACCTCGGGGTCGTTCAGGTCGCGGCCCTGGTCGTGGCGGGCCGCGAACAGGGCCAGGTGCGCGGCGGGGAACCGCTCGGGGAGCTGGTCACGGACGGCCAGGCCCCACTGCAGCGCCAGCACGCCCGAGGCGGGCCGCTCCGCCGCCCACACGGGCTGGGCGCCCTCCTCCAGGTGGACCTGGGAGAGCGAGAACGCGCGGAACCGGGCCTCGTAGGGGGCGCCGTCCTCCAGCGCCCGGATCACCACCTCGGCGGCGTTGCGGGCGAAGGGGCAGAGGTAGTCGAAGGTGATCGCGAAACGGCGCATCGGCAGTCTCCACGGCGGGACGAACGCGGCCCGCGGGTTCCCGCGGGCCGCAAGGGGCGTCAGGCCGCCACGAGGTCTTCGAGGCGGGCGCGGACCTCGGGCGAGCGCAGCGCCGCCAGCGCGTCGCGTTCCACCTGCCGCGCCCGCTCGCGGCTGAAGCCCATCACCGCGCCCACCTCCTCCAAGGTCCGCGGCGTCCCCGAGTCCAACCCGAACCGCAGCACCAGCACCATCCGCTCGCGCTCCGGCAACGCCCCCAGCACCTGCTCCAGCGCCTCACGGCCCACCGCCTCGACCGCCAGCTCGTCGGGCCCCACGGCCTGCTCGTCCTCCAGGAAGTCCTGCAACGCCGC
>Ga0081538_10003131_pt1 | contig 15722 bp, 14 predicted proteins | sample TabmetS5T2R1_FD_71022 | JGI IMG/M metagenome (GOLD analysis project Ga0081538, IMG submission 71022) | Tabebuia heterophylla rhizosphere microbial communities from the University of Puerto Rico - S5T2R1 | ecosystem: Host-associated > Plants > Roots > Rhizosphere ... | reverse complement strand
GCTGTCACCTCTGCAGAGAGGAGCACAGAGCCTACGGCGCGCGGCCGAGGCTGAAGCCCAGGCCTGGGGGATGTGCGCAACCAGGATGCAGATGCCCCTTATAGAGCATGCGCTCTGGCTCACCGTCCCTGAGACATCAGAGCAGGGGCTAGTCAATTCTCTCTGAAGCGTTGGCTATGATGGTCTATCTACAATGTCTGATAAAAGAGGCCCACCGTGACCGCCTCGGAAACGACACGGTGAGCCTGCAGTATGCCCTCCTGGAAGGAGCGATACTATGCCTACTGTACTACAGTCCGAGTTGACCGTCAACGACAATGTGGTCCAGACCCTGGATCGCATACGCCAGCAGGCACTGGCTCAGTACCCGAAGGAAGCCGCCCGGATCACGCGCGGGCATGCCATTGCGGCGCAGGGCGGTGTGCATCTGGATGGGCATGGCCTCGCCGCGGTGCAGAGCCAGCGGCATCCCGAGACCTGGTATACCGTGAATGGCCATTGCACGTGCCACGACGCCTCCCGGGCGCCCGCTGGTCGCTGCAAGCATCGCTGGGCAAAGGCCCTGCTCGTCCAGGCGCTCACGTACATCGCCCAGCACAGTGATCTGCCCGTCGAGGAGCTGCCAACGCCGTATGCCTTCCCGCGCTGGAAGAAATACGAGGCCACGTACCAAGGGCCAGAGAGCCATGGAGAGCCGGTCAACGGCATCGCCGAGCTTCTCGAACCGGGGCTCTTCGTCTTCTGGCCAACGGACAAGCGGATATGCTGGCACTGCGCGTATCATGAGGTGGCGTTAGGGCCGGGTATCGAGGAGAGCTAAATCAGGTGACCCTCTCCCATCTCAGGGAGAGGGTCACCTAGGACGGACAGCTCAGGACCACAGTTGGGGCGCCACTTCCTGACCAAAGAGGCGTATAGAATTGTCGAGGCGATCTGGAGATAGCAGGCCGCCGACATTCGGCTCCATGAGGACGCCTGAAAGCCCCAACTCATCCCGGAGCTCTTTTAGACGGTTGGTGACGGCGTCCGGCGTCCCATAGACCAGGCGGTCCTGGAGTGCCGACTCATACGTGAGGGTGGCCAGGTTTTGGGCCCGCTGGGCGCGCAGCTCACCACCAAAGGCCCCGGCAGTCTGCAGCAGACCCTGACGTATGCGGTTGTAATAGCTCATCGTACTTGCCTGTGGCTCGGAGAAAGCCCGTTCCTTATCCTCTGCGACATAGCTGCCCACACGCAGCATCACATCGCCGTCACCAGGATGGCCAGACTCGCGCCAGGCCTCTCGGTACACGGCAATGGCACGCGCCAGCTCCGGCACGGCCGCCCCACCCAGGCCGGCAAAGATGGGTAACCCCAGCTCTCCCATGGCGGCAAAGCTGTCCCTGGTGGTACAAGCGTAGCGCAGAGGGGGATGGGGTTTCTGGTACGGCTTGGGTATCAGGCACACATCCCTGAAGGTATAGTACTTGCCCTCGTAGGAGAAGCGCTCTTGGGTCCATGCCAGCTGCATCACGTCAAAGAATTCCCGAAAGCGTTCCCGACTCTCGGAGTAGGGAATGTCGTACCCCTCGTACGCCCAGGGAAAGCCACTCCGGCCGATACCCAGATCCAGGCGGCCCTGGCTGATGTGGTCCAGGGTCGCGACCTCCTCCGCCATGCGCACGGGATGGCCAAGCGGCAGCACTAGCACTGCCGTCCCCACCCGGATACGGGTCGTTTTAGCGGCGATAGCGGTAGCGATGATGAGAGGGGACGCCACGACGGAAGGTATGGCTCGCCCACTTTCTGGGGGGGCGAAGTGGCGTTCGGCCAGCCAGATCCCGTCGAAGCCCCACTCCTCGGCGTGTGCTGCGGTCGAGAAGGCTTCATGGAAAGCCTCTTCCTGCGTCTTGCCGGCGCGGTAGTCACATTCCATCATGAGTCCGATGTGCATCAACGTCCCTCCTCTTGCTCGTCACCGTAACAGGGCGCAGCCCTTAGGCCGAAAATATGGGCTCTGGCTTGTAGTTCCTGTCGGTGAGCCTGACGCCTTCGCGCATGTACTGCCGACCGGCCTCAGGGTCCATCACTTCTGAGAAAATCTCCAGGCGGTTGCCGTCGGGGTCGAAGAAATAGACGCTGTGGGTCATGCCGTGGTCAGTTGTGTAGTCGACCTTGGCGCCATGTTGGACGAGCCGGCCGTACAGCTGGCGGAGCTCCGTCTCGCCGCCCTCGATCTGGAAAGCAATGTGGTTGAGACCCAGGTTGCCCATCTCAGCGCCATCGGGGGCCTTGAAGAGGGCAATGTCGTGGTGCTGGGTGCCAAAGGACAGGAAGGCTGCGCTGTTTTCCCTGAGGCGCATGACTTCCATACCCAGAGCCTCAGTATAGAACTTCACGGACGTCTCGACGTCCTTTACGTTGAGAACCACGTGTCCTACCTTGTTGATTCTAGGCATATTCCTCTCCTCAGTCAGTGAGATTGTGGGGCCTTACCTGGTAGCCGTTTCCAGGTCCAACGGTTGCATGACATCCGCCGCGGCGCGAGCGTCATGCAGGAACTGCTTGGCGTCCGCTGCGGGCATCTCCTGGGAGAAGATCTCCAGACGGTTGCCATCGGGGTCGAAGAAGTAGACGCTCTTGGTGAGGACGTGATCCACCGTGAACTCTACCTTGGCGCCGTAGCTCTTAAGCCTCTCGTAGAGCTCCCGCAGCTGCTCCTGCCCTCCCTCGATCTCTAAGGCCGTATGGGCCAGACCAGAGCTGCCTACAGGTTGATCGTCGGGCACCTTGATGACGGCGATGTCATGGTCGCGCTCTCCGAAAGAGAGAAAGGCCATCTGCATCTCCTCAAGGACGTTGACCAACTCCATGCCGAGGGCCTCGGTGTAGAACTTAATTGACCTCTGGGGATCCCGCACTCCCAGGACAACGTGTCCCACCTTCGTAATTTTCGCCATGGCTATCCCTCCCTGTTTAGATGACCGCAAGCATACTCGCTCTTCGCTAGGATTACAAGCAGTGGGCCTGCAGACGGCAAGCGCTCGACAGGCTCCGCAGAGCGAAGTATGGTAGGATTAAAAAATATGACGCGGGGAGCATGCCTCGCGGAAAGCTGGGAGGGGTCGGACTGGAGTACCCAGGTCCTGGGGCCTCTCCTTGAGCCTTATCTAAAGATCAAGAAGAGACGAGAGATATGGAGCAGGACAAGATGCAGCCGACAGCGCCCTCCGAAACTTCCGAGCGGATCTGTGAGGCGCAGCGGCTATGGCATGAGACGAGCTTCCAACGTGCGGTGCAGCAAGCTGCACCGCGCACGACTGCTTCAGATATTCCTGTGGTACCCCTCGCTACGCCTGTGGACTGGCCGGAAGATTTGTACCTCTCGCACTTGGGATTTCCCGGTGAGGCGCCCTATACTCGTGGGGTCCAACCCACGATGTATCGTGGACGATTGTGGACGACGCGTATTTTCTCAGGCTTTGGAACCGCCCAGGAGACCAATCAACGGTACAAATATTTGCTGGCCCAGGGCAATGGAGGCTTGAGTGTGGCGTTTGACCTGCCGGCCCTGTATGGGTATGACGCTGATCATCCCATGGCGGCGGGCGAGGTTGGCAAGTGCGGCGTCGCCGTCAGTTCGTTGGCGGATATGGAAGTCCTGTTCGAGGGGATCCCCTTAGATCAAGTCAGTACCTCGATGACAATTACGTCAACTGCAGCGATCGCGTTAGCCATGTATATTGTCGTGGCTGAAAAACAAGGGGTCGCGCCAGCGCAATTGCACGGCACAGTGCAAAATGACATTCTCAAAGAATACATTGCCCAAAAGGAGTGGATCTTTCCCCCCCGCCCGTCTATGCGCTTAGTCCGTGACTCGATCGCCTACTGTGCCGAGCATCTCCCCCAATGGCATGCCATCAGTATTAGTGGCTACCACATCCGTGAAGCCGGCGCTACAGCCGTCCAGGAACTGGCGTTTACATTGTATGATGGACTGACCTACGTCCAGGAGGCCGTGGAGGCTGGCTTGTCAATCGATGCGTTCGCGCCACGGCTGTCGTTCTTTTTTGATGTGCACAGTGATTTTTTCGAGGAAATTGCCAAATTCCGCGCAGCTCGACGCATCTGGGCGCGGGAAATCGAACGGCGCTATCATCCGCGCAACCCGCGGTCGCTGCTCTTGCGCACCCATGCCCAGACCGCTGGAGTCTCCCTGACAGCGCAGCAGCCGTACAACAATATTGTCCGGGTGGCTCTGCAGGCACTGGCTGCAGTGTTAGGGGGCACGCAATCGTTACATACGAATGCGCTGGACGAGGCGCTCGCCCTGCCAACGGCAGAGGCGGCACGGACGGCCCTGCGTACCCAGCAGATTATCGCACACGAGACCGGGTTGACGGATACGGTGGATCCTCTGGGGGGCTCCTACTATCTGGAGACACTGACGGATGCGCTTGAGCAGGGAGTCTATGAGTATTTTCGCAAGCTCGATGAGTTAGGGGGGATGGTGCGAGCTATCGAACTCGGTTTTCCACAGCGTGAGATCAGTGAGGCGGCGTATCGCTCTCAGCAGAAGTTGGAAAAGAAGGAAGACATCATCGTTGGTGTGAATGACTTTGTCGCTGGCGAGACGCCTCTGGAAATTTTGCAGATTGAGCCACGCGTAGAACAAGAACAGATTGCTAGAGTACGACACCTGCGCCAAGTGCGTGATAATGCTCTCCTACGCCAGAGGCTGGCAGTCTTAGAAAGCGTAGCGAAGCGTGATGAGAATATCATGCCAGCAATTGTAGACGCGGTGCGTGCCTACGGCACAATCGGTGAAATTGCTGATGTCTTGCGGGGCGTGTGGGGGACGTACGAGGAAGAGAGTTTCGCTTTGTCTTAGAGGGCAATTATCAGGAGGACACCTCACCCCAACCCTGGCCCTCCCCCATTGAGAGGGAGGGAATAGCCAGGTCTTAGCCCCGCCAAACTGGCGGGGCAACTAGCCGTGCGCAGCACCTACGCTGCCAGTCCACTGTGGCGCAGTAGGGCAGCCGTGCTCGGTTCGCGGCCACGGAACTCGCGGAAGACCTCCATAGGTGGGCGACTGCCGCCCAGCGCCAGAATGGAGTTGCGATAGCGCCGACCAGTAGCTGCCAGCGCGGCAGCATTGTCCAAACCGGCTTCCTCGAAGGCCGCAAAGGCATCAGCGCTCAACACCTCGGCCCACTTGTAGCTGTAATACCCTGCCGCGTACCCCCCGGCAAAGATGTGTCCGAAGCTGCACAGGAAACGGTCTTCCGGCAAAGGCGGCAGCACCGTGGTCAGCGCAGCCACGCGCTGCTGCACGTCGAACGGGGTTTCGGAGCCCTGCGGGTCAAAGTGATAGTGCAAAGCCATGTCCAGGCAGGCAAAGTATAACTGGCGTAGCATCAGGCTCCCAGCCCGGTACGTCCGGGCGGCACAGAGTTTATGATAGAGTTCCTCCGGTAGAGGTTCTCCTGTCTCAACATGTGCGCTCATGCCCATGAGCGTCTCACGGTGGTAGCACCAGTTTTCCATAAACTGACTGGGCAGTTCCACGGCATCCCACTCCACATTGTGGATGCCGGCCGCCAGGCCATAGTCCACGGTGGTGAGCATGTGGTGCAGGCCGTGACCAAACTCATGGAAAAGCGTTTTGACCTCGTGAAAACTCATCAGCGCCGGTTTGCCGTCAACCGGCGGCGTCTGGTTACAGATGAGATAGGCCACTGGGAGACGCACCGTTTGCCCGGGGGCCGCAAGAATCCGGCTGCGCCCGACGCATTCATCCATCCACGCACCACCGCGCTTCTCGGCCGGTCGGCTGTACGGATCAAGATAAAAGGCCGCAATGGGCTGCTCCTGGCTATCGTAAATGTGGAAGAAGCGTACATCCTCGTGCCATACTGCCGCTTCTCCATGCGCTGGCCGGATCTGTACGCCAAAGAGGCGCTGGACGAGAGTGAACAGACCGTCGAGGACGCACGGCAGCGGAAAATACGGCCGCAGCTCTTCGTCGTTAAAGGCATAGCGCTGCTCACGCAAGCGCTCGGCCCAAAACGCCAGATCCCAGTGGCACAGGTTCTCTGCCTCTGCGGCACCGGCAGTGCGGGCACAGTTCCGGAGGTCTTCCAGGTCATGCTGGGCTGCCGTGAACGACGCCTGGCGGAGTTCCTCCAAGAAGCGTTCGACGGTTGCCACATCAGGAGCCATCTTACTGGCGAGGCTGAGTGCGGCGAAACTGCCATAGCCCAGGAGCTGCGCCTGTTCCTGCCGTAAGCTGAGAATAGAGCGCAGGAGTGGCGAGTTGTCCTCTGCTCCACTACTGGCTCGAGTGATAAAGGCGCGATACAGCTGCTCGCGTAAGTCACGACGTCGGCTGTGCTCCATGAACGGGCCAAAGCTCGGATAGTCCAGCGTGATGCGCCACGGGCCATGCTCGGGCGTGGCTGTCGCAGCACCGGCCTGGCGGGCTGCCTGGGCTGCCAGTTGCACCAGGCTGGGCGGCAAGCCCTCGATATCCTCAGGTTTGTCGAGGGTCAGCGCAAATGCCTTTGTGGCATCGAGGACATGATTGCTAAAGGCCGTGCTCAGCCTGGCCAGTTCTTGCTGGATCGCGTTAAAACGCTCGCGCTCCTGGCCTTGCAAGCCCACCCCGGCCAGTTCGGCGTCGCGGATGAGCGAGTCGACGATGCGCTGCTGCGCCGGGTCACACGACGACCATGCCGGACTTGCCTTGAGCGCTTTGAGACCCTGGTAGATCGCCGGGCTCTGCCCCAGGCGCATGGAAAATTGCACCACGTCTGGCTGCACGGCCTGGTGCGCTTGCCGCAGCTCTTCGCTATTCTTCACACCCATGAGGTGTCCAACAATACCCCAGGTCACATTGAGACGGTCCGTGAGCCGTTCGAGAGGCTCTACCAGCCCTTCCCAGGTCGGCTGGGCCTGCGCCTCCAGTTGCTGCAGCGCCGCTTCAAGCTCCATTAACAGCTGCTGCATTGCCGGAACTACGTGCTCTGGACGGATGAGGTCAAAGCGCGGGAAGACAGATGCTAGCAGCAGAGGATTGGTCTCTGCTGTCGTTTGTGTCGTACTCACAGTATGTCCTCTTCTTTGTAGGGTAACGCAGAACCAGAGCCCCTCTTACATCGGCGGACGCTTCTCGAACCACCGGGCGTGCTGCTGATAAGTATAAGCCATACGTAACACTGTCGGTTCATCGAAAGGCTTACCGGCGATTTGCAACCCAACGGGAAGACCAGCAGCGGTAAACCCACACGGCACTGAGATGGCTGGCATGCCCGTCAGGTTGTATGGGCCAGTGAAACTGGGCCGTCGTGCTGTCGTCATACCATCTACAGTGGCAAAGGCCGGAGCCGGACTGGACATGGTCGGCGAGACAATCACATCCACCTTCTGAAGCACTGCAGCAAACTCGCGCTTCAGGACGTTCCGTACGCGCTGTGCCTGCACATAGTCAGCCGAACTCAGCAGGCCACCAATGCGGAACCGGGCGCGGACCATATCGCCGAACTCTTCTGGCTGGCTGCGCAAGAGACGCTGGTGATACGCAAACGCTTCGCTGAGCATAATGGCTGGTTGAGCTGCCCCGGCATAGTGCAAGGTAGGGATGGTGACCTCTTCGACCTGCGCGCCCAGCTCAGCCAGCGTCTGCAGGGCAGCGTCAACCACCGTTAACGTCTCTCTGTCAATGCGCGGATCGTCAGCCCAGAAGAAATGCCGTGGCACCCCGATCGTCAGCCCTTTGATGTCTTCTTTAAGTGCCGCGCTGTAATCAGGCACTGGGGCGCGACTGCTGGTGGGATCCTTCGGATCAGGGCCGGCAATCGCCTGTAACATGTACGCCGTATCTTCGACAGTCCAGGTCATGGGGCCGCAGTGGTCCAACGACCAACTGAGTGGCACAACACCGTAGCGACTCACCCGCCCGTAGGTCGGCTTCAGGCCCACCAGGCTGCAATAGGCCGCCGGCCCACGAATTGAGCCACCCGTGCAGGACCCCAGCGAACCCATACAGAGCCCTGCTGCCACCGCGCTGCCAGAACCGCTGCTCGAGCCACCAGGGATATGGGAGAGATTCCAGGGATTACGTGCCAGTGGAAAGCCACACGTCGGATCCGGGCCACCCAGGGCAAATTCGTGCATGGCGAGCTTGCCCAGCAGAATACTCCCGGCCGCTTCCAGACGCGCAGTCGTCGTCGCATCCTCGCTGGGTACGCGATTCGCCATAACCCGTGAACTTGCCGTGGTGCGGATGCCCCTGGTGTCATACAGGTCTTTCAGCGCCATGGGGATACCGTGCAGGGGACCGCGATATTCGCCACGTAGCATCTCGGCCTCAGCCGTGCGCGCGGTGGCCATGGCACGCTGGGGCAGCACGGTAATATAGGCTTGTAGTTTGCTGTCGAGGGTCTCGATACGATCGAGAAACGCTCGCGTCAATTCGACCGGCGACAGCTCTCGGCGCTTCAGGAGCTGTCCAGCTTCACGAATGGTCAGGTAACACAGCTCTGTGTGTGTCGGCGTCATAATGCCACCTCAGCCCTGGGGGTCCCAGTTGGGGGAATAGACAACGGCGAGATCTTCCGCCGCCAGATCGAGGTCATGCAGCGCGTGTATCTGCGCGGCATAGAAGTCGAACATAGGCTTCAGGTGCTCGAGTTCAGCGGGCGTGAGGCGCAGCCCCACCTGTTCTGCCAGCACTCGCAGGTGGTCCAGTGCAATGCCTTCGGAATCTGCCATAATGTTGTGTCTCCTTATCTCTACTGTGCCGTCCAGCCGCCGTCGATCACCAACTCGCTGCCGGTCACGTAGGATGACTCATCGGAGGCGAGATACAGTACCCCATAGGCCACATCTTCTGGCTGGCCGTAACGTCCCAGTGGAATGCGTGACACCGTCAGCTTATATACCTCAGGATCACGCCGACGCTCCGCCGTCATGGGCGTCTCAATCGGACCTGGATGTACGGAGTTGGCCCGGATCCCTGCCGCGGCGTATTGGATAGCCGTGGCCTTGGTGAGCAGTCGCACAGCCCCCTTGGATGCCTGGTATTGCGGACTGCTATTGTCCACACCAACGAGGCCAAGCTGCGACGAGATGTTAATGATAGACCCCCCACTGGCCCGACGCATAGCGGGGATGACCGTCTTACTCCCCAGGAAGACGCCTGTCGCGTTGATATCCATGACTCGATGCCATTCCTCAATGGGGGTGTCTTCGACCTTGCCATGGCCGCTGACGCCAGCATTATTGACCAGGATGTGTAACGCGCCAAAACGGCCTTCCGCTGTGGCTACGGCTTGCTGCCAGTCAGCTTCGCGCGTGACATCCAGGCGTACGAACACCGCCTCACCACCTGCGGCCCGAATGTCGGCTTCGACCTTCCGCCCCTCAGCTTCGAGGATGTCGCCGAGGATGACTTTCGCGCCTTCCTGGGCAAACAGGCGCGCCTCAACCGCGCCCATCCCACGTGCTGCACCGCTGATCAACGCCACTTTGCCTGCTAATCGCATCGCCTCTCTCCACTTCTCAGTGCTTGTGCTCAGGACCTCAGAGCTGCGGGTATTGTAGGCGAAGCGTGGGCACAGCTCAAGCACCCGATGGCAGCCACTGGGACAACGTGCACCTTTGGTGTAATCGTGCTGTAATTATGGCATGTTTTTAACAGTACTCTCAGCAGTTTCTCAGCCCGCATTCGTAGAGTTATGTTTATGCAATGGAGGTCATGTTTGCCGCGCCTAGCCCGGTTCCTCAGACCTTGCAAGACCCTGGTATTGTACCCTTATACCTGGGCTGTCCTCGCTCTCATCCTGGTCACGCACCTGACTTTCTTCTGGTGGTTTCAGCCGGCCCCAGCCATGCAGAGGCTGGCGGTGGGGCTCGATATGTTTGCGGTGCTCCTGTGGGGCATACTGGCCCTGCGGTCCGAGGCATGGCGCGCCTGGCACAACCGCATGCCATATGAGACGACACCCAGACAGGTGCAGAAAGTCCTGGCGGGTTGTCCACCAGCGTTTGCTACCCCGGCCCGACAATGCCTCGAACTGGCCCGGCATATCTTCCAGGAGTTTACCGAGGCGGCAATGCGTCACGAACTGGACGCCTTGATAAATAATATAGCCCGCCTGGCACATGCCCATCATACGCTCCACCTGCGCGCCCAGCGCTTTGGGACACCTGAGCAAAAGGCGTTCATGGCGGCCATGCTCAACAAACATGTCCTGTCTGCCGAAAACACGTTAAAAACCTTGCAGGCATTCAGCGGCAATCTCACGCTGCTGTCGGCGAGTGTAGTCACCGATGAGCGTGCCACCCAGGAGCTACACTTTGTGAATCAAGGACTACAAGAAGTCCTACAGGAGTTCGACGATGCGCACAAGTAAATTCGTGGTGCTGGCCCTGGTACTGCTGGGCGTCATAGCCGGGGTGCTCGTCTGGCAACTGGGCACTCCCAGAGGGCTCACCTACACGCAGGCCGTCTCCCAACTCGACAGCTTACTCAAACGTGTCTCCTGGTCTGAGAGCATCGTTACTCGTAAAGCGACGGTGACCGTGGATAGGGCTCCGGATCTGCAAGACACCTTACCGGACATTAGCAAGTTTGAGCTCGTCGTCAATCCCACAGTCGCGCCAGGCGAAGTCGCCGTGGAAATTTTTGCTTCTGTAGAAAAAGCCGGTAAGGGCTTTGATGGCTGGCTGGTAGAGGTTGCCAACGATTTCAACCGTAGCAACCTCCGTCTACGCAATGGCCAAAGCGCCAAAGTAAAAATCCGCGCCATCGCCTCGGGTGAGGGCTATCAGTTTATCGCGGCACAGAAATACCTTCCCGACGCCTATTCTCCCTCCCATGTCCTCTGGATGAAAATGCTCGCCGCCAAGGGTATTGCGCTCACGCCTGTCAGTGAACGGTTACTGGGTGACGTCGCGGGTATCGTGATGAAAGAGCGGGTCTGGCGGACCTTGCAAAGCAAGTATGGAACAGTGGAGGTGCAACACGTGCTCGATGCCGTGGCGCAGGGGAGTATTGCCATGGGCTATACTGATCCCTTTGTGAGCAGTGCTGGTCTGAATTTTCTTGTCGCGGTACTGGCCACATTTGCGCAGGGCGATCCCAACAAGATGCTCGCCGACGATGTAGTGAGTGCCTTCGAGGCGTTTCAGCGCGGGGTGCCCTTTGTTGCCCTCACGACGCCGCAGATGCGCGATTCTGTCCAGAATGACGGGTCACTCGAGGCATTTATCGTGAACCGCGCCGTGTTTGCGAAAGCCCCGGCCTTCCAGTCGGGATACGCCTTTATCCCTTATGGCATTCGGCACGACAGTCCGCTCTACGGCATCGGCCAGCTCACCACGGAGAAACACGAAGCCTTACGTCTGTTTGCGCAGTTCGCCTCCCAGGCCCCCGCGCAAAAGCTGGCGACGGAGTATGGATTCAACCAATTATCAGATTACACGCCGGCCTTTGCGCCGCCGCCAGGCGAGGTGCTCATAGAGGCGCAGCGCGTGTGGAAGCGCAAGAAAGACGCTGGGCGCCCTATCGTAGCCGTCTTTCTTGGGGACGTCAGTGGTTCCATGGAAGGCGTGCCGCTCCGTAACCTTAAACGTGCCCTGATGGCTGGCAGTCAGTTCATTGATCCGGAGAACTCGATTGGCCTGGTCGTCTTCAACCAGGAGGTCAAGCAACTGCTCCCCGTGGGTAAATTCACTCTGAACCAGCGGGCGTTGTTTACGGCTGCAGTGCAGGATATGAGCGCTGGCGGGGGGACGGCGATGTATGACGGTATCCTCGTGGCCCTCAGAATGCTCGTAGCCGCCAAGGCCAAACAACCGGAGTGTAAACCGCTACTGATTGTCTTAACAGATGGGGAAACGAATGCCGGGCTCAGTTTTGACAAAGTCAAGCCGGTCATCGCTGGCGTCAAAATTCCCATCTATACGATAGGCTACAATGCCAAGCTGGATATCCTGCGGCAAATCTCCGCCGTCAATGAGGCAGCCAGCCTGAATGCCGACGAGGGCGACATTGCTTACAAAATTGGCGCATTGCTGAATGCTGAGATGTGACAGAGGCCGCTATGAAACAGTTTCTGCTCTGGTGTGTGGTGTTCTTCGGATTGTATGGAGTGCTGAGCAGTGCCTACCACCTGCACCTCACGAGCCATCCCAGGAGAGTACTCGTCGCTGTCGATACCTCCTTTCCCATGCAAGCGGTGTGGTCGCAGGTGCCTGATACCCTCGCCACTATCCAGGTGCAGCGCTATACCCTCTTCAGCCTCATCACTGACAAAGTCAGAATCCATCCCTGGCAGTCCAGGCTTGAGTTCGGCCATCTGCAGCCCTATGCACCCCGCGCCCTGGCTCAGATGCTGGACCGACACAGGTATCCTGAGATGGCTGTGGCGGATCAGATATACGTGGTGACCAATGCCATCAATAGCACGGCGCTGGCAGAAGACAAGCGCTGGCATATCGTGCAGCTCCAGCCACTGGCACCGTGAGCTGCCGTGTCATAGGGTAAAAGCACACAGGTTACTGCGCTTCCCTCAGGAGGCGGACACCGAGATGGCCGCCGCGCACGTCGGGCGCGTAGCCGCCGCGAGCCGCTGACCTGCAGTCGCGGGCGGTGTTGCCCCAGCTGCCGCCCCGAAACACGCGGTGCGAGCCCGCTGCAGGCCCTGCAGGAGCCACAACAGCAGTACCCGTAGCGGCTTTCTTCACATACTCCTGGCTACCATACCAGTCCTGCACCCACTCACAGACGTTGCCATGCATGTCGTACAGGCCCCAGGAGTTCGGCTGCAGTTGGCCCACAGGATGCGTGGTACCCTTAGCATTGTCCGCATACCAGGCATACTGCGAGAGCTGTATCACGTTATCGCCGAAGCAGTAGGCCCCAGTTGCCCCAGCACGCGCCGCGTATTCCCACTCGGCTTCGGTCGGGAGGCGATACAGCGCTCGGCCCTCGTGGGTGTTCAAGCTACGGATGAACTCCTGCACTTTGTCCCAGGACACCTGTTCCACCGGATGCTCCGGACCCTGAAAATGGCTGGGATTGCTCCCCATGACGGCCTCCCACTGGCGCTGTGTCACTGGATATATTCCCAGATAAAACGGCCGGCTGAGGCGCACGGTATGCACCGGCTTTTCATCATCGTTCCCATGCTCCGAACCCATCTGAAAGGTGCCAGCTGGAATGAGTATGAACGCGATGCCAAAGCGGTCAACCAGCCGGGGCTCTGGCGGAGAGACGGAGACGACCCTTGGCCTGGACGCCCCCTCGGCCATCTCCGGTGCTACGGTCACCGGCGCGGGGACCAGCGGGGCAAGCCGCACCTCCACCAGCGTACGGATGTTGTCCAACGCCGTGAGCACTGGGCTGGCGGCGCTGGACGCACTGGTCGCTATGTCAATCTCCAACGCTTCGAAGTCGCCATCCTGCCGCTCCAGACGCTCCCACATCTCCTCCAGACGTTCTTTCTTGAGCTGGCCAGCGATGAGAAACGTCAGCCATCGCTCGTCGAACAACTCACTCCCCGGCAGTGATGTCAGGCGCTGCTGCTGCACCAGTTGCCGGGTCAAGTCTTCAATCTCTGCCACGGCACGGTGCAAGTCGCTATCCACACGCACCACCTGCTCCAGGATCCCCTGCAAGGGTCCCAGGTGATCGCGCATGTATTCCTCGAAATGCACTGCCACTTCGGCCATGCGAGCCGCATCTTGCACCAACTGATCGATACGTTGACGGCGCAGGTAGGCACGCCGGTGTAGTTCCAAACGTCCGGTCAATTCCGTGAGCACACGCTGCTGTAGTTCCTGGTCTGCCACCAGTCTGGCGAGTCCCTCCTGACATAGGGCAATCTTCTTGAGGAGCAGCAGGGCTGCCTGCCCAAGCAGGCGCACCCCACGCATGAGGTGCTCGCCGTCCTCGTGCACTAGGCGCTGTAACATCTCGTCCTGCTGTATCTCAGGGCGCTGGGCATCAGCCAGCCGTTCCTCTTCCTCCCGCCGCATTGCCTCACTCCGGCGCACCAAGGCCTGTTGCACCCCAGCGGCAAGCTGGCCAAAAAATGCCTCATACGTCTCCTTACTGATGCTCAATTCAGCAATGATGGCGTCGTAGTTGCGCACGAGCAGGTCGAGTGTTTGCCAGCGCTCCTCCGGCGTCAGCGTGCGAGGTGCGCGGGGAATCATGCCTAACAAGCGGGGCTGCGGGCGCAGCCCCGTCTGGATAACCTGTTGCTGTGCCTGTACCTGCTCCTGTAGGGCCCAAAAGCGCTCGGTGCCAATGGCCGGCAGCGTGTACGTTTGGTCCAGGATTGTAACGCTCGCCATGGGTACCCTCCTGGAAAGTCAGGCTGAGGTGGTAGAGCCGCAGATTTGCCTGCCGGCCCAATTCTGGCATATTCCAGACGCCTCTGGCAACGGGGCTGTTCCTACGCGCCTCCGCACACATTTTTGAAGAGTTGGCCATTTTTCATAATCAGTAACAGGTGTTTGCCTTGCTCTTGCAGGACCGTGAGGTCGTCAAGCGGATTCCCGTCCACCACGAGCATGTCCGCCAGGGCTCCCGGCGCCAGCACACCAAGTTCGCCAGGGCGATTGAGTAAGGCGGCGTTGATGGTGGTGGCGCTCTGCAGGACTTCAAACGGCGATAAGACCTGGGCCCGTAGCGACAATTCTAGGCTTTGATAGTGATGCGTCTCACCCAGCAAGTCGGTACCAAAACCGATTTGGACCCCAGCAGTCTTGGCCCACTCAAGGGATTGCAAGCCGGCCTCGCGGACGTCGTGGATTTTGTCAATACTGACTTGTGGCAAGCCCCATTGTTTGCCTTCACGGTGGAGCGCTTCATAGGTTACCAGGGTCGGCACCAGAAAGGCTCCCGCACGTGCCATCAGCGCTGCGGTCTCCTGGTCGATGAGATTACCGTGTTCGATGGAGCGCACGCCGAGGTGTACACAGCGCGCAATGGCTTCCGGCGTGTAGGCGTGCGCCATCACGTAGGTGCGCCAGGAGCGCGCTTCCCAGACCACAGCCCGGATCTCGTCTTCGGAGTATTGCAGATTCCACACGGGATCCGTCGGTGATGCCACACCCCCTGAGGCCATGATTTTGATCTGCGTGGCGCCACGGCGTAACTCTTGACGAGCAGCCTTCTGGACCTCGGGGACACCGTCAGCGATCACGGAGAACTGGGTTCCGGCCATGCAGCAGGCACACTGGTCTGCTTCCAAAGTCCGCGACCGAAAATCGCCGTGCCCACCAGTCTGGCTGAGGGCGCGTCCAGCATAGAACACCCGGGGGCCAGCGATCAAGCCATAGTCTATTGCTGCAGCCAGACCCCAATCCGCCCCACCCGCATCGCGCACAGTCGTGAAACCACGCTGCAGCATCCCTTCAGCAATATGACGCGCACGTGCCATGGTCAGACTCACTGGCTCCTGCGCTAATTGGCCCAAATTGAGACTCGTGGCAATGAGATGCACATGCGCGTCGATCAGACCCGGCATGAGCGTCTTGCCCTGGCAGTCAATGACCTGTGCTTGCGGCGCTGTAATCGAGTGCTCCGAGATTTCACGAATTCTTTCCCCCTCCACCAGGACATACATGTCCTCGCGGACCTCGGGCGACGTGCCGTCCCAGAGGGTACAGTGCTTGAGAACGATGAGGCTCATGGGTGTCTCTCCTGACAAGCGCATGTCTTGACG
>Ga0081538_10003130_pt1 | contig 15738 bp, 14 predicted proteins | sample TabmetS5T2R1_FD_71022 | JGI IMG/M metagenome (GOLD analysis project Ga0081538, IMG submission 71022) | Tabebuia heterophylla rhizosphere microbial communities from the University of Puerto Rico - S5T2R1 | ecosystem: Host-associated > Plants > Roots > Rhizosphere ... | reverse complement strand
CCCTGCCTCCTCCCCACGACCCGATGTCGCCGGGGAGTTTCCACCAGGATGCCGCCGAGCGTGCGACCTGCTATTTCAGCCCAACAGAGCAAACGTTGCCGGACGCGGCACTAGAAGGGGGGTCTGAGGGGGCCTCCCATCATCGCCACGCGTTAGGCCATCCAATTGCGCAACCAAGGCCTTGGAGGTTTCAATGAAGGACCGGCGACGAAGCCAAGACCGGATCACGAGCACGGTTGTCACGACAGCCAGTAAGAACGCCGCACCGACCGCAATCCACCATCTACGGTCGATCCCATTATTGAGCATAAGGACTATCGCGCCAGCGATGGTGACGACAAGCCCGATGCTATCGAGGATGATCACGGCAACGATCGTTGCCGATCGCGCCGGCGGGGCGATGGGAGCCCGATACTCACCTTCCCCGGGTGCTTGCTGTGTTTGCCCTGCTCGCTGTCTTGCTGTGCTTGCTGTCTTGGCCCAGCCATATCTTCTCCAATACGACCGCCGCCTGGATCTGTCGTCCATAGTGAGCACCGGACGCTGGCTGCGGCAAGCCCCGGAGGCAAGCTAGCGGCACATGGCCCCTCGGGGGAGTGGAGCGGCCAGGCCGAGTGGATGCGCTTCGCGCGATTGATTCATCGGCCTTCCGCGTTCTTGGCGGACCTGCGGTCCGCGCCGCCTACGGCGGCAATCTCAAGCGGGAGTCGATCGCCCACCTCGACACGCTCGACTTCGTGGCCGCCCGCGAGAACGTAGTGTTCCTGGGCCCGCCCGGCACCGGCAAGACCCACCTGGCCATCGGGCTGGGCATTCGCGCCTGCCAGGCCAGCCATCGGGTGCTGTTCGCCACCGCCGCCCAGTGGGTTGCCCGCCTCACTGAGGCGCACGCCGCCGGCCGGCTGCAGCCAGAGCTGGTCCGGCTGGGCCACTACCCGCTCATCTTGGTCGACGAGGTCGGCTACATCCCCGTTTGAGGCTGAGGCCGCCAACCTGTTCTCCAGCTAGTCTCTGCTCGTTACGAGCACGCCTCGCTGATCGTCACCTCGACCATCACCCCGAACAAGCCGTTCGGGCGCTGGGGCGAAGTGTTCGGCGACGACGGGGTCGACGCGGCCATGATCGACCGCCTCGTCCACCACGCCGAGGTCGTCGTCCTGAGGCGACAGCTAGCGGCTGCGCGACCACGACCAAGGCCGTATCCCCCGCTACCTCTGAGGCTCATGACCATCAAGGGGTCAGATTCACCCGACACCAGGGGTCAGCTTTCGGCCGTCGTTGACATACCATGACGATCTCGGTCGCACTACCTGGAGGGGGATTGTGGTCTTTCGGCGGCGGGGACGGCGACGAGGCAATGGTGAGCCGGATGGACCCGGTAGGGGGAAGCACGAGTCCGACTTGCCGTTCAACACGGCGCTCGTCCAAGCGATGCGCGACGTCGCAACCTACGACGCACCTGAGACTCGTGCTCGGCTGTACCAACTGTTCCTCGACGCCCGACTGATCGTTGCGACCTTTGACGTGCCTACGGAGACCGGCCCTCGGACCGTGCAAGCCGGTGAACCCCTGAAGCTAATCACGCTGGCGGACGAGCAAGGACCCGGTCGTGTGCTACCGGCGTTCACCAGTGTCGAAACCTTGCTGGCCTGGCGTCCGGACGGCGGCGGCTACCTCGCTCTACCAGGCTTGTCCCTGTTCGAGCTCGCAGCCGCCAACCAGAACGACACTGTCAAAATCGTAATCGACCCGGGCTCGCCAACGCATGGAACCATCGCTCGGGCGGAGCTGGAGGCCCTCGCAAAAGCTCGACTTCCGCTGGAAAACCACGAGGTGCTAACGCAAGAAGCCGAGGTGCGCATCGGCTTGCCTGCGGTCCGGCCACCGGATGACGCGATCGAGGCGGTACGAGCCGCCATGGCCGAGGAGCCACGCGCGCTCCGCGCGTTCCTGTTCCTGCTGCAACAGGGCGACGCCGCTCCGGAGATGTGCATCGGCGTTGAGTTCCGCGGCGATGTCGCGTATCACGACGAACGCCTTGCCATGCGAGCAATTGTCGATGGCTCGGGCAGTCGTTCTCCTGCCGCTCGCTCGTTCGGGTTTATGAGAGCGGACGATGGCCTGCTGAAAAGCCTCGCCGATGGTGCGGGCGCCGAGATCTATCGGCGGTAGCACCACGGCCGTGGCTTGGAATGGACGCCCACCGACATGACCGACCGATCGGCACATCGATCCCAGCCGCCCACCGTGTAACAACCAAGCCACCCGGCGGGCAGCGTCCTCCCAGGTAACCAAGGGCAAGCCGCAGCCCTACCGGGCCTCCACCATCAAGCTCCACACGACCGCGACAGGCACCAAAGCGGTCTCGGCATCACACCGCCACATCAAGGAACCCCGATGCCGTCACCGATTCACCGAGCTGTAGAGCGCTCCGCGGACCCATCTGATCCTACGACCTGGCCGGAGACCATCGACACTAGGGGCTGACGCGGCCACACGAATCTTCGGGGACCCCGTACGGTGACGCAGCGCTGATCGTCGCCTGGGCCACCGCAGCGATCGCCGCGCCGTAACCGGTAGCCGTAGCCACGAGCGCCAGGAACCGGCTGGTTATACAGATATCGAAGGGACAGGTCCAACTGGCTGCGGACGGAACCGTTGTGGTGCCTATCCGGGCCCGTTGCCAGCCGCCGCTGGGTGCGTTCGAGTTGAACGTCAGCGTCCGGCAGGAGACCGTGATCGGCTGCGTGTTCCTGCTGGGGACCGGGTTCCCCCCATGCGATGGACGCTGGCACCGGACCACCGTCGCGGTGCCGCCCGACGCCGGTTCCTTCGTTGCTGGGCGAGCGACGGTTGACACCTCGCTGAGCGCGTTCACCCCACCGAAGGCGACCTCATCGTGTTCGACGCCGCAACCGTCCGGCTCTAACCAACAGACAGGACCCCGGTTCACCTCATCCCTGTGGCATTCACGGAGCGGCACGACCTGCAACAACGCTGGATAGCATGGCGCTTGGCCGTCGATCTCTCATAAGGATGAGGTCCCAGGTTCAAGTCCAGCCAGGCCCACCATACCGGGAGTGACCTGCGGAAACGCTTGTCAGACGGTCTGGCTCCATTCCGGCTGCTTCCGTGCGTCGCCTGCGCATAGCGGTCTCAGAACGCATCCCTATACGGGCTGCTCTTGGACGATTCGGGTCGAGAAGGGTTGGCGGTCTGCTACCAGTTGATCACCATGCCGTGCCCGTCCGGGAGCGGGGTCACAGGTCGTGGCGGGAGCCGGCGACCTCGGCTTCGTGGGGGGTCGGGCGGGCCGTCGCCTGGCCCTGCGGAGCCGGAGGGCCGCCAGCCAGGCGACTGCGGGTGAGCCGGCTGGGCCACCACACCCGGTCTCCGAGGAGGTAGACGGCGGCCGGGACGACCAGCGATCGGACCACGAAGGTGTCGAGCAGCACCCCGAAGCCAACGATGAAGGCGACCTGGGTCAGGATCAGCAGCGGCAGCACCACCAGGGCGCCGAAGGTCGCGGCCAGCACCAGCCCGGCCGAGGTGATCACCCCACCGGTGACGGCCAGGGCGCGCAGAATGCCCTGGCGGGCGCCCACCTCTAGCGACTCCTCTCGGGCTCGGGACATCAGGAAGATGTTGTAGTCGACGCCCAGCGCGATCAGGAATACGAAGCCGATCAGCACCACCCCGGGGTCGGAGCCGGGGAAGTCGAACAGCTGGTTGAAGGCCAGGGCGGCGATCCCCAGGGTGGCGGCGAAGCTCAGCACCACGGTGGCGGTGAGCAGCAGCGGGGCGACCAGGGAGCGCAGCAGCAGGGCGAGGACGGCGGTGATCACGGTCAGGACGACCGGGATGATGACCGCCCGGTCGCGCTCGGTGGTCTGGCGGGTGTCCAGGTCGGTGGCGGTGGCCCCACCGACCAGGCCCTGGGGGTCGGCGGTACGGACGGCCTGGCGGAGCTGACCGACGGTGGTGATGGCGGCGTCGCTGTCGGCCGGGTCCTCGAGGGTGGCGTCCAGCTGGACCAGCCCATCGACCACCCTGGGCTGGGCCCGGCCACCTGTGGGAGCGGCGCCGGGCGGCCCGCCGGGGCCGGCGTCGGAGACCGGGACCACCTGGGCCACGCCGTCGACGGCGGCAGCGGCGCGGGTGACCTCCTCCGCCGAGTTGGCCGGGGTGATGATCACCGCCGGGCTGCCCACGCCGGCGTCGAAGTGGCGGGCCAGCACGGCCTGCCCATCGACCGCCTGGGACCGGCCGCGGATGGTGTCGGCCAGGGCGATGCCGTCGGCCTTCAGGGTGGGCAGGAACGCCGCGGCGGCGAGCAGGACGGCGACCGTGCCGGCCAGCACCGGGGCAGGGCGGCGCCGGATCAGGCCGGCGACCCACCCCCACAGGCCGCTCTGCTCAGGGGCCTCGGTGCCGGCCTGGGGCCGGAAGGGCCAGAACGCGGCCCGCCCCAGCAGGGTGAGCAACGCCGGCAGGAAGGTGAGCGCCACCAGCACGGCGAAGACGACGTTGACGGCCGAGATCGGCCCGAGGCCGCGGTTGGAGGCCAGGTCGGAGAGAAGCAGGCAGAGCACGCCCAAGATCACCGTGGCCCCGGAGGCCACGATGGGCGCGACCGACCGCCGCCAGGCGACACCCATGGCCTGGTACTTGGAGGGGTGGCGGCGGAGCTCCTCGCGGTAGCGGGCCACCAGCAGCAGCCCGTAGTCGGTGGCCGCCCCCACGACCAGGATGGCCGCGATGCCCTGGCTCTGGCCGTTGACGGTGATCAGGTCGTTGCTGGCCAGCAGGTAGGCCACGGCGTTGGCGGCGCTTAGGGCCAACGCGGCGGTCCCGATGACCAGCAGGGGCAGGATGGGGCTGCGGTAGACGACCAGCAGGATCAGCAGCACGATGCCGAAGGCGGCCGCCAGCAGCAGCCCATCGATGCCGGCGAAGCCGTTGGCGAAGTCAGCGAACACCCCGCCCGGGCCGGTCACATAGGCGGTCACGCCGGGCACTTGGACGACCCCTCGCACCTCCTCGACCGTGGCCACGATGTCCTCGCCCAGGTCGGTCCGGAGCGGGGCGATCACCTGGAGGGCCTGGCCGTCCTGGGACGGGATGGGTGGCGACACCGGCCCGGCCAGCCGGTCCCCCTCCTCGAGCGTCGCCCGGAGCTGGGCCAGGCGGGCGGTGACGGCCTGCCGGGTCTCGGCGTCGATGCCCTCCGGGCGCTCCCAGACGATGATGAGCGGCAGGGACTGCTCGCCCTGGAACCGCTGCTGCAACTCGGCTACCCGGGTGGACTCGGCGCTGTCGGGGAGGAAGGCGGCGTTGTCGTTCTCCTGAAGGCTGGTGAGCCGGGCGCCGACGGCGTTCAGCGGTCCGGCCGCGGCCAGCCAGGCCACGGCCACCAGGGTGGGCAGCAGCCAGCGGAGCCGGCGGGCGAGCGGGGACATGAACGCTCCTTCCGACGCGGTACACTCTTCGACGATTGTTCGACCGACGATCTGCTAGACGACCAAGTATCTCGATTAGCGAGATGCTAGCGGCGTCGGCCGGGACCGCAACTCGAAGGACGTCCTCATGGCAACCGGCAGGGACAGCGGGGAAGACCCGCGCCAGCGGCTCGCCTACCTACTGCGGCGCATGAACGTGGAGCTCGACCAGCTCGGGCAGGAGTTCGCCGTCCAGCATCAGCTGCATCCCACCGACATGCGGGCGCTGGTCGCCATCATGGACGCCGCCCGCACCGGCCAGACCATGCGCCCGGGCCGGCTTGCTCAGGAGCTGCACCTGAGCTCGGCCTCGGTGACTGCGCTCCTGGACCGGCTGGAACGTGTCGGCCACGTTCGGCGCGTCCGGGATCGCCAAGACCGACGCCGTCTCACACTCGAGATCGAGCAGCAGGCGCTCGCCCTGGGGGCAGAGTACTTCGGGCCGCTCAACACCGCCCTGCTGGAGGCGATGAACCAGTTCAGCGAGGCCGACCTGGAGGTGGTGGGAGGCTTCCTGGAGGCCATGACCGACGTCATCGTGGCCAACTGGCGTGCCCGCCAGGCGACCGGCGTCGAACCCTGACCCGCTGGCTGGATACGAGGCGCAGCCGGCCTGCAGCCGTGATGCACCGTGTCGCTGTCGAGGAGTGACGGCGCCTGCGAGATTGTCGCTGACGCCTCCATGCGGCGCCATCGGCTCACTGCCGAGCCCTGGTTTGGTTGGCCATCCACACCAAGGCCGCGCTGCCGGTTTCAAGGCGGCCGGCAAGGCTGAAAGTGCCGCGTTGGTGTACAGGTGTGCGAACCGCTATGGCTGGAGTATCGCCGCGCCTCGGCAACCGCCTGCAACCGATCGTTGGGCCGACCCCGAAGTAGGGGTCGTGCCCAACCCTCGTTGCAGGAGGTCGTAGTGGCAAGACTCCGTGTCCTGGTCGGCGCCATCCTGGCCGCCTCCCTGGTCCTGGCCTTCGCGGCCCCAGCCTCGGCTGGCGGCGGGACCGCCAAGGTCCGCGCGTTCCACAACAGCCCCGATACCCCGGCGGTCGACATCTACGTCAACGGCGCCAAGACCCTGTCGGGCGTCACCTACGGCACCCTCAGTGACTACCTTGAGGTGCCCAAGGGGACCTACAACGTCCAGGTCAAGGTGGCCCCGTCCACCGACCGCGACCCGGCCGCGCTGGAGGCCGACGTCCGCCTCGGCAAGCGCCCGACCACCATCGCCGCCATCGGCTCGCTGACCGGCGACGGCGGCCCCCTCCAGCTCGAGGTGCTGCGCGATCGCGACACCCGGTCCAGGTACCTGACCCGGCTGCGGGTGGCCCACACCAGCCCCGACGCCCCGGCCGTCGACGTCCAGGCCAAGCTGTTCGGCCGCTGGGTCCGGGTCGTCCGACACCTGGAGTTCGGCGAGGCCAGCGGCTACCTGCTGCTGCCGGCCGGCAAGTACCGGCTGCGGATCGTCGCCGCCGGCACCAGCACCGTGGTCAAGGACCTCGGTAAGGTCAAGCTCAAGGGCAGCCGGTCCTACACCGCCTGGGCGGTCGGCTTCCTGACCCCCGACCACGACTACCCTGGCTTCGACGTGTTTGTGTCCAAGGACGGCTGACGCCAGGCGATGGAATCGGTCTGGGACTCCCCGCGGCCGCCGAGGGTCGAGCCCTCGGCGGTCCGCGTGGTGGTCGAGCTGGACGGGGAGGTGCTGGCCGACACCCGGCGCAGCCTCCGGGTGCTGGAAACCAGCCACCCGCCCGTCTACTACATCCCCGCCGCCGACGTCCGCACCGACCGCCTGCGTCCCTCGGCCAGGCGGTCCACCTTCTGCGAGTTCAAGGGGGCGGCCAGGTACTACGATGCCGGCGACCGCGCCGAGGTCGCCTGGTCCTATGCGGCGCCCGCCCCCGGGTACGAGGCCATCGCCGGCTGCTACGCCTTCTACCCGGGCCGGGTGGACCGGGCGACCGTCGACGGCGAGCAGGTCGAGGCCCAGCCAGGCGACTTCTACGGCGGCTGGATCACCTCGGCGGTGACCGGCCCGTTCAAGGGCGGGCCGGGCACGATGGGCTGGTGACGGAACGGAGACGAGCGACCCGGTGCCCGAATTGAGGACGGTAGCGCGGTCGTAATTCACCCCATCCTTATGCTGTTCATGGATCAGCCTGAGCTGCGGAGAGGCGGGATAGCACAGCGCTCGGCCGTCGATCTCTGATAAGGATGAGGCCGCTGGTTCAAGTCCAGCCAGGCCCACCACACCGGGGTTTACCTGCGGGAACGCTCGCCGGTGGTCTTCCTTCAATGGCGGTTGCTTCCCTGAGGGCCTGCGCACAGCGGTCCTAGAACACATCCCTGCACTGCTGTCCTCGGACGATTTCGGGGCGAGCGTAGAGCGGGAGGCTCTCGGTCAAGTGTTATGGCAAGCGCAGATACCGGCGGGTGCTGTGCTGGTCGAGATGTGGCGTCGGATATGCGTTGAGCTGGGTGCGGACGGAACTGAAGGCGTTGGTGGGGCGGTGTGCTCCACCGGGGCGTCGGGCTGTCGGAATGGCTGCGCGGGCCGATTCAGGTCACCGGTGTGCGGTGGCGGTGACGTCGGGGGGTGGCTGCTCGCCGGGTTCGAGTGGTCGAGGCTGCGACACGGGGATCTGGTCGGTTCCGGTGGTCGGGTCGGGCTTGAGGCGGCCGCGGTAGCCGTCATAGAGGTCGCGGCCGATGACATGAAGCACCCCGGCCACTGGGATGGCGAGCAGCGCGCCCAGGAAGCCGAACAGCTCGACGCCGATGAGGATGCTGACCAGCACGGTCAGTGCGGACAGCTCCACGGTGCGCGACATGATGACCGGCTGCAGGACGTGGTTTTCGAGTTGCTGGTAGACGACGAAGACCACCAGCACGACGATGGCGGCGGGCAGCGAGTGGAGGGCGGCCACGGCGATGGCCACCACGGCGCCCAGAGTGGCTCCGACCAGAGGGATCAGGTCGGCGAAGCCGACGAACAGGGCGACAACTCCCCGGTAGGGGACGCCCATGATCCACAGCACGACGTAGGTCACCGTCCCGGCGATGATGCTGATCACCAGGTTGCCGGTCATGTAGCCGGTGACGGCCTTGGCGCAGTCGGCGGCGACCCGCCGGACCCGTTCCTGACGCCGTTCCGGCAGGGCGGCGACCCAGCCAGCCAGGACCTTGGGGCCTTGCAGGACCATGAGGAAGGTGAGCACGAAGATGGTCACCAGCGCCACCACGGTCGAGAAGACGGACCGCAGCACCCCCAGGGCCGGGGTGGTGAGGCGGTTGGCGCTCTCGCGGAGCCGTGCCTGGTTGCGCTGCAGGTACTCATCCAGGTTGTAGCGCTGGACGAGCTGCCCGACCGGGCCTCGGCCGGCGCGGGCCTGCTCGACGTAGCCGGGGACCCGGTCGATGAATTGCGGGCCCTCGTTGGCCAGGGGTCGGATGAACATGGTGAGGATCCCAGCCAGCGCGACCAGGGCGACCAGGAACACCAGCAGGGTGGCAAGCGCGCGGCGCAGGCGCAGCCGCCGCTGGGCGAGGTCGACCAGGGGGCCGAGGATGACGGCGAGCAGGGCAGCCACGACGATCCAGGTCAGGACGCGCCGGACTTCCCAGCCGAGCAGCAGAGCCACGGCGGTGAGCAGGACCATCCCGATGGTGGCGGCGATGGTGCGCAGCGGGACTCGGGACTGGGGGTGGTGGGGCATGATCGTTGCGTCCTCGCGAGCCAGCCGTGTATCCGCGGTCATTCGGCCACCGCCGGACGCAGCGGTGCGCCAACCGTGTGGAGGTGGCGGAGGGCCTGGGCGTAGGAGCCGAACAGGCTGGCCTCGGTGTAGGGGAGGCCGTGCTGGTGGCAGAAGGCCCGGATCAGCGGCTGGGCGCGGCGCAGGTTCGGCCTGGGCAGGTTGGGGAACAGGTGGTGCTCGATCTGGTAGTTGAGCCCGCCTAACACGAAGTCCACCAGCCGGCTGCCGGCCACGTTGCGGGAGGTCAGCACCTGGCGTCGCAGGAAGTCGAGCTGGTCGGCCTCAGTGAGGGTGGGCATGCCCTTGTGGTTGGGGGCGAACGCACAGCCCAGGTACAGGCCGAACAAGCCCTGCTGGACCACGACGAAGGCCACCGCCTGCAGTGGCGACAACACCAGCACCACGGCTGCCAGATAGGCGGCGACATGGCCCAACAGCAGTAGCCCCTCGACCGCGTTGGCCCGGCCCCGGCCCTGGAGGAGGGCCTTGGCGCTGGCCAGATGGAGATGGGCGGCCTCCAGCAGGAGCAGGGGGAAGAACAGCCATGCCTGATGGCGGGCGAGCAGCCGGACCAGCCCGTGTCGGGAACGGGCCTGGTCGGCAGTGAAGGCGAGGGCGGTGATGCTGATGTCGGGGTCCAGGTCCTCGTGGTTGGGGTTGGTGTGGTGGCGGTTGTGCTTGCCGACCCACCAGTCGAAGCTCACCCCGACCAGCAGGTTGGCATGCAGGAGACCGACCAGGTCGTTGGCCCGCCGGGAGCGGAAGATCTGCCGGTGGCCGGCGTCGTGGCCGACGAAGGCGAGCTGGGTGAACACCACCGCCAGATACGCGGCGGTGACCAGCTGCCACCACGACTCGCCGAGGATGGCGAAGGCGGCCCAGCCGGCGGCCAGCAGGACCAGGTTGGAGCCGATCTTGGCCGCGTACCAGCCGCGCCGGCGGTCCAGCAGACCGGCCTGCTTGACCTGCTTGGACAGCTGGGTGTACTCACTCCACCGGCCCTTGGGCGCCGACACCGGTCGAGCGGTCGGGTCTTGCTCTAGACGCATATAAGTTCCTGCTCATTGGGTTGCTGCGGGGCCTGGGAGCCCCCCCAGAACCATTCGGATAGCGGTCGGGCTTGGTCAGGTGGCTCGTCCTGGGCGGAAGCGGCCGAGCAGCCCGCCGCTGACCTGGGTGGGACGCTGCTGCTCGCCCATGCGGGCGTTGAGGATCAGCACGGCGCCGGTCAGGGCCGGGATGACCCACTGCAGCACCTTGAGCTGCCGCTGGGCCTTGGCCACGTCCTCGGGGGTGGTGGCGGCGGACTCGGTGCCGCCCTCGACCGGGACCTCGCCGGCCTGGTCAAGCTTGGCCCCCAGAGCCCGGGACCAGGCCGTGGCGGCCAGAGCGGCGCCGGTCAGGGCGGTCTTGATGACGGTGGCCGAGGCCACGCCCTGCTGGCTGGCTACCCGGCCCTTGTTGGCGCCTAGCAGCACAGCCCCGCCGCCCAGGTGGGCGGCGATGCCGGCCAGGTTGACCGGGGTCCAGCGGTTCCAGCCCGAGTTAGCTACCCGGAGCCGCTGCTTGGGCTCCTCCACCTGGGCCGCGGCCCCGTTGAGGCCGACCGCCCCCATCAGCGAGCCGCCGAACCAGGTGGCCAGGCCGAGGTCGTGCAGAGAGCGGGAAACGGTGTTATCAGCTGTCATTGAGTTTGCTCCTTGGTGCCTGTTGGGAGAAGCAGGAGCCGCCGGAGACCGGCGGCCCTGCTTCCCAGAGGTGCTCGACTTAGCGCCGGTCCTGACGGCGGAGCTGTTCCTGGTCGTCGACCTGGATCCGCTCCTTGCGGACCTCGTCGCTGACCTGGCGCTCCTCGGTGACGGTCTCGGTGTCCAGGCGCACCCGCTCGCGGGGCACGGCCCGCTTCTCGACCACCGGGGTCTCTTCGTGGAGGGTGACCTCGTGCTCCTCCTCGGAGATGGCCGGGCCGCTGGTGGCGGCATCCAGGTTGGCGTCGGTGATCGGCTCGCGCTCGACCCGCACCTCCTCGCGCTGCACCGGCACGGTGACCTGCTGCTGCTCGGTGGTGACGTACTTGCGCAGCCGGGCCCGGCCGCGCTCGCGGGTCTGGGTGCCGACCCGCAGCTCCTCCTCGGAGCGGGTCATGGCGTCGTCGGTGGTCGGGCCCGAGGTGTCGCGGCCGACGGCGGTGTCCTGGAGCTGGTCGTAGATGCCGTCGCCGTCCCGGTCGGCGGTGTCGGTGTACCCGGCGGTGGTCCCGCTCTCATAGCCGGTGCCGTACTCGAGGCCGTAGTGGGTCCACAGCTGCTGCTCTTCGGCCTCGGACAGGTGCTGGTCGGTATCGACCCGGGGGGCGTCCTTGACCAGTTGCTTCTCGTAGGGGACCTGGACCTGGTCGCCGGAGCCGCTGGCCTGGGCGAGGGGGACGAAGCTGGACTTGGTGCCGAACAGGCCGGTGTTGACCAGGGCCCACTCGGGCTCGCCGGTCTGGTCATCGACGTAGATGGCCTCGATGGTGCCGACCTTATCGCCGTCGCGGTCGACCAGGGTGGCGCCCTGCCAGCTGCGGACGGTGTCGATGTTGGGCATGTGCATTTCCTCCCTAATCCGGGGTCTTGCTGCTGTAAAGGGGTTGGCTGGTCCGGGGGAGCGCGGCGATGCGCCAGGCGCTCCCCCGGGCCGATCCTGTTAGCGGCTGCGGCCGGGACTGAACTCTTCGGTGGCCCGAGGAACCGGTGCTGACCGTGGCGTCGTCGTAGGTCGGTGGGTAGTCGGGGGTCGAGTCTGAGCAGGTAAAGGTTTTGCGGTCTGACCGGAGTCGCCTCCGGGTTTCACAGATGGCTCTTGCTGGGACGCCGATCGAGTACCCGACGGCCGGGGTCCCAAACCTGTACCTCTTGTTAAGAGTCGTGTGGAGGTATGGGGATAGAATGGTGGTGCAGAGCCCGCTTCTCTCAAGGAGGGGACTTGAGGAGCCAGGACGACGATCTGGCGACCATGTCGATCGGTGAGGTGGCCCGCCGGACCGGGATGACCGTGCCGACGCTGCGGGCCTGGGAGCGCCGTTATGGGCTGCTCATCCCTGTCAGGACGGCCGGGGGTCACCGTCGCTACCGCGAGCAAGATGTGCGGCGGGTCCTTGCGGTGCTCGAGCTCACCAGCCAAGGCTGGGCGGTCGGGGCGGCCGCCCGCCAGGTCGCCGGCCAAAGCTCCGCAGCCTCCGTCGCCCGGCCGGTCGACGAGCTCCGCGACCGGCTGTGGAGTGCCCTGGAGCAGGCGTTGCGGGATCTCCCCGCCGGGACGGAAGCGGCTAGACCGCCTGGCGAGTCACCGACCACGGGCCAGGCTGAGGCCTCCGCTGAGCCGCTGGCGGCCTCAGGATCGTCCGGCACCTCGGTCAGGGCCGCGCCGGTCCGGCAGCGGCGCCGGACCGCCGCCGCGGCCGGGCAGCCAGACCGGGAGGTACTGGAGACCGTCCACCAGGCGACCCGAGGGTTGCTGTACATCACCAGCGCCCAGGAGGCCACCGAGATCCTCGCCGCCGCCGTGCAGCGGCTGGGCGGCACGACCATCCCCGCCAGCCAGGCTGACAGCTGGGCATTGCCGATCGACCTGTCGTTCGGTGACGAGGAGCCGATCCTGCCTGTGGCCGAGCCGTTGAGCCTGGCCAGGATGCAGCTGGAGCAGGTGCTGCCCGGGCTGGTTGAGGATGCCCGTCGTGCGGTACAGCTCCTGCGTCGGTCTGAAGACCTGGACGGCTAGGGACGCCGCGCCCCGGTCTTGTGCCGGAGTTCGAACGTAGGTGTGGCCCGTCTGCTTGGCGACGGGGCCGCAGAGCAGGTGGTGGTCGATGCAGCAACCGCGGATCACAGCCGCCGAGGTGGAGCGGTTCGTCGACCATCTCGCACGACGGGACCGCAGGTCGGCGGTGCGCCAGGCGCTCGGGTTATCTGATGCTGGCGCGTCGGTCCAGGACCTTGTGCAGGGGCTCCTGGGACCCGCCCAGGCCGAGGTCGGCCGCCGCTGGGAGGCCAACCGGTGGAGCGTGGCCGATGAGCACGCTGCCACCGCGATCAGTGACGCGGTGCTTGCTGCCTTGGCGTGGCGGATCGAGGCGGCCGAGGACCAGGGTCATGTCGTGGTGACCTGTGCCGAGGGCGAGTGGCATTCGTTGCCGACGCGGATGATGGCCGAGGTGCTGCGAACCCACGGCTGGCTGGTGACCTTCCTTGGGGCCTCGACCCCGGCCGACCACCTGCGGCGCTTCGTGGATGAGGTAGGCGGCGCGGTCGGGGTGGTCGTCAGCTGCTCGGTGCCGATCTTTCTTGGTGGTGCACTCCGGTCGGTCCAGGCGGCGCAGGCGGAGGGAGTGCCAGTGCTGGTCGGCGGGCGCGCCTTTGGGCCTGATGACCTGCGGGCCCGTCGGCTTGGCGCTGACGGTTGGGCACCCGACGCCGATGCCGCCGGCCGCCTCCTGGGAGAGTGGCGCCGCCAGCCGCCGGCGGTGGGCAAGCGGCCTGCCGGCATGCGTGACGCCGAGCCGCTGGAGCTCGAGGCGGCGCGGTCTGAGCTGGTCGAGGCGGCGATGGGTGAGCTGTTCCTGCGGTTCCCGCCGCTGGCCGGCTACAGCGAGACCCAGCTCGCCCGGACCCGGGAGGACCTCGGTTACATCCTGCAGTTTCTGGAGGCGGCGCTGCTGACCGACGACCCGCGCCTGTTCCTGGATGAGTTCCTGCCCTGGCTGACGGGCGTGTTGACCTCCCGGGGCCTGCCCGCCGCCGTGGTGGCGGTTGGCCTGGAAGCGCTCGGCGCGGTGCTGGATGGCTTTCCGCGCGGTCGGGAGCTGCTCGTGCGGGGCAGGCAGCTGGCGGCCGATCGAGCACTGGACGGGTAAGGAACCGGCAGCAACGTCCAGGCCGGAGCGACTGCGTGCACCGTCCGTTCCAGGTCTAGCCTGCTTATAATCTGTACAAAAATCTATACACAAACCTATGGGGAGTGATAGATTCGTGGCGCCCGACCAAGGAAGCGTTGAGGCAACTGGAAGGTGGCACGGTTAGGGTGACCAGGGTCAGGACCCGCAGTCGACGTACTCCACCACTCGATGTCTGGCACGACCGGCCAGAGCGTCTGCAGCCGATCCGGCATCTCGAGAGCTGGCCTTGGACCTGGCAGCGAGACGCCGCATGCTGGAACCTCGGGAGCTCATTGTTCTTTTCGCCTGATGGCGAGCGGGCGGCCGCCCGGCGTCACCGGGAGGCCGCGGCCAAGGCGATCTGCGGTCGTTGTCCCGTCCGGATGCCCTGCTTGCTCTACGCGCTTGCCACCCGCCAACGCTTCGGCGTGTGGGGTGGCCTGACCGAGGACGACCGCCGCCGGCCCGTCGCTGATGAACGCCGGCGCACCTGGACCCCTCGGAGGCGGCCAGCCCGCGGCCAGCAATGAGTCTCGCAGTGGACCAGGCCGTGAGCGGTCTCGGAGCCCAGCTCGTCAACGACCGGCAAGAGGCGATCAGGGAGATCTATGTCGCCCTGGGCTCGACCGTGCGCAGCTACCTGCAACACCTTGTCGGCCACGATGACGCCGACGACATCCTCCAACGAGTCTTCTACGAGGTCTGGCGACACAACACTCGCTACGACCCCTCCAGAAGCCTGACCGCCTGGGTGCTCGGCATCGCCCGCAAGCGAGCCATTGACCACCTGCGCCGTCGGCGCAACCTCGCCGTCGCGCTGAACGACCTGGACGACGTCGCCGGTGACGACGGCCGTGAGCTGGCCGAGCGCTACGCTCGCGCTCATGAGGTTCGCGCCGCGCTCACCCGCCTGCCCGACGAGCAGCGTGAGGTCTTGGTGCTGGCCTACTTCGGTCGCTTCACCCAACCGGAGATTGCCGCGCACTTGGACGTTCCGCTTGGCACCGTCAAGGCCCGGGCGTGCCGGGGCCTGCGCCGCCTCGCCGAGTTCCTCAGCTGAAGCCAGTGATTACGGACTCTGCACGCTCGAGAGCCATGCTCACCATTGGGCTGGCACTCGGCGGGATCCTGGGCTCGCGGCGATCATCCCGGCAACCCCGCCGGTCAGCCGCTGCCTACCAACCGTCGCGATCTCGCCAAGGCACACGCCAAGCAGACCTAGGAGCGAGAGACCGGCTCCTAATAGCAAGGCCCAACAGCATCTCGGACCAGCCATAATGAGTCCACCACTGGCCGACATGGCTTTGCTTGCGCCGCTTGGGACGAGCCCGCTAAGAACGCATCCCTTGGGCCCTGACGCTCAGCGGTGACCTGGGAAACGTCGGTCCGCACAGCGCCGAGCCCTCGATACCTGATAAGGATGAGGCCGGAGGTCTCAAGTCCTCCCAGGCCCACGACCAGCAACAACCAGCGAGAACGCCCGTCGCAGGCACGTTTGCAGCCGGTCCGGCAGGCGTCCAGCGGGTGACACCTCATAACTGGCCAGGGCACGGCCCCCAGCGACCTG
>Ga0081538_10003129_pt1 | contig 15741 bp, 8 predicted proteins | sample TabmetS5T2R1_FD_71022 | JGI IMG/M metagenome (GOLD analysis project Ga0081538, IMG submission 71022) | Tabebuia heterophylla rhizosphere microbial communities from the University of Puerto Rico - S5T2R1 | ecosystem: Host-associated > Plants > Roots > Rhizosphere ... | reverse complement strand
AGGTCGGGCTTGGCAAAGCGGAAGTTCAAGGCGATGCGTCGGCCTGCGATGATCGGCCACGCACCGTCGTACACCTGGCGATTGGCCTCGTCCTGGGTCATGCCCATGTGGATCAGCTGCCTCACGAAGGTGCCTGACTGCGAGCTCCCCCGAGTGATCACCCAGGAGATCCGGTCGGCTAGCGGATTCGGCGTGCCGAAGTCGTCTTGTGTCTCGTAGCGGAAGAAGGACGCGGCATCCCGGAACGCGGCGGCGCCAACGGCGAGCACATAAGGATCCTTGGCAATAAATACCACCTGATGGACCTTGTTGGGAGCAAAGCCGTTCTTTAGGCAGATCTGCGTCGGGTCGGGCGTACCCGGGAATGGATTCGCCGCGCTGCAACTGGCCCAGGCCCAATCGCTGCTTGGGATCACCGTCACTCCGGTGACGATACCGTCGATGGTCTCGTGGTCATGCGACTCCAGATGCGCCTGCGACGTATCCAGGGTAACCGGCTTATACGGGATGGGGTTCGAGTGTTCGATGATCGGCGACGAGTTGGGGCCGCTCGCGTTGAGGATTCGTCCCATGACGGGGCCAGTAATCGACGAGCCATCCGGGTTCTTCGCGATCGGCACGACGGCATAATCGTTGGTGTTGCCCGGAGCGGGTTCGTGAGCAGTCGCGCCGGAATTGTCTCCCTGCCAGCCGCTGCTGAGGCCGACGTCACCCCTCTGCCGTAAGTCGACGGAGATGGTGATCCGCCCGCCGCGGTTCGGCACGTCTTGCCACAGGAGCCCGCTGGCCTTCGACATGTCGATCGGCTTGACCAGGAAAAACGTGGCCATGTACTCCACGTTGCCTCTCGAATTCTTGGGTGCCAGGTCGATGTCGTTGATGATTCTATGGCGGTGATCAAGCGGATCGAGCTCGCCAAAAACACGGCCGGCAATCGTTTCATACTGGCCGGCATCGCCGAAGACCTGGCCATTGAAGGCGGGTGACACCGTCGTATCGATAATGATCCGTGTCACCCGGGCTTGGGTCGGTAGCGCCCACGCCAGGAGCGCAGCAGCGACCGTAACACCGACCAAAACTGATCTACGAAACAGTTCAGACAGTTTCAGTAGCATAGGTAATCCTCTCTTTCTGTTAGTTCCTAAGAACCATAAAAACCCTGCCGGCGTGCAAATGCGCCGCCGCTTCAGGCTTTATCAACGGCGATGATCGTGATGATCGTCGTCTCGATCGAACCGTGTGCACACGCGCTTGGCAATGGGGTTATCCGGATCGCTCGGCAGGACATTGCTTTCGGCGGCTTGCGCAATCAGTCGTTCCGCGTCCTCCTGAAGCAGGAGTCGCTTGCGGACCTCCTTTTTCGCGGCGTGCCGCACTACGCAGTTGTATCCCTCCTGGCTTCCGTAGCGCTCCTCGACCGAGTGGCGCGGATCGCCGCTCGCCATGCGCTCGGCCTCGGTCATGGCAAATGGAATGTAGCCGGCCGCCAGAGAGCCTTCGTTGCCCTTCAGGGGACCACTCGCGATCGGGTTCCAGCTCGTGTAGGTTCCCAGAGGCGCCTGCAGGAGCACGGATTTCACGCCTGCGATCTCGTTGCCGTCCTCGTCCACCTTGGCGGCGAGCGTCGGAATGATCTGCTTGATCGGCGGAACGACATTGATCATCACCCCCGACTGATCGTTGTACCGAAACTCCGGACCGTAGTCATAGTCCATGAGGACGTTGATGACGTTGTCGGGCGTCGGAGCGCCGGGGATTTTCGGCCAGTGCATTGCCTCTGCGGTCGCGGGTACCAGAGTCCCGTCGCTGACCTGCGGGTATTCGCTGCTCGGTGGCCGCTTGCCCTTCGTCACCCAGTCGACAAGGGCCACGAACAACGCGCGTCGTGTTTCTACTTGGGGGTTCGGATTCTCGGCCAGCATCAATCCCGGTTGTGCGGGCTGCGCGACCTCAAAGCCGCCGTCGCCGCCGCCGTGGTCGGTGCTCGCGTGATAGTAGCGGCGAACATTGGGAGGCAAGCGGAGATCCTCGCTGCCCCTGGTGCCCGCGATACCGACGCTGCCGCGGCTATACCAGATTTCTGGTCCGCCAAAGTCGTCGAAGATCTTCGGGCATGTATCGCTCGCTCGGCAGCGCTGAAGGATTCCCGTGACGCCACGCCCGCGCATGCTGTCGTTGTAATCACCCCACCAGATCGGCCCTTCCGCACCAGGCTCGAAGATGTTGGCGATGTTGCCGGGCTGAGCAAAACGGATATTGAACTGGCCCATCTGGCCGGCAATGATCGGGTGGGCGCCATCCCAGACGATCCTGCCGTCTTCGTCCTCGTTGAAACCCAGCAGGATGAAATTCTTCTGATAACGGCCGGACTGGGACCTTCCGTACCCGATTACCCATTCGATCTGACGGGCGATCGGGTTGGGTGTTCCCGCGTCGTCAACGGTGGCCCGGCGGAAGAAGGACACGACGTCCCGCATCGCCGCCATACCGACCCCAAGTACCAGCGGATCCTTCGCGGTATAGACGAGCTCGTAGATCAGGTTCGGATCAAAGCCGTTCTTGAGACAAATCATCGTCTCACTGGGTGTGCCGGGAAAGGGCGTGCTGCTGCAATTCGCGAATGCCCAGTCGCCGCTCGGAATTTCCACCACGCCGGTGCGCTCACCCACGTTGTTCTCGCGCGCAATGGAGATCAGCTTCGCCTTCGTGGTATCGAGGCTGTCGGGTGTGCGCCCGCGCCCGGGCAGCGGACGCGTGTTGACGTTGCCCGCCACCGTCACGAAGCGGGCAAAGGTCGGCCCGGTCACACCCTCGACCACGGGTACGTCGATCGTTTCCGCCGGAAGAGCCGGATTGAACACCAGATCGCCCTGCCAGCCGCTCGCCAGGTAGACGTGTCCCGGCTTCTGGTCAAAGCCGTCCCCGGCAGGGTTGGCCGGCGTGACCCCGATGTTGCCAAAGCCAAGGGCCCGACCCCCGCGGTTACTGATGCCGTACACCAGGACGCCACTGGCCTTGCTCATGTCGACCGGTTTGAGCATCGTGAAGGTCGCCGTGTACTCGACCTTGCCGTTGGCGTTACGCGGCGCCTCCTGAATGTCGGTGATGACCGCGTTACGCGGATCTAAGGGATTGATTTCACCAGTAGCCGTGCCCCTGATCTCCTCGTAAGTTCCGACCTCACCAAACGTCCGCCCGTTGAACACGGGTGACGTAATGTTGCTGATCGTGATCCTTGTGATGCGTGCCTCGGATGCGCCGGCGACAAGGAGCAACGCTCCCGCGGCTGCGGCCGCAAGGGTTCGATTTCGTCTCACAGTTATCGACATGATTCCTCCTCGATCCGAAAGGATCTGACAGCTTAAGGTCCTCATCTACGCCCGGGAGAGGAAGACGAGAAGTTGGTGAGCGTCGGACGTGGCGGATGCGGGCCGCAGTAGATTGTGCCCTGAGGGCCTCTGTTTCTTTTCAGAAGCGAGTCGCTCTGTCCAATATTTTTTTCCAATGGCTGCCATTGGAATTTCTTATGTCGGTTGGCCTTTGTCTATGAGGCTGGACCTAGCGTCAGCTTGCGTGCTACGCGTCTGGAAGCGACCTCGGGCGGGTGTTTGCGGTAAACCGAGCGGAAAAACTCCCTGAGCTCAGCGTCCTGTCGGATCGCCGACCAGGACCCTTGGATGAGTTCCTAAAACGGCCTCTTCGGCAGGAGACTGTGTCCGTAATTCGATCGGAGCCCTTCGAAAAGCTGCTCAGGGCGAACGGGAAGGCATGAGTTGTTGCCGACTCAACATAAGTTTGTCACGAGTATCAAGCCAAAAAAGTCCAGCCTGCAATCTCGGAAGGCTATGGCTTTAGGGCGGACGATAGCGTCGCTGGCATCGGTAACACTACCGAGTCACGCTTTCGGTACTGCTTTAATTCGTCGCGCATCGCCTCGCGAATCTTTTCCAGCGCGTCGGGCTTTTGCGCTTGCAGCAGTCCCGCCGTTCGCACCGTGCCGTCCCTCATGAATTCAAACAGACTGTCGAGCGACGGCAAGCGCCAGTACTGAGGAACTTTAGTGACCTTCGGCGCGGCGAAACCCGCTACGAGCAAAGAGCGGATGCACTCACCGGGCTCGCTGAAGCGAAAAAAGGGCGGGCCCTCGGGCAACGAAACGTTGACATCGCCATACTGGGCCAGCGAGCGCAGGACGATTCCAAAACCCGCCGATTCCTCTGGTTTGGCCCATGCGGTAAAGGCGAAACGACCATCCACACGAAGAACACGACACGCTTCCACGAGTGCCTGGTCGGGTCGCCCCAGGTGGAGGACGCCAAAGTTCATTACCGCCGCGTCGAATAGATTATTCCCGAATGGCAACTGCTCTGCGTCGCCTTCGCGAAACTCGATATCCGGATAACGCCGCTTTGCCTCCCCGATCATGGCGGTCGAAAAATCCACTCCGACGACCATTGCCCCCCGCCGCGCGGCCGCCGCAGCAACATAACCTGGCCCAGTGGCGATATCGATAACCCTTGTTCCCTTTTTGACTGCCGCGGCGTCGAGCAATGGCTCCACGCTCTGAGCAGTAAGCTCACCAAAGGCTTGATGATACTGTTGGGGGATATTTTGCCAGCCGCTATGCTCGAATTGGCGGAACGAATCAGGATCAATCATGTCTCTCGGAGTCCTTCGACCCTTCGACTCGGCTCAGGGCAGGCTAAGCTCAGAGCCTGCACTGAGTTTATCGAAGTGACGAACGGAAAGATATTTGGGATATTTGGGCATAATTGAGAAAATTCCGTTCATGGAGGGTCTCGAAGCATGAAAGGTCCCTTTTTTCAGCAACCTGCTAGTCGACAACTTACGGCATTTCTTCCAGCAACCTGCCGAAGCCTTTCACGCGTTGTCTCACGTGCAGCCGTTTTTCAATCGACCACACCCGTGCCGGCACCGGGTGAACGACCGGTACCTGCAGATCCTCTTCCAGCAGATGAATGATGTCCAGGCAGCGCCAACCCGTGCCGAGCATATAGATTCCGTCCGCGCTTGGATGCTTTAGGAACGCTTTGCGCGTATGCGCGTAGATTTCCTGCGACGCAAGCCGGCCCACGTCTTCGAAGGCAACCGAGATTCCTTCCATGGCCATCACGTCGAAACCCGCGTCCCGGAAATAATTCGTTGTAATATCATTGACGCTATTAACAAAGTAGGTCACGCCGACGAATTTTTTGACATTCAAGGCCCGCAACGCCTCCACTTGAGTTTGCGCTGCGGTGACCATGGGAACTTTGTATTTGGTTTCCCACTCTTTGATGATCTTTTCTTCACCCTTGTAGCCATGGACCATGAACGGCGGCGCGCCTTCGGGATGAATAAGATCGACACCTTCCTGGGCCAGCTCTGCGACTTTTTCTTCAACAGCATGGAGCGCGGCACGGAATTCATCTTCGGTGCCACGTTTGAAGTTCAAGTAGACCGGCACCACTCCGATTCCTTCCGGCAACAAACGAATGAACTCTTCGAGGGAGCCGGGCCGATGGGTAGGCTTTACGACGCCGACGACTCCACGCCAACTTGCAAAAACCATCGAGGACTCCTCGCGAACGGCGATTATGATCTAAAAGCCCTCGGAAATTTCGCCTTGAGTTGGGCCCGCACCTGTTCCGGCACCTCCACCACTTTCGGAAACTCTCCCTTGAGCTTGCGATTGTACGGTATACAGGCATCAATCAGGATGCGGTTATTGAAATTTCCCGGTAAAAACATCGGGTCGCGCCCGGATGACCAGGCCTTCTGCACGACATCGATGTCGGTTACCGGGTCAAAGCGCGTCCCCATCGCCCACAGCACCTGATCGATGTCGGAACAATCGACGTCGTCGTCTACGACGACGGTCCATTTGCCATTATAGGCCCCCGCCATGCAGTTGGCGGCCACGTGGAGTACGTTGCGCGCGTGGCCCGGATAGCGCTGGCGGATCTGGATTGCGGTAAAGCGGGTGGCCGGCGCCCCTTCGTGATTCCACACGCCGATAATCTCCGGTAAGCCGCAGGCTTCCAGCGCCTTCCAGATCTCCGCTGCGCCGGCAATGCCTTTAAGCAAACCCGTTTCATCGACCGGCTTGTGCTGCGGCGCGCAGGTCAGGATCGGATGATTGCGATACATGACCGTCTTCACGTTCAGGTACGGGCGCGGTACGACATCGTCCGAGTAATAACCCATCCATTCACCAAAGGGACCTTCCGGTCTCGTCTGTCCGGGAACCGCTTCGCCTTCTAGAACGATTTCGGCATCGGCGGGAATCGGAAATCCAGTGAACGGTCCTTTCACCACTTCCACCGGTTCGCCGCGGATGCCTCCGGCAAAGTCGTACTCGGAAACACCGCTGGGAAGCGGGCTCGCGGATAATAAATAAAGCAGCGGATCCTGGCCGCAAACGATGGCGAATTTCGCACTCTGGCCGCGCTCAAAATACTTGTCGCGATGAATGCGGCCGTGCTTGCCTTCAGTGATCTGGCAGCCGATAGTCTTTTCATCGTAAACCTGGCAGCGGTACGCGCCGAAGTTATACCACTCCGCATCCGGATCTTTGGTGATGCACATATCGGCGGTGCCGATGTACCGGTGGCTATCGTTTTGGTGATGCAACGGCACCGGCAATTTGAGGACGTTGACCTGATCGCCCTCCATAACGTTATCGAAGATCGGTCCGGTCTTGACGAACCTCGGCTTGATCAACTTCATCTCAGTCATGCGATGATGATAGGCTTTCACGATATCGGCCTTGCGCTCGTACTCGAGCGGCAAGCCGAGAGTGAGCGCGACGCGCTTGATCGTAGAGAACTGTCCGTAAAGCGTGCGGTAGCCCTTCGGATAGCCCGGCACCTCGTCAAAAAGAACCGCCGGCGCTTTTCCCTTGCCGCCTTCGGTCAGCATCTGCGTAATTGCGCCCATCTCTCGGTCCCAATGAGCGCCGTTAACCTTGAGCAATTCGTCCAATTTATCCACTTGCTCCAACCAATCCCGTAGTCCCCGGTAAGCCACTGTGCTTTGCGATACTCCAAGCTTTTCCGGACGTGCCATCCTTAAACCTCCTTGCGAGCCGAAGACCGTTGTTCACAACGATCTTTCAAACCATATGTGCCACCTCCGATGTTGTCAAGGAAAGCCAAGCCGCGGCTCTTGTTTATGGGCGGGGCAAATGCTAATTACAAAGGCCGTTTGGAATTTGAAGACAAAGTTGGGCATTTTTAAACATCTTCCATGGAAACGAAACCATCATACGACAAAGACCTCCGCGCCATCGGCCAGGCTCTCGAAATCCGCGGCATCACCACCTTTGAGCTAAAAAGCCAGCTTGGCCATTATGTGGTGCATGGCGCGGGCGAAAAGCCGGCTTCGGTCATGGCCAGTGTGCGGCGATGGTTGCAGGGAGGGGAAAAGGAAGAACCCAGTAACATCAGTTACACGGCACAAGACATTGAAAGGATAGACCAGGAAGGAAAGCAAAGGCGGGTTAGAGCGGGACGTCTCCCCGATTTCTACAGCCTTTCCAATACGCTTCGGACTTTGGGCGGTTATCTAAACTCCAAAGACGCTCAGTTATTGGAACTGCACATCAGGCCACTCACCGTAACCCTCTTATACCAAAACAGAGATGGCCATCCGCAAATGGAAGATCGCACGATCGCCTCTTTCTTTAACGTCTTTACCGAAATGCATGGCAAACGGGGCCGTAAAGACTAGTGTTAGTTCAAATAGTTCAAATCGTTCCAACCCCCTCCTTCATCCTCCCCCGCGAGACGCGGGGGAGGACAGAGGTGGGGGCTTGAACAGGTTGAACGTTTTGAACCCACACAACTCACAGGAAGCTCATCCCTTGAGCGAAACTATGTCACGGTTTTATGCTGTGTTCGGGTTATGGAGTTAACTTGGCTGTGCTATCGAGCTTTTCCCGCAGGCGTTTGATGAGTTCTTCGTACGAGGCGCTTGAAATAACGCGATCGAATTGTGATCGATAATTGTTGATAAGACTGATGTTTTCCACCACCGCATCGTAAACCTTCCATTGGCCATTGCCGCGCCGTAGTTTGTACACGACGGCTATCTCCTCACCCTTGAGGCTGATGATCGTGGTTTCGACTTGGGCAAAGTCCGCGTCTAGTGTCTCGCGGCCAACCAACACCCTCTCGCCGCCATAGAGGTCGATTTTATCTGAGTAGATTCTTTCCAAGAAATCGCGGAACACAACGACAAACTCTTCCTGCTCCGCCGGAGTCCTGCGCCGCCAATGCGCGCCAAGCGCTCGCTTGGCCATTTCATCGTAGTCAAAGATGGGACTGAGTACTTCCCTCAAGCGATCGATCCGCTCCGTTTTCTTATCCTTCGCCTGTAGTTTAGGATCCTTCAGAATTTGAACGGCTTTATCGACAGCAGTCCGCACGACTTCCAGCGGTTCGGCCGCTTGTGCCGAGGCAGCGAAGCCTAAACACATCACTAAAATGAAAGTAACGAAGCGTATCTTTATATTCACTCGGTTATCCTCTTATACGGTGGTTACGATTCAAATCAAGCGTTGGTTCAAATCATTTTCCACGCGATCAACCAGATCCACCAGCTCACAGCAAAGCGCGTTCCACGCCCAGGAATCGTTTGAATTCGGGTGGGCGGATCACCACGAGCACTCCAAAATTTCAGTTGAAACCCGACTTTCCCGAGCTCAACGCTTGCCTGGGGCGATCCATGTTAATTACTTACGCATCAAGACGCGGATGCCATGACCGAGCTGGCGCATCCTCACACAGGGCATCCGCGCCATTGTCATCGCTGGAAATTCCCGCCTAGCGTTGTTTGATCGCGGCCAAGACTTTTTCCGCGGTGATGGGGAGCGACATGACGCGCGCGCCGGTGGCATCTTCTACCGCGTTGGCGATAGCAGCGGCCGTCGGAATGATCGCTGTCTCACCGATGCTCATACTATTATACGGCCCGCTGCCGGCATTGGATTGGAAAATCGCAGTTTTCAGCTGCGGAATATCCTTGATATTAGGAATCTTATAGTCGCCGAGATTGGCCGTTAGGACCTTACCACCGTCATCGGTCATGATTTGTTCCATCGTGCCATAACCCATCCCCATCACCACTGCGCCGTCGATCTGGCCCTGGTGTGTGAGCGGATTTAAAATGGTGCCGGTATTGTGGGCTGTCGTAATGCGCCGGACGTTGACCTCGCCGGTTTCTTCATCGACTTCGACTTCGGCCACTTGCGCGACAGTCGAGGTCTCCGGCCCTTCCTTCATGTTGACGTAATGTCCTTCGGCGACGATAGTTCCGCCGTTTGCCCGAGCAATCTCAGCCAGACTCATTCGCCTTTCGGCACGGCCATGAGTGACCCCGCCGTCAAACAATATCAATTCATCCGGTGACGCATTCATCTTCTGCGCGGCGACCCGCAAAATCTCCTGCCGTGCGTTTTTCCCGGCCTCGTAGGCGGATCCGCCATGGACTCGGGTGCTGCTGCTGCCGCGCACCCCCGTGTCTTTAAGCACCTTGGAGGTATCCAAGATCTCAACCTTAACAGAATCGAGCGGTACCTTGAGTTCTTCGCCGACAATCTGGCGCATGATCGTGTACGCGCCCGGTCCGGTATCCATGACCGCTGTAGAGAGCGTTACCGCTCCGCTCTCGTCGATTTTGACAAAACAATAGGATTCGCCGCCTTTTGATACCCAATTGCCCACGGCGCAGCCGCGTCCCACGCGCTTCGCTTTAGCGGCAGAGTATCCCGACTCTTCCAACGCCCTTTTCAAAGTCTCTGCCGCTTTAACATGGGCAATGTGCTCTCCCACCGGGAAAGGATCGCCGTCCTGCATAAAGTTCATGCGCCGGTATTCCGCCGGGTCCATGCCCAATTTTTTCGCCACGATATTCGCTTGGCTCTCGCTCGCAAAAGAACCCTGGGGATGCCCCGGCGCGCGCATGTACCCGCAAGGAAACTTGTTCGTGTACACGTATTTCTCTTCGATGTGGGCGTTGGGAATCCGATACGGTCCCGACGCTTCATGGGCGCCAACCAGAAAACCCTGGGGACGGTAAGCGCCATAAGCGCCGCTGTCAAAAATGTATTCCATCTGCTGGGCGATCAGCAGCCCGTTTTTCTTCACTCCGGTTTTAATCTTGATAGTCGCGGCGTGGCGCGGATTGCCGGCGATCAGTTCCTCGGTGTAATCAACTTGAAATTTTACCGGCTGGCCGCACCGCTTCGACAAAACGGTGCAAAGCGCGACTTCGTTGGCGTCGCCCTTGCCGCCGAAATCGCCGCCAACGTAGCAGGGATGAATAACGATGTCGGTGGGCGCAATCTGCAACGCGCTGCCAACCTGTTCGCGCATCGCGAACGGGCTTTTGGTCGAAGCCCAGACTTCCGCACCGCCATCGGGCTTGGCTTGCACGACGCAGGAATGGGGTTCGATATAGGCCTGATGAACCGCCGGTACTTGAAAAGTATTTTCAACGACCAAGTCCGATTGCCGGAACCCCTCTTCGACGTCTCCTTTGTTCCATTTCAAGTGAACAAATACGTTGCTCGGGACTTCGATGTTGTGCAACAGTCCTTTGTACTGTGCCAGGTTGGGATGAAGCAGCGGCGCCGAGGGTTTGATCGCCTCCAGCGGATCAGCTAGTGCGGGTAGTTCTTCATATTCCACGTCAATCGAATCGACAGCCCGCTCCGCCGCTTCTTCGGTTTCAGCGGCTACCGCTGCCACCTTCTCGCCGATGTAGCGCACAATACCATCGGCCAGCAGCGGCATATCTATAACCTTCTTGCCGATCTTGATACCGGTGACGTCTGGTCCAGTAAGGATAACCTCTACCCCCGGTACTTTTCGCGCTTCCGCGAGATCAATTTTTTTGATCTTCCCGTGGGCGATGGGACTCCGGAGCACCTTAACCCACAAGGTATTCGGCAGCACGACATCGACTGCGTAGAGCGCCCGGCCACCGACTTTTTCTTCCCCTTCCACCCTGGGGCTAGGTATGCCCACGGTTCGAATCTCGGCCATGAAGTCACCTCGCTCAATAAGTATTTTGTAATATAGCTCGCTAACTCGAAGTGGAGTGTTGGAGTACTGGAGTATTGGGTGGTGAGTTCAATGCACCCAGTCAGTACTCCACCACTCCATCACTCCACTACTCCAATTTGGAATCTTCTGCACCATCGGTTACACCACCAGACACATCTGGTCGGTCGCCATTACGATTGGGCGCGTAAACTCTTTGCTCGCGTCGTTCAACAGTCGTTCCTTCTCAGTCTCGGGCTGGAGGTGGGTCAAAACCAACCGCCTGACCTCGGCTTGACGCGCCACTTGACCCACGCGCTCCGGGTGGCTGTGGCTGCGATAGTGTCCGGAGTCCGCAGGGAAATACATCGCTTCATGAATCAAAACATCCACGCCCGCCGCGCCGTTCCTGACCGCGTCGCAGGGAGCCGTGTCGCCGGTGAAGAATACTCGCTTGCCGTCCGTCTCAATAAGGAAACCCAACGACAAGGGAATCGGCCAGTGAACGACTTCGACCGCTTTAAGCCGCCATCCTTCCCCCTCGGCAATAGCTCCGTCGCGTAACTCGGTCACGTTGATATTAATATCCGGCTCTGCGTCCGACTTCTTCAAGTTTTTGCGCGCCGCGATATCAATCTTGTACGCCTCGTTAAACAAAGCGTCCGACATCGCCCTCGTGCCGGGCGGGCCGTAGACCTGCAACGTATGGCGGCGGCCGAAACGCCACGACGTCAAGACCAGCAAAGCATAATCGGCCACGTGATCGTAATGTCCGTGGGTCAAAAAACAGTGCGTGATGCTTGCCGGGTCGATATGCAATCGAGCCATTTGCTGGACGCAAGCTCGGCCGCAGTCGAGAAGGATCCTCGCAGAGCCGGCGTCGACCAGAATCGCCGAGCTGCCGCGCAGCGGATCTGGAAACGGCGCTCCGGTCCCCAGAAAACAAATCTCCATTGTAAAAGCCCCCCAAACTCAAGACACAGCGGAGTGTTGGAGTGGGAGCGCTGGAGGATTGGGACAATGATAAGTCTCCTTACCCAACCCACCATCACTCCGTGACTCCATCACTCCATTTCTCCTGATTTCTGTTGCAGATGGCTCAGCACGGCCCCGAGCAGTCCGACATCGACGGGCATGCCGTCTTGGTAGGCGATGACTTGATTCGAGTGGGGTGAAAGCCGGCTCCCGGGCGTCAAGATACCCACCAAATTCAACGGGTCAGCGCTGGAAATGACCACGGGCCCCTGTGAATCTTTCGAGCGCCGCTGCGCTCGTAATCTGTCGACCGCTTCTGGCAGTGCGAACTGCTCGCCAACGAAACCGTTGATGAAGCGCCCGCCCCTGATTTCGCCGCGCGCTTCCAGGCGGCGGTATACGGCCAGCAGGCTTCGCCACGACGGCGCGCAGGATTCACGCGCGAGCAGATCGCGAAACACAACGCCGTAGCGGCACAAAAGCTGTCGCGCCCGATGCTCGACAATCTTCTCAGTTTCGACCGGTATCATGTGAGTCCGCTCGCGCCACAGCGACCAACGTCCCACCGGCATCATTCTTTCCGCCGCCCGGCCGCCACTGATCACGCGCAGGCCGCGGCGTCTTCCCGCTCTTTTGATTTCGGGCGTGAGCAAAACCCGGAGCCCGGCGATGCCGTCCCCGGTCGCAAAGCCATGTGCCACGAGCTGCCACAGAGCCTCTTCGGTTTTGACTTTCAAAAGCCCGGTGCCGCGCGCAATATCAGCCAGAAACGAAGCGCCCCGTTGCGCCAAATAGCGCCCGACCTCCCGTGCCATGTGGGAGAGGTCCGCTGCCTCTTCCCACGTAGGGACAGCGCCTTCGAGAAAAAACTCCAGCTCGTCGCGCAGCAAAAATGCGATGGGCGCCGTTCGTGTGGGCACAAGCCTGCGCCGCCGCTGCTTGAGGTTGCTACCCGTGTTCGATTCCGGCGGGTCGCCATTCATTCGCAAACGGCCCCAGGTAACGATTCCGGCAAGGCAAAGACCTTCGAGGTCGGAAGGATCGTAGTCCTTAACACGGGCCGGCAAAACGTGTTGCTCCCAGGCAGGCGCGGGCAATTCCAGCCCCTGCAACTGCCGGATGACTTCCAGAACGCCATCGCGCCCGCGCAGCTGGGTTTGTTCAGACACATGCTGCCAGCTAAAGAGAAACTTTATGAAATCCGGCACCGAAACGGGTTCAATCTCTTTGCGCATGCGGCCAAGGGTCAAGCGGTGAATCCGCGCCAGCAGCACGCGGTCGCACCATTCGATTTCCTGCCGGCCGGAAGCGGTGAAGTCTCCGCGGAGAACGATCCCGTTGGACTCCAACGCCATCAACGCCGCCTCGATTTTTGCCGCCCGTATACCGAGTCGCTGAGACAGTTGGGTGACGGTTGTCGGTCCCAGAATCTCAATCCAACCCTGGACGATTTTCCGCGTAGCCTCTTCTGCTGAAACCGTCGCCTCCATTAACAGGTCCGGCAAATGGATTTCAGGCTCCGCCCTCAATGGCGGCAGCGCCAACCGCGCCAGCGCCAGACGTTCGGCCGCAACGTAGGCCTGACGCTCCTCTCCCGCCGGTTCAGCGAGCCAGCTAACGCGGGTCGCCCTGCCGGTATCGATCAACGCCTGGGCCAGATGCGACCCGATTTTCTGTTCCTCGACCGGCAGCACACAAACGCTTAACATCAAGTCGTGGAGCTCGTCCGGGTCACGCACCGCCGGCCAAGCCTGATCGCAGACTTCGCGGATCGCCGCGTCATCCAAACGTCCCAATTCGCCATCTAACCGCGGATCGACGCGCCGCAACGACACGGCCCGCGCCCGTCGCTCTTCCAGCGGCGCGTCGTCTAAGAAGGCATAGGGGTTGGCGTTGAGAATTTCATGGGCCATCTGCGACGGCGCAACGGTGTCCACCGCCATGGTGCTAATTTCCTGCGCATCGATCTTACCGAGAATCTCGCGCAAACCTGTCAAATCCATCGCCTCGTAAAGACAATCATGCAGCGTTTCGGCAACCAGCGGGTGGTCGGGAATTTCAACCGGGCCCACCCGGTTGTCCTGACACATCGTCTGCTCGGGAAAAACGGCGCCCAGCAAGTCCTCCGCGCGCATGCGCTGCAAGGCGACCGGGACTTTCTTGCCGCCGCTGTGGCGCGCCACCGCAAGCGCCCGGGTGGCATTCCAGCGCCAGCGATTGGTGAAGAAAGGGGACGCGAGCACCGCCTGGGTCAGTTCGCGCTCCACGATGGCCGGCCGGAGCATGGAGAACACGTCAGCCGTCGGAAACGAATGCTGCTCCGCCAGCGAGATCACAATCCCATCGTCGGTGGCGGCCGCTTGCAGCTCCCGATCGAAATTGACGCAGAAACGTTTTCTCAGCGCCAAGCCCCAAGCGCGGTTAATACCATTGCCCCAGGGGGAGTGAATGACGAGTTGCATGCCGCCCGCTTCGTCGAAAAAGCGCTCGGCAACGATTTGCGTTTGCGTTGGAATACATCCCAGAACCGCTTTGGTTTCTTGCACATAGTTGACGATCTGTTCCGCAACGGCATCGGTAATACCGGTTTCGTCGGACAGCCAGCGCAGCGCCTCGCTGGGATTACCCACACGCTCGCTGACGGCAAGCCGCAGATCGGAAACCGCCGCGGACAGTTCCCGCGTGCGCGCTGGCGCCTCGCCAAACCAGAACGGGATACTCGGCGGCAAACCCTGGGCGTCCTCGACCCAAACCTTGCCCGAGCCCACTCGGCGAATCCGCCAGGACCGGTTGCCCAAAAGAAAAATATCCCCCGCCAAGCTCTCAATCGCGAAGTCTTCGTTTACCTTGCCGACAAGAGTTTCATCGGGAAATTGAACAACATCGTAATCGGCCGTGTCCGGAATCGCTCCGCCGTTGGTAATGGCGGCTAGCCGGGCGCCGCGCCGTGCGCGAAGTATATTGTGGACCCGATCGCGATGGACGAATGCGCTGCGCCGGCCACGGCGCGTCGATATCCCCTCGGACAACATGTGGAGAACTTTTTCGAACTCGTCCTTCGTCAGGTTCCGATAACTGTACGAGCGCCGGACGAGCTGCCACAGGCTGTCTTCGCTGATCCCTGACTCCGCATCGGCTTGCCCTTGGTCCTTACTGGCGCTGCCGGCGCTGGCAATCGTCGCCACCATCTGCTGGGCCAGGATGTCCAGCGGTTTCTCGGGAATCGTCAGCCGATCCAATTCCCCTTGCCTGACGGCGCGAATTCCGGCCGTGCATTGCACCAGATCGTCGCGCGTCAACGGATAGAAAATGCCCTTCGGTACGGCGCCGAGCCAGTGGCCAGAACGTCCGACCCGTTGCAGCAAAATACTGATCGTGCGCGGCGCGCCGATATGGCACACCAGATCGACGTGGCCGATGTCGATGCCGAGTTCCAAGGAAGCCGTCGCCACAACTACCGGCAGCTCGCCGGATTTGAGCTTCTCTTCGACCTGCAAGCGGGTCTTGCGCGACAAGCTGCCGTGATGGGCGCCGACTTTGTCTTCGCCCAGCCGCTCGCTCAGCTGGTGGGCCACCCTCTCGACGAAGCGGCGCGTATTGACAAAAACCAGGGTCGTCCGATGCGCTTTGACCTGGGCGACCACTTTTTCGTAGACCTCAGCCCACATCTCATGGGTAGCGATGGCACCGAGCTCTTGGTCGGGGATCTCGACCTGAAGAT
>Ga0081538_10003128_pt1 | contig 15744 bp, 17 predicted proteins | sample TabmetS5T2R1_FD_71022 | JGI IMG/M metagenome (GOLD analysis project Ga0081538, IMG submission 71022) | Tabebuia heterophylla rhizosphere microbial communities from the University of Puerto Rico - S5T2R1 | ecosystem: Host-associated > Plants > Roots > Rhizosphere ... | reverse complement strand
GTGCGGACCCACTCCTCCGCCGCGGCCAGCGGCGAGCGGCCCTTCGGCGCGTAGTCGCGCACGTCCGGGAGCTTCACCGGCAGCTGGTCGTCGGGCACCGGGACCATGCCGCAGTCGTCGCAGTAGAGGATCGGGATCGGGCAGCCCCAGTAGCGCTGGCGGGACAGCAGCCAGTCGCGCAGGCGGTAGTTCACCGAGCGCTCGCCCTTGCCCTCGGACTCGAGCCAATCCACGATCTGGTCGTACGCCTCGCGGTTGTGCAGGCCGTCGAAGCGGCCCGAGCCCGTCATCGGCCCGTCCTCGGCGCAGGGCAGCTCGCCGCAGTCGATCACGCGCCGGATCGGCAGGTCGAACGCCTGGGCGAACTCGAAGTCGCGCTCGTCGTGGCCCGGGACGGCCATGATCGCCCCGGTGCCGTACTCCATCAGCACGTAATCGGCCACGTACATCGGGATCTGCTCGCCGTTGACCGGGTTCGTCACCGTGCGGCCGAGCGCCACGCCGGTCTTCTCGCGGTCCTCCGACCCGCGCTCCTCGGCCGACTCGGTCACCGCGTGATTCACGTAGTCGTGCACCTCGGGCGAGTCGTTCAGCCTGAAGACGTCGGGGTGCTCCGGCGCCAGCACGAAGAAAGTCGCGCCGAACAGCGTGTCGGGCCGGGTGGTGAAGACCGGGTAGTCGATCCCGAGCTCCTCACAGCGGAACGTGACCTCGGCCCCTTCGGAGCGGCCGATCCAGTTCTCCTGCATGGTCACCACGTGGGGCGGCCACTCGATCGTCCTCATGTCCTCGAGGAGCCTGTCGGCGTACTCCGTGATGCGGAAGAACCACTGCTCGAGCTGCCTGACCTCGACCTCGGTGCCGCAGCGCTCGCAGCGGCCGTCGATCACCTGCTCGTTGGCGAGCACCGTCTGGTCCTTGGGGCACCACTTGACCGCCGCCTCCTTGCGATAGGCGAGGCCCCTCTCGAACAGGCGCAGGAAGATCCACTGCGTCCAGCGGTAGTAGCGCGGCTCGTGGGTGCCGAACTCGCGCGTCCAGTCGATCGAGACGCCCCATGACCGGAAGTCGCGGCGGAACAGCTCGATCGACTCGTCCGTGGACTCGCGCGGGTGCTGACCGGTCTTGATGGCGTGGTTCTCGGCCGGCAGGCCGAAGGCGTCGTAGCCCATCGGGTGCAGGACCCGGTGGCCCGTGCGCCGCCAGTAGTGGGCGATCGCGTCGCCCAGGGCGTAGTTCTTCAGGTGCCCGATGTGCGGCTCGCCGCTGGTGTACGGCAGCATCTCGAGCACGTAGCCCTTGGGGCGCTCGTCGGGGTCGTTCGAGACCTCCCAGGTGCCCTCGTCGGCCCACACCTGCTGCCACTTGGGCTCGATCGTGCTCGGGTCGTACCGGTCCATGCGTGATCGCAAGGTTAAATGGCGACGAGCCGTGTGGCGGTGGCCTTCCACGAGGCCGTGACCATCGCCCCGGCGCGCAGCCCCAGGCGCTCGGCGGAGTCCAAGGTGATCTCCGCCGCTATGGGCTGCGGCCCGGCCAGGCTCACCCTGACGCGGTTGCCGACGGTGGTCCTTGAGAGGACCTCGGCTGTGACCCGGTTCTGGGCCGAGCCGTGGGGCGCCTCGCCGGCCGGCTCGATGCCGATCTCCCACGGGTAGACGCTCACGGCAACCGGGCCGTCGCCGGCGTCGGTCGAGGTGACGACCCCGCCCCCGTCGAGCTCGACCTTCGTCAGGCCCTGCGGCCCGCCGCGCGCCGTGCCCGTGAGCACGACCGCCCCGGTGAAGTCGGCCACGAAGGCGGAGCGGGGAGCGGCCGCCAGCTCGCTGGGAGTGCCCTCCTGCACGACGCGCCCGGCGTCGATCACTCCCACCCGATCGCCGAGCTGTGCCGCCTCGGCGAAGTCGTGCGTCACGAGCAGCGCGGGCGACTCGCTGTCGCGCAGGACCCCGGCAAGCTCGCGGGCCGCGCCGGCGCGCGTACGTGCGTCGAGTGCGGACAGCGGCTCGTCCAGCAGCAGCACCTCGGGCTTCCGGGCGAGCGCCCGGGCCAGGGCGACGCGCTGGCGCTCGCCGCCGCTGAGGGTGTGCGGGCGCGCGTCCGCTTTCTCGGCGAGCCCGAAGCGCCCGAGAAGCTCCAGCGCCCGGTCGCGGCGCTCGCGCCGCGGGAGCTCTCGCAGCGGGTAGGCCACGTTCTGGCAGGCGCTCAGGTGCGGGAACAGCGCGTAGTCCTGGAACACGTAGCCGCAGCGGCGCCGCTCGGCCGGCACGTCGATCCCGCGCGCCGTGTCGAGCCACGTGGCGCCGTTCGCCTGCACGAGGCCGCGCGCAGGGCGGAGGAGGCCGGCCGCCACCTTCAGCACGCTGGTCTTCCCGGCCCCGGACGGCCCCGCCAGCGCGAGGCACTGGCCGGGCGGGACCTCCAGCGCCACGTCCAGCTCGAGCGCTCCTACGCGGGTGCCGGCTTCGACCGTCAACACGGGGCCGACGTCACTCCACCTGCCAGCCGCTCAGTGCCCGCCCGCCCTGCACGAGCTTGACCGAGAGCAGGATCGCGGCGGACACGGCCACGAGCACCGCCGACAGGGCCAGGGCCGCGTCGAACTCGGTCGAGAAGCGGTCGTAGATCGCGAGCGGCACGGTCTGCGTGATTCCCTCGAACGAGCCCGCGAACATCAGGGTGGCGCCGAACTCGCCGAGCGCGCGGCCCACGGCCAGCGCCGTGCCCGCCGCCAGCCCGGGCAGCGCCACCGGGATCATCACCCGCAGGAAGCCGCGCGACTCCGAGGCGCCGAGGGTGCGCGACGCGTCGAGGAGAACGCGGTCGACGGAGGCGAAGGCCGCGATCGCCTGCCGGATGTAGAAGGGCGACGCCACGAAGGTGAGCGCCACCACCACACCGGCCGTCGCGAAGGTGAGCTGGATGCCGGCCGACTCGACGCTCCCGCCCAGGATGCCCGAGGGGCCCACGGCCGCGAGGAGGGCGATGCCCGCTACGGCCGGCGGGAGCACGAGCGGGAGCTCGATCAACGTCACGATCAGCGCGCGTCCGCGGAAGGAGCGCGTGGCGAGCAGGTAGGCCGCCGGCGTCCCGACGAGGAGGATGATCGCGATGGAGATCGCGGTGGTGCGCAGGCTCAGCCAGAGGGCGTCCAGGGCGCCCGGCTCACCGAGGCTGCGGACCAGCTCGGCGGGGCTGGAGTCGAGGAAGATCGCGACGATCGGAAGCGTGAGGAACGTGAGCGTGACCGCGAGGCTCAGCGCGAGCAGGAGCGCGAAGCGTCTCACGGTGCGCTGCCGAAGCCCGCTTCTGCGAGCGCGTCGGCGCACGGCCCGCTCGTGAGGCCGTCCACGAAGCTCTGCCCGAGCTCGGGCTCGCGCGCCGCGGTCGGCACGCCGGCGCCGTAGGTCACCTGGGGCTCGAGCTCCGCCGGCAGGTCGATCGCCTTCAGGTCGCCGCCGGTGGCGTTCACGTCGGTCACGTAGACGAAGCCCGCGTCCCCGGCGCCCTGAGTGAGCTTGCCCACGATGCCCTTCACGTCGGGCTCGTTCGAGACCACGTTGGCGAGGATGGCCGTCTCCTGCGCGGGTGGAAGCTTGGCGAGCGACTCCCGCGTGTAGGAGCCGATCGGAACCGACTCGGAGCCGACCACGACCTTCGTGCCCTCCTCCGCGACGTCCTCGACGGAGTCGATCTGGGAATCGGCGGGCGCCGCCAGCACGAACTCGTTCGTGGCGAACTCGACCGGCTTCGTGAGCAGGTCCTCGTCGTACAGCTCCTCCGGCAGCCTCGTGTTGGCCGCCGCGTAGGCGTCGACCGGGGCCCCCTGCCGGATCTGCGCCGCGAGCTCGTCGGAGCCGGCGAACGAGAGCCTCACGTCGGCGTTCTCGGCCTCCTCGAAGCCGGGGGCACAGGACTCCAGCGCCTCGGTCATGGAGGAGGCCGCCGAGACGACGAGCCGCGTGGCGTCGGCCGAGGCGCCTCGGGCGTCGTCGTCGCCGCCGCAGCCCGCCACGGCCAGCGCCAGCATCGCGGCCAGCACCAACGCGCGCTTCATGTGCGCTCGACCATCACCGACGTCGCCTTCACTGCGGCGGTCACCTGCACTCCGGGCGCCAGATCGAGGTCCTCCACCGCGTCACGCGTGACCGCCGCCGTGATGCGGTGTGGGCCCGCCTCGATCTCGACCAGCGCCATCACGCCGTCGGTCTCGACCGAGGTCACGACGCCCGGGAAGCGGTTGCGCGCCGACAGGGAGTCGCCCACGGCGTGACGGGTCGGCCGGCTCGAGAGGCGTTCGACCTCGCGACGCGGGACCCGGCGGCGGTTGGCGGCGTCGCGGGTGGTGTGGAGCTTTCCGGCCCGCTCCCAGCGGCGCAGGGTGTCGGTGCTCACGCCGATCGCGCGGGCCGCGTCACCCAGCGTGAGGCCATCGTCCGCGTGCATCTGCCTAAGCATTGCATAGGCAGAGCACCTGCTTAAGTTGCAGCGCGATGGAAGCCGCCGAAGCGCCGCTCGATCCCGCCGAGAAGAAGGTCGCGCCGCTCGAGCTCTTCTTCGACCTCGTCTTCGTCTTCGCGCTGACCCAGGTCACCCTGCTCATGTCGAACGACCCGACCTGGGAGGGCCTCGGCAAGGGGATGCTCGTGCTCGCGGCCTTGTGGTGGGCGTGGGGCGCCTACGCGTGGCTCACGAACTACATCGCCGCGGATGAGGGCGTCGAGCGCCTGCTGATGTTCGCCGCGATGGGCGCCTTCCTGATCGCCGCGCTGGCGGTGCCGGAGGCGTTCGACGACGATGCGCTGCTGTTCGCCGTGGCGTACGCGGGCGCGCGCTGGCTCCACATCTTCATCTGGGCGGAGGCGAACGATCAGGTCGACACGGGCCAGGCGATCGTGCGGCTGTCGCGGACCGCGCTGCCGGCCCCGCTGCTCCTGATCGTGGCCGCCCTTTTCGGAGGCACGGCGCAGGCAGTGATCTGGATCGTCGCGCTCGCGATCGACCTGGCCGGCCCGTTCGTGTTCGGCGTTCGCGGCTTCCAGGTCTCGGCCGGGCACTTCGCCGAGCGCTTCGGCCTGATCGTGATCATCGCGCTGGGCGAGTCGATCGTGGCCATCGGTGCGGGGCTCGAGGATCCGCTCGACGCGGGGATCATCGCCGCCGCGGCACTCGGGCTGATCGTGGCGTGCGCGCTCTGGTGGTCCTACTTCGACTGGGTGGCGCTCTACGCCGAGAGCCGGTTCCGGGAGTCGAGCGGCGACGAGCGCCTCCTGATCGCACGCGATGCGTACTCCTACCTGCACCTCCCGATGATTGCCGGGATCGTTCTGCTGGCGCTGGGGGTCAAGAAGACGATTGGGGACGTCGGGGAGCCGTTGAAGACGGCCCCGGCGGTGGCGCTGCTCGCCGGCGTGGCGCTGTACTACGGGGGGCACATCGGCTTCCGCTGGCGCATCGCGCACAGCATCTACCGCGGCCGCCTGGTCGGGTTCGTGGTCGCCGTCGCGCTCATTCCGCTCGCCACGCAGGTCGACGCCATCGTCGCGCTGGCGATGACCGCGGCGCTGACCGCGGCCGTGATCGGGTACGAGGTGCTGCGCTACGCGGAAGCCCGGCGCAAGCTACGACACGAGCACGCCGGCGGCTGACTTTCACAGAATCGTCACCTGAGCGGGCATTTCCGGGCCTAGTTTGGGGGCATGGCGTCCCCTATCCACGCTCGGCCGAACGCCGTCACGCTCGCTGGACGGGGCGCAGTGGAGCGCCTCGCAAAGCTCGTCGGACGCGGACCCGACTACGGCGAGCTGTACGGGATGCTGCGGAGCGCGGGGCGTAACGTCGAGCTCTCCACGGCGCTGCTGCGCGAGCTCATGCGCTCGTGGCCGGACGGCATCGAGAAGCGGGTGGAGCTCGTCGAGCTCGAGCACGAGAACGACGCGGTCACCCACGACATCGTCCACCACCTCCACTCGCGGCTTGCCGTTCCGTTCGAGCGGAGCGACGTGCTGGCGCTCGCCTCCGGGCTCGACGACGTGGTCGACTACGCCGAGGAGGCGGCCGACTTCCTGGGCCTCTACCGCGTGGAGGCGCCGATGGACCAGGCGATCGCCCTGGCCGACACGCTCGCGGCGGCCGGCCGCGAGGTCGCCGCCTCGCTGGCTTCGCTCGAGGACCTGAAGGACGCGCAGCCACACCTGCGCGAGATCAAGCGGCTGGAGAACGAGGGCGACCGCCTCCTCCGGGAGGGCCTGTCGGCGCTCTTCGAGGGCGGCGTGGACCCGATGATGGTGATCCGCTGGAAGGACATCTTCGAGCGGGTCGAGGACGGGATCGACGCCTGCGACCGCGTGGCGCACCTGCTGCGCGGCATTTCGGTCAAGCAGGCCTGACCCGGTCGGAGTTGCCCGCGATCACCCACCTCTTCGCCGGTGTCCCGGTCTCCGATCTCGACGCCGGCATCGATTGGTACACGCGGTTCCTCGGGCGGCCCCCGGACAGTCGCGTAGGGGACGAGATCCTCTGGGAGATCGACGAGCACGCCTGGCTCTTCATCGAGCCGAACGCGGCGCAGGCGGGCGCGGGCCGGATCACCCTCGCCGTCTCTGGGCTCGACCGGCTCCTCGAGCGCCTCGCTGCCGAGCGCATCGAGCACGAACCGATCGAGACCTACTCGAACGGCGTCCGCCACGTGAACATCCCCGATCCGGACGGCAACACGATCGCGTTCGCCGAGCCGCCCGACGGCACGAGCGCAGACCCGCGAGCGCACGGAAGCGCTGCTTCGTCATAGCGTGGAGGGAGTGGAGCTGAGGGGACTCGAACCCCTGACCTACGCGCTGCCAGCGCGTCGCTCTTCCAGCTGAGCTACAGCCCCGGGAGCGGCAATTGTAGTGGCGATCACCCCACGCTTCGCGCCGGCGCTTCGCCCCAGAGCTGCTCCAGGCGGTAGTACTCGCGCGCTTCCGGCGTGAAGATGTGGGCCACCACGTCGAGGTAGTCGAGCAGGATCCACCGGGCTTCGCGATCGCCCTCGACGCGGCGGGGCAGCAGGCGGTTGGCGGCGTGCTTCAGGTCTTCGTGGATGGCGTCGTAGATCGCCTTCGTCTGGCGCTCGGTGTTCCCCGAGCAGATCACGAAGAAGTCGGTGTAGGAGACGATCCCGCGCAGGTCGATCACGCGGATGTCCATCGCCTTGCGGTCCGATGCGATCGCCGCGATGCGCTCGGCCAGCGCCGCGGAGTCGGTCACGCGGCGGCCCCCGTCTTCGAGGTGGGCTTCGATTCCTTGCTCGGCTTCGGCGCCGCGTACAGGCCCTTGGCCTCGATGTGGTCCGCCACCCGGTCCGGCACCAGGTACCGGATCGGCTGCCCCTCCCGCACGCGGCGCCGGATCGCGCTCGACGAGACCTGGATGATCGGCATGTCGAGGTAGCGGATCCGCTCGGCGCCGGGCATCCGCCCGACGGTGATGCCGATCGCGTTCCGCGACCAGTTGCTCCGCTCCACGACCGCGACCGTGGCCAGCGACAGCACCGCCTCCGGCTCGTGCCATCGCGGCAGCGCCGCCGCCTGGTCGCCGCCGAGGATCAGGAAGAGCTCGTCGTCCGGCGTCGTCTCGCGGAGCTCGCGCAGGGTGTCCGACGTGTACGACGGGCCGCTGCGGTCCACCTCGAGCCGCGACACCTCGAAGCGCGAGTCGTCGCCCACCGCCAGCTCGACCAGCTCGAGCCGCGCCTCGGCCCCGGGGTCGTCCTCGAGCTCACGGTGCGGCGGCTGCCCGAACGGCATGAGCACCACCTTCTCCAGCTCGAGCTGGACGAGCGCTTCCTGCGCGCACACCAGGTGGCCGATGTGCGGCGGGTTGAAGGCGCCTCCGAGGATCCCGACGCGCAAACCGAGCTACTCGCGGACCTGCCCGGAGCCCTCGATCACGAACTTGTAGGTCGTGAGCTCGCGGAGCGCGATCGGTCCGCGCGCGTGGAGCTTCTGGGTCGAGTTCCCGATCTCGGCGCCCATGCCGAACACCGCGCCGTCGGTGAAGCGGGTCGAGGCGTTCACGTACACGGCGGCGGCGTCCACGCCCTCGGTGAATGCGCGCGCGGAGCTCGTCGAGCCGGTGACGATCGCCTCCGAGTGACCCGAGCCGTAGCGGTTCACGTGCTCGATCGCCTCCTCGGCCGAGTCGACCACCTTCACCGCCAGGATCAGCGCGTGGTACTCGGTCGCCCAATCCTCCTCGGTGGCGTCGCTGAGCGAGTCGGCGAGCTCACCGGCCACCGCCCGCGTCCGCCCGTCGACCCGCAGCTCCACGCCGAGCCCGCGCAGCTCGCGCAGGGCCGCCGGCAGGAACTGGGCCGCCACGTCCGCGTGCACCAGCAGCGTCTCCGCGGCGTTGCAGACCGACGGCCGCTGCACCTTCGCGTTGACGGTGATCGCGACGGCGTCCTCGAGGTCCGCGCTCGCGTCCACGAACACGTGGCAGTTGCCGGCCGCGGCGTACATCACCGGCACCGTGGCGTGCTCCTTGAGCGCCGCCTTCAGCCCCTCGCCCCCGCGCGGAATGATCAGGTCGACGGTGTCGTCCTGGGTCGAGATCTGGCGGAGCTCGTCGCGGTCGCCGCCGGTGACGATCGAGATCGACCCCTCGGGCAGCCCCGCCCTGGTCACGGCCGCGGTGGAGGCCACCTGAGCCAGGACGGCGTTCGAGTGAGCGGCGGTCGAGGAGCCGCGCAGCACGATCGCGTTGCCCGACTTGAGGCACAGCGCCGAGCAGTCGATCGTCACGTTGGGCCGCGCCTCGTACGCCACGGCCACGACGCCGAGCGGGGTGCGCACACGGCGCACATCGAGCCCGTTTGGGAGCCGGAAGCCCTCGATCGTCTCGCCCACCGGGTCGGGCAGGGCGGCGATCGCGCGCACATCGCGGGCAATGCCGGCGACCCGCTGCTCGGTCAGCTTCAGCCGGTCGAGCAGGCCCTCGTGGAGCCCGGCCTCGTGCCCCTCCTCCATGTCCCGCGCGTTGGCCTCCAGGATCTCGCCGGTGCGCAGCTCGAGCGCATCGGCCATGGCGATCAGGGCCTCGTTCTTGGTCTCCGTGTCGAGCCGGGCGAGCACGCGCGAGGCGCGCTTGGCGCCCGCGCAGACCTCGGCAACCGACTGGGCGGTCGTGGCCATCGAGGCAAGGGTATCGGGCGGAGGCTCAGGCGCCGTGACCGTTGGGCTGAAGAATTAGACAGGTCGTCGTCCCGTGGGCGAGCAGCCTGCCGTCCGCCTCGGCGTACACCCGGCCCTCGGCCGTCGCCACCCGCCCACCGCGGTGAACCACGGTGCCCTCGCAGAGGATGCGACCGGTCTCGCTCGTGATCGGCCGGGTGAAGTTGACCTTCAGCTCGAGCGTCGTGTATCCGACGCCCGCCGGCAGCGTGGAGTGCACGGCGCAGCCCATCGCGGAGTCGAGCAGCGTGGCGGCGAGGCCGCCGTGGACGGTCCCGATCGGGTTGTAGTGACGAGCGGTCGGCTCGGCGGCGAACACCACTCGGCCCTCGTCGACATGGACGGGTCCGAACCCGAGCAGCTCGGCGATCGGCGCGCCGGGCAGCTCGCCCGCCGCGATGGCCCTGATCGTCTCGAGGCCGGTCACGGCGAAGCCTCCGCCGCGGCGACCGGCGCGGGTGCGGCGGCGCCCACTCGCCCCAGGACGAGGGCGAGCAGCGCCACCACGCCGCCCGCGGCCGCCATCAGCGTCCAGGCGTCGGTGAACCCCGCGATCGGGTCTGCCGCGGGCGACCCCTCGAGCACCGCCACGAGGACCGCGATCCCCAGCACCGCGCCGATCTGGCGCAGGCAGGCCAGCACCGCGCTGCCCGTGGCAAACCGCGTGGCGGGCAGCTCCGCCACCGCGGCACTGCTCCATGCGGCGAACGAGAGTCCCACCCCGGCGCCCGTGAGCATGGTCGGGACGAGGTACTCGCCCAGGTAGTCGGGGCTGGCGCCCATGCCGCTCGCGAACAGGGCGCATCCGGCCGCGAACAGGAGCGCGCCCGGGAGCGCCACCACGCGCTGGCCGAAGCGATCCGCGAGACGTCCGCCGACCGGTGCGGAGACGGCCGCCATCAGCGGGCCGGGCGTGACCGCGAAGCCCGCCTCGAGGATCGAATAGCCCCAGATCTGCGTCAGGAAGAGGACGTTGCCGAGCAACAGGGCATAGAACGCGGTCGAGAACGCGAACATGCCGGCGTTGGCAACCGCGAAGGAGCGGGCCCTGAACAGGTCGAGCTCGATCACGGGCGCGCGGTGGCGAGCCGAGCGCACGACGACGGCCGGGAGCAGCACCGCCGCGGCGGCGAGGGATCCCAGCACTCCTGCGCTGCTCCAGCCCCAGTCCGGACCCTGCACGATTCCGAGCGCGAGCGTGCCCACGCCGGCCACCAGCAGCGCGGTCCCGAGCGCGTCGGGCAGAACACCGGCCGGGTGCCGCGACTCCCGCAGCAGCCGCCGTGCCGGCACGAGCGCGGCCAGGCCGATCGGGACGTTCAGGAAGAAGACCCAGCGCCACCCCGCCTCCTCGACGAGCACGCCGCCCAGCGAGGGCCCGAGCGCGGCGGCCACCGCGCCGGTGGCGCCCCAGATCGCGACCGCCGTCGCGCGCTTCTCGACCGGGAACTCCGGGAGCAGGAGCGCGAGCGAGGTGGGGACGAGGATCGCGCCGGCCGCGGCCTGGAGGAAGCGAGCGGCCACGAGCAGCTCCGGCGAGGTGGCGAGCCCGCAGAGCGCCGAGACCGCGACGAAGCCGGTCACCCCGATCAGGAACATGCGCCGGCGGCCGACGAGGTCCGCGAGCCGGCCGGCGGGGACGAGCAGCGCCGCGAACACGATGTTGTAGCCGTTCAGGATCCACGAGAGGCCGGCCCGCGAGGCCTCCGGGAAGTCGCGCTCGACGTCCGGGAAGGCGACGTTGACGATCGTCACGTCCAGGAAGCTCATGAAGACCGCGACCGCGGTGACGATGAGGACCTTCCAATGCCGTTGCATGACGCAACGCACCGTACCATCGTCCGTTGCCTGATGCAACGCTCCCCGCTAGAATGGCCGCGTGCTCCCCCGCACCTACGACAACCAGGTCTGCTCCGTCGCCCGTACGCTCGAGACGATCGGCGACCGCTGGACCATGCTCGTCGTCCGCGACGCCTTCCTCGGCGTTCGCCGCTTCGAGGACTTCCAGCGCGACCTCGGCATCGCCCGCAACGTGCTCACCGACCGTCTCGCGCGTCTGGTCGACGACGGCATCTTCGAGCGGCATCGCTACCAGGAGAAGCCGGAGCGCTTCGAGTACCGCCTGACCGAGAAGGGCATCGATCTGTGGCTCGTGATGGTCTCGCTCATGAAGTGGGGCGACCGGTACGCCGCGCCCGACGGGCCACCGATGCTGGTGCTCCACAAGGGCTGCGGCGGCGAGGTGGACGAGCGCTTCCGCTGCAAGTCCTGCGGCGCGGACGTCGACGCGCGCAGCTCCGAGGCTAGGCCGGGGCCCGCCGCGGACCGACGATCGCCCATCGCCGTCCCCTGAAGCGCCAGCCGCAGGTGGCGAGCCTCACGGCGATCAGTCCGAGCAGACCGGCCCACACCCCCACGATGCCGAGCCCGAGCGCAAGCGATCCAAGGGCGACCGGCACGTACACGCCGAGCGAGGCGGCCAGCATGCCCCACATGAGGAAACGCGTGTCGCCCGCGCCGATGAGGATGCCGTCGAGTGCGAACACGGCGCCGTTGGCCGGCTGCATGAGAGCGAACAGCGGCCAGATCTTCTTGGCCTCGTCGATCACCGCCGGGTCGGACGTGAATGCCCGCGGCAGGATGTCCACGAGGGCGAGCATCAGCACGGCGAACAGCGCACCTGCCGCCACCGCCCACTCGATCATCCGCCGCGCGGCGCTGTAGGCGGCCTCGGCGTCGCCGGCGCCGAGCGAGCGCCCCACGATCACCTGCCCCGCGATCGCGATCGCGTCCAGCACCAGGGCCAGGAACACGAACAGCTGGAAGGCGATCTGGTGGGCGCCGAGCGAGTCGTCGCCGATCCGCGCGAGCACCGCGCTCGCAACCAGGAACGACCCGTAGAGGGCGGCGGTCCGCACGAAGATCTCGCCGCCGATGCTCGCGAGCGGCCGCATCGCGGTGAACGACGGGCGCCGCGAGCCGGCCGGGTGGCGCAGCAGCACGGTCACGAACGCCGCACCCATCCCCGCCTGCGCGACCACGGTGGCCCAGGCCGACCCCGCCAGGCCCCAGCCGAAGCCGTAGATGAACAGCAGGTTCAGGGCGACGTTGGCGGCGTTCGCGATCGCCACGATCACCAGCGGCGTACGGAGATCGGAGACGCCGCGCAGGAACCCCTGGCCGGCGAGCGCGATCATCGCGAACGGCAGGCCGAGCGATCCGATCCGGAGGTAGAGCACCGCGAGGTCGCCCGTCCGGCCCTCGCCGCCCATCAGCTCCACGAGCGGGACCGCGAACGCAGCGAGGACGGCCGTCAGGGCAACCCCGAGCCCGCTCGCCAGCCACAGCGCCTGCGCGGCCATCCCGCCGGCGCGGTCGTGCTCCTCGGCGCCGGACAGTCGGGCCACCTGCGCCGTGGTCCCATAGGTCAGGAAGTTGAAGAGCGTGAACGCGCCGATGATCAGCGTGCTGGCGATGGCGAGCGCGGCAAGCTCCTCCGTGCCCAGATGGCCGACCATCGCGGTGTCCGCGAGCAGGTAGAGCGGCTCGGCGGCGAGCGCGCCGAGAGCGGGGATCGCGAGGCGCGCGATCTCGCCATCGTGGCGCGAGCGGAGGTTCAATCGAGCACGAAGTAGTCGCGGTGCACGGCCTCCTCGGTCGCCCGCGGGAGCAGCTCGCGCACCTGGTCGGTCTTGAGGCCCTTCACCTGGCGCAGCTCCTCGGCCGAGTAGCCGGCGATGCCCTTCCCCACGAGGCGACCCTCACATTGCACCTCGACCGCGTCGCCCGCCTCGAACTCCCCGTGCACGTCCACGACGCCGACGGGCAGCAGGCTCGTGCCGCGCTCGCGGAGCGCCCGCTCGGCGCCCGCGTCCACGACCAGGCGGCCGCGGGCGGGCTTCGCGTACCGCAGCCACAGCTTGAAGCTCGACACCCGCCCGCGCCGTGGCTCGAAGCGCGTGCCGGACGGTCCCCCGGCGAGCGCCTGCGCCATCTGGTCGCGCTCGATGCCGCTCGTGATCGAAACCGGGATCCCGGCCGCCGTGGCCATCTCGGCCGCCACCACCTTGGAGCGCATCCCGCCCGACCCCAGCGGCGAGGTCGACAGGCCGATCTCGTAGCCGTCGAGCTCCTCGAGGTCCCGCACCTCCTCCACGAGCTTCGCCGACGAGTCGGAGCGCGGGTCGCCGGTGTACAGGCCGCCGGTGTCGGTCAGCAGCACGAGCCGGTCGGCGCCGATCAGGATCGCGACCTGGGCCGCCAGGAAGTCGTTGTCCCCGAACGAGATCTCGTCCGTGGTCGTCGTGTCGTTCTCGTTGATCACTGGCACGACGCGCCACTCGAGCAGCTTGCGCAGCGTGTGGCGCGCGTTCAGGTAGTGCGTGCGGGCCGAGATGTCGAAGAAGGTCAGCAGCACCTGGGCGGACCGCACCCCGCGCGCCTGGAGCAGCTCGTCGTAGCGGCGGTACAGCTTCCCCTGCCCCACCGCCGACGCGGCCTGCAGCTCATCCATCGCGCTCGGGCGCATCGGCAGCTCCATCAGACGCATGCCGCGCGCGATCGCCCCCGAGGTGATCACGACCAGGTCGTCCCCGGCCTCGTGGCGGGACGCCACCTCATCGCAGAGCGCCTCCAGCAGCTCGGTGCGCACCTCCCCGGCGTCATCGGCGATGACGCTCGAACCCACCTTCACGACGACGGTTGCCATGCCTAACCGCTCGACCCGTCGGCGAGCTTCCAGCGCCCGTCCTCTTTCTCGAGGCGGAAGAGGCGGGGCGCGCGGACGCCATCCGTGTCGAGCACCGCCCGCACGGTGGCCTCGTCCCCGTCGATCTTGGTTCCCTCGATCGAGATCAGGCCCAGGTGGAGGCCGGCAGTCACCTCGAGCTGCTGCCGGCACGCCTCCTCGGCGCGGTCCCCGGTCGCGCCGGTGGCCTTCTCCATGTACTCCTGGGTCAGCAGGTCGCCGCACAGCTTCTTGCCGTCCCGCTGGTTGGTCGCCGTCACGAAGTCGCGCACGGTCTGATCAACCTCTTCCGGGTCGTCATCGCCGCCCCCGCCGCAGCCGGCGAGCGCGAGCAGCACGAGGAGTGGGAGCACACGAGCCACCGGCGGGATTTTGCATCAGCCGGGGTCGAGCTCGAACACGATGCCCGCGATCTCCACGTCGTCGCCCGGTTCGAAGCCCGCCGCCTCCAGCGCCTTGAGCGCTCCGAGGGCCCGCAGGCGCTCCTCCACGTAGCGCATGGCCTCCTCGTTGTCGATGTCGTGGCGGGCGATGAGCCGGTCCACGCGCCCGCCCTCGATGCGGAACGCGCCCGGGCCCACCTTCTCGACGCGAAGCGACTCGCCCTCTCCCGGGCGGTAGACGCGGTGCGTCGCGGGCAGCTTCGCCGCCGGGCCCGGTTGGGGCTCCGGCTCGGGGACCAGTTCGAAGATCGAGTCTCGAAGCCGGTCGAGCCCTTCGCCGGTCGCGGCAGACGTGACGACGACCGGAATGCCCAGCCCGGTCTGCCAGTCCGCCGCCGCGCCGGTGGCCTGGTCCGGTGGGACGAGATCCGCCTTGGACAGGCAGAGGACGCGCGGCAGGTCCGCCAGGCCGTGGCCGTGCTCGCGCAGCTCTGCCTCCACGGTGGCGTGGTTCTCGAGCGGGTCCGACCCATCGAGCGGAGCGAGGTCGAGCACGTGCACGAGCAGGCGGCAGCGCTCGACGTGCGCGAGGAACTCGTGGCCGAGACCGGCGCCTCCGCTGGCGCCCTCGATCAGCCCGGGGATGTCGGCCAGCACGAGCTGCCGGTCGTCTCGCTCGATCGTTCCCAGCACGGGCTCGACCGTCGTGAACGGGTAGTCCGCCACCTTGGGGCGGGCACGGGTGAGCCGGGCGAGAAGCGACGACTTGCCCGCGTTCGGGAGGCCCACGAGGCCGGCGTCGGCGAGCAGCCTGAGGATGAGCGTGAGACGGCGCTCCTCGCCGGGCAGGCCCTTCTCGGCGAAGCGCGGCGTCTGCCGGGTGGCGGTCGCGAAGTGCTTGTTGCCCCGCCCGCCGCTGCCGCCGTGGGCGACCACGGCGCGCTGGCCGGGCTCGGTGAGGTCCCAGCGGTCGCCGCGGTCGGCATTCTCGACGGTCGTGCCGGGAGGCACGCGCACCTCGAGTGGATCGGGGGTCGCGCCGTGCTTGTTGGCGCCCTGGCCGTGGCCGCCGCGCTTGGCCTTGAACTGGGCGCCGCGCCTGAACGCGGAGAGGTCGCGAAGCGACGGATCGCAGACCAGCACGACGTCGCCGCCCCGGCCCCCGTCACCGCCGTCCGGGCCGCCCTTGGGAACGTGGGCCTCGCGCCGGAAGGAGACGACCCCGTTGCCCCCGCCCCCGCCGCGCACGTGGATCGTGGCGCGGTCGTGGAACACGGCTAGTGGTCTCCGACGGAGATACGGTCGTGGCTCGGCGAGCGACAACCGAGACTGGGTGGGCCCGCGAGCGCAGCCAATGCGGCGCATTGGCGAGCATCGCGGGGCCGGCCAGACGAAGGTTCGC
>Ga0081538_10003127_pt1 | contig 15744 bp, 15 predicted proteins | sample TabmetS5T2R1_FD_71022 | JGI IMG/M metagenome (GOLD analysis project Ga0081538, IMG submission 71022) | Tabebuia heterophylla rhizosphere microbial communities from the University of Puerto Rico - S5T2R1 | ecosystem: Host-associated > Plants > Roots > Rhizosphere ... | reverse complement strand
ACGAGCAATACTGCAAACCGCCGCAGCTCTTTATCGTTCTTCGGGTTAAGCAGGCGGTGTAAGACTCGGCGCGCGTTGCCGTCGATAGCCGGATAGGGTTTCTGGAAAGCAATGCTCATTAAGGCCCCGGCCGTGTAGTCGCCTACACCGGGCAGTGCCCGCAAGGCATGGTAATCCTTGGGAACCTCTCCGCCGTGCTTGCGCACGATCTCGCTAGCGCTTTTCTTCAGATTCTCCGCGCGGCGATAGTAGCCGAGCCCCGACCACAGAGCTAAGACTTTTCTGAGACGTGCTCGGTCGAGGGCATGGACGCTTGGCAGCTGGCCGACAAACCTCTCGTAGTAAGGGGTCACGGTCGAAACCTGAGTTTGCTGGAGCATGGTCTCGGCGATCCAAATCGCATAAGGATCGTTGGTCTTGCGCCAGGGGAGATCGCGGCGGTGCGTGCCGTACCAGCGGAACAGCTTGCGGCGAATGGCTAAAGGATTCTGAAGTGCCATCAATGAAATCGGGGCAAAATTCTAGTATTAGGCAGATTAAACGAAAAAGCTCTGGAAAGAAACGACCAGTGCTTGAACAACTATGCTCGCCATCGCCTTCGGCATCTTAGCTTCGCTTTGTTTCGCAGCCGCAAGTCTCCTTGCGCAGCGCGGTCTCTACGTGGTCCCTACTCCCTGGGGCGCCTGGGTCACGCTGGTCGCGAACACCGTGTTTTTATCGGCAGCGCACTTTGTGCTCCATCCAAACGCGCCGATCTTTGTCTTCGAAAATCTTACCTTCGTCGTGGTCGGGCTTTTCGTTCCAGGCATGACTCGGGTCTTGACGTTCCGCGGGATCCGAACAATGGGAAGCGCGATTACCTCGACCATCGTTAACACAACCCCGATGTTTTCAACCGGGCTGGCCATGCTCGCGTTGGCGGAACGCCCCGGGCCTTTGGTGCTTGCCGGGGTAGTTCTAATCGTCGGCGGGCTGGTGATCATTTCCTGGGAAGGGTCCGAACGATCGTGGCAAAAAACGGAACTGGTCTTTCCATTTCTTGCCGCTCTCCTATTCTCCATGAAAGATGTCACGGTTCGTTGGGGCTTGGGCGGCAGTGCTTCGCCCGCCCTGGGCGCCGCCATTGCCGCGCTTACCTCGACTCTCGAGATTTTTTTGATCAACCGCTGCATCTACAAACAAACATTCGTTCTTCCGCCGAAGCATGTGATCCTGTGGTTTGTGAGTTCCGGCATCTGTACGGGAGGCTCGTTTCTTTTCATGTTTCTCGCCTTCAGTATGGAGCGCGTCGCCATCGTCGCTCCGCTAATCAACAGCTACGCGGCCTTTGTCCTCGTTCTGGCACCCCTGATGGCCAAAAAGATTGAAAGAGTGACGCCTCGCAAAGTGGCGGGAGCGATTCTTGTTGTGGTAGGAATCTTCCTGATTTCAGGCGGAATAGACCAATAGAAGCCCGGTTGAAACGCGCGAAAGGGGTTCCATGCTCAACGTTGGGCTCCGGCGACAGTTATCGTCATACTCGTGCCACTGTCGATCTTGCCAACCGTAACAATGACTGTTTTTTTGTCCTTTACATAGGTTAACATGCCGCCCTGGGACAGCAGTCCTATACTGGGTTCCCATCCACGGGCCGGCATTTCTTGCCTATAGAACTCGACGACGTTATCGGGAGCCATCTTCCCCTCGTAGGCGGCCAGCGCGCCGCCAAAGCCCGGCAATGACAGTTCCATGCCCTTTTGTTGGGATTTTGTCATGCCGCGAGGTATTGGAATCTTTACATCCCCGACGGTCTCCTCGTAAGAGCCGCCGCAACTTAAAACGCTGATCGTCAGCCAAATTAGACAGATCCCGAGTTTGAAGCGCATACTCGTCCCGTGCTCAGCCGGATTGATTTCTGACTCCTACACCAAACGTTCGACGGCTTCAATGAAGTTTTGCACCGTTTCAGTCGACCGCGCGAGGAGGTGACGCTGCGAATACTTCCTACAATCTGCTAGGAAACGGGATCGGGTCGACTGGGCAAGCCGAGAAAATACCAGACGAACAAGAGCGAGACACCGACAAACTCCGGAAGCGACGGAGAGAGGTGCAGGAGTCCTCCGCCTAACATGCCGCCGAGTGACGATCCGACAAAGCCGAAAAACGTGTAGACGCCGGTGGCGGTGCCGCGACCGCCTGGGGGTATTCTCTGAGTGAGAAATGCCGCCAAGATGGGTTGGTAGATACTATAGCCAAAGAAAAAGGCGGCACCGGCGACGTAGAGCAAAAAGTCATACTGAGCACCCAACAAGTAAATCGCATAGCCCAAAGTCGCAATTAGCCAGCCCATAATAACCGGCAGCCGGAAACGGCCCCGTTGTTCCGCGCGGCGCATGTAAGGAAAAACCAGCAGAGCGCTGGGGAGAAAAATAATCAAGTAAACTTTCCAAAGCTCGCTCTTTTCGAGGCCGACCTCCATCCAGCTCAGCGGATAGGTGAAGAAAAAGAGATTCAGCGCAAATGAGAGAATAAACGTGGCGACAAAAATGGGACGCAACTCGCTGTGCAGAAGAATCGGTTTGAAGGCCATTGGTGGATCTTTTTGTTGAGTGTCGCGTCTCTCGGGGAACGACCTGGCGGCGAGTATCATCGCGAGAAATCCGAGCGCGGCCAGCACGTAAAAAAGGCCGCTCAAACCGATGCTCGCTGCCAATAGCGGACCGCCCAAGAGGCCGATCATGAACGCGGATCCTATGGCGATTCCGGTGATCGTAAATGCCTGGGTGCGTACCGATGGCCGAGTGAGATCGGCCAAAGCGGCCAAGGCGACCGAGCCTACTGCACCCGTTCCTTGGATCATACGGGCGATGATCAGCTGAAAAATGTTCTGAGCGAGTCCGCAAGCAATGCTACCCAAGCCAAACAACGCGAGTCCAATGAGCAACACCCGCCTGCGCCCCCACCGATCACTGGCCCATCCTAGAGGAATCTGCAAAACCGACTGGGTGAGAGCATAGATTCCAAAGGCAACTCCCGCCAAGCCGATGCTGGCTCCCGGGTAGCGAACTGCATAGGCGCTAAAGATAGGCAGCATAAAGAAGATGCCCAGTAAGCGCAGCGCGGAAATGAGACTGACAACTACGACAGGTCCGATTTCAGCCCGAGTAAAGGAATAATGACTGTGAACCAAAGGGAAGTGTGCTTTCCGTCGATGTTTAGATTGCGAAAAGGCAATAGACGCTAATTTACACGCTTCAGCCAAAATGAAAAGGGCTGGACGAAGCGTTTGACCGTCGTTTTCCGGCTGCCCGTCCGCTTCAAACAATTGTTCGATCTTTCAGGTGGCGTTGGCAGGTTGGCTGGTTTCTCCGGTCCGGACTACCCGCTGCGGCGAGGGCATTTCGATTCCGGCGGCATCGAAGGCCTTTTTCAATCTTCGCCGGTACTCCCGACCGATTGTGAATTGTTGCAGAGGCAGTGTCTTCAACCTGCCTTTGATCGTTACAGCCGAATCGGTAAAGCCATCGACTCCGAAAATCTCGATGGGTTCCAGCATAGCCGCTCGATAATTCGGCTCAGCGAACATTTCTTCACCCACTCGGCGCATGACATCGACCACGCGATCCGGATCTTCCTTGAAGGCAACGTTTACGCTGATCACGTAGGCCGACCAATCCTTGGTCATGTTCGCTAAGGTGTTGACGGATCCATTAGGAAAAACGTGGACGACCGCGGCTTCATCACGCAATACGATGGTGCGAAAAGAAATGGCTTCCACCAACCCTCCGATGCCGTTGATAACCGCCACGTCACCGACGCGGACTTGATTCTCGAGGATTAAAAAAAAGCCGCTGACGAGATCTTTGACGAGGTTCTGGGCGCCAAAGCCGATCGCCAGACCGACGATGCCCGCGCCGGCGAGAACGGGCGTGACATTGACGCCGATTTGTCCCAGGGTCGTCAAGACAGCTACGAACCAGACCAACCCGACGACAATGGTCCACAAAACGCTCATCAGCGTCCGAAGTCTCTTGGTGGCAGTTCCCGGAACAGTTTCCGCGGCCGCCGCAGCACGAACCAGAAGCGTTTCCAGCCGGTTGAACCCGAAGCGCAACAATCTGAGGCCTACATAGGCCGCAACCATGATCAAGGCGATGCGAAGCGATGCTTGGACAAAGTCGATGCCGATCTCAAACAGCTTAGGAAAAAACTTTTCAATCGAGTCGCCAAACATTCCTGATCCCTCCCTCTAGTCGAGACTAAAGATTTTGCCGTGTAAATCCCACGGTCGATTCCTAATACCGCTCAATGATACCGCAGTTTTGGCAGTGACCGATAACTTGCCCGGTTTCAGTTTCCAGTGCCGAATCTCGTGGTAACTCAAAAATAAGGCGGGACCGAATCTAGCACTCCGAATGCAGTAAAAGCGCGCGAATGTCCTTTAGCCAAGCGTCGTCTTTGATCATGCGTAAAAAGTTCGCATGGATGATTTCGCGGACCGCTTCTGGAGAGGAGCCTCGCACTTGGGCAATCACGTGAATAACGTTTCGCAATTCTGTGGGCATGCCGACGACGCCTCTTAGCCATTTGAGCCCTCCGGGATTGTCGGTCTCGGTAAGCAGTAGATGATCCGGGATCGCGCGAGCGATGGCTTGTATGGTTTCGGAATAGGAGATCTCTACGCCTACAGTGAAGTAGGCGCCGAATTGCACCAGCGCCCGCAGGATATCTAGCGGTCCTGAATACCAGTGAACAATGGCCCGCTGAATATCGTAGCGCTCCAGCAGATTGAGAATCTGCTTCTCGGCGCCCTTTGTGTGCAGATTGACCATCTTGTTTTGCTCGCGCGCCGCGGCGAGAAAATATTCCAACATCTTTAGTTGTGCCGGATATTGGGAAGTTTCTTTAATCCAATGAAAGTCTAGTCCGATCTCGCCGATGGCGGGACTTTGCTCAATGAATGGATTTAACTCGCTTAAACGATCCACATATTCCGGGGCCCGCCTGGGATGGATGCCGAACGTCGGCAGCACAAGGTTACACTCGTCGCCGATCTCAAGACTGCGTTTATAGGACGGTGCGTCCATCGCCACCGCGACGGTAAAAACCTCATGCGTGCGAATCTCTTGTAGCGCCTGGTTCAGGTCTGCGCCATACTTGTCAATATGCACGTGGGCGTCGATGAGCATGATTAGCCCATACCAATCCGGCGCAACTTCTGTCAATGTCGCTGCGTAGGGCGATAGGAAAGCTCTTGACCTTGCCAATTTTAGCCGCTAGCTTTGGGCCAAAATTTGAACCGGTTTAAATTGGCCTTACAGGAGGATGCGAGATGGGAATCACCCGGCGTAATTTCGTTTCGAAGTTGACCGTCGGACTTGCCGGCTTGCCGCTCGTATGCGGAGTGAGCTGGGCTCAAGCTAAGGGCAAGCTCGGCTATATGAAGATCGTCGATAATGCGGCCATGTTCATGGCGATGGAAAAGGGATTTTTTAAGGCCGAAGGCCTGGAGCTGGAAACCGTCCCGATGGCGGGCGGCGCTTTGATCGTGCAAGGCGTTACTTCTGGCGATCTGCAGATCGGTTGGACCAACGTCATTTCGCTCTATCAGGCGCACGTGGAAAAATTTGATTTCAAGCTCATCGCGGGCGGCGCTACCAACGTCAAAGGACCTCATGAGAGTCATGCCATTCAAGTATTGAAATCGTCACCTATCATTCGCGCCAGCGATCTCGAAGGAAAAACCGTGGCCGTCAACACCTTGAACAATATAGTGCACTTGATGGCGATGGCTTGGATCGACAAGAACGGGGCTAATTCCAGCAAGGTCAAGTTCGTGGAAGTGCCGTTTCCACAGATGGAAGCCGCTCTGGTTGGCGGAAAGATTGACGCTGCCAGTATTCATGAACCTTTTGCCACAGCGGCAGTGGAAAAAGGCCAGACGCGGGTGCTTGCCTATCCCTGGGGAGACGTGCTGCCGAAGTTTCTAATTGCTAGTTGGTTCGCTTCTGAGAAATGGATTGCGAAGAACAAAGAAATGGGTCAAGCCTTTGTGCGGGCGATCAGTCGGGGGGTTGACGCGATTCAGGCGGATCCGGCGGGGAGCCGAGCCGCCATGGTAAAGTGGGCCGGCTTGAATCCGGATTTGGCCGGCAAAATCGCGCTGCCGCTCTTCGAAAAAGGGATTTCGGAGAAGGATGTCCAGGCAACCATCGACTTGACGGAAAAATACAAGCTCATCTCGCGATCCATCAAAGCACGGGATGTTATCAGCGTCCTGGCGCCAAAGGGTTGAGCGGAGCTTCGCTTTCACAGTGTCGAGTCGTTAGTCTCGCGTCTCGGGTTAAAAATCCGCAATCCGGTGATGGACAATTCGAGTGTGGAAGCCGGCTATCCAATACTGCAACACTTTTATCTTCCATTACTCCAGAGCTCTGCTGATTAGCAGTTCATGCCCATCCTCGAAGTCCAACGTCTATCCAAGAGCTACCGTCAGATGGGCGGCGAGACGACGGTAGCGGTTGGCAATATCTCTTGCCAAGTCGAAGCGGGAGAATTTGTTTCCTTTGTCGGGCCCTCGGGTTGCGGCAAGACGACTCTGCTCATGTCTATCGCCGGGCTCATCGCCCCGACAGAAGGAAAAATTCTGGTCAAGGGGCAAGAAGTCAGCGGCCCGCCGGCCAATCTTGTTCTGGTCTTCCAGGAGTTCAACAAATCGCTTTTTGCCTGGCGTTCGGTGCTGGGGAATGTGCTTTTTGGCCTGGATGCGCGAGGGAAAAAACGTCGCGAGGCCGAGGGAAAAGCCAAAGTGCTTATCGAGTTAGTCGGTCTGAAAGGGTTTGAAAAGCACTACCCTTGGGAACTCTCCGGCGGTATGCAGCAGCGGGTGGCGATCGCGCGAGCGCTCGCCTACGAGCCGGAGGTGCTCTTGATGGACGAGCCCTTTGGCTCCTTGGACGCTTTGACGCGGCTGGAACTCGAAGACGCCTTGCTGCGACTCTGGGAAGAACTCGGCACGACCATTCTTTTTATCACCCATGACATCGAAGAAGCGATCTATCTTTCTGATCGGATATGGGTGCTGAGTCGCCGGCCGTCGGAAATCATCGAAGAACTGCGGATCGAATTTCCTCGGCCACGAAACCAAGTGACGACACGCGGTCAAGGCCGCTTCATGGAAATCAGAAACCAAATCTATAAACAGATCAGCAACGAAAGCAGGCATGAGTAGAGCCGGACAATTCAACAAGACGGGCTGGCTGGTGTTTGGCCTATTCCTACTGATCTGGGAATGCGGCTCCCGCTCGAGCGCGAATCTCCAGCTCTATATACCTCCGATTAGCCAAATTATCGGTGCTCTCAGTGAATTGATTTTTTCCGGGCTAGTCACCACGCACCTTTTAACGACTGTGCGCCGTTTCTTGGAAGGCTATTTGCTTGCCGCTGTGATTGCCGTCAGCGCGGGAGTAGCGCTTGGTTATTTTCGCTTTGCGCACAGTCTACTGGAGATGTTGATCGAATTCTTGCGGCCGATGCCGTCCGTCGCGATTATTCCAGTGGCGATACTGCTCCTTGGCATCGGCGATTCGATGATCGTGGCCGTGACGGTTTACGCCAGCCTATGGCCCATCCTGGTGAACACCATCGACGGGGTGAGACGCATCGAGCAAACCCTGATCGATACCGGCAGGACCTTTGGGCTCGGTCGCCGCCGCATGCTCTGGCAGATCGTTTTACCCGCGGCGTCGCCGTACATCGTTACCGGTTTGCGGATCAGCTTGTCGATCGCGCTGATTCTTGTGACGACGGCGGAAATGGTCGCCGGCAGCAAGGGGCTCGGCTTTTTCATTCTCGATGAAGAACGCTCGTTGCACAGCAGCAACATGTACGCCGGGATCATTCTCGTGGCGGTCTTGGGCTACGCGCTCAATCACTTATTTATTGCGTTGGAGAGACAGGCGATGCAGTGGCATCGCGGTATGGGCGTGAGAGAAACGGTTTGAAGATGCGCGAATCAAAACTAAATGGGTTGCTTTGCTTGCTGGGTCTACTGGCGCTCTGGGAGCTGATGGCTCAGGCAGAATGGATAAACCCGCTGATCGTCCCGCCGGTGAGCAGGATCGTGACGATTTTTGCCGACTTGATTTGGTCGGGCCAGATACCCCTGCAGATTCTCGCGAGCCTCAAAAGGGCGATGGTGGGTTATTTGCTTGCAGCGCTGCTGTTTATTCCGCTGGGTATCTTCATGGGCCTGTCTGAGCCGGTCCATCGAGCACTGGAAGTCATCGTCGAAATGCTGCGGCCGATTCCACCGCCGGTGATCATTCCGGTGGCGATGTTGTTTTTCGGCTTGGAAGACGAGATGAAAATCTCGGTTATTTTCTTTTCCTGCGCTTGGCCCATTTTGCTCAATACACTGGACGGGGTTAGAAACATCGATCGGGTTTTGCTGAATACGGCTAGGACGTTCGGCTTGCCGCAACGCAAAATCATCCGGCAAGTGATCTTACCCGCATGCTCGCCGCAAATCATGACCGGGCTGAGAGTCAGCCTGCCGATCATGCTCATTCTCGTAGTGATCTCGGAGATGGTGGGAAGTACCGATGGGATCGGTTACTTCATTCTGGATTCGCAGAGAAGGTTCCGAGTTGCCCAGATGTACGCCGGGATGCTGGCGCTGGCGATTTTAGGCTACGTTCTAAACCAGCTGTTCAACCTCGCGCACCGTTCGCTGCTCCCATGGCATTGGGGGATGACGCAGCGCGCCCGCTAACCGTCTTCTCCAGAGTTATCGAAACGTGCGCTCCAGCAGCCGCGGTCTCGAGTTTCGAGTCTCGAGTCTCGAGTTCAAGCTGAAAACCCGAGACACTAAACTCGGGACTCGAAACTGCATTGAGCTCAGACTCTGTGCATGCCTCCGCCTTCAGGCGGTTTAGGCTGATCGCGCCCTGGCAACCAGTCGGCGTCTTTTCGTGGACTGTTACCTTTCACTTCGAATTTCGCGCGACCCATATTTTCAAACTCGATCTCGATGGTATCGCCGGGATTCATGGGACGGAGTCCCTCATGAAAAGTGCCGGTGGCGACGATGTCTCCCGGGTTTAGTTGGAGAAATTTTGTCAACCAGGCGATCTGATCGGGAATTTTGTGGGCCATAAATTTGGTGTTGTAGTTCTGCCGCGGCTCGCCGCTGGTCCAGGATTTGACGACGACATTGTGCGGGTCCGGAATTTCGTCTTTGGTGATGATCCACGGCCCGCAGGCGCCATGGCTGTCCTGACCCTTGGGAATGAACTGCGTGCGCCGCACCATGCCACGGGTTGAAACGTCAAAGAACGGGACATAGCCAAAGACGTAATCCAAGGCTTTGGACTCCGCAACGTCTTTGGCGGTTTTGCCGATGACAAAAGCGAATTCCGCTTCCGGTTGGTAGACCACCGCTGCGGGGATGTCTCTGAGTTCGATGGTTCCGCCGGGCCCGACAAGATCCGGCGACTTGTAGAAATATTCATTGGGCAAACTGTCAGGGCTCCGATCGGGCCTGTCGACATAATTCACAAAAGCCGCGAGGCACTTGCTCGGCCTGGGAAGCGGGCATAGGAGTTTAACGCTGCCCAGGGGCACGCCCTCTTGTGTAGCCAAGATCTTCTCGAACCTGCGGCGGTACTTGCGCCAACCCTCGATGATCTCTTCCATCACCCTCTGCGGGCCTTTGGCCTTGCGCGAGCTCACTGTGTCGCTCACATCTACGACCATATTGTCGTTTTTGATTACGCCGATCCTGTCATCGTTGAATCGTAGAATCTTCAATGTTCTATCCTCCCAGAGGGAAACTTGCGCTTATCTTTGCGACAAGGATGGGCAAATGTCAATCCGAACGCGAGTCTACTGCCAGCACGAAATGATTCGCATTTTGGTGGGCGAGAGCCTTTCCAAACCGGGACGATTGGTGTAAGCGAATCATAGGAGGACACATGCTACTCATCAACAACCAGGAAGTAGAAAAACTCTTCGATATGAAATCCTGTCTAGAGGCGTTAGAGGACGCTTACGACGATCTCCTCAAGGGCGACGCGGTCTACCGGCCGCGCGTGGATGTTTGGATGCCTTGCGATCGGCCGGACGGCTACTACCGCTGGGGGACGATGGAAGGAGCGAGCCGGAAGATCGGTGTGTTTGCGATTCGGATGAAGTCTGACATTGTTTACTGGCCGAGCGGTGATACCGAGGAGAAGTATTGCATGCAGCCGGGAACGTGGTGCGGATTAGTGATGGTTTTCAGCGTTCGTAACGGCGAGCCGCTGGCGATCATTAACGATGGACTTATTCAGCACATGCGCGTGGGCGCTTGTGCTGGCTTGGGAGCCAAATACATGGCGCGGCAAGACGCTGCCGTCGTCGGCATGTTCGGCTCCGGGGGCATGGCGCGCACCTATTTGGAAGCATTTTCTGAAGTGCGCGATATTAAGAAAGTCAAAGTCTATAGCCCCACGAAAGCCAACCGCGAAGCGTATGCCCGGGAAATGACCGGAAAGTTGGATTTGGAAGTGGTCGCCGTGGATAAGCCCGAATTGGTCGTGCGCGACGCGGATATCGTAGCGACGTGCACAGATTCCACCCGGACCGTTTTCGATGAGCCCGATTGGCTGAAGGAAGGGGCGCATATTACCTGCGTGCGTGCCTGTGAGGTCGGACCAAAGGTTTTGAAGCGCTGCGATCTTTCCTTGAAGCTCGGCAAGAATACGATTGAGGCCATGGACGAGGGAATGATTCGCTTACACGGAAATGTCGGTTACGTTGCCGGCCAGCCAGAAGAAAAAAGCCGCATTCCCAATCCCGCGGTGGACAACTACAGAGGTGATCACTTCAAGTATTTTATGGATTTCAGAGCCGGCAAGGTTCCGGGACGAACCAGCAACAAGCAGATAACTTTTTTTATCAACGCCGGAACCCAAGGACTTCAGTTCGCCGCCTGTGCCGGGAAGGTTTATCAATTGGCCAAAGAAAAAGGACTGGGACGAGAGCTGCCGACGGAGTGGTTTTTACAGGATATCAGAGATTGAACCTGTCTCGGGTTTAGAGTCTCGGGTCTCGAGTTCGAGCGAATAACGCGGGACCCGAAACGCGAGACCCGAGACTGGTCAATACCCCAACTTGTCGATCTCGTCATCGTCGAACCCAAAGTAGTGAGCGATCTCGTGCAGCACGGTGGTCCGGATTTGCTCGCGCAACTCTTTCGGGTCGGGAAAGTCCCGCAGCAGGGGCTCCGAGAAAATTGTAATTTTGTCTGGTAAAATGGGTGGGTAAAGGCTGGACCGATCGGGTAGCGGGATGCCTTGGTAGAGTCCGTAGAGGGTGTCCTCTTCGGGATCGAGCCCGGCGTCGAGAAAAAGCTCTTCCTCGGGCCACTCCTCGACGACCACTTCGACGTTGTGCAGCTGCTTACGAAACTGTCTAGGAAGTTTATCGAGAACGCGAGCGACTTCTTTTCTGATTTCGTCCTTATCCACCGGTGAAGAGTTTGTCTCAAGTAAAGAACCGGCGCAAGAGATGCGGGGCACAGCTTCAGACGTTGGCTTTGGTCTCGTACTTTTTGCTTCTCTTCACCGCATGTACGACCGGGCGGACGCCGCTTTCGACTATGCCGGCGTTGACCGACGACCTGGACCGGGAATCGCTTCGCATAGCGATACGCCGGAGCGTCTCTTACTTGGAGAAACTGCCGCCGGATCGAATTGTCGGGGAGCACCCCCGGCGCTTTACCGCTGGGGAAGTTTTGGAGTCGCTTCTGGCTTTTGAAAAGTCACTTGATAGCTGGGATTGCCGAGAATGCTGGACACGAGACTTTGGCACACGGTTCGACCTCATTCCGTCATCCGGCGATGCTGACTTGGAGACTGTCTTGTTCACGGGCTATTACCAGCCGGTGATCGAAGGGAGTCTGGCACCAACGGCGGAGTATGCCTATCCGATTTACGGCCTGCCGGCCGATTTGATCGTAACTGAGCGAGTCAACTTTCAGCCGTTACAAACAGCGGAGAAAATGATCGGCCGGCTTCAAGGAGATGAATTCGTGCCATACTATTCGCGGCGCGAGATCGATGAATTGGGCTTTTTACGCGAGGGCGGTTACGAGATTGCCTGGGTGAAAAATCCCGTCGATCTTTTTTTTCTTCACATACAAGGATCAGGCATATTGCAGTTAGAAGATGGCCGGCGGCTTCTCATTGGCTATGCGGGCGCGAACGGAAGACCATATCGAAGTATCGGGCGATTGCTCATCGATCGGGGTAAAATTCCACAAGAAGAGATGTCGATGCAGCGTTTGCGCGGATATCTGTCCGATCATCCTGAGGAGCAAAACGAAATTTTCTCGTATAACGAGAGCTACGTCTTTTTCCGTTTTCTCCAGGAAGGTCCTTTAGGAAATATCGAAGTGCCGCTTACAGCCGGCCGGTCGATTGCCACGGATGCGCGCCTCTTCCCCAAAGGCGCATTGGCCTTCATCTCAACGGAAAGGCCCGTTCTCGATGCTGCCGGTGGGTTGGCGGGTTGGCAGCCCTTTTCCCGTTTTGTGCTGAATCAGGATACCGGGGGCGCCATCCGTGGGCCGCAACGGGTCGATCTCTATTTCGGCACCGGCGCGGAGGCCGAAGGTGCAGCCGGTTATATGAATCGATCCGGGAAACTCTACTTCCTCTCGTTGAAAATTCCCTTGGCAGACGCTTCGAGCGAGAAATAGCCTTCTAACTTTAGAAGGCGGTCAAGCCCTTGAGCGAATTCTTCGGGCAGAGTAACCTTTGCAGACGTGGAACGGCAGATCGAAATCCGACGTTTGAAACTTGCGCTTACCCTTAGCTGTATCTATTTTTTTGCCGAGTTGATTGGTGGTTTTTTAACCAATAGCCTGGCTCTTCTCTCGGATGCGGGACACATGCTATCCGATATCGGGGCTCTGGCATTGAGCTTGTTTGCCTTTAGGATAGCCAAGCGGCCGGCTACCGTAAGCAGCACGTTCGGCTATCATCGGGTGGAAATCCTGGCGGCGCTGTTTAATGGTCTGACCCTGTGGTTGATCGTGGGAGTCATTTTTGCCGCCGCCTATAACCGTTTTCTCGATCCGCCGCCGGTTGAAAGTTACGGTATGATGGTCGTGGCGTCCGTGGGTTTACTGGTGAATATCGTCGCGGGAGCCGTCCTGTACGGCTCGCATCACCATAATTTAAATCTGCGCGGTGCCTTCTTACACATAGTGAGCGATGCACTGGGCTCTGTCGGAGCCATTGCTGCCGGCCTGATCATGCTCTTCACCGGATGGTATGTGGCTGATCCGGTGATCAGTATTCTCATCGGGCTTTTGATTCTCCACGCTTCGTGGAGTCTGGTCAAAGAGTCTCTCAGCGTGCTCATGCAGGCCGTTCCGAAAGGCATCCGGCTCGAGGACGTGCAAAGATGCCTCGAAGAGGTGGAAGGAGTGAACAAGGTGCACGATCTGCATGTCTGGGCGGTGACCTCGGATCTTTTTACCCTAAGCGCTCACGCGGTAGTGGAAAACGGCGGCGACTTTCATCAGGTCCTGAACGACATCGAAGAGGCTCTCAAGGAACGCTTTAATATCGAGCACACCACGATTCAATTGGAAATCGAAAGCCGCGAGGAAAAAGAGTTTAAAGCGTTCTAACTACCCTTGAGCCGTCGGCGCGCACAACGCCTAGGATAGACTCTCGCGGGATACGACTCGCTTCGATCTCGGCAATAGGCAGGCCATTAGACCGACACTGATAAAAGAAAGAATTCCCAGAAACCAAAAAATCGTGGATAGACTAGACGATACGAGCAACAAACCGACGATGGAAGTCGAGGTCGTTTTTGAGACCTGTTGAATGAGCCGATCAAGGGAAACTATACCGCCGCGCAATTCCGCCGTCGCGTTCTGGGTCAAGAGGCTTTTCTGCATCGGTGAGATCACGCCGTTGGCCAATCCATAGAAGAACAGCGCCGTCCCGGTCAGCCAAACGCCGGGTATGAAGGGGACGGCGATGACTGCCATCCCGCTAATCAGAAAAGAGACGAATAATAGATGCGTCTTGTCGCGCCCAGCCGCTAGCCGTCCCGCCTGGCTCGACGTAGTCATGGCGCCGATAGAAAAAAAAATGTAAAGCAGTCCGGCGGTCGCGGTCGAGACTCCTTGGGCGCGCACGAGGAACAGGGGAAAATAGGTCAGAAAGCCGTAGTCCAGAAAAAACCTCAAAAAACCGGCAGCAAAAGCGATGAGGAGCCGCGGATGGCGGGTGAGACGCATGACGTCTCCAAGGTAGCCTTTGGCGCCGTCAGTCCTTTGTCCTTTGGTTTCGGGCATCCAGAAAAACGCCGCAATTCCGAGTGGAACGGTCAAAAAATAGCAGGTAAAAGGCCAATACCAGGCAATTGTAGCCAGCAGGCCGCCAATAGGAGGAAGAATGAAATAGCCAACGCGGTCCAAAAACACTTTCAGTCCTTGGCCGCCAATCTCTTTGTCACCTTCCAGCAGATCACCGATTAGCACGATTGTCAGAGGAATCACGGCGCTGTAGGCGACGCCCTGGATCGCCCGGAAGAAGAGAAGCCAGGTGAAAGTTGGAGCGAACGCCATCGCCGCGCCAAAGATTCCATAAAGTATAAGGCCCCATGCCAGGAGTAGACGTCGTCCAAAGAGATCGGCCACCATCCCGAAGATCGGCGCCAAAAAAATCGCCGGGGCCGTTAACATGGTCATGACCAACCCCAGGGCGGCGTCGCTGACGCCAAAGGGTTGCGTGAGCGCGGGCAGAGCGGGCTGAACGAAGTTGACGCCCATGACCAGGGCGACGCTTGTGGAGAAGACGATGGTGAGCGCGCGCCGTCGCTCGGGGACCAGTTCACCTAGACCGAAGAATGAAGTTAAGGAAAGCGCGCGCATCCGTCGCAAAGTAAATCAGTTCATTTTTTGAGTCAACTCTACCGGCGCTCGGTTCAAATTTGAAACGCAGGCAGGTCTGAAGCGGGATGGTGGCTTGGATGCCTCCGTGATATGGATTGTGAGAAATTAGAGAGCAAATCTAGAGAAGAGGAGATCGCTTATGGCGCAAGACATGCGCTCGTGGATTGGACAGTTGGAGAAGACCGGGCTCTTGGCGCGGATAAAGAAGCCGGTGGATCCCCGCACCCAGATGGGAGCTTTACTATGGCAGGCGAGGGATCGGGCATTGCTCTTTGAGAATCTTCCGGGGTTTCCCAATTGGCGTTGTTTGGGTCAGGCGCCGGGCGATGTGTCGTTAGCTCCGTTAGCCTTCGGCACCCGTCGTGACGAGATGGTCCCGGAATTCGTGCGCCGAACCGAGCGGCTCGGTACGACGCGCTTGATCGATGGCGCGCCGGCCAAAGAGAAGATTCTCATCGGCGACGAAGTTGACGTGACAAAAATGCCGATCCATCAAGCCGGCATCCGCGACGGCGGTCCTTATATCGGCTCCGGTTTGATGATTACGAAAAATCCGGAGACCGGCAGACGTAACCTGAGCTTTCACCGCTTGCAGATGAAAGGTCCTCAAAAATTCGGAATTCTTCTCTATCCGCGCCACGCCTGGGCCAACTACCAGATGTACGAAGCTCAGGACAAGCCCATGCCCGTCGCGATCATGATTGGCCACCATCCCATGTATTACTTCGCCGCGGCAACGACGACGCAATACGGCGTCGACGAACTGGAGATCGCCTCCGCGCTGCTGCGGGAAGAGGTGGAGCTCG
>Ga0081538_10003126_pt1 | contig 15746 bp, 15 predicted proteins | sample TabmetS5T2R1_FD_71022 | JGI IMG/M metagenome (GOLD analysis project Ga0081538, IMG submission 71022) | Tabebuia heterophylla rhizosphere microbial communities from the University of Puerto Rico - S5T2R1 | ecosystem: Host-associated > Plants > Roots > Rhizosphere ... | reverse complement strand
GACGTCGCGATCGCCCCGCGGGGGGGCGGCACGGGTTTCGCCGGCGGGGCCGTGCCCATCGCCGGCGGCGTCGTGCTCAGTCTCGAGCGGATGACCGCGGTGCGCGAGCTCCAGCCGCTGCTGTGGCGGATGTGCGTGGAGGCGGGGGTGCGAACAAGCGAGGTGCGGCGGCGGGCGCGGGAGAACGGGCTCTTCTTCCCGCCCGACCCGGGTGCCGCCGAGCAGTCCCAGATCGGCGGCAACGTCGCGACCAACGCGGGCGGGCCGCACGCGTTCAAGTACGGGGTCACAGGTACATGGGTGACCGGGATCGAGGCCGTGGTGCCGCCGGGGGACGTGGTCAACCTCGGCGGCGCGATACGCAAGGACGTCGCCGGCTACGACGTCAAGAGCCTGCTGGTGGGGTCCGAGGGGACGCTCGGCGTGATCACCGCCGCGTGGCTGCGGCTGCTCCCGGCTCCCGAGGCGCGGCTGCCGGTGGTCGCGTTCCATCGCGATCCGACCGACGGCTGCGCCGCGATCGAGCGCGTGCTCGGCACCGGGCTCCAGCCCGCGGCGCTCGAATACCTCGACGGGGGCACCCTGGCTGCGGCGGGCCCGGCGTTCCCCGGCGGGGTGCCGGCGGGCGCCGGGTTCCTCGTGCTGTCGGAGGCCGACGGCTCGGCGCCCGAGGCCGAGCGCCTCCAGGACGAGCTCGGCGAGGCGCTCGGCGACGGCGCGCTCGGGATCCACACCCCGCGCTCACCACACGATGTCGACGAGCTGTGGCGGTGGCGCGACGGCGTCTCGATCGCGGTCACGGCGCAGCGGGGCGGGAAGGTGAGCGAGGACATCGTCGTCCCGATCGATCGCCTCCGCGAGGCGATCGAGGACACCGTCGCGATCGGTCGCGGCCACGAGCTCGAGGCGTGCAGCTGGGGGCACGCGGGCGACGGCAACCTGCACTCCACGTTCCTCGTCGCGCCCGACGACGTCGCGGGGCTCGAGCGCGCCCGGTCGGCCGCCGAGGAGCTGTTCGAGCTCGCTCTGCGGCTCGGGGGCTCGGTGTCCGGCGAGCACGGGATCGGGTGGGTGAAGCAAAGCGGGCTCGCGCTCCAGTCCACGGAGGCCACCCGCTCGCTTCACGAGGAGATCAAGCGGGCATTCGACCCCAGGGGCCTGCTCAATCCACAGAAGAAGGCGGCACGTATCCCGTCGCCCGGAACACGTTCTGAGGGTCCCACTCGGCCTTGATCCGCGCCAGCCGTTCGCGGTTCGGCCCGAACGCCGCCCTCACCCGGGCGTCGCCGAGATCGCCGTCGAAGTTGGTGTAGGTGTGGCCGGTCGCGACGTCGGCGACGTCGTCGCGGAAGCCGCGCCCCCACGCGATCGCCGCCTCGTCGTCGGCGGGGTCGTCCCACAACACGAGCGGGTGGACGATGAACCTGGCGTCTCGGCCGGTGAGCGGGGTGTCGCCCTCGGGCACCCGCGGGACGGCGCCCCCCCACGCGACGCAGAACACCTGGCCGAACGGGATCGGCTTGTCCTCGCCGCGGGTGGCGATGCGCTCGAGCGTCCCGTCCGGCAGGTCCGCGACGTACTCGGCGGTCCAGTAGTTGCGCATCCCCGGGGGATCGTCGATCGAGCTCTGCATATCGGTGTATGGCATCGCGCCGAAGAAATCGGCGTCGGGCGGCCCGAACTCCCGGACCGCGCGCAGCGCCTCCTCGCCCTCGGCGATCGGGCCGGCGTACATCCCTGCGATCGCGGCGGCGGGTTGGCCGCGCAGGTGCTCGGGGATCTCGGGCTCGTCGGGCGCGCCGAGGTAGGCAAACGCGAGGCTGAGCTCGTCGGGCGCGTCGCGCATCACATCGCGCCATAGCCGCACAAGCTCGCGCCCGCGCTCGGCGCCGTGAAGGACGAGCCCGGCGAACACCTCGGGGCCGAGGGGGTGGAGGCGGAACTCGAACCTCGTGACGACGCCGAAGTTGCCGCCGCCCCCGCGCAGCGCCCAGAACAGGTCCGGGTTCTCGTTGTCGGAGGCGCCGAGGATGCGCCCGTCGGCGGTCACCAGCTCGGCGGACAGCAGGTTGTCGACGGTCAGCCCGTGCTTGCGCTCCAGCCATCCCGAGCCGCCGCCCAGCGTGAGGCCGCCGACTCCTGTGGTGGAGACGCGCCCGCCGGTGGTCGCGAGCCCGTGGTCCTGGGTCGCGCGGTCGACCTCGGCCCACAGGGCGCCGCCGCCGACCCGGGCGACGCGGCGCTCGGGGTCGACCTCGATCTCGTTCATCGGGCGCACGTCGATCACGAGGCCGTCGTCGAGCAGCGATTGGCCGACCACTGAGTGCCCGCCGGCTCGTACCGCGACTTCGAGCCCGTTGTCGCGAGCGAACGCGAGCGCGGCGACGACGTCGTCGGGCGTCGCGCACCGCGTCACGATCGCCGGCCGGCGCTCGATCATCGCGTTGAACAGCGTGCAGGTGTCGTCGTACTCGGGATTCCCCGGCTCGCACACGCCGCCGTCGAGGCGGGCGCGGAGCTCGTCTAAGGCGTCGGTCGTGATCGAGGGCATGCGGTGACCTCCTGTCGTTTCGCGTGTTCTCACCCTATGACGCCGGAGGGGCCTCCCACCTTCCCGATGAGTCGGATCGGCTAGGGCAGCCGACCGTAGTCGCGCAGGACCGTCAGCGCCCTCACCGTCACGACGCCGCGCCATTCCTGCTCGACCATCGGCGCCCACACCTGCCAGTTGAATGTCCAGCCTCCGTCGGCCTGCTGGCCGGCGGCGAACGCGTCGAGGTGGCGGTCGATGATCTCGTCGCTCCACATCGAGCGGCTCGGAAGCCGCGGGTTGGGCGCGAAGTCGAGCGGCGTGTGGATCTCCCCGGGTGCATCCGGGTCGAGCGTGACGAGCCCCGACTCGATCAGCCGCGGGCCGATCTCCGCCAGCGCGGAGTGCGCGCGCTCGCGCTCGGGCGTGTGGTCGAGGAAGCCGACTGCGAAGCGGGCTGCGTACGCGCTCGTGTAATCGAGCGCGTCGATCGCATCCCAGCAGTAGCGGGAAGCGGCGTCGAGCCACGGATGCTCGATCCCACCGCCGACGAGCGGGGCGGCCAGCAGTCCGGTCATCAGCAGCGAAGAGGGCGGATCGTCGTCGACCGCCTGAAAATGTGGCGCGCGGGGGTAGTCACGCGCCGACGGCAGCACGAACGGGACGCCGCCGTCGGGATTGGTGACGGTCTCGAGGTAGGTGAGAGCGCCATCGACCATGGGGTCGTCGAGGCGTTCGAGCTCCGCGAGGGTTTCGAACGCGAGCGCGGTCGGTGAGGGCTGGCTCACCGGAACGCGAAGGTCGGGCTCGAGCGCGTTGCCGAACCCGCCGTCGGGATTGCGGTACGGGCGAAGCGCTTCGACAACGGCATCGGCGGAGCCGTCCCCGAACAGCCAGGCGAAGCGGCGGCGGTCGATCAGCCGCGCGGACAGCCAGATGAACTCGGCGGCGCGATCGATGTCGGGCGCGGCGGCCATCAGAGCCTCACCGTGCCGTCGCCGTCCAGGGTGAAGCCGGGGTTGTGCGCGATCTCCCACGGATGGCCGTCTGGATCGAGGAACACGCCCGAGTAGCCGCCGTAGAACGTCTCCCCTCCCTCGCGGCCGATCGTCGCGCCGGCCGCCCGGGCGTCCTCGAGCACCGCATCGACCTCCTCGCGCGAGCGCACGTTGTGAGCGAGCGTGATCCCGCCCCACCCACCCGAATCGCTCATCGTGCTGTCCTCCGCGAGCTTGGCTCGGTTCCACAGCCCGACGATCAAGCCGCCTGCCTGGAAGAAAACCGTGTCATCGTCGGGCTGCTGGCCGACGATCCACCCGAGCGCCTCGTAGAACGTCCGCGCCCGGCCGGTGTCGGCGACGCCGAGCGTGATCAGGCTCACTCGCTGCTCCATCGGTCCTCCTTTCGGCTTTCGTGTCGCGTCTCGTTCCGCACGGTAGCCCGGTGCTGCGAGCCGATCTTTGAGAAAACGGACGTACGGCATGGCGCGGGCGAACGGCGGGCAGCCAGGGGACAGAGATCTGCCACCTCGTCACGCCGAATAGCCTCCCCGCCGCCGCAAACGCGTCACTCGAGGGGGCGCCGGAGCCCGCTGTCGTCTTAACCGTCATGTGGACGGTCAACGCGTCATCGGCACTCGCGTTGGTGCCGAGTGACGCGTTTGCGGCCCGAGCGTGCGATAGCGGAACTCGCCGCGAAGCAGCGAGGCGTCATCACCCGTGCGCAACTCCTCGAACTGGGGTTGACGCGCACCACCATCGACAACTGGGTCAAGCACTCTCGGCTTCACCCGCTTTATCGCGGCGTCTTCCTGCTCGGTCATCCGCGACCGATCGCAGGCGCCCGCAATCTCGCGGCCGTACTCGCCTGTGGGCGGGGTGCTGTGCTGAGTCATCTCAGTGCGGCCGGCCTTTGGCGCCTACTACCCGGCCGAGAAGGCGATGTCGACGTCACCGTCCCCGGCCGGAACCCCGGCCGCAGGCGCGGCATCCGCGTCCACCGCGTGAACGGGCTGGATCGCCGCGACGTCCGCAAGCTCGGCGGGATCCCGATCACCTCGCCGGCGCGCACGATCTTCGACGTGGCCGCCGTTGTCCGGCGGCGTGAGCTGGAGCAAGCGCTCGCCGAGGCGTACGCTCGGCGGCTCGCACGCCGCAGCGATTTCGTCTCCCTACTTGCCCGCCGTTCATCCCTCCCCGGCACCCGCGCCCTCCGCGCCCTCCTCGACGACGGCACCACGGCGCTGACCCGCTCTCAGGCCGAGGAGCGCCTCCTCGCCCTGATCCGGACCGCCGAGCTCCCGGCGCCCGAGATCAACGTCCGCATCGGCCGCGACGAGGTCGACTTCATGTGGCGCGACCAGCGGCTCATCGTCGAGGTCGACGGATTTCGGTTCCACTCGTCGCGCTCCGCGTTCGAGCACGACCGGCGGCGCGACGCAGAGCTGAGCTCCCAGGGGTTCCGAGTGATCCGGATTACCTGGCGCCAGATCGTCGATCGGCCTGAGGCGTTGATCGCGCGGCTCGCGAAGGCGCTGGTGGTCGGCTAGATGCCCGCGGTGACCGGTCGGCGCCGCGCCAGCAGCCGACCCGGCGGCTCGCCCGCGAGCCGGGTGACCTCGGCGGTCATGTGCGCCTGGTCGGCGTAGCCCGCGTCGAGCGCGAGCCGCGCGAGGTCGCCTCGCGGTGCACCGCGACGGGCGGCCAGTGCCAGCACGCGCTGGAGGCGCAGCACCCGCGCGAGAGTCTTCGGGCCGTAGCCGACAGCGCTGTGGAACCGGCGGCGGAGCTGGCGTTCGCTGATCCCCAGCGCATCGCCGAGCCCGCCGACCCGACCGGGATCGTTGCTGTACAGCCGCATGATGGCGGCCGCCACCACTCGGTCAGGGCGCTCGACGCGAGCAAGCCGCTCACGTAGTGCGTCCTGGAGCAGCTCGAGCCGGTCGGCGGTCGACGTCGCCCCCTCGAGGCGCTCCTCGAGGCGGTGCGCGTCCCCGTCCCACACCTCCGCCAGCGGGACCCGCAGGTCGCGAAGCCCGCTCGCGGGAACGCCGAGCATCGCCGATCCGGCGCCGGGCCGGAATCGCACGCCGATCACGGTCGAGCCCCCCGGGCGTGTCACGGTCACGGGCCCGCTGTCGGGTCCCGCGGTGACGAGCCCGATCCCTTCGCGCCACACGATGTCCATGCAGCCGTCCGGGAGGACCGCCCCGTCGTCCTCGCCGGGCACGGGACCGAGCGTCCACGCGCACAGCACGTGCTCCCGCAGCTCGGCGGCCGGCGGGAGCTCCCGGTAGATCACCTCCACCCGGTCCAGTATCCCTCGATCCTGGCGACGAGCTTCTTCGGCTTCTCGGCGTAGAGCTTCTCGCCGACGGCGAGCGCGTCGTCAAGGAGCTCGGCCTGCCTCTGCTCGATCAGCTCGTCGAGGCTGTCGAGGGTCTCGCGACGCAGCAGGCCCGCGCGCCCCTCCGCGTCCTCGCGGAGCACCGCGAGGTCGTGGTGGTCGCCGAGCAGGTCGGACAGGTCGTGCGCCCGGTCGCGGACCTTCTTGAGCTTGTTCGGGCGGGCGTTCTGGACGATCCGCAGGTGGTACCAGAGGTCCTTAACCCGCTTGCGCCACTCGTGGACGTTCTCCGCGCTCGGGTCGTCCTTGGTGTCCTGGAACCGGTTGCGACCCCGCCCGTAGCTTCGCCTCAGCCCGTCGGCGATGAGCTCGAATCCGTCGGCGTCGAGCTCCCATTCCGCGATCGCGTCGTGACCCTGCTCGATCCTGTTCGCTGCGTCTGTGACCGAGAAGTCGTCGCCGTCGCTCAGCGACGCGGGATTGCTGAGCGCCTCGCGCTCGCCCTCGAGGCCGTTCAGCAGCGGCGCCAGCCCCGGCCGCGGAAGCCTGCCGTCGAACCGCTCCTCGAGCGCGGCGAGCGTCTCGAGCTTGACCTCGGCGTCGCGTGCCCCCGAGAGCAGCTGGGCGGCGTCGCGGTAGCGATCGTTTTCCGCCCGGTACACCTCGTCGCCGAGCGGATCGCGGACCAGCCGCAGCACGGAGCGAAGCTTCTTCAGGTCCTTCCGCGCTTCGTGGACCGCGGCTGCGAAGTCGTCATCGACGTCCCCGCGAAGGTGATCGATCGCGCTGTCGGCGCGCCCGGTCGCGATCCGGCGGACGCCGTCGGTGACGTCCTCGCCCTTCCGCAGCCGGTACGCCCGAGCTCGACTCCGGCGACGATCGAGCAGCGCCTTCGTCGCAGCGGCGGTCGCGCCGGCGCCGGCGGCAGCGGCGGCGCCTCCGACGGCAACCTTGCTCTTCGTCGATGTAGCGGTCATTTCGCACCATCCTCCGGTGCCCCGCGGGTAGCGAGGTTTTCGTTCGCGTATTTCGGGTTCCCGGTGACCTCCTTGCCGAGCCACTCGGGGGGCTCGAAGGCCGCACTCGCCTCCTCGGAGTCGAACTCGACCTCAGTCATCACGATTCCCGATAGAGGGCCCTCGAACACATCGATTTCGATCGTCTGTCCCTCGTGCGGAACCTCATAACGTCGCTTGGCGACGCGCCGTCCCTCCGTGAGCGGCCACAGGGCCTCGAACTGCTCGTCGGTCAGCTCGATCTCCTCCTCGCGCCGCACCTCACCCGTGCCCTGCTTGACCGTCAACACCGCCTGCCTGTCCTTGCGGCGCACGCGGACCTCGGTCTCACCCTCGACGATCGCCAGGTAGCCCTGCTCGATGCGCGCCGAGTCGTAGTCGTCCAGCCCCTCGGGCTTCCCGTCGAGCACGAACTTGCGCTCGATCTCGACCGATTTTGTCTCGGTTCCGGCCATCGCTGACAGTTTGACCGGTTAGCCATCTCCGAAACGGGTACCAGGGGCGACAGGAGGGGAGTGTCACCTCGAGTCAAGGAGGAGGATGAGATGTACATAGGCGTTGGAACGATCCTCGTAATCCTGCTGATCGTCATCCTGATCGCGCTCGTCTTCTAACGCGAGCGCGTCGCAGGGATGCCTGGACGGCGCTCAAGGGAGCGCCGCTCAGGCCGATACCGGCCGAAGTGGAGCTGACCACCGTTCAGGCGCGCGACGGCGTAGCGCGCGCGAGATAATCGCCGCGTGGAGGAGCTCGTCGAGGACCTGACTCGCGGCAACGTCACCGAGGTCAAGGTGGTGCTGGCATCGGTTGTGGCCGCGCTCGCCGTCTACCAGGTAGTCCTGATGTCAATCGGGTACGGGAAGCTGCGCCTGCCGTTCCTCGGTTCCGGCCCGGCTTCCTCCGCTCATCGGGCGATCGGCGACACGATCGTCGTCGTCACCGTCGTCGTCGCGCTGATGTGCCTGACCTACTTCGGCTTGGAGGAGGACGAGGCTGTGCTCCACGCGGTGTCCGGGTTCGCGCTGCTCGGCGTGGTCGCGTTCAAGGTCGCCGTGATTCGCTGGTGGCACGGATTGGGCCGCTACCTCCCCGCGCTCGGGATAACCGTCCTGCTCCTGTTCGCCTTCACGTGGGCGACGTCCGCCGGGGACTTCCTGGTTGGTGGGGCGGAATGAGGGGCGACTCGCACGCGCTTCAGATGCTCGGCTCGCTGTTCGTCGCCGCCGCGATCGTCGCGACCGTGATCGCGATCGTCACGTCGGAGTTCGGGCCGACGAGCGTCGCCGAGCTCGACGCCCGGGATGAGCGTCGCGACCAGAGGCTCGACCGGGCGGAGGAGCGTCGCGAGCAACGGATCGAGCTTCGCGAGGAGCGCCGCGAGCAGCGCGGCGGATGAGCCAGGCGGCCGTCCCGGCCGATGCGCGAGACTGCCCACATGCCCGCGCGGATACTGATAGCGGGCGGCGGGTTCGGCGGCCTCTACGCGGCGCGCGAGCTCGAGCGTCGCCTTCCGGCCGGGGCGGCCGATGTCACGCTCGTCAACGACAGCAACTTCCTGCTCTACGCGCCGCTTCTACCCGGCGTCGGCGGCGGAACGCTCGACCCGCGCCACGTCGTCGTCCCGCTGCGCGAGGAGCTTCGCCGCACCGAGGTCCGGATCGGGACCGTAGTCGGCGCGGATCCACAGCGCTCAGTGCTTCGGTTCGAGCCGCCGCACGAGCGTACCGAGGAGCTTGCCTACGACCACCTGATCATCGCGCTCGGATCGACCTCGCGGCATCCCGACATCCCCGGTCTCGAGGAGAATTCGATCCCATTCAAGAGCGTCGCCGACGCGCTCATCGCGCGGGATCAGGTCATAACGACCCTCGAGCACGCCGAGGAGATCGATGAGCCGAGCGAGCGCGCGTCGCACCTCGGCTACGTCTTCGCCGGCGGCGGCTACACGGGCGTCGAGGCGCTGGCCGAGCTGCAGGACTTCGCCTCCGACGTGATCCGGTACTACCCGCAGTCGGCGAAGCACGGGATGCGGTGGGTGCTCGTCGAGGGCGAGCCGCGGATCATGAAGGAGATCCCCGCCCCGCTCGCGGAGTTCACGACGCGTGAGCTCCAGAAGCGCGGGATCGAGGTCCAGACCGGCGTCCACGTCGACGAGGTCACCGACCGCACGGTGCACCTGACGACGGGCGAGACGATCGCCGCCCGCACGCTCGTGTGGACAGCTGGCATCACCCCGTGCCATGCCGTGATCGACCTCGGCCTTCCCCTCGCAGAGCGGGGCAGGATCAAGACCGACCCCGCGATGCGGGTGGACGGCCACAGCAACGTGTGGGCGATCGGCGACGCGGCAGCCGTCCCCGACCCGGCGCAGCGCGACACGCCCTGCCCCCAGACCGCGCAGCATGCGCTGCGCCAGGGGCGCGCGGTGGCGGGGAACGTCGCCGCCGCGCTCGGCACCGGGACGGAGCGACCGTTCAGCTACAAGACGAAAGGGGTCTTCGCGGCGCTGGGCCGCCACAGGGGCGTTGCGGCGGTGATGGGGGTGAAGCTGCGCGGCTTTCCGGCGTGGTTCGCCGCGCGCACCTATCACCTCGCCGCCATGCCGGGCAACCGGCGCCGCATGCGACTGGTGTCCGACTGGACGCTCGCGATGATGTTCAACCGCGACTCGGCGGCGCTCGGCACCCCGGACACGCAGGGGCGGCGCCGCCCGCGGACCGGGTTGATATAGAGGGGCCATGGACATAGCCGTCGCCGGGGGCCACGGGCAGATCGGGCGCCGCCTCCTGCGGGTGCTCGCCGAGCGCGGCGATCGCGCCCGCGGCCTGATCCGCAACCCCGAACATGCCGCCGACCTCGCGGCGATCGGCGCCGAGGCGGTGCTGTGCGATCTCGAGGCCGACGATGCCGACGTCGCGGGCGCGATCGCGGGCGCCGACGCGGTCGTGTTCTCCGCGGGCGCCGGTCCCGGGAGCGGCCCCGAGCGCAAGCAGACGGTCGATCTCGGCGGCGCGGTGAAGCTGATCGACGCCGCGAAGGCAGACGGGATCGCGCGCTATGCGATCGTCAGCTCGATGGGGGCGGACAACCCACCGCCCGGCGACGACACGTTCGCCGTCTACCTGCGGGCGAAGGCGGGCGCCGACGAGGCGCTCGCCGAATCCGGGCTCGACTACACGATCGTCCGCCCTGGCGGCCTCACGAACGATCCCGGAACCGGGAGGATCGACGCCGCCAAGCATCTCGGCCGCCGCGGCCGGATCCCGCGCGACGACGTCGCCGCAACGCTCGTCGCGGTCCTCGACGAGCCGGCGACGATCGGAAAGACGTTCGAGATCCTCTCCGGCGAGAAACAAATAGCCGAGGCACTGCGCAATTTGTAAGACGGGAGGGTGGCGTTTCGGGTCGATGGCCGAAGGCGGGCTCCGCCCGCGTGGCAAGCACGCTACGCAGTTGTGCGCGGGATGTGAGGATTCCCGCGCGATCGTGATCGACTGAGCGCCGTCGCCCGCTCAGCCGGGCTTGACCAGGTCGATCGGCAGGAGCGCGTAGGTGCAGAGCCCGCTCTCGATCGCCGGGTCGTCGGCGGCGATGGTTTGCGCGTCTTTCTCGTCGTCGAGATCGAGCAGGCCGAGGCCCCACGGCCCCTCGGGGTCAAGCACCGGGCCAAATGCCAGCGCCCGCTCGCTACCCAGCAGGTCCTGCCAGTACGCGACGTGGCGCTCCATCACTTCGGCCTCGTCCGCGCTCATGTCCTGAGGGAAGCTCGGACGAGGAGGCTGGAGGCGGTAGACGAATGCCATCGCGGCGGGTGAGTATCCCACTCGGCTGGCGCTGGGTAGGATCGCCGCGTGGCTGGAGGCCCATCAGGGATGAACCGACCGCCCTACAAGGACGAGGGAATCCTCGGGCCGGGCGGGCGAAAGTTCATCGCCTGGGTTGTAGCGCTCGGGGTGGTGGCAGGCATCGGGGTGGCCGCACTCAACGTTGACTTCGGTGAGCTAGCCGACGAGCTCGAGGAGCTCGGCCAGAGGACCACGAACGACGAGCCGACCGGCGGGAGCGGGTCGGGCAGTGGGGACGGGTCAGAGAGCAGTGGGGGCGGGTCGACCGGCAGCGACGAAGCTAGCTCCGACGAGCCGCCGCCGCTCAGCAGCGGCGGGCTCGCCCACGCCCTCGACGCGCTGCGCGAGGAGGTCGGCCCGAACCCCGAGCTGCTGCGCGTGCTGGCGGCGCCGGACGGGATCGAGCTCGACGTGAGGAGCGGCAGCGAGCCGGTCGGCTACCGGTGGATCGACGGCGAGCTGACGGAGCTCCAGTTCGTCGTCGTGGTCGGCGCTCAAGACGGCGAGTTCCCGGCCTCCCAGGTCGATCCGGGCTCGCTCGGACGCCTGCTGGAAGGCGCGAAGCGGCACGACCGGGGACGCGATCTCGAGGTCGTCAACGCGATCCTCGCGCCCGACCTGATCAAGTCGAAGCTCCAGTGGGTGCTCAACGAGCAGGCGCCGAACGGCGCGAACCTGACCTTCAGGGCGCGCCCGTCCGGCCGCGCGATCCAGCAGATCGGCGGCACGGGCGCGCCGGGCACGGGACTCCCGCCTCAGACGCAGCGCGCCCTGCGCGACGCGCAGCGCCGCAGCGAGTGCATCGAGAACGCGGGCGGCGAGTTCAGCGCGATCACTAGGTGCATGGAGCGGTTCCCGCCGTAGTCTCGGGCGCGGCGGCGCTGCTCGCGGAGCGCTTCGTCGACGCGGTTGAAGCCGTTGCGGCCGTGTAAGCCCTCAGCCCGGCAGGTCCTCGGGTCGTTTCTCGGCAAACTTGCCCTCGAGTAATCCCGTCGACTGCCCTACCTCGATCAGATAGCCATCGGGGTCGCGCATGTAGCAGCGCACCTCGGCCACGCGGTCGATCGGCTCGGTGACGAACTCCGTCCCCTTGGCCTTCCAATCGCGGTAGCAGGCCTCGATGTCCGCCACCCTGAGGTTGAGGAAGCTGGAGACCTCATTGGACGCCTCGTAGGGGACGACCGAGATACCGGGCTTGTCGGGCGTCGGTCCCCCGCCGGGGTTCATGATGATCCAGCTGTTGGCGAGTTTGACGATGCAGGGGTTTTCCTCCAGCACGACCTGACCGCCGAGTACGTCGGAGTAGAAGGCCCTCGACCGGGCGACGTTTCGCACGATCAGGAAATGGGTCACGAGGATGCCTTCGGCGGGTGCCGGCAGATTCTCCATGTCGACCGTGGGCTGTTCGCCACTCATCTGTTGCTCCTTTCGTGTGCCTTCGGTTCATACTGCACCCGACCTCGTCATGGAGGACGCATGAGCACCATCGCATCGGAAGCAAAGGTCGACGCGGCGGCTATTGACGGGCTCGAACGCAGTTTCCGGGGACAGCTGGTGCGGCCCGGGGACCCCACCTACGGCGAGCGTCGGCGGGTCTGGAACGGGTCGATCGATCGATCGCCGGCCCTGATCGCGCGTTGCGCCGGCGTGGCCGACGTCATCGCGGCGGTGAGGTTTGCGAGCGACACGGGCCTTGTGATCTCGGTCCGGGGCGGGGGGCACAGCTTTCCCGGGCTGTCCGTCTGCGACGGCGGAATCGTCATCGACCTCGGGCCGATGAAGGGCATCCGCGTCGATCCGGAAACCCGCACCGCGAGGGCCCAGGCCGGCGTTCTCCTCGGGGAGCTCGATCGGGAGACCCAGGCCTTCGGGCTGGCCGTGCCCGCCGGCATCGTCACGCACACGGGGCTCTCGGGACTCACTCTCGGCGGCGGCATCGGGTGGCTGCAGCGCAAGCACGGGCTCACGATCGATCAGCTGCTCGCGGTGGACCTGGTTACGGCGGAGGGCGAGCTCGTGACGGCGAGCGAGGCCCAGAACCCAGAGCTCTTCTGGGGCGTGCGCGGCGGCGGCGGCAACTTCGGCATCGTCACCGAGTTCGAGTTCCGACTCAACCAGGTCGGCCCGATCGTTCTCGCCGGACCGATCTTCTGGCCGATGGAGGAGTCGCCGAACGTGATGCGCTTCTACCGCGACTGGATCGCCGACGCACCGGACGATCTGATGACGATCGTGGTCCACCGCAAGGCGCCGCCGCTTCCGTTCGTCCCCACAGAGCTGCACGGAAAGCTCGTCGTGGCGGTCGTGTGCTGCTACGCGGGAGCCGTCGAAGACGGAGAGAAGCTGGTGCGGCCGTTGAGAGAATTCGGCTCTCCGGTCCTCGACGCATGCGTTCCGAAGCCATTCCTCGAGCACCAGGCGATGTTCGACCCATCGTTCCCGCACGACTGGTGGTACTACATGCGCTCCTGCGACGTGGCCGAGCTCACCGACGACGTGATCGACATCGCTGTCGACCGCTCGCTTCAAATCGGCTCTCCGCGAACGGCCTTCCCGATCTGGCAGATGGGAGGGGCGATCACCCGGGTGAGCGAGGCCGACACCGCATTCACTGGCCGTCACGGGGGCTTCACGTTCAATATCACCGCGATGACAGAGTCGGCCGAGGGCTTCGAGGCGGAGCGGGACTGGGTCCGCGGCTTCTGGTCGGCCCTCGAGCCCTACCACGCCGGCGTGTACGTCAACTTCCTCATGGACGAGGGCGATGAGCGGGTCCGCGAGGCATACGGGCCGGACAAGTACGATCGGCTCAAGGCGTTGAAGCGCCGCTGGGACCCTGGCAACGTCTTTCGACACAACCAGAACATCCCGCCGGACTAGCGCCTGATGGCGGACGTCCCGTCACGGAAGATTGCGGTGGCGCTGGTCGCGGCGTTCTGGGCGCTGTGCTGGTGCGCGCCCGGCGCGGTGGCCGGTGACCGCGTGGTCGACGGCGGCAAGCTCCGCGCCGACGTGCAGCAGGAACCGTGGAGCCTGACCTTCGTCGACACGCGAGGCCGCAGCGTGCTCGCCGAGGCGCCGGGGACCGGCACCGGCGAGATCGGCACGCTCGGGTTCCGCACCGACGCCGGCTGGTTCCGCGCCACCCGGGTGATCTCCGACTCCCGCAGGGGCGGGGCCTACGTCGCGGTGCTGGAGACGACCGACCCGGGACGCCGCGTCGAGCTGCGCCTGTCGCCGGACGGGCGCGGCGCGATCGCGCTCGACGCGGCGGTCGCCGGAGGTGGGCTCGACGACGTGACGGCGACCGGGATCTCGTTCGCGGCCGAGGGGAACGAGCGCTACCTCGGGTTCGGCGAGCGCTCCAACGCCGTGGACCAGCGCGGGAACGTGGTCGAGAACTACGTTTCGGACGGGCCATGGACCCCCCAGCAGGACGCGATCGGGTCGGCGTTCGTGCCCGATTGGGGATTCCGCGCCCGCAACGACGCCACCTACTTCCCGATGCCGTGGCTGCTGTCCTCCCGGGGGTACGGGGTCCTCGTCGACAACACCGAGGAGAGCCGCCACCGCCTCGGCACGGACAGCCCGGGAGCGTGGAGCGTCGAGGTCGACGCGCAGCGCCTGCGGCTCCGCGTCATCGCCGGTCCCCGCCCCGCCGACGCCCTTCGCCGCCTCACGGAGCGGATCGGGCACCAGCCGAAGCCGTTCGCCCCCTGGGTGTTCGGGACCTGGTTCCACGTCGGGCAGGAGAACCAGCCGCCGCCCGAGCGCGAGCGAGCCGCGGTCGCCTCCCAGCGCTCGAGCGACGTCCCGGTTTCCACCGTCGAGACCCACCTCCGTTACCTGCCGTGCGGAGGAGCCGTGGGGAGGCGCGAGCATGAACGGGAGCGCACCGCCTTCTTCCACGCCGCGGGGCTCGCGACGGTCAGCTACTTCAGCCCCGAGGTCTGCCTCTCCTACCAGCCCACCTACGACGACGCGGCGCGCCGCGGCGCGCTGCTCGAGAACGAGTTCGGAGACCCCTATGTCTTCGACGTCTTCGTCGGCGACGCCGCGACGCTGGAGGCGCCAATCTCGATGATCGACTTCACCGCTCCCGGTGCCGACGCGTTCTTCGCCGAGCAGCTCTCGCAGGCGGTGGAGGACGGTCACGACGGGTGGATGGAGGATTTCGGCGAGTACACACCACTCGACTCGGTGGCCGCCAACGGGATGCGCGGGAGCGAGATGCACAATCTCTATCCGGTCCTCTACCACCGCGCGGGATTCGAGTTCGCCCGCGCCCAGGACCGCCCGATCGTCCGCCACGTACGCGCGGGGTGGACCGGGGTGCATCCCTACGCCCAGATCGTGTGGGGAGGAGATCCCACCACGGAGTGGGGGTTCGACGGCCTTCAGTCCGCGGTGCGCCAGGCGCTGACGATGGGCCTGTCGGGGATCAGCATCTGGGGATCGGACATCGGGGGGTTCTTCACCCTCGCAGCCCCCGAGCTCACCCCGGAGCTGCTGGCGCGGTGGGTGCAGTTCGGCGCGGTGTCCGGGGTGATGCGCACCAAGCACGGCGGTGTCGGCACGGGTCCCGGGCGACCCCAGGTCTACGACCCCGAGCAGATCGCCAACTGGCGCCGGTACGCGAAGCTCCGCACCCAGCTCTATCCCTACATCGCCGCCGCCGACGCGGTGTACCGGCGGACGGGGATGCCGCTGATGCGCCACCTCGCGCTGCGGTGGCCTGGCGACCCCGACGCGGTCGCGCGCGAGGACGAGTTCATGTTCGGCCCCGACCTGCTCGCCGCGCCGGTGCTCGAGCCGGGGGCCACCGAGCGCGAGCTGTACGTGCCGCGAGGGCGGTGGGTCGAGTTCTGGGACGCGATCTCATACGAGGAGCGCAGCGGCGACCTCGCGCTCGGCGAGGCCCGGCTCGCGCGCGGAAAGCGGACCCGGACGGTCGACGCGCCGCTCGATGAGCTGCCCCTGATGGTCCGCGCCGGCGCGCTCCTGCCGCTC
>Ga0081538_10003125_pt1 | contig 15747 bp, 11 predicted proteins | sample TabmetS5T2R1_FD_71022 | JGI IMG/M metagenome (GOLD analysis project Ga0081538, IMG submission 71022) | Tabebuia heterophylla rhizosphere microbial communities from the University of Puerto Rico - S5T2R1 | ecosystem: Host-associated > Plants > Roots > Rhizosphere ... | reverse complement strand
TGGCGCCACGCACCAGCAGCTCGGCTCCCACGAGCAGCCCGGCGAGTCCGGCCAGGATGAGCAACGCGCTCCACATGTTCGGCGATGCTCAGGTGTGGTCGTGGCCGGTTGCGGCGCTCATGCGAAGTCCCTCTCCCACCGTGATGCTGACCGGCCCCAGTTGTTGGTCCACCCGTCATCAGAGTTCGGGTGGATGGTGGCCCAGGCCTTGTCGTCGGTTGGGGTCAGCTAGGGCGTTGTGAGGCCGGACGGTGTTGTACTCGATCCGCCAGTCCTCCACCAGTACCCCGGGCTACCAGCAGGCTGGTGAAGGCCTCCACATCCTGCCTCTCCCGGCGCCGGTAAGACGATCGGTGAGCTGCAGATACGCCGCAGAACCGGGGTGACCATCGTGGCCATCGTCCGGGACAACCAGGCGATCACGGCTCCCGAGCCGTCCGAGACACCGCGCGCCGGCGACCGCCTCATCATCATCGGCCGCCACCAGGACAGCGGCCCGTTCCACCAGCTGGTGGTCGACTGAGCCCGTGCACGCTGCCGGGTTGTGCGGCCGGATGACGACGCCGCCGTCACGCTGCGGCGGTAGTGGACGGACGGGGCGTCAGCGCCGAGCACGACCGGGCGTGCCACGGCCCGGGCCGACGATGCCGCGGCGTCCTCGCCCCGTCAGCGACATCGTCCGCCGAGCCGGCGTGGCGGTCTGGCCTGGGCTTGGTGTCGTCCAGTCCAGACCGTAGGTGGCTGTCGACAGCCACCACTCCGTTGACGCTGCCCGCCCAGCTGTTCTGCGAGCTTGGCCTGGCCGTGCCGGGCGACCCGCCCGTCGAGCCCCACGATGCCGTCTGACACGGCCACGTCGACCCGGTACGGTTCCGTACCAGGGTCCGTGACCTTGGCCTCCCGCTGCTTGCAGTGCGCCGCATCGACTCGCAGTGACGACGACCGGAGCACGACGTCGCAAGAGGGGGAGCAGCCCAGCGCCGCGGAACGCGATCACCACCTGATGCCGGCAGCGACGGTGTCGCGGCGCAGCCGCGCGCAGGGGGCGACCACGACGTGATCGGCACGTCCACCGAGACGAGAGGGGAAGCCATCATGGTGGCCCGGCGCCCCGGGGAGGGCGGGGGAGGCTGGGTGCGGTGCTCTGCGGACCCGATGGTCTGGAGACGCGTCAGCCCGTCGTCCAGGGCCGGAGCTTCTCGGGGTTGCGGACTGCCCAGATGTGGGTGATCCGGTCGCCTGCGACGGCGAACGCCAGCACCGCCACGGTGACGCCGTCTTGCTGCGCCACCAGACCAGGCTGACCGTTGACCGTACGCTCCAGGAGCGTCAGGTCGGGTGCCCTGGCGGCCAGGTCGACGCAGGCGCGTGCGATCTGCTCGCCGCCTTCGAGCGGGCGGAGCTCGGCGCTGACCAGGCCGCCGCCGTCGCCGATCGCCGTGGCGTCGGGGTCGAGGAGGCCGACGAGGGCGCCGATGTCCTTGGCTTCCCATGCCTGCTTGAAGTCCCTGACGATGCCGGCCTGCTGGGCTGCCGGAGTGGCGGGAGCCTGTGACGCGCGAAGGCGGCGGCGGGCCGAGGAGGCCAGCTGGCGGCAGGCCGCCGGCGTGCGGCCGACGATGCCGGCGACTTCGGCGAAGGAGTAGCGGAAGACATCGTGCAGGATGAACGCGACGCGCTCGGCCGGGGTCATCGATTCGAGCACGACGAGGAAGGCCATGTTGATCGACTCGTCGAGGGTGACACGGTCGGCCGGGTCGGCGGTGGTGGCGCCCGACCGCCCGCTGCTCCACTCCGTAGGTTCGGGCAGCGGCTCGGGGAGCCACTCGCCCACGTACCGCTCTCGCCGGGCCCGTGCCGAGCCGAGCAGGTCGAGGCAGATGCGGCTGGCGACCGTGGTCAGCCAGGCGCCGGGGGATTTGATGGCCTCCCGCTGCTGTTGGGACATGGCGTACCAGCGGGCGTAGGTCTCTTGGACGGCATCCTCGGCATCGGCGAGGGAGCCGAGGAGCCGGTAGGCGAGATTGAGCAGCTGACGCCGCTCGCGGATGATCGCGCTCAGGCCCGGATCGGGCCGGCCGTGTCCTGGCTCGGATTGGGTGGTCATGGTGCCGGCGGCTCCTTGATCGCAGCTGCCCTCACCAGTTCGACGAGACAGCGCACCGGACTGTGAGGTGGCGCACCGCGACCGCCTCACATTGCGAGAGGTTACGTCGTCGTACTGCTGAGACGAACACACCACGCGCGCTCGGGCCACCCTCATGTGGGACCTCGGACATCACCTCCGGCTCCGAAACCGACGTCGCGCACAACCTTGCGGAGAAACCTCATGAACCTCACGCTAAACCTCGCTCTGTGGATCGTTGCCGGACTGCTGGCCGTTGTCTTCCTGGTCAGCAGCGCCAAGCTGTTCGTGCCCAAGGAGAAGATGGCCGGCATGGGCACCGCCACGAGATGGGTCGAAGACTTCAGCCCAGGTGCCCTCAAGACCATCGGCGCCCTCGAGCTCCTGGCCGCGGTGGGCCTGATCCTGCCCGCCGCGCTCGACATCGCGCCGGTTCTGGTGCCGCTGGCTGCTACTGGTGCGGTGTTGCTGTTTGTTGGCGCGATCGTCACGCGCCTCCGCCGTGGCGAGAAGGTCACGATCGTGGGGGACCTGGTCTATCTCGCCATGGCCGCCTTTGTGGCGTGGGGCCGCTTCGGCCCCGAGTCCTTCACCGGCTGACCCGGCGCGGCGTCTGGCTGCCCCTGCCCGGAGCGGCTCGGCCAACAGCAGGTCCATGCAGCCGTGATCTGCCCGATAGGACAAGGAGGAAACCGATGAGTGACTTTCAGGCCATCGCCGATCGCGTCGAGATCGAGGCGCTGCGCGGCGAGTTCACCGACGCGGCGATGATGCGCGACTTCGACCGCCTCGCGTCGCTGTTCACCCCCGACGGCGCGCTGCGGATGCCCAACATCGCGGTCGAGCTCGTTGGCCAGGAGCAGATCCGCGCCTGGGGCGAGCGGGTGCCGGAGCTTGTGGAGTTCTTGGTGCAGAACACGCACCCGGGCGCGATCGGTCTTGACGGCGACACCGCCTCCGGCCGCGCGTACATGGCAGAGCTCGGGCGCGCCCGCGACGGCCGCCAGGGGCTGAACTACGCCATCTACCACGACCGCTACCGGCGCACCGGCGACGGCTGGAGGTTCACCGAGCGCGTCTACGAGGTCCGATACGAGGACACCACGCCGCTGGCGGGCTCGCCGCCCCAGATACAACCACGACCGGCGACACTCCACGATCGGCGTGAAGGCAACGCTCGACTACGAGCGGGCTCAACGTAAGGCCGCAGCATGAGTGCCACCAGCGGGCGCGTCGCGCTGCTACGGGGCCGCCCCTCCGCAGTCAAGGGCGGCCGTAGGTCGCCGCGAAGCGACCGAAGGCTCTTGACTGCGGAGCCTCTGCGGCCCGTGGAGCCGGGCACGCGGTCCTCCCCGGACCTCTCCTGGTCCTGCACCTCGTAGCTACGACGCCTGCCGGATCCTCTCATCTCCGCATGCCTTGGAATTGATCGTCTAGGCGGCCGTGAGATCAGAACCCTGCTAATGCCGGAAGAGGGAATGTACCGTGAACGTCGCTGCACGACCGAGGTCCACCGCACCTGTCGAACCTGCAGCGCTGGAGGGACACGGCCGCCGTGGGAGGCTGGTCGGGGTGCTCGCGCTCCTGGTGCTGGCGGCGGTAGTGGGGTTGGCGTGGGTGGCGCAACGGCCGCGCTCACCGGTGTCGGCGTCCGCACCGGCGACGGAGTTCAGCGCCGAGCGTGCCGCCGAGCATCTACGGCGCATCACCGCCGAGGGACCGACCCCGATCGGCAGCGCCGGCAGCGACGCAGCCCGCGACTACCTCGTGGCCGAGCTGGCCGTGCTCGGCTTCGCTGCTGAGGTGCAGGAAGGCATGGGCGCGTTCACCGCCGACGCCGACACCGTCGCGGGGCGGGTCGACAACGTGGTGGCAACCCTGCCCGGGCGTGACCCGACCGGGCGTGTCGTGCTCGCGGCGCACTACGACACGACCTTCGGCAGCCCCGGCGCCGCCGACGACAAGGCCTCGGTCGCGGCCATCCTGGAGACAGCACGCGCCCTGACCAGCGGCGAGCGGTTGCGCAACGACGTGGTCATGCTGCTCACCGACGGCGAGGAGCCGGGGATGCTGGGTGCGGCATCGTTCGCCGCCCAGCATCCCTATGGCGCCGAGGGCGGGGTGCTGCTCAACTGGGAGGCCTCCGGCAACCGCGGCCCGTCGGTGCTGTTCGAGACCTCACCAGGCAACGCGGAGCTAATCGCCGAGTTCGCGGCGTCGGCGCCCCATCCGGCCGGCGACTCGGCGATGGCGGCGCTGTACCGCGCCGGATCCCAGAACACCGACTTCACGGTGCTCTCCGACAAAGGCTTCGTCGGGCTGAACTTCGCCTTGCTCGACGGTGTCGCGGCCTACCATCACGGCCGCGACACCGTCGCCAACCTCGACGCCGCCAGCCTGCAGCAGCTTGGCGCCAACATGCTTGGTCTCACCCGGGGGTTCGGGGACCGGGATCTTGCCGACCTCCGCTCCAGCGGCGACGTGACCTACTTCACCGTGTTCGGGCAGGTCGTCGCCTACCCGGCCTGGCTGGTCTGGCCGCTGGCCGGCGTTGGGCTGGTCGCCGTGGCCGCCTTGGTCATCCTGGTGCGGCGCCGAGGCCTGACGACGACGCCTCGGCTCCTGGGGGGCGCGGCGGCTGCCCTCCTCCCGCTGCTGGCGGCGCCGGCGGCGGCGATCGGACTGTGGCAAGCCCTGGTCTGGATCCGTCCGGGCTACGCCGCCATGTTCATGGGCGACCCCTATCGCCCGCAGCTGTACCGGTGGGCATTGGGCGCGCTGACGGCGACCGTCCTGCTCGCCTGGTACCTCACGCTGCGCCGCCTCGTCGGAGCCGTCTCGCTGGCAGTCGGGGCGCTGGTCTGGCCGGCCGTCTCCGGTCTTGTCACGGCGTGGCTGGTCCCGGGGGCGTCGTACGCCGATGCGTTGGCGGCGACGGCCGCGGCCGCCGGCGGAGCAGTTGCCGTGCTGGTCGGTGAGCAGCGGCCAGGATGGCGGGCCGCCGCGCTCACCGCCGGCGCAGTCCCGGGCGTCGTGCTGTACGTGCTCGCGGGACGGGCGCTGGTGGGCGGCCTCGGCATTGCCGCCGGCGCGGCCGGGGTCTTGCAGTTCGCGCTGGCCGGGTTGGTGGCGCTGCCGCTCGTGGGACTGGCGGTACCGTCCGAACGGCCGGGCGCCGCGAGGCCGATCCTGCGGCGACCGAGCTTCCTGGCTCCCCTCTCGGCGGCGGTCCTGAGCGTGGCCCTGAGCAGCTCCGGCCTGCTGGTGGACCGCTTCGACCAGGACCACCCGCAGGCGACGCATCTGCTGTACGTGCTCGACGCCGGCAGCGGCAGGGCCAGGTGGGCGACCGAGGACCGCCGCCCGCATGGTTGGGTCGCGGGCCACGCCCCCGAGCGCGGCGATGGCGGCATGGCGACCCTGCCGCTCCCGTACGGCACCGAGCCCCGGTGGACCGGCACCGCAGCGGCGCTGCCGGTGAAGGCCCCGCAGCTCGAGGTGCTGGACTCCCGGACCGATGCCGGGGCGACGGTCGTGGAGCTGCAGGCGACCTCGTCGCGGGGCGCCGAGGTGCTCACCTTGCACGCCGACCGTCCTGTCCAGGAGGCGACCATCACCACCGCCGGGCAGCCAGCGGTCACCTCCAAACCCGACTATCCCAACGACGTCGACTTGCACCCGTGGCCGTACGAGCTGCGGTTCTACGACCCGCCGCCAGAGGGGATCACGGTCACGCTGCGGTTCCGCGGCCCCCAGCCAGGCCGGATCTCCCTCAGCGACTACACCGTCGGGCTGGAACCCATCCCCGGCTTCACCCCACGGCCCAGACACCTGGACCGCTCCCCCGACCACAGCTCCGACCTCGTGGTCGTCGGCCGGATCCACCACTTGAACGCCGGTCGCAGGACCGGTGGCCTTCGCGGCCACCCTGATGCCGCCCAGCCGCTGGCTGTCCGATGACCGCCACCGTGTTCCTGGTGCTGCTGGCTGGTCACCTGCTGGGTGACTGGGTCGCCCAGAGCGACTGGCAGGCCAGAACCAAGACCCGCTCCTGGGCCGCCCTGGTCGCCCACGTCGCCACCTACCACCTGGTCATGGGCGCCTTCCTACTCCTCCCGATCCTGCGCGACGGCTGGCCGCCCTGGAAGGCGCTGCTCGCCCTGCTGGTGTCCGCTGCCACCCACGCCGTCATCGACCGGCGCTGGCCCGTCCGGGCGCTGCTGACCGCCTCCGCCAGCCCCGGATTCGCCACCCTCGAATGGGGCGTGATCGCCGTCGACCAGGCCCTGCACCTGACCATCCTGGCCCTGCTCGCCGTGCTGCTCGGCTGAAGCCAGCTGCCGATCATCCTTGGCGTAGGTGAGTAGCCAGAAGGAGTCGGCACGGAGGGTGTCACAGACGGCCGGCGGAACCGGTCCAGCGCCGCTCCGCCCAGCCGGTCTTGCCTCACCGCCCGCCACGCGCCTCTGCGACACGGAAGACCGGGGCCGCCAGGACGCTGCCGACAGCCGCATTGACACCACTAAGCTTGTGCTTGAACCGGTGGGCGTGCCGAGTTGGCTGTCGGCCTCGGTCGATGGAGGGAACAGCGGGCCGAGCCGGTCAGGCTGCCTTGGCTGTCTTGGTCTGCTTCTTCGGGGTTTCGTGGTGGGCTTCTTGATCGCCGGGTAGCGTCTGGCGGGTCCCGAGCTGCGTCCCTTGAGCCGCCCCGGCGGGCATCCTGCAGGTTTTGGCGCACTCGCTGGCGAGCCCAGCCGGACCAGCAGCTGCGGAAACCCGCGGCGGACCCGCGCTGGTGACCGCCGCGGCTGGGGTCGGGGCCGCTCCCACGGCAGCCGCTGATCGCCAGCGACTTGCCGGGCCAGGCGGAGCTGGGCATAGGCTGCCAGGACCAGCCAGGTCCACCGCTCGGCCTGGGCGGGATGGCGCGGCCGTGGCGTGGTCCAGCCGAGGGTCTGCTTGGCGAAGCGGACGGTGTGCTCCAGGTCGAACCGGCGCACGTACGCCCGCCAGGCCAGATCCATGTTGACCACCCGGGCGCCGACCCGCAGCAACCGCGCCACCGGATCAGCGGTTGCCTGGATCGGGATCCTCCTCTGCGCCCTCTACGCCGGCTTCGCGCTCATCATGGCCATCGCCGCCGTCCTGGACTGGCTCGACAGCGGCTGGCAAGGCACCGACCGCTCAGCCCCGCCGCTGTTCGTCCTCCACGCCCTCTCCGGAACTGTCGCGCTGCTCGCCGGATCCCTCCAGCTGCGCCTGGCCCCACGGCTGCTCCGCGGCCGCCGACAACTCCACCGGCGCATCGGCCAGGCCTACCTCTGGGCGGCATGGATCACCAGCCTGAGCAGCCTGGCCGTGACCGCGTTCTTCGAGGTCAGCATCGCCGCCAAGACGATGTTCGCGATGACCTCACTGCTGTGGTTCACCACCACCACGATGGGGTTCCTGCGCATCCGCCAAGGCAGCGTCCGCCAGCACCGCGAGTGGATGATCCGCAGCTTCTCGGTGGCCTCCTTCTTCGTGACCGGCAGCCTCTGGCCACCGATCCTTGCTGCCACGCCCCTGCCCCAGGCGATCGGCTATCCGCTGGCCTTGGTCTTGAGCTGGAGCCTCAATCTGCTCGCCGCCGAATGGTGGATCCGCCGCACCAGACCAAGCGCTCGCCGGAACCGGGCGGAGCCCGAGCCCAGAACCGGAGGCACTGCACCACCGCCAGCAGCCGGCTCAGCCGCGGACCTGCCCGACCGGCGGCTCCCGGGCAGCTCCGAGACCGGGCTGCGAAGGCGCTCCTGCTCGCCCTCGGCGCCGTTCAGGTTGGGCTTGGCGGCTGGATGGCGCTCACTCCGGCCTCGTTCTTCGCCAGCGTGGCACCGTTCGGCGTGCGCAACGAGCACCTGCTGCGAGACCTGTCCACGACCTCACTCACCCTTGGCCTGGCTGCGCTGCTCGCCGCGGCCCGGCCGGCCTGGCGGGTCCCGGTGCTGGCCACCACTCTGCTCCAGTTCACCCTCCACACCCTCAACCACCTGCTCGACATCGGCCAAGCCGAGCCCGGCTGGCTCGGCCCGGCCAACGCCCTCGTGCTAGGGCTCGCCACCGTCGCGCTGGCCCTTACCCTGCGCGCGGCCCAGCACCCCGCCACCGTCAAGACCAGCCCGACCAGCAAGGAAGGGATCAGCGCATGAGGATCTTCGTCGCCGGAGGCAGCGGGGTGATCGGCCGCCAGCTCCTCCCCCTGCTCATCAGCCACGGCCACCAGGTCGTGGCCCTGACCCGCTCCCCAGCCAAAGTGGACAGCTTCCGGGCGGCCGGTGCCGAGCCGGTCATCGCCGACGCCCTAGACGCCGAGGCGCTTGCCGACGCCGTAGTCCTGGCCCGACCCGACCTGGTCATCCACCAGCTCACCAGCCTGCCACCAACACCGGACCCGCGCCGCCACGCCGCCGCCAACGCCCAGACCGCCCGGCTCCGCATCCAGGGGGACCGCAACCTGCTTCGGGCGGCGACCGCCGCCGGCGTCCGCCGAGTCATCGCCCAGAGCATCGCCTTCGGCTACGCCCCCGGGATCGGCCCGGCCTCCGAGGAGGAGCCCTCCTGACCGACGGGCCCAAGACTCTCCGAGCGACCATCGCAGCCGTGGTCGACCTGGAACGCCAGGTCCTGCACGCAGCCAACCTCCGAGGTGTGGTCGTGCGCTACGGCCACCTGTACGGGCCCGGCACCTGGTACGCCCCTGAGGGCTCCATCGCCCGGCAGGTCCGCCGGCGCCGGTTCCCGATCGTCGGGGACGGGGCCGGTGTGTTCTCGTTTGTTCATATCGCTGACGCCGCCACCGCGACCGTGGCCGCCGTTGGCTCGGTCGCAGCCGGCGTCTACAACGTCGTGGACGACGAACCAGCCCCAGTCCACACCTGGCTGCCCTGGTACGCCAGAACCCTCCAAGCCCCACCGCCTCGGCACGTGGCCGCTATCCTGGCCCGTCTGGCCGCCGACGACCAGGCCGTGCTCCTCAGCACCCGCCAGCGGGGCGCCAGCAACACCAAAGCCCGCCAGCACCTCGGCTGGCAGCCCCGCTACGGGAGCTGGCGCGCCGGGTTCGCCGCCACCGCCGTCAGCGCATACAACCTCAGTTCTGTGGATATGGCAGGCTGATGCCTTTGCCAGGCGAGCCCATGAGCCGTTTGGCATATGATTCACAGCCTGAATGCTGTTACGGAAATGCGGCCAGTACGAGAGTGAACGCTGTCACGCTGGATGCACAGCTCACGAGACGTGCTGGTCGAAGGACCGTGTAAACCACGGGCCTGAGCACTGATCCGTTCCGGCGTGAAACTCACACCCTAACTTGGCGGTTTCCGCTCGCCCGCGACCAGCGTTTTCCCTGCTCGGCACGGCGCTAATTGTCACCTGCTTTGGGAGCAGGAGATCGTGGGTTCAAATCCCACCGTCCCGACCACAAGCGCCATCAGCGCAGGTCGACGCTGTCTTCTCATCCGCTTCCGGCGGGTTCGCGCCCGAGCCAAGACCCACCCGCCGTGGTTCTGGCGGCCGCACAAAGCTTGGTCACACCCTAACTCCACCTTCTCACTGGGGGGGTTCGAGCGTCGTCATCCGCGTCGGTGCCGCTCTCCCCTCGGCGGTCGCGAGTGGGTAGAGTCAGGCAGGATCGGACAGCTGCTGCTCGTGGGGGGTTGGGATGATCGAGCTGGCCGAAGTCATCGGGGAGCTGCGCCGGGAGCTGCAACAAGCCATGGCGGCCGGCGAGGGTGAGCCGCTGCGGTTTGAGCTGGGGCCGGTGGAGGTGGAGGCCACCGTGGCGGTCGAGAAGGGCGGCGGTGGCGGGGCCAAGGTCCGGTTCTGGGTGATCGAGCTGGGCGGGGATGCCAAGGCCAGCCAGTCCTCCACCCAGCGCATCAAGCTCGCCTTGCAGCCGCGCCTTACGGCTTCTGGCGAGAAGGCCTTGGTGGCCGGCGACGAGGCGCCTGGGGAGCGGTAACCGCTGATGGGTGGCTTGGACGCGGCGGCGGCTGGGATCAACCCTGGGCGGGTCGCCGAGCTGCTGATCACCCCTGCCGCGCCCGGATCCGGTCGGCGGGGATCCGGCTACCGGGTGTCGGCGTCGGCGGTACTGACCGCCGCCCATGTGGTCGCCGACGCCGCCCGGGTCCAAGTGCGATTCAACGCCGACCGGCCCGGCGAGTGGATTTCCGACGGCATCGTTGAGTGGTCGGACTCAACTGTCGACGCCGCGGTCGTCAGCATCACGCCCCGACCCGAAGACGAGGGGCAGGTGACGCCGGTCGCGTTCAGCCGCGTGGTGGAGCGGGACGCCGTGCTGGCCTGCAGCGCGATGGGATTCCCACGGTTCAAGCTCCGGAAAGACTCAGGCAAAGCGCAGGGCGACGGCAGCCCGTCGCAGTACCGGGACTCGGTCCACGCGGTCGGAACGATCGCGGTGCTGTCCAACCGCCGCCAGGGCACCCTCGAGGTGTCGGTGCCGCCGCCCGAGCGCGACCCCGACCCCGAGCGGTCGCCCTGGGAGGGCATGTCCGGCGCGGCGGTGTGGAGCGCCGGCAGGATCCTCGGCCTGGTCGCCGAGCACCACCGATCCGATGGGCTTGGCCGGCTCGTCGCCACCCGCATCGACCGCTGGTACGAGCGGCTGTCCCGCGACCAGCTTGACCAGCTCCGAACCCTGTTGCCGCTGCTGCCGGTGGGTGCTGCTGGTCTGGCTGATGTGGTGCCGCGCTCTCCCGGTGAGCTGCTTGCAGCCGGCTACATCGCCCAGGTCCGCGACATCGCCCCAGAGCAGCTGCTCGGCCGCGAACAGGAACTCGCCGAACTCGTCCAGTTCTGCGCCGGCGAGGAGCGCTACCAGTGGTGGCAGGCAGGCCCGTGGGCGGGGAAGTCGGCGTTGGCTGCCTGGTTTGTGCTGCACCCGCCCGCCGGCGTCACGGTCGTGTCGTTCTTTGTCACCGGCCGGCTGGCCGGCCAGGCCGACAGTGACGCCTTCACCGAGGCCATGATCGAACAACTCGCCGCTGTAGCCGGTGAACCGGCCACGGGTACGGCGCCGGCCGGTGCGAGGGACCGAGAGCGCCTCCGCCTACTCGAGCTGGCTGCCACGAGGATCGGCGAGCAACGAGAACGGCTCGTGCTCGTCATCGACGGCCTGGACGAGGATGAGGGCGCCAGACCAGGCAGTGGCAAACCCAGCATCGCCTCGCTCCTACCCAAACGCCCCCCAGACTCCGTTCGGGTGCTGGTGTTCAGCCGCCCTTCCCCGGGCGTGCCAGGCGACGTCCCGGGCGGCCACCCCCTGCGGCACTGTGTTCCCCGGCTGCTCGCGCCGTCTCCTCATGCCGAGGATGTCCGGCGCGCGGCAAAACAGGAACTCCTCGATCAGCTCCACGGCGACCAGCTACAAGTCGACGTCATCGGCTTCATTACCGCCGCCGGCGGCGGACTCACCCTCACCGAGTTTGCCGAGCTGATCCGACGACCCCTGTTCGAACTGGAGGGCAAGCTCGGCAGCGTCTTCGCGCGGAGCCTACGGACCCGGCTGGCAGGAGGCAGACCTTCAAGTGAAGTCGCGGAGCGGGTCTACCTGCTCGCCCACGAGACCCTGCGCACGCTGGCCGAGGAGCAACTGGCTAACAACCTCGACCCCTACCGCCAACGGATCCTTGAGTGGGCTGACGACTATCGCCGCCGAGGCTGGCCAGCACGCACCCCGCGGTACCTGCTGCGCCCCTATGGACGGCTCCTCGCGGCGAGCGGCGATCTCGAGCGGCTCACCATCCTCGCCACTGACCCGAGTCGTCACGACCGCATGCTGGTCTATACATATGGGGACGCGGCTGCGCTTGCCGAGATCACGAGCGCCCAGCAGCTGCTACTTGCTCAGCCCGAACCCGACCTTGCGGCGCTGGGACGTCTGGCCGTCTATCGAGACCGTCTCGCCAACCGAAATCAGGGCGTCCCTCGAGAGTTGCCTGCCGTGTGGGCACGCCTGGGGCAGACTCACCGTGTTGAGGCACTCGTCCGCAGCCTCACCGATCCGCAAGCTCAAGGCTGGGCGCTGTATGTGGTCGCCAAGACCCTCGCCGGCGCCGGGCAGTGGGACGACGCTGAGCAGACCGCCCGGAGGATTGCTGATGCTGGGATCCAGGCGAGAGCGTTGGGCGCCCTGGCCGAGGTGCAAGCTGCGGTCGATCGGGATCGGGCCCTCGCGCTGGCGAGCGAGGCAGAGGTGATGGGTCGTAGCCTCACTAACCAGGAGGCTCGGGCCCGGGCGTTGGTCGCGGTGGTCGAGGCCGTGGCCGTGGTCGATCCGGAGCGGGTCGGGACCCTAGCGACCGAGGCCGAACAGACGGCCCGTAGCAGCTTCAATCCCTTTCAAACCGAAGCGATGTTGCACCGGCTGGCCAGGGTCCTGGCCGGTGTGGGACAGGAGGACCAGGCCCGACGGACCGCTCGTCTCTTCAACCATCCTGTGCCCGAGGCATGGGCGCTGCTCGCCCTGGCGGAAGGCCTGGCCGCTGCCGGCCAGTGGGATCGCGCCGAGCAGTCCGCCCGCAGCATCAGGGACGTGAATGCGCGGGCCGGGTGGTTGGCAACGGTGGCCCTGGCCCAGACTAGAGCCCTGAGTGCGGTGGCCGAAGCTCTCGCCGAGGTCGACCGGGACCGGGCCATCGCCCTAGCCGACGAGGCCAAGCAGACCGCCCGCACCATCATGGATCCGGAGTTTCGAGCCGATGCCCTCCTGCCCGTGGCTCAGGCTCATGCTGCTGTCCGACGATGGGGCCGCGCCGTGCAGACCGCCCGCAGCATCACCGAACCGGAGGTCAAGACCACAGCGCTGAGTGCGGTGGCCGAGGCTCTCGCCGAGGTCGACCGGGACCGGGCCATCGCCCTAGCCGACGAGGCTGAACAGACCGCCCGCAGCATCACCGACCCTGGGATCGGGAGCAAGGCGCTGACGGCGGTGGCCAAGGCTCTCGCCGAGGTCGACCGGGAACGGGCCATGACCCTGGCCGCCGAGGCCGAACAGACCGTCCGCACCATCATCGACCTCGAGTCACAGACGAAGGTGCTGACCGCGGTGGCCCAGGCGCTCGCCGCCGGGGGGCAGTGGGATCGCGCCGAACGAACCGCGCAACGCATCGTCAACCACCATGCCCAGGCCCAGGCGCTACGGGCCATCGTCGAAGCCTTGGCAGGGGCAGGACAGTGGGGCCGCGCCGAGCAGACCGCCCACGGTATCGCGGACGGCCCTGCCAAGGCCGAGGCCATACGGGCACTGGTCCATGCCTTGGCAGGGGCAGGACAGTGGGGCCGCGCCGAACAGGCCGCCGACACCATCACCGATCCTACGATCAAGACACAGGCGCTGACCGGGGTGGCCGAAGCGCTGGCAGCCGCGGAACAGTGGGACCGCGCCGAACAGACCGCGCGCAGCATCACCGACCAATATGCCCGGGCCGAGGCGGTACGGGCCATCGTCGACGCCCTGGCCGGGGCGGAACACTGGGACCGAGCCGAACAGATCGCCAACACCATCACCGAATCCGGGACCCAGACGGAAGCCCTCTGCGGTCTCGCCGAGGCCTTGATCGCGGTCGATCGTGATCGAGCCTTGCGCCTGATGGCCGCTGCCGAGCAGATAGCCGCCGCCATCGAACACGACGAGATCCGAGATGGGGCGCTGTGCGCGGTGATGCATGCGCTGCTCGCTGCCGAGGTGTGGGACCACGCCGAACAGGTCGCGCAGGCCTTGCCCTACAGCAAGGAAGACTCACTGCGCGGCCTGGCCGAGGCGCTGGCTGCCGCCGGACAGTGGGACCGCGCCGACCAGACTGCCCACATGATCAGGGACCCAAGGATCAGGAGCCAAGCATTGTGCGGTCTGGCTAGGCTAGTGACCGATGTCGACCGCGATCGCGCCCTTGACCTTGTAGCCGACGCTGAACAGGCGGCCCGGGATATCACCGACGAAGCCGCGGAGCGCAGCCCGCTGCTTCCCGTGGTCCAGGTTCTGGTTGCGATGGGGCAGGTGGATCGGGCCGACCACCTCGCCGGCTCCATGACCAACCGGTACGCCAAGGACAACACGTTGGGCGGCCTGGCCGAAACGCTGGCCGGTGCCGGACAGTGGGACCACGCTATACAGACCGCCCGCACTATCATGAATACTCGGACCCAGGATGACGCATTGCAGACGGTAACCCGGACCCTGGCCGCTGCCGCGCAGTGGGACCGCGCCGAACAGGCCACCAACAGCATCTCCGACCCCGGAATCCAGGTCAGCGCCAACCTGACGATCGTCGCCGCTCTCCAATCCGCCGGGATGCCAGGTCCAACTGGAACAGGTGCTTCGCCAGGCGCACGCGCTTGCCGGCTGTTGGCAGGTGTCTTGACCGGAGGGCAGTGGCTCGAAGCGATTCGGCCGCTCGGAGATCTGAGCCCACCGGCGGTTCTGGCAATCGATGACGCGCTTCATATCCTGATGCCGTGAGTGATGGCTGGCCCTGGTGTGTACATACACACCACCGTCGCATCTGGCGGCAGCACAGCCGTCGACGCCGGACGGGATTGGTTGTCGGCCCGCGGATGTGATCTTCGGACCTGCTGAGGCAACACAACCCACGTGATGGACAGAGATCGGCCCGATGACGCCCAACTGGTCGCGGCGGTGCTGGCCGGCGACCGCGAGGCGTTCGGCCCGCTGCTTGCGCGCTGGCAGCCGAGCGTGCTGGGGCTGTGCCGGCGGCTGCTGGGCCGGGGCCCGCAAGCCGAGGACGTCGCCCAGGAGGCCGCCGTGGCGGCCTTCCTCGGCCTGCCGCGGCTGGCCGACCCGACCCGGTTCGGCGCCTGGCTGCACGCGATCGCCGCCAACCGGGCCCGCATGGCGCTGCGCCGCCGCCACCGGCTCGCGCTGGAGGGCCTGGCTCCCCACGGTCCCGACGGGCTGCGTGGAGGCAAGGCCGGCCCCACGCCAGAGGACGCCTGGGCCAGCCGCGAGACCCACCAGGCGATCCTGGCCGCCCTCCAGGAGCTACCGCCCGCCACCCGCGAGGCGGTCATCGGCTTCTACCTGCAGGGCTACAGCTACCAACAGCTGGCCGAACTCCTCGGCACGCCCGTCAGCACCGTGCGAGGTCGGCTCTACCAGGGCCGCCGGCAGCTCCGGCGGACGCTGCGACCGCTGGCCGACCAGGTGCTGACACCCGCCCCGACCCGACAAGAGGAGCACAGGATGGATGCCACCGCCCTGCTCGACACCGACGTCGCCTTCGTCGGACGCCTGGCGTTCTCGACCGACTGCGTGGTCATGCTGCAAGAACATGGCGGGTCGCGTCAGCTGGCGCTGGAACCAGTCGACGCCGCCACCGGCGAGGTAGTCGAGCGGCTCCTCGAGCGGCAACAGCCGCTCACGCTGACCACCCACGACCTACTCCCCCGCCTGATCGCAGCGCTCGACGGGCGGGTCGAGCAGGTCACCATCCGCCGGCTGGTCGGTGACGCGCTGTATGGCGACATCACCCTGGACCGCGACGGGCGGCGGCGCCAGGTCGAGGCGCGGCCAGGTGACGCGGTCGCGCTTGCCCTGCTGGTCG
>Ga0081538_10003124_pt1 | contig 15747 bp, 15 predicted proteins | sample TabmetS5T2R1_FD_71022 | JGI IMG/M metagenome (GOLD analysis project Ga0081538, IMG submission 71022) | Tabebuia heterophylla rhizosphere microbial communities from the University of Puerto Rico - S5T2R1 | ecosystem: Host-associated > Plants > Roots > Rhizosphere ... | reverse complement strand
CCGGACCGCCTGAGCGAGCGTCGCCTCGTCCGAGACCTGGAAGGAGCCGAACGGGAGGTCGGCGACGACGATCGCGCGCTCTGTGCCCTTGGTGACTGCGCGCACGAGCACGAGCAGCTCCTCGACGGTGACCGGGACGGTCGAGTCGTAACCGAGGACGTTGTCCGCAGCCGAGTCTCCGACGAGGATCAGATCGACCCCCGCAGCGTCTGCCAGCCGTGCACCGGGATGGTCATAGGCGGTGACCATGACCAGCCTTTCGCCCTGCCGTTTGCGTTCGACGAGCTCGGTGAGGGACAGCTTCATGCCATTTCTCCTTCCAGGACGACATTGTCGATCAGACGTGTAGAGCCGACGCGGACGGCAGCGGCCAGGACCTTGGGATCGAAGTCCGCGACCTCGACGTAATCGACGTCGAGGCCGCGGAGCAACTCGCGCGCCCGTTCCGGGTCGCGCGTCGCGAGCGCACGGGGGAGGGAGAGGGCGCGCTCACGTTCTTCAGAGGAAAGGTAAGCGTTCCGCGACGAGAGGGCGAGCCCGTCCGCGTCGCGAACCGTGGGGAGGACGCGGATCTCGAGCGGCACGTTCAGGTCGCGGACCATGCGGCGGATGACCGCGGCCTGCTGGGCATCCTTCTGGCCGAAGTAGGCGCGGTCGGGACGCACGAGGTTGAAGAGCTTCAGACACACCGTCGCAACGCCGCGGAAGTGGCCGGGGCGCGCGTCCCCTTCGAGCCCTTGGCCGAGCTTCTCGACGTCCACCCAGGTCTGGAATCCAGGCGGGAAGACTTCGTCGGCAGAGGGGGCGAGGAGGACGTCGACCCCGGCCTCCGTCGCCAGTGCCCGGTCGTGCTCCTCGTCGCGCGGGTAGCGGTCAAGGTCCTCACCCGGCCCGAACTGTGCGGGGTTCACGAAGAGGCTGACGACGACAGTGTCCGACTCCTCGCGCGCGGCGCGGAAGAGCGACAGGTGGCCGTCGTGGAAGGCGCCCATCGTCGGCACGAGGCCGATCGACCCGTCGCGAAGCGGAGCGAGGGCGTCGTCGAGCTCGCGAAGCGTCCGTGCGGTCCTCATGACGCCGTTGCCTCCGCGAGGGCGCGGTAGAGCGGCACGAGCTTCGGCTTCCGCTGCTGCAGCGTCTCGACGTGTCGGTCGACGGTTTCCCAGTCGCCGCGCGCGATTGGGCCGGTCAGCTCGAAGTCGTTGTCGATCACGCTCTGCATCAGCGATCTGATCCCGCTCTCCGGAGCACCGACCTCCCGGAAGATCTCGCCTGCCGCACGCTGCAGCGCCACGAGGTAGCTGGCCGCGATGACGGCTCCGGCGTGGTAGAGCACCCTGTCCTCCTCGGCGAGCGCGAACGGCTCGAGGCCGAGCAGCCGCGCGAGCTCGAAGCCGATCTCCCGGGCCTCGTCCGTCTCCGCCGTGATTGCCGCCGGCGCGCCGTCGAGCTGCTCGGGGCCGCGGGCGCGGGTGAAGCTGCCGAGAGGATGGAGCCCAAAGCGCCGCGTGTGCGGCTCAAGCGCCGAGAGCGGCGTGGCGCCGCTCGTATGTCCGATCCAGCCCTGTCCGGGAGCCAGGCCCCTAGCCACGTCCGCGATCGCCGCGTCGGGAACGCACAGCAGGGTCACCTCTGCGCCGTTGCGCTCGTCGATGCCGCGCTCGACGAGGCGCGCTTTCACGGCCGAGCCGACGCGGCCGGCGCCGATCACTTTCACGCTTTCGATCACGGATCGCTCCAGTTCCGATCTGGATACCGGGCAAGGCGAGTGTAGCTCCGGGAGAGGTAGCTCAGACGGGTGAACTTCCCCAAGAACGGGGGATTCCACGCCGATAGCGGCTCCAGGGAGAGCACGGCGCGTGGACACCTGCGAGCCGCCGGGAGAGAGGCAAAGATGAGGAGAGCATTGGTTGTGGCCGCCGCCCTCGCTGCGCTCGTCGCAGCACCTACGGGCGCGGCCGCGTCCTTCACCGGCGTTGCCGTTGCCAAGGACGCAAAGAGGAAGGCAGTAGTCGTCGTCTCGGGTCGCTCCGTACGGACGGTTCGCGCGGGCTCCCGCTTCGCCCGGGTCCGCGTCGGGCAGCGACTCGGGATCACCGCCGTCCGCCTCCCTGACGGGACCTACCGGGGGAACGGGTTGCGGGCCTGGGGCGCCGCCAAGCGCACACGCTTCGGCGCAGTCGTGGTCAAGCACGCCGGTCGCCGGCTGATCGTCTCAGCCGGTGGCAGCGTCTTCGCCCTCAGGGTCGGCGGTCGCTCGACATCGGCGGCGGGCGGGAGTGGCCTCTCCGCCGGAGATCGTGTCGATGTCCGGCTGAAGCTGAGCGGATCCGGAGCGGGATCCGGCGACGTCAAGGAGACGGGTCGCGCCAAGCTCGTCCAGCTCGAGGGAATCTTCCTCGAGCAGAAAGGCGACGGCTTCGACCTGGCGGTGGTCGCGCGCGGACTCGTCCACGTGGAGGTCCCCGAGGGCGCCGTTCTGCCCGACTTCGAGCCCGGCGACCAGGTCAGCATGCTCGTGCTGATCGGCCGCGACGGCACGTTCACGTTCATCCGCGGCCTCGACGAGAGCGAGAAGCCGCCGGCCAAGAAGCCTCGTCCCAAGGACGGCTCCGAGAGCCACGGCGTGCTCGTCGAGAAGGATCCGTACTCGGTCACGGTGCGGACCGAGGACGACACCCGCATCCGGTGTGCCGTCCCGGCCGGGATGGACCTGTCGCTCTTCCGGGTCGGTGAGCGCGTGAAGCTCTACTGCGTTTCGCGCGAGAACCGTGACGTCCTGGTCAAGATCCATTCCAACTACGGGTGGGTGAAGGCGGACGGGACGGGCGAGCTCTCCGTCCACGGAGCGCTCACGAAGGGCAGCGGGACCGTGTCCGTGCGCCGGGAGGACGGAATGAGCGTCTCGTGCTCCGTTCCGGCCGGTGTCGACCTCGCCCCGTTCCGCGCCGGCGAGGCGGTGAAGCTGCGCTGCCGCCTGGGACCGGACGGCTTCGTCTTCGCTGCGATGTCGTCGGAGTCCGCTTCCCTGAACGAGGACGGTGTGCTCGAGCTGCACATCTCCGGCCTGCTCCAGCCGCGCACCGGCGATGCGATCGCCGTGCGCCGACCGGACGGATCGCTCGCGTCGTGCAGCGCACCGGCCGACTTCGACCTGTCCTACTTCGCCACAGGCGAACGGGTCAGCCTGATCTGCCGCGTCGACGGCGGCACGAACAGGTTGCTGCAGGTGATCACCGACCGGTACCGCGTCGGCGCGGACGGATCGGTCGAGGTGTACCACCACGGCACGGTCAGCGCCAAAACGGAGACGTCGGTGACGGTAACAGGCAGCAACGGCCACGCCCTGACCTGCTCGGTCCCGGCCGGCACCGACCTGTCGGCGTTCGCCGTCGGAACGACGGTGAAGGTGCACTGCCACAAGCTCGGCGGCGAGTTCCGGCTGGAGTATCTGAAGTCGGAACACGCTGTCATCGAGATCGGGCGCTAGGTACGCGCTCGCTGCGGGGGCCGGGCCGGCCGCAGACCGGCCCCCGCTCCACCTTCCGCGGCGTGCGTAGAATCAGCGTCATGCCGATCTACGAGTACGTCTGCATGCAGTGCGAGTCGCACTTCGAGGAGCTCGTCCGCACGGGCGACCAGCCGCCCTGCCCGGAGTGCGGCGACTCGAACGTCCGGAAGCAGCTCTCGGTCTTCTCCGCGCACGGATCGAGCACGCAAACGAGCTTCGCCGACGGGCCGGCGCCCCGAAGCGGCGGCTGTTGCGGCGGTTCGTGCGGCTGCGGCTAGCCTCGCCGCTCGACGACTGCTCCGACGATTCTCTCCGCGTACTCGAAGGCGAGCTGCTCCATCCGCTCGTCCGTTGTCGCGCAGGCGTCGGCCAGGATCGTCACCTTGAGCCCTTCCTCCTTCGCGTCGATCGCCGTCTGGACGACACACATCTCCGTCGCGGCGCCGGCGAGGAGGATCCGCTCGATCTCGAGCTCCTGAAGAATGAGGTCGAGCGGCGTGTGGTCGAACGCCGAGTAGCGTGGCTTGACGAGGAAACGGTCGCCTTCCCTCGGGGCGACGGCCTGGACGAGCTCTCCGCCTCGACCTGCGATGGCATGCTCTACGAGTTGTGAGGAGTCTCCGTCCCAGACGCCGTAGTTGTCGTTCGCGTAGATGACGGGGATGTCGCTGCGGCGAGCATGCTCCAGCGCCTCGACCAGGGCGGAATGGCGGGCGCGAAACGACTGGAGCAGGGCGTCGCCGTCCTCATGGTCGAAGCCCTGGATCACGTCCACGATCAGCAGCGCGTCCTTCAGCAAGGCGGCAAGATACCGGGGTGCGGGAACCGTCCGCCGCCGTCCCTAGACTCGCCCGCGTGGATACGCTCCACGCGCTCGGTGAACAGGTTTCGGCATGCACACGCTGCCGCCTCGCTCAGAATCGAACCCAGGTCGTCTTCGGCGTCGGGAACCCGTCCGCCGACCTGATGTTCGTCGGGGAGGCACCAGGCTTCCATGAGGACAAGCAAGGCCTCCCGTTCGTCGGCCAGGCCGGGAAGCTCCTGGACAACCTTCTGGCGGGGATCGGCCTCGACCGGTCACAGGTCTACATCGCGAACGTCCTCAAGTGCCGGCCGCCCGGCAATCGCGATCCGCAGCCGGACGAGATCGAGTCGTGCGAGCCGCACCTCTTCCGCCAGATCGAGCTGATCCAGCCGAGGCTCGTCGCGACGCTCGGCAACTTCGCGACGAAGCTCCTGTCCGGCAAGCAGACGGGGATCACTCGCGTTCACGGCGTCGAGCAGGAGACGACCGTCGGCGGGAACAGCGTGCTGCTCTACCCGCTGTACCATCCGGCAGCTGCGCTGTACACGCCGAGGATGCTTGACGTGCTGCGTGAGGACTTCGCTCGGATTCCGGAGCTGATGGGGCGCGCAGACGTGCCCGAACCCGAGCCGGAGCCTCAGCTTGCCGCCGAGCCCGCCGTCCAGCTCGGCCTCTTCTAACCTGCCGAGACCCGGAGCCGGACGGTATGCCCGTGCGGGGCAAACTCCCCGTCCGACACGACGCCGGTCACCGTCTCGAGGACGACCTCGGAATCGTTCACGTCCTTACGGACGTAGCTCATCTCCTCGGCAAAGGATCCGAGGAGTGCGAATGCGGCCGCGCCGACAGTCGGGCCGTTCCACGGGTCGGTCCAGCGCAGATCGACGACCAGGACGCCGTTGGCGTCGACGTGGGCCTGCCCAAGTTCGACCGGGAAGGCCGCACAGGCTCGCGCGATGTGTGGGAGCAAGTGCGCCTCGGGCTGCTCCGTCACCCAGAGCGGCTCCGCCATCGCGTCGAGCAGCACCCGGGCGTCCGGGAGCATGCGGGTCGCGTCGGCCACTCCTTCGCCCCGCTCGTCGATGTCCCAGCGGCGCCGCACGGCGGCCACACTATCGGCGTGGAGCTCGAGACCACGACGCCCAAGCAGACCGAGGAGGTCGGTGCGGACGTCGCCGCCCGTCTGCGGGCCGGTGACCTCGTCACCGTCTCGGGCGAGCTCGGCACCGGAAAGACGACGTTCGTGCGCGGGGCCTGCCGCGCGCTCGGCGTCGCCGGCCCCATCACCAGCCCAACCTTCACCGTCGGCCATCGCTACCGAGGTCGCGTCGACGTCTCCCATCTCGACCTCTACCGCTTCGCAGGCGTCTCGGCGGCGGAATGGGGCGACCTGGAGCCGTACTTCGACGACGCCGTCTGCTTCGTCGAGTGGCCGGAGGCCGGGGAGGACGTGCTGCCGCCGGCCCGCTTCGCCGTCACCCTCGAGCATGCCGGCGACGGCCGGCGGCGAATCGAGGTCGACGAGTGCTGATCCTCGCCTTCGACACGGCGACCGACGTCGCGACCAGCGCGCTCGTTTGGGACGGCGAGGTGCTCGGCGAGCTCGCGTCGCGGCCCGTCTCGGTGCTCGAGGACGTCGACGCGCTGCTGCGCCGCGGCGGCGTGCGCGACTCGCAGCTCGAGGGGATCGTCGTCGGGACCGGGCCGGGCAGCTTCACCGGGCTGCGGATGGGGCTCGCGACTGCCCGTGCCCTGGCGTTCTCGCTCGACATCGGCTTGGCGGGCGTCTCCACCCTGGACGCGCTCGCGGCCGGTGCCCCGGGAGCCACGCCGGTCATCGATGCGCGCCGGCGGGAGGTGTTCGCGCTCGTCGGCGTCGAGCCTGTCGTCGTCACGCCGTCCGAGCTCCCGATCGAGGCCGGCAGAGCCTACGTCGGCGACGGGGCCGTGCGTTACCGGGAAGCGATCGAGGCGGCCGGCGGCGTGGTTCCGTCCGACGACAGCGAGCAGCATCTGCCCCGCGCCCGTTTCCACGCCGAGCTCGCGGGCGAGTTCGGCCCCCCTGACCTCGTCCAGCCCATGTACCTTCGAGTTCCGGACGTCGACCGCACACGAACGTGAACATCGAGCTCCGCCGACTCACTCTCGCCGATCTGGCCGCCATCGAGCGGATCGAAAGGCGCGCCTACCCGACACCGTGGTCCCGCTCGATGTTCGCGAGCGAACTGGCCAAGGGGACCTCGATCTGCCTCGGGGCGGTCGACACGGAGGCCGGAGACGCCCTCGTCGCGTACCTGATCATCTCGCGCTACGCCGACGCCTGGCACGTGATGAACGTGGCCGTCCATGAGGACTATCGCGGACACGGAATCGCCACCAGGCTGCTGAATCAGCTGTTCGAGCTGACCGCCGGCGACGACCGGCGCGGCTACACGCTCGAGGTGCGGGTCTCGAACAGCGGCGCGATCAAGCTCTACGAGCGGCTCGGCTTCGTCCCGCGAGGGATCCGCCGCGGCTACTACACCGACAATCGCGAAGACGCGCTGATCATGTGGAAAGACCCCGTTCGCGAGCCCGCGAGCGCGTGATCCTCGGCATAGAGACGTCGTGTGACGAGACCGCGGTTGCGCTCGTCACGCGGGAAGGCCAGATTCGCTCGAACGTCGTCTCCTCGCAGGCTGAGCTGCACGCGCCCTACGGCGGCGTCGTTCCTGAGGTGGCGTCGCGCCACCACCTCGAGCTCATCCTGCCGGCACTGCGGCGGGCGCTCGAGCACGCCGACGCGCGGCTCGAGGACGTCGACCGCGTCGCCGTCACGCAAGGGCCTGGCCTCGTCGGCGCGCTGCTGATCGGCGTCTCTGCGGCGAAGGCGCTCGCCTGGTCGCGCCGACTGCCGCTCGTCCCGGTCAACCACCTCCACGGACACGTCGCGTCTCTCTTTTTGGGGTCCGATCCCCTGAAGACGCCCTTCCTGTGCCTTCTCGCGAGCGGCGGGCACACCCAGCTCCTGGACGTCCGCGACCCCGGCGCGTTCGAGGTCGTCGGGACGACGCTCGACGACGCCGCCGGCGAGGCGTTCGACAAGGGCGCCCGGCTGCTCGGGCTCGGCTATCCGGGAGGCGCCGAGATCGACCGGCTGGCTCGCGAGGGCGACCCCGAAGCGTTCTCGTTTCCCGTCGCCCGCGTCCCCGGCTTCGACTTCTCCTTCTCCGGCCTGAAGACGGCGCTGCTCTACACGGTCCGCGACCTCGGCGACCAGGCGCAGAGCCGCCGGGCGGACCTCGCCGCCTCGTATCAGCGCGCGATCGTCCGTGCTTTGGTCGAGCGAACACGGGCGGCAGCCGAGGAGCTAGGCGCCGAGCGGATCGCGATCGTCGGCGGCGTCGCCGCCAACTCCGAGCTCCGTGCCACGTTGCCGGAAGCCGCAGCTGCGCCGCTCGAGCTCTGTACGGACAACGCCGCGATGATCGCTTCGGCTGCAAGGTACGCCGACCCCATTGCCTACCCTTCGTACCTTGCGCTGGACGCTTTCGCCTAGCCGGGTCGCCCAGATCGCGCTACTTGGGATCGTCGCGCTGGCCGCGACGGTCATCGCCGTTGCGGCGGTGAGCGCGGGCGACCGCCGGGCGACGCGCGTCCCGCAGACATCCTGGAGCGGCCTCGTCGGCGGCCCGCGTCCCGAGGTGGCGGTCGGCCAGCGAATGATCGTCGTCCTGCGAACGTCGTCCCTCGCGGATCAGGTCGCGCGCGCCGGGGGCCTCGCGAGCGAGGCGCAGCACGTCCGCTGGCAATCCGCCGCGCTCGCCGCCCAGCAGCAGTTGATCGCGCAACTCGGGGCCGCCGGCCTCCGGCTGCGGCCCGAGTTCAGCTACACGCGCGTGCTCTCAGGCTTCTCGGCGCCCCTCGACGCGCGGGCGATCGCGCTGATCCAGCGCTTCCCGGAGGTGCAGGGCGTGTACCCCGTACGGACCGCCTACCCCGCCTCCCTCTCGAGCTCCCTGCTGGAGCGGCATGAGCTCGCCGCAGGCGCCGGCTACCGCCCTCAGGTCACGCTCCCCGGTGCGAGTGGCCGAGGCATCACGATCGCCCTGATCGACACCGGCGTGCAGTACGGACACGACTACCTCACGGGCGCGGTGCTCGAGGGCGTCGACGTGCTCGAGCGCGACGACCTCGCCTCGGCACGGCCGAAGCCGGACGAGCCCGCCGAGCTCGAGCGCCACGCGACCCAGCTCGCCGGGCTGATCGTCGGCTCGGGTGGTCCGGACGGCCTCACCGGCATTGCGGAGAACTCCACGCTGCTGCCGATCCGCATCGGCGGCTGGCAACGCGACGTGGCCGGGCGCTGGGCCGTCTACTCGCGCACCGACCAGCTGATCGCCGGGCTTGAGCGCGCCGTCGACCCGGACGGCGACGGAAACGCGCACGACGCGGCCCGGATCGCCGTGCTGGGGTTCGCCGAGCCCTTCGCGGCGTTTGCCGACAGTCCGGCGGCAAGAGCGGTCAAGGGGGCGCTCGCACTCGACACGCTGGTCGTCGCGCCGGCCGGGAACGACGGCCGCGCAGGTCCGGTGTACGGGAGCATCTCCGGGCCGGGCGGAGCCGCCGACGCCTTGACCGTCGGTGCCGGCGACCTGCGCCGGGAGACGGAAGACGTTCGGGTCACGGTTCGGTCCGGGCTCCGCGTCGTCTTCGATGCCGAGGTGCCTCTCGCCGGCGCGATTGCTCCGCGGCGGCCCCTGCGCCTCGACCTCGCCGCTCCGGTCGTCCGCCGGGAGGTCTTGCCGGCAGTCCTGGGCGAGAGCGACCCGTCGCCGCAGCTCGCGGATTTCTTCGACCGGCGCGGCTACAGCCGCGTCGCCGGGAAGGCGGCCCTCACGCCGACCGGGGAGACCCCCGACGCCGCCGCGGCGAACGCGGCGCGGGCGGGAGCGGCCGCGGCTGTTCTCCACGGCTCGGCCGTCCCGGCCGGGAGTCTCGGCCTCGACGAGCGGATCGGCATCCCGGTCGTCTCGATCCCCGACGCCGCAGCTCGTGCCGCGCAGGAGCTGCTCGCACGCCGGGAAGAGGCGACCGTCGAGATCGGCAGCCCTCGCGACCATGACAACGCGAACGAGGAGGGCGCAGCGGCGTTCTCGTCGACCGGTCTGGCGTTCAACGGTGGGCTCAAGCCCGAGCTGACCGCCCCAGGCGTCGCCCTCCTGACGTCACATCCCGGACGTGCCGCCGACGGTACGCCTGCCTTCGGGACGGTCAGCGGGTCAAGCGCCGCGGCGGCGGTCACGGCAGCAGCGGCAAGCCTGCTGGCGCAGATCCGGCCCGACCTCGACGCTGCTGCCCTGAAGGGCGCGCTCGTCGGGACGGCGAAGCCCGGCGGGCTCGTCGACCTCGGCGCCGCATCCGCCGCGGAGGTTGTCGCCGAGCCGGCCTCGGTCTCGCTCGGGCGCGCCACCCGCGGAGGCTGGTCGGGCAGAAGAGGGCTCGTCGTACGCAACCTCTCCACCCGCCGGCTTCGCGTGAACGTCTCCGTGGGCCGGCTCGGGGAGGTCGGCGGCGTCGCGCTGACGGTCTCGCCCTCCCGCCTGCTGCTCCCGGCGAAGGGAAGTCAGCGGGTGGTCCTCCGCGCCCGGCTCGCCTACCTCCCGGCCGAGGCCCGAGTGGTGAGCGCCGCGCTGGAGCTTCGGGCCGGTGGAGGGGCGGCGGTCAAGGTTCCCTGGACGGTGACGCTGGGCCCGCTGCCTCGGCAGCTGCTCGGCGGCGTCCGGCTTTCGAAGGACAGCTTCCGCCCCTCGGACACGGCGCCGGTGCTGCTCGAGCTTCGCGCCGGCCGACTCGTCGACCGCGGCGGGGTCAGCCAGGTCCTGCCCGTCTCGTTCCTCGACCTCGAGCTCTGGCAGGGAGAGGAACGGATGGGTCGGCTCGCACGGCTGCGGAACCTGCTTCCGGGCCGATACACGTTCGGGCTCACGGGTCGTGGGCCCCGAGGTCGAGTCCTCCGCCCGGGCACCTACCGGCTGCGCCTCCTTGCATATCCACCCGGAGATGGGCCTCCGAGCAGGCAAAACGTCACGTTCGAGATCCGCTAGCTCGTATACTGCGCCGGCCCGTGACGACCCTCGAAGAACGGCCAAGTCACCTCAGAGAGAATCCGTTCGAGCTGGCGCAGGACCAGCTCCGCCGAGTCGGCGAGCTCTTCCAGATCGATCCAAACCTGATCCGGGTGCTCGAGCGCTGCAAGAAGGCCGTCGTCGTCTCGATCCCCGTCTACATGGACAGCGAGCGGATCGAGGTCTTCGAGGGCTACCGCGTCACCCACAACATCGCGCGCGGGCCGTCGAAGGGCGGAATCCGCTACCACCCGGACGTCACGCTCGACGAGGTCAAGTCGCTGGCGATGTGGATGACCTGGAAGTGCGCGCTGATGGGGATCCCCTTCGGCGGCGCCAAGGGCGGCGTCGTCTGCAACCCGAAGCGGCTGTCGGCGGGCGAGCTCGAGCGCATGACCCGCCGGTACACGTCCGAGATCGTCAACGAGATCGGCCCCGAGAAGGACATCCCGGCGCCGGACGTCGGAACCGATCCGCGCGTGATGGCCTGGATCTTCGACACGTACTCGATGAACAAGGGCCACTCGGTCCTCGGCGTCGTGACGGGGAAGCCGCTCAACCTCGGCGGCTCGCTCGGCCGGCTGGAAGCAACCGCGCGTGGAGCCCACTACTGCATCCGCGAGGCGATGAAGAAGCAAGGGCGTTCGCTGGAGGGCATGCGTGTCGTCGTCCAGGGTTTCGGCAACGTCGGCAGCTACCTGGCGCGGTTCGTCGCCGAGGACGGCGCGAAGGTCGTCGGGATCTCGGACTCGGCCGGGGGCGTCTACAACCCGAACGGGATCGATGTCGCGCTCGGGCTGGCGCACAAGCAAGAGACCGGGGCGCTCGAGGGTCTCAAGGACACCGAGCCGGTGACGAACGACGAGCTGCTCCTGCTCGACTGCGACATCCTCGCGCCCTGCGCGCTCGAGCAGGTGATCACCTCGGAGAACGCCGACCGGATCAAGGCGTCCTTGATCGTCGAGGGCGCAAACGGACCGACGACCCCGACCGCCGACGAGATCCTCGACGATCGGGGAATCATCGTCCTTCCCGACATCCTCGCGAACGCTGGCGGGGTCGTCGTCTCGTACTTCGAGTGGGTCCAGGGCCTCCAGGAGTACTTCTGGAAGGAAGACGAGGTGAACGCCCGGCTCAACGACATCACCTCCCGCGCCTTCCATGAGACCTGGGCGACGTACGAGGCGCGCTCGACGACGATGCGGCTGGCCGCCTACGGCCTCGCCGTCCAGCGGGTCTCGGAAGCGACGATGACCCGCGGCCTGTACCCGTAGTCCGCGTCGTTCTCTATCACGCTCCGGAGTGCCATCTGTGCGGTGCGGCGCGCCGCGTGCTCGAGTCGGCCCGTGCCGAGGAGCCCTTCGAGCTCGAGGAGGTCGACATCTCGGGAGACCCCGAGCTCGAGGCCCGCTATCGGGAGTGGCTGCCGGTGGTGGAGATCGACGGCGAGCGCGCGTTCACCTACTTCGTGCCGCCGGATGCCCTGCGCCGAAAGGTCGCACAAGCTGCGCGCTCCGAAGGCACTTTGTAACTCCATCTCCGCTGCAGTGAGGCCGCCTGGCAGTATCCTTGTGTTGTGTTACAAGCTCCGGCGCAGAATGACCGCCTGACGGCGGTCCCCGACCGGCTGACGGTCGGTGTCGCTGCCAGGCTCAGCCGGTACCTCCAGGTGTTGACCCAGGCTCGCAAGATGGGCAAGGAGCGGATCTCCTCGCAGGAGATCTCCGACTACACGAACATCAACGCGACGCAGATCCGGCGAGATCTGTCGGCGTTCGGCAAGTTCGGCAAGCGCGGAGTCGGCTACAGCGTCGACGGCCTGCTTGGTGAGATCCGGCGGATCCTCCGGACGCAGGGGCAGCACAACATCGCGCTCGTCGGCGCGGGCCGGCTGGGCGAGGCGATCGCGAGCTCCCCGATCTTCGCCGAGCACGGGATCAACATCGCCGCCGTGTTCGACACCGACCCGGACAAGGTCGGCCGGAGCGTGGGCAACGTTCCGGTCGAGGACTACGGGCGGCTGCCGGAGGCGGTCCGCGAGAAGAACATCGTCGTCGGGGTCTTGGCTGTTCCCGCAGACAGCGCCCAGTCCGCAGCGGACGATCTCGTCGACGCCGGCGTTCGGATCATCTTCAACTATTCGGAAGCGCTCTTAGACGTACCGAGCGACGTCGCAGTCCACACGAGCAACCCGGCCGTAGATCTTCTCTACGCCCTCTATTTCCATCTGACCTAGAGCCCTCCGCCGAAAGTGCGAGGCACTTTCAGCCGACGCGGATCTCGCAGCCGACGAGCTTGTCCTTCTTGTCCGCGCGGACGCGGTCGCGCCCGACGCCGCACTTCACGACGTCGCGCTTCCCGTCCTTGGCCTTGATCAGGTCGTTTCCGGCTCCGGCCGCGAGGGTGTCCTTGCCGGGCCCCCCGTCGAGCGTGTCCTTGCCGGCACCACCCTTGATCGTGTCGGCGCCGCCGCCGCCGAAGTGGCGGTCGTTTCCGACGCCGCCCAGAAGCGTGTCGTTCCCGGGCTCGCCGTAGACCTGGTCGTCGCCGCCGCCGCCGTCGAGCTCGTCCTTGCCGGGGCCTCCGCGCAGCACGTCATCTCCGTCGCCGCCGTCGGCCGTGTCGTCGCCGTCGCCGAGGTCCACCTTGTCGTCTCCCTCGCCGAGCTCGACATCGTCGTCACCTTCGCCGCACTCGAGCTCGTCGTCCTCGTACTCCTCCTCGAGCGGCAGGTCCTCCTCAGGCTCGTCGCCGGGGAGATCCTCGAGGTAGGCGAACCCACCCTCCTCGCTCGGCTCCTCCGCCGGAAGCTCCTCCTCGATCGGGAAGTCTTCCTCCGGAGGGAGGTCGTCCTCGGGCAAGTCTTCGTCCGTCTGCTCCGACTCCGCCGGGTAGCAGTCCGACAACGCGACGTCGTCGTCGTCCGGCATCGGGACAGCCGCGGTCGCGCTCAGCGCCAGTGCAGTGGAGGCCAGCAGGAGCGCCCCGAGCAGGAGCATCAGTTTCAGCAATCTCATTGGTTTCACCTCGAGCAGAAGGCCGCAGGACGGCTCGCGGCGTCGTTCGACCCTTGAAGCATGGGTGCGTGGTCTGCGGCGCGCCTCACCCGTTCTGGTGAAATCCCCGCTCCTTGTGAGGATCCTGTTATGGCACGGCTATCTGCTCGGCGGCACCGGCTCGAACGTCTACACGCGGTCGATCGCGCGCGCATGGAGCCTGGCCGGGCACGACGTCACCGTCGTCAGCCAGGAACCGCACCCTGAGGCCTACGACCTCGCGTGTGCCCGGACGGTCCGGCCGGACATCGGTGGACTGCTCCCGACCTTCGTGCTCGACCGCTACGAAGGCCTCGAGGCGCGCCTGCTTCAGGACTTCACGCGCGAAGAGCGGGAGCGCTACGTCCGGGCCAACGCCGCGGCGCTGCAGGAGCTGGGTCCGGCCGACCTCGTCTTCGCCAACCATGTCCTGCTCGGCGGACCGGTCGGCGCGGCCAGCGGCCTTCCCTTCGCCGTCAAGGCCCACGGCTCCGAGCTCGAGTACTCGATGCGCGGCAACGACGAGCTCTCGGCGTGGGGGAGGGAGTCACTCGCCCATGCGCGCGCCGTCTTCGTCGGCTCGGAGCACATCCGTGAAGTCCTCGAGGATGTCGTCGGCCACGTCGACCGCGTCCACATCGTCCCTCCGGGGGTCGACGTCGAGGAGTTCCGACCCGAGCCGCGCGACGAGGCGCTGACGCGGCTGATCGAGGAGAGCCGACGCGACGCACCCAACCTCGGAAACGCGAATGAGCGCTTGCCGGACGAGGGCAACGCCGAACGGCTGGCGGACTTCCTCCGAGGCGACGAGCCGACGGTCCTCTACTTCGGCAAGCTGCTGCGCAACAAGGGCGTGCATCTCCTCCTCGAGGTGCTCGAGGAGGTCGATGCGCGCGCTGTGATCGTCGGCTTCGGCGACTATCGGCCGCAGCTGGAAGAGCTGGCCGGATCGCGCACGCTGTTCACAGGCCCGCTCGAGCACCGCCACCTCGTCCACCTGATCCCTCTGGCGGACGTGACCGTCGTCCCGTCGATCTTCCCGGAGGCGTTCGGGATGGTGGCCGCCGAGGCGGCCGCCGGGGGGTCGCTCCCGCTCGTCGCGCGGCACTCCGGGCTCGCCGAGGTGGCGGCGGCGCTGGAGGAGGTTGGTGTGCCGGCCGGATTCGAGTCCGGGAACGCCGCCGACCTCGCGGAGAAGCTGCGGGGCCTGCTCGCGCGGCCGGCCGACGAGCGGGCAGAGCTGGCTGCGCGGGCCAGACGCGTCGCCGAGGAGCGGTGGTCGTGGGCCCACGTCGCGGATCGTCTATTGCAGCCCTTTACGTAACCTTCCGGCCTCATGCCTGACGCGCTCAACCCGGACGAACTGCTCCGGGTCGCCCGCGAGGCCTTCGACTCAGCCGATGACTTCAGCGTCGCGGTCGAGGAGGAGTTCGCGATCCTCGACCCGGAAACGCTGTCTCTGACCAACCGCTTCGAGGAGCTGCAGGCCGCCGCGCAGGGGACCGAGCTCGAGGAGCATCTCGTCGGCGAGCTGATCGCCTCCGAGGTCGAGATCCGAACCGGCCGCACGGAGAACTTCGGCGAGGCGGCGGCCAGGATGGGCGAGCGGCGCGATCAGCTCCAGGCACTGGCCGACCAGCTCGGAGTTCTGCTCGGGGGCACGGGGACTCACCCGTGGAGCCCGTGGCACGAGCAGCGGATCATCGACACGCCGCACTACCGGCGGAACGACGAGATCCTTCGCTGGGTCGTCTGGCGCAACAACTCGTTCGGCCTCCACGTCCACGTCGCCGTCAACGGCGCCGACCGCGCCGTTCGGGTCTGCGACCACATGCGGCACCTCCTGCCCGAGCTGCTGGCGCTCTCAGCCAGCTCGCCGTTCACCGAGAACGTCTTCACGCACCTCCACTCGGTGCGGACGGAGATCTTCACGAAGCTCTTCCCGCGCTGCGGGATCCCCGATGCCTACGGCGGCTGGGCCCAGTTCGAGGAGTACGTCCGCTTCTTGTACCGGACGAAGTCGATCGACGAGCACACGCAGATGTGGTGGAGCATCAGGCCGCATCTCGCATACCCAACGGTCGAGATCCGGATCATGGACGCCCAGCCCGACCTGGGCGAGGCTCGGTCGCTCGCGGCGTTCGCCTATGCGCTCGCCGTGCGGACCGCGCGGGCGCTCGACGAGGGTGAGCCGCTGGCGCTGCCCCCGCACCGGCTGATCGAGGAGAACTTCTGGCGGGCGATCCGCTACGGCCTCGGCGGCGGGTTCATCGACCTCGAGACCGGAGA
>Ga0081538_10003123_pt1 | contig 15749 bp, 12 predicted proteins | sample TabmetS5T2R1_FD_71022 | JGI IMG/M metagenome (GOLD analysis project Ga0081538, IMG submission 71022) | Tabebuia heterophylla rhizosphere microbial communities from the University of Puerto Rico - S5T2R1 | ecosystem: Host-associated > Plants > Roots > Rhizosphere ... | reverse complement strand
GAGCGCGGCGACGATGAGCAGCGCAGCGTCGGCCCCCGCCGCGCGCGCCTCCCAGAGCTGATACTCGTCGACCGTGAAGTCTTTCCGGAGCAGCGGCCGGGAGATCGTCCCCCGCACGGCGACGAGATCGTCGAGGCTGCCCTTGAACCACTTCTCGTCGGTGAGGACGGACACCGCGTCCGCCCCGGCCGTCTCGTAGATCCGCGCCTGCGCGGTGACGTCGAGGCCGCCCGCGAGCACGCCCTTGGAGGGTGACGCCTTCTTCACCTCGGCGATGAGCCGCACGCGCCGGCCGGCGCCCGGAGTGAGCGCCTCGGCGACATCGCGGGCGGGGCCGAGGCCCCGGCAGGCGGACTCCAGCGCAGCGAGAGGACGGGACACCCGGCGGGCCGCGACCTCCTCGCGCTTGTGGGCGACGATCTCGTCGAGCACGCCCATGGCGGGGCCGGAGCCCTCAGTAGTCTCCGCGCAGACCGCGCTCCCGGGAGGCGCCGATGTCGATGCGGGCCATCTGCTCGATGACGAACTCGCGGATGGTCCGCGGCGGCGGCAGGTCGCGGACGAGCCGCCCGCCGGTGAGGAGCGGCTTCAGGAGCGCCTCGGCCTTGCGGCCGTCGGGGCCGACGGGCGCGGGCTTGTGCGCGGGCCGCACGTGATTCTCCACGGTGCCGGGGACTCGCCATACCTGCTTGGCCCCCGATTGCTTGCCGCGCTTCGCCATGGGCCGGCCCTCGATCTCCATGATGTCCAGCGCGAAGGAGAGCACGGGGGCGTTGGCGATCGAGGTGCCCACGCCGTAGCCGTCGACGAGCGAGTTGAGCTTCAGGATCTCGTACTCGTCGATGCCGCCGGACGCCAGGATCTTCACGTGCTCGAACCCGCGGAAGTCGAGCTCCCAGCGGACCTCCTCGAGGATCCGGAAGAAGTCGCCGCGGCGGGACGACGGCGTGTCCAGGCGCACCGCGTAGAGGTCGCGGCCCAGGGCCTCGGCCACGCGGATGGCCTCGAACTTCTCGTCCTGCAGGGTATCGATGAGGGCGACGCGGCGGACCTTCGGGTCGACCACCTCGTGGAAGGCCTGGAGCGCCTCCACGGTGTCGCCGAACATGAGGACGAGCGCGTGCGGGATGGTGCCCATCGGGTCGGCGTCGATCAGCTCGGCGGCCTTGGTTACCGCCACCCCGTCGCAGCCGCCGATGAAGGCGTTGCGCTCGATCATGGGGGCCAGCGCCGGGTGCATGCGGCGGGCGCCGAACGAGATCACCTGGCGCTCCCCCGCCGCGCGCTTGCAGCGCGCCGCCTTGGTGGCGATGCCCGAGGCCTGGCACAGGAAGCCGAGGAGGGCGGTCTCGAACTCGGCCCAGTCGAGGTAGGGCCCCTCGATCATGAGCACGGGCTCGTAGGGGGCGAACATCGTCCCCTCGTCCATGGCCCACACGTCCACCGGCAGGCCCTCGAGGAGGGTGGCCGCTTCCTCGATGCCGGCGAGGATGCCGAAGGACCAGTCCGACTGCGGGAAGCTCTTCAGCCGGATCTCGGCCTTGACGCGCTTGTTGATGCCCTTGGCGCGGAGGATCTGGACGGTGCGGGCGAAGTAGACATCCGACACGTCCCCGGCCTTGATATCGGCCTCGGAGGCGATGTGAAAGGCCCGCTTGGGATGATTCGGCATGGCAGTTCCGGGGCCCGTCAGGAGCTCGGCCGCCCTTCGGGGGTGCCCATCTGATTGTCGCGGATTCTCTCAGATGGCCCCAGCGAAGTCAATCGATCGGCGGGGGCCAGCGTGGCGGAACTCCCCGCCGGCAAAGGACTTCCTCCGCTAGAGGCCGAGGCCCTTGAGGTAGGCGCGGAACTCGTCGCCCAGATCCGGCCGGGCCAGCGCGAAGTCCACGGTGGCCTTGAGGAAGCCCAGCTTGTCGCCGGTGTCATACCGCTTCCCTTCGAACTCCAGGGCAAAGATCGGCCGCCGCTGGCGGAGCGTGCGCAGGCCGTTGGTGAGCTGCACCTCGCCCCGCGAGTCCGGCGCGGTCTCGGCGAGGATCGGGAAGAGGTCGGGCGTGAGCACGTAGCGGCCGATGATGGCGAGATCCGACGGCGCATCCCTGGGCGCCGGCTTCTCCACCATGTCCAGGACCTCGTACACCCCGTCGCCGAGCGGCTTGGGCTTGATCACGCCGTAGCGACCGATGTCCTCGCCGGGGATGCGCATCACCGCCACCACCGGCCCGCCGTGCCGCGCGTAGACGTCGAGCAGCTGCTTCATGCACGGGGTCTGCGACACGATGATGTCGTCCCCGAGGAATACGCCGAACGGCTCGTCGCCCACCAGCGCGCGCGCGCAGAGAATGGCGTGGCCCAGCCCGAGCGGCTCCTTCTGGCGCACGTAGGAGACCGACGCCAGCTCGGAGATGGTCTTGATCTGCGAGAGCTCCTCGGTCTTGCCCCGGTCCTGGAGGTAGTACTCCAGCTCGAAGGCGGCGTCGAAGTGATCCTCGATCGCGCGCTTGTTGCGGCCGGTGACGAGCACCAGCTCCTCGAGCCCCGACTCGACCGCCTCCTCCACCACGTACTGGATGGTGGGCTTGTCCACCAGCGGCAGCATCTCCTTCGGCTGCGCCTTGGTGGCGGGCAGGAAGCGGGTGCCGAGTCCGGCGGCGGGAAAGACGCCCTTGCGTACGTTCATTGAGGTCATCCCGGGAGAGGCGGTCAGGCTTCCGGCTGACTGCGAACTTGAATGCCGAGCTTCTTGACGCGGTACCAGAGGCTGCGCTCGGAGATCCCGAGGATCTTCGCCGCGCGGGCCTGCACGCCGGCGCCCTGACGAAGGGCGTCCAGTATCATCTGCCGCTCCCAGTTCTCCAGGGCCTCGTCGAGCGGCCCCGCCAGCACGGGGGCGGCGCCCGCGGGCGGCTGCGCGGTGGAGCGCTGGATGGCGGGGGGCAGGTGCTCGGGCTGGATGACGCCGTCGGACATGACCATGGCGCCCTCCAGCACGTGCTGCAGCTCGCGCACGTTGCCGGGCCACGCATAGGCCCACAGCGCGCGCAGGGCCTCGGTGGAGACAGTGGCAGGCAGCCGGTTCATGCGCCGCGCTGTCCGGTCGAGCAGGTGCGTCATGAGATCGGGGAGATCGTCGATCCGCTCGCGCAGCGGCGGCAGCCGCAGCCGCACGCCCTGGAGGCGGTAGAAGAGATCGGCGCGGAACTTCCCCTCCGCCACCAGGGTGTCGAGGTTCTGATGCGTGGCCGCGATCACCCGCACGTCGATGGAGATGGACTTGGTGCCGCCGACCCGCTCGATCTCCCGCTCCTGCAGCGCGCGGAGGATCTTCACCTGCATGGCCAGGGGCATGTCGCCGATCTCGTCCAGGAAGATCGTCCCCTCGCGGGCGAGCTCGAAGCGGCCGGGCTTGGCGCGCACCGCGCCCGTGAACGCCCCGCGCTCGTGCCCGAACAGCTCGGACTCCAGCAGGCCCTCGGGAATGGCCGCGCAGTTGACGGGGATGAGCGGCCCGTCCTTCCGGCTTGAGAGCCGATGAATGGCCCGGGCGAGCACTTCCTTGCCCGTTCCGCTCTCGCCCTCGATGAGCACGGTGACGTCGGCGGGCGCGGCCCGCTGCGCCATCTCCACCACGCGCTTGAGGCTCTCGCTCTTGCCCACCAGCTCCTCGAAGCCGGTGCCCTGCGCCGCCTGCAGCGCCTTGATCTGGAGCTGCAGCCGCCGCCGCTCGAGCGCGCGCGCCACCACCACCTGGAACTCGGTCATCTTGAGCGGCTTGGTGAAGAAGTCGTAGGCGCCGCGGGTGACCGCCTCCGTCGCCACCTCACGCGTGCCGTGGGCGGTCATCACGATGATGGGCGTGTCGGGCGCGAGGTCGCGGCATTTCGGGATGGCGTCGAGGCCGTCCATGTCGGGCAGGCGCACGTCGAGGAGGATCAGGTCCCAGGTGCCGACCTTCAGCGTGTCCAGCATCCGCCCCGCGGTGGGGGCGACCTCGACCTCGTAGTCCTTGCGGATCAAGGCCTCGCGCAGGACGAACGCCAGATCCTCGTCGTCCTCGGCGATCAGGATGCGCTCAGCCATGTCAAGACTTTACTACGGGCGCCGCGGCCGCGGGCTGCGTTATGGGGAGCTCCACGGTGAAGGCCGTCTCCGAGGCGCCGTCGCTGTCGACCCGGAGGGTGCCTCGATGCGCGTCGACGATGTGCTTGGCGATGGCCAGCCCCAGCCCCGTCCCCTTCGCCTTGGTGGTGAAAAACGGTTGGAAGATGCGCTCGCGGATGTCGGCGGGGATGCCCACCCCCGTGTTCCGCACCACCACGCGGACGTGCCCACGGTCGGGCGCCTGGAGCTTCACCTCGACCGCGCCGGTGGGCGGCGTGGCCTCGAGCGCGTTCTTGACGAGGTTGTTGAACACCTCGTGGAGCCGGAAGGCGTCGCCCTGGATGGCCCCGACCGACGCCGCCGTCTCGCCCCGCACGCTGAGCCGCGGGTCGGGGGGCAGCTCGCGCACCACCTCGTCGATGAGCTCGCGCAGGTTCACCGGCTGCAGCGACTCGGGCTCGGGGTGGGACAGCGTCAGCATGTCCTCCACCAATCGATCCTGGCGATCCACCGCCTGCAGCACGCGGTCGATGTACTGCCGCCGCGTGGTGTCCTTTTCGGAGAGATCGGCCTGGAGCAGCTCGACGAGCCCCCGCACCGTCGCCATCGGCGTCCGGATCTCGTGCGCCACGCGCGCCGCCATGCCGCCGAGGAACGCGAGCTGGTCCGCGCGCCGGATCTCCTCGCGGATACGCCGCTTCTCGGACGCGTCACGGAAGAGCAGGATCAGCGCGGTGGACTCCCGCCGCCACTCGCGGTGCTGCACGGTGACCTCCAGCAGGATCTCCCGACCCGTCGCGCTCACCACCGAGACCTCGCCGAGCTGGAGCGACCGCTCCTCGAGCGTGGCGTCGTCGAGCAGCCGGGCGAGCTGCTCGTTGCCGGCGGACAGCGGGAAGAGCCCCTGGTTGGAGAGGAGCGGCACGCCGCGGAAGCGCTCGAGCGAGGTCTCCAGGACGACCTCCGCGGTGGTGTTGAACGAGAGGAGGTCGCCGCCCGGCCCCAGCAGCAGCATGCCCTCGGGCAGACGGCTCAGGATGTCGCTGTCCCGAACGAAGCGATCCATCGACAGGGTGAGGCGCCCCACCGCCGCGTCCAGGGCGCCCAGCTCATCGCGCGGGCCGGCGGGGGTCGCATCGCCGTCGACTCGCGCGGTGAGGGCCTCCGCCCGCTGCGCGATGCCGCGGATCCGTCCCGTCACCCGCAGGCCGATGACGAGGCCGCCGAGCGCGCCGAGACTCCCCGCCGCCGCCGTCCCGAAGAAGAGCCACGCGGCGGCGCGCTCGGCGAGCTGCGCGTTCAGGCTGTTGATGAACGGCCGCGCGAGGAAGAGCACGTAGAGACCGGAGGCCGCGGCCGCCGCCATCATGAGGAGCGGCAGCACGATCCAGAGCCGCGGCGCGCTGCGGATGGGCCGGAAGGGGTCAGTCGTCGGTGGCATGGCCTAGCGGATCCCTCCGCGGAACGCCTGGCCCAGCGTGAAGATCGGCAGGTACAGGGCGAAGATGACGCTGCCGGCGATGGCCCCCATGATGACGATCATCACGGGCTCGATCAGGCTGGACAGGGTCGCCACGGTGTTGTCGACCTGCTGCTCGTAGTAGAGCGCGGCCCGGCCCAGCATGGTGGGCAGCGTGCCGCTCTCCTCGCCGGTGGCCACGAGCTGGATGACCATCGCGGGGAATTGCCCGGTCTCCCGGAGCGTTGCCGAGATGGTGCCGCCGTCCCGCATGCGCCGCGTGGCGGTGGTCAGCGCGAGCTCGACGACGCGGTTGCCGGCGACACGCGACACCGTCTCCATGGCCTCGATGAGCGGGATGCCGCTGTTGAGGAGGACGGCCAGGGTCCGGCACACCCGCGCCATGATCGCCTTGCGGATCAGCGGGCCGAAGAGGGGCATGGCGAGCTTGACGCGATCGAAGAGCTGCCGGCCTCCGCTGGTCTGGAGAAAGAGGTAGAAGGCGACGATGGCGAGCAGGCCCAGGAGGAAGACGGTGACCGTGTAGTACCGGACGAGGCCGCTCACCCAGATGAGCGTGCGCGTGGGCGCGGGCAGGGTCGCATTGGTGCGGGCGTACACGCCCTCGAAGATGGGAACGATCTTCACCACCATGATGAACACCACCGCGAGGGCGACGGTGAGGATCACGCTGGGATAGGCGATGGCCCCGAGGACTTTGCGACGGAGCGCGGCCGTCTTCTCCAGGTACACGGTGAGGGTGTCGAGCACTCCGGGCAGCGAGCCGGAGATCTCCCCCGCCCGCACCACCGACACGTAGAGCCGGTCGAACACGTGCGGGAACTGACCCAGCGCGTCGGCGAAGCTCGATCCCGCGGTGATGGCGTCCCGCACGCTGGTGAGGACGGCGCGAAACTTCTGATTGGTGGTCTCCGCGGCCAGCGACGTCAGGATGCGCACGAGGTGGAGGCCGCCGCCGAGCATGGCGGCGAGCTGGCCGGTGAAGAGCACGAGCGTCGCGAGCCCCACCCCGCTGGTGAGCCGCCGCAGCGCGCTCTTGAACGACTCGCCCACCGCGAGATTGGCGAAGGGGTTCTCCTGCGCCGCGGGCCGGATGGCGAGCACGACCCGGCCCTGCTCGCGGAACCGGACGATGAGGTCGCCGGGATTGTCGGCCTGGGCTCGCCCGCGAGAGAGGGCGCCCGCCCGGTCGGCCACCTCGTACTCGAAGACGGGCAACCGGCTACTCCTGGTCCGCCACGACGGCCATGACCTCCTCGACCGTCGTGTGGCCGGCGAGGGCGCGCCGGAAGCCGGCCTGGCGCAGCGTCATCATGCCCCCCTCGACGGCGTAGCGCCGCACGGCGTCGCTGTCGGCGCCGTCCAGCACCATCCGCCGCACGGCGGCGTTGACCCAGAACACCTCGTAGAGCGCGGCCCGCCCGGCGTAGCCGATGTTGCGGCACGCCTTGCACCCGCGGCCGCGATAGAGCACCTCGGGCGGCGGATCGGGCGCGAACAGCGCCGCCTCCTCCGCGTTGGGCCGGTAGGCCTCCTTGCAGGAGGCGCAGATCTTCCGGACGAGCCGCTGGGCGGCGGCGCAGTTCACCGCGGTGGCCACCAAGAAGGGCTCGACGCCGATGTTGATGAGCCGGGTCACCGTGGACACCGCGTCGTTGGTGTGGAGCGTCGAGAGCACGAGGTGGCCGGTGAGGGCGGCGCGCACCGCGATCTGCGCCGTCTCCTGGTCGCGGATCTCGCCGACCATGATGATGTCGGGATCCTGGCGGAGGATGGAGCGCAGCGAGCGGGCGAAGTCGAAGCCGATGTCGGACTTCACCTGCACCTGCTGGATGCCGGGCTGGCGATACTCCACCGGGTCCTCGACGGTGATGATGTTCTTCCGCGGCGACTTGATGGCCTTGATGGCGGTGTGGAGCGTGGTGGACTTGCCGCTCCCGGTGGGCCCGGTGAGGAGCACCATGCCCCACGGCCGCCGGATGCCGCGCATGAAGTGCTCGAGCTGCTCCGGCTCGAAACCGAGACTCTCGAGCGAATAGTGCTGGACCACCGCCTCCTTCTCGAGCAGCCGGAGCACCACCTTCTCCCCGAAGATGGTCGGCAGCGTCGAGACGCGGAAGTCGATCTCGCGCCCGTGGATGCGGGAGGCAAAGCTGCCGTCCTGGGGGAGGCGCCGCTCGGCGATGTCCAGGCGCGAGATGATCTTGAGGCGGGACACCACCGCGAGGTGGAGCGAGCGCGGGACCTCCAGGAGGTCGAAGAGGAGCCCGTCGACTCGATAGCGCACGCGGGTTCGGTCCTCGTGCGGCTCCACGTGGATGTCGGAGGCGTTGTCGCTGGCCGCGCGGCCCAGCACGTAGTTGACGACCTTCACGACCGGGGGATCGTCGGCCTGGGTACGGAGCTGCTTGACGTCGACCGCCTCTTCCGACGCGGTGCTCACGCCCACCGAGAGGCCGAGGTCCTGACGGAGCGCCTCGTCGATCCCCTCGGTGGAGATCATGCGACGGTAGGTCCGCTCGATGGACTCCTGGATGGCGCTCCCCGGCCCGATGCGGAAGTCGATCTCGAGCCCGGTGGCGCGGCGCAGGTCGTCGATGGCCACCACGTTCAGGGGATCCGCGGTGGCCACGATGAGACGGCGCCCGTTGCGCTCGGCGGCGATCACGCGGTGCTGGCGCGCCACGTCTTCGGGAATCAGCTTCACCACGTCGAGGTCGAGCGTGGCCAGCTCCTGCCGGGTGATGGGCTCCTTCCGGAACTGGGCGCCCAGGTACTTGAGGAGCACCTCCTCGTCGATGAGGCGCAGCTCGATGAGGACTTGCCCCAGGCGCTCCTTGGTCTTCCGCTGCCGCTCGAGCGCGCTGGCGACCTGCTCATCGGTGAGGATGCCGTCCTGGACCAGCATCTGGCCCAGCGGCACCCAGCCCCAGCGCTCCGTCGCCTGCGTCACGACGGCCTCCGCTCCAGCGCGAGCTCGTGCAGCCGCCGCCGCACGTCGGCGCGGCCGGGATGCTCCTCCGGGGTGAGCGCCAGGAAGCGCTCGTAGTGGCGGGCCGCTTCGTCGCGGCGGCCGAGCCGGTCCAGCGCCGCGCCGAGATTCCGATGCGCGTCCGCGTGACCGGGCGCCAGGCGCAGCGCGGTGTTGAGCGCCTCGATGCCATGCGCGCGGTCGCCCTGGTGAATCAGGGCCACGCCGAGCCCGTTCCAGGCCTCGGCATCCGCGGGATCGGTGGCGACGGCCAGGCGGAAGAGGCGCTCGGCCTCGGCCAGCTGTCCTCGGCGCGCCGCCTCGAGCCCGAGGGTGAGGGGCGAACGGGTGGGGAGCGGCGCGATCTCAGGGGCCGCGGTGAGCGGCGCGGGCGTGGAGGCGGAGCGCAGGGCCGCGACGTCCGGAGCGGGGTGCGACGCCGGGGAGGTTCGACCCGGCGGGCGCACGGACAGCGCCACCGCGATGGCCGCCATGAGCACTAGGATAATAAAATACCCACCAATACGCCACGCTCGTCTGCCCCCGACGGGTGCTGCCGGCAGCGGGGGTCGCCCCATTCTCGCCGGCCTCGCGCTCCCCCGGTCGAGGTGCGCGAGCATATCGAAAAGCCTGCTCAATTCAGCGGGGCGGCCCGGCCAGGGAGGGGCCGAAGGGGCCCGTGGTGGCCCGGGCCAGGGCCAGGGTGGTCCGGGGGCCCATGATGCCGTCCTCCGTGAGCCCGTTCGCCCGCTGGAACCGCCGGACCGACTCGTCCAGCCGCTCGCTCGTGAAGCCGAGCTTGGACAGGCGCAGGCTCACCGTGGTCGCCACGGTCGGGGTCATCTGGGTGGCGGGATCGGCGGGCAGGAGATCCACGTTACGCCAGAGCACCCAGGCGGACCGCGTCCAGCCCGCCGAGAGCCGATCCAGGGGCACATGACGCTCCTCTCCCGCGGCGGTCACGAGCACGGCGGCCTCGCGTCCCAGCCGGCGCAGGAGAAAGGCATGCCGCGCCCCCCGCTCCTCCACGTCCACGAGCGCCGGCAGTCCCACGGCGCGAACGTCGCCGATGGAGGTGTCGGCGAGGAAGGTGGCGGCGAGGTGATAGCGCTCGGCCACCGCCGCCACGTCGAGGGCGCCGCCGGGGAGCGTGGGCCATGCGGCGACGACGGACGCGCTCAGCTCCTCGCTCACGCCCCAGAGCCGCAGCAGCCGCGCGAGGAGCGCACGCACCGGTTCGGCGCCTCGCGCATCGGCGACGGGTGCGAGCGCGGGCACCGGCGCGACCGCCGCCGCGGGCTCGAGCCGCTCGGCCTCGGGCGTGGGCGCCGACAGCATCGCCACGGGAACCGGCGTGGCCACGGCGGCCCCCGGCTGCGTGCGCACGGGCAGCCACGACATGCCCAGCGCGCCGGCCAGCATCGCGATGCCGGCGAGCCCCGCGGTCAGCGCCAGGCGCCGCAGGGCCGGCCACTGGGGCGCGAACGCCCGCCGGCGCCGCCCGCCCCCTCGCCCGTCGAGATTGCGGGCGGCCGTGCGCACGAGGGCCGGCGTCACCTCGCGGGCGCGCACGCCGAACGCCGCCATGAGCGCGCGGTCGCACAGGAGATTGATCACCCGCGGCACGCCGCCGCTGATGCGGTGGATCCGCGCGAGGGCGGCGCGCGAGAAGGGCACCGCGCCGGGCAGGCCGGCCACCCGCAAGCGGTGCTCCACGTAGCGGAAGGTGTCCTTGCGCGAGAGCGGCGTGAGGTAGCAGCGAATGCCGATGCGCTGATCCAGCTGCCGCAGCTCCCGGCGGCGCAGCGTGTCCTCGAGCTCGGGCTGCCCCACCAGCACGATCTGCAGGAGCTTCCGCGTGGCCGTCTCGAGCGTGGACAGGATGCGAATCTGCTCCAGCGAGGCGTCGCTCATCTGCTGGGCCTCGTCGAGCACCACCACCACCGTCTTGCCCTCCTCCCCGGCGGCGAGCAGATGCTGGTTGAGCACGGTCATGAGCTCGCCCTTGGTCGCCGCGCCGCGCCGGTCCACGCCCAGGTCGTCCAGGATGGTCGCCACGAGCTCCACGTCCGAGAGATGGGGATTGAGCACGAGCGCGCTCTGCACGTCCGCGGGCAGCTCGCGCAGGAGCGCGCGGCAAAGCGTCGTCTTCCCCGTGCCCACGTCCCCGATGAGGGCCATGAGGCCCTTCTGGCTGGTGATCCCGTAGAGCAGGCTCGACAGGATCTCGTGGTGCCCCTTGGAGCGCAGGAGGAAGCGCGGATCGGGGGTCAGGACGAAAGGCGAGTCTTCGAGGCTGAAGAACGCTTCGTACATGGCGTTACCTCGCTGCCGTCTTGCCGGCGGCCACGACGGAGGGGGTGATGATCACCACGAGCTCCTCACCGTCCGAGCTGACCTCGCGAGACTTGAAGAGCCAGCCGATGATGGGGATGCGGCTCATGACGGGGACGCCGCGCAGGGTCTTCGAGGAGTTGTCGAGGATGATCCCCCCGATGACCAGCTTCTCGCCTTCCCTCACCACGACCTCGGTCTCGCTCCGCCGCTTGAAGATGGGCGGGTTGCCGTTGATCGAGCGGGTGAAGTCGGGCTCGTTGTTCTCCACGAGGACCTTCATCCGGATCTTGGTGACGCCGTTTTCGTAGATCACGTTGGGGGTGACGGTGAGGCGCAGGAGCGCGTCCTTGAACTGCACGTTGGACACGTCCGCGGTGGGCGTGCTCGTGAATGGCACCTCGAAGCCCCGTGAGATCTCGGCCTTGGCGTTCTCCACCGTGACGATCTTGGGCTCGGAGATGCGCCGCGCCTTGCCCTGCACTTCCAGGGCCTGGATGGCGAAGTTCAGGTTGAAGTTCTGCCCGACCAGCCCGAAGAAGGCGCCGAAGGCGGGCGGCGCGAGCGTCGGCAGGAAGGTCGTCGGCAGGTTCACGAGGTTCTGGCCGATGGGGAGTCCACTCGTGGGCGCGATGGGCAGGAGGTCCGAGCCCGTGAAGTTCGGATTGTTGCTGAAGGGCCCGCCCGACACCGACGTGCCGGTGGCCGACGCGGGCGTACGGTTGCTGAGCCCGGAGCCCACCACCGCGGGGCCGCGGCCCTCGGCGGTCCGGCCGATGGCGGCGCCGCCCCACTGTATGCCCAGCTGCTCGAGCGCGTTCTGGCTCGTGATGACCATGGTCGCGGCGATCTGCACCTGGGGCAGCGGGATGTCGAGCTGCTCCTTGATCAGCCTCTCGATCCGGTCGAGGTCGTTCGCGTAGTAGCGGATGAACACCGAGTTTGTGGGCTTGTACGCGCGCACGGTGAGCCCCTTGGCGAGCACGTCGGCGGGGAGCGAGACGACGGGCACATCGAGCCGCGATACCGTCGGCGGGGGCGCGGGCCCCGACGGGATGTTGATGGGCGGAGGTGGGAGCAACCCGGCGGGCAAGGGCGGTGGCGGCGGCAGTGCGCCCTCCGGCGGCAATCCGAGGATACCCAGGATGGTCTTGGCCACCTCCTCGGCATCGGCGTAGGCGAGGCGGATGGTCCGCTCCCTGACGTCGCCCCGGAGCCGCGCCCTCTCGAAGTCGTCGCGGTCGCGGTCGGCTTCGACCTGCTTCTTGGCGGCCTCGGCCTCGCGTCGCGCCCGCTCCGCCGCCGCGTTGCGGCGCTCGTCGTCCTCGGCGCGGATGCGGGCGAAGCTCGAGACGCGCAGGACGCCGCCCACCTCCACGCACTGGAGGCCGGCGGAGTCGATGACGACCTGGAACACGTCGCGGGCCGGCACCTGGTAGAAGTCCACCGTGACCGTCCCCTTCACCTCGTCGGTGACGATCATGTTCACCCGGTACTGCTGGGCGAGGAGACGCAGCGTGGTCTGGACGTTGGCGTCGCGGAGGTTCAGGGTGATGCGCTCGAGGGGCAGCCGATCGGCGCAGGCGCCCTGCGCGAGGACGATCGAGGGCGCCGCGACCAGCGCGACGGTCAGCATGAGGACGTGCCGGACTCGGCGGATGCGCGTCTCCATGGGGTCACTCACCTCCTGGGGGCCCCCGGGGGGGCGGTGGACAGCGCGGGCAGGGTCAGGGTGCGAGCGCCCCCGCCCGGCTCGCGAAGGAGCACGGTATCCTCGGTGATCCGCTCCACGCGGTGGCCCGCGACGGCGTCACCGGCCTTGACGATCTGGTTGTTCAGGATGGCGAGGAACCCGCCGGGAAAGCCGAAGATGCCCTTGAGCTCGATGGCCGCGCGCTCCGTCTCGCCCAGCGGCGCGCCGGTCGGGGCCACGGTCGGGCCGGACGGCGCCGGCCGGCGCACGCCGGCCACGAAGGCGAAGGGATCGCGGGTGGGGCCGCCCGCCGGGCCCGCCGCAGGCAGCGGGAGCGACAGGGAGCCGCCCGGCTGAGGCGCGGCGCCGGCGGCGGCCACCGCCCGCTCGAACACCTTCTTGGCGTCGGGCGTCAGCTCCAGGGCGGTCATCTTGAAGCGGGCCTCGATCTCGTCGGCCCGGGGCGCGCCCGCGCGGCCGGCGTCGCGCGGCGTCACGACGCTCACGTCCTCGAGAATTCCCTTCTCTGCCTCCACTCGCGCGGCGAGCTCGCGCAGCTCCCGGTAGGGCGCCACCACCTGGATCGTGTGCCACGACTTGTTGAACTGCGCGGTGGCCGAGCGCTCGAGGGGGCCGATCCCGATCACCTTCATGCGCTTCTCGCGCGCGAGGTCGCCCAGCCGGGTGAGAAAGGCGGCGGGATCGCCGCCCGAGGAGCTCCACTGCATCTCCCGCAGCAGCGCGGCGTTGTCGCGCATGAGGGTGACGATCTCGCCCTCCTTGGCCCGGATCGCCTCGCCCAGGCCCGCGCGCTCCGCGGTGATGCGCCGGCCCCGGCTGGCCAGCGACTGCCACTCGTAGAGGGCCACGAGGTTCAGGAGAATCAGCACCCCCACCACCGCAATCCACACGAGACCCAGCTGCCGGCCCCTCAATGCGCACGCTCCATCAGGGTGATGGTGATGGAGAGGTACGCCTCGTCCTCGCCGGAGGCGCCGGCGGGCGGCTTGATCTCCCAGCTCTTGAGCTGGAACCGCTTGTTGACGGCGGGATCGCGCATCAGCGCCGCCATGAACTGGGCGGTCTCGACGAGCGGCGCGCTGCCGGGACGCACCGGCGTCACCGATTCGATGCGCAGCGTGCCCTCCGCCTTCGCATCCGGGGGCGGCGGCGGCGCCCCGGGCGCGCCCGGTGGCCCGGCCCGGCTGGCCTCGACCGCCTGCAGCTTGAGCGTGGGCGGTATGTGCTCGCTGAGCGCCCCGAGCAGCTCGGCCCAGCGCACCTGCCGGCGCGCCTCGACCGTCAGGGCCTGGAGATTGGCCCGCAGGAGGTTCAGGTCGCCCTCCGACGCGGCGAGATCGCGCTGGAGTCGGGGGATGTCCGCGAGGTCGGTGGACAGACGCCAGTACACGGGCGCGATGCCGATGACCACGAGCAGGAGCAGCAGGGACAGCGCGACCAGCGCCACCAGCGCGAGATGGCGCTGGCCCTGGGAGCCGATGAACCACTCCTGCCACGTCAGCGCGAGCTGTCCGGGGTGGAGGAGGTCGACGCTGAATCGGCGGGTCATAGGCCTCGCAGCGCCAGGCCAAAGGCCTGGAGGTATTGCGGCCCGGAGGCCTCGCCGTCCGGAGTGGGAACGCCGGCCTTGAGGCGCACCTCGACGGCCTTGAAGGGGTCCATGAGCTCGAGCGGCGCGTTGGTCCCCACCCGCTCGGCCAGCCACCGCGGCAGCGCGGCGAGATCGGTCCAGCCGCCGATGCCGAAACGGGGCAGGCTGTCGCGGTCGTACTCCGTTCGATAGAAGTTCAAGGACAATCGGATGTCGGCCGCCATGCGCTCGATGAGCTCACGGCAGGCGAGCTGCGCGCGCGGCAGATCGGCGGCGGGGATCGCCCGCAGGAACGACTCGGTCGACGAGGGGGGCGTCCCGAACGTCGCGCGGAGCTGCTCGGTGAAGGCCTCGGCGCCCACGTCGAGATAGCGGGCCACCACCGGCCCCTGCTCGCTGAAGAGACAGAGCGTCGAGGAGAGGCGGCCGACGTTCAGGAGCACGAGGAGCTCGCCGGCCTCGAGCCCGGTGATGTAGAGGGCGGCATTGAGCAGGGCCAGCGCCTCCACGTCCAGCACCTGGACGCGCACCGTCGCCGCCTGCAGGATGCGGCTCCGCTCCTCCACGAGCGCGCGCGGCACGCTGATCGACAGGATGTCCTGGCCCACTCCGTCCTTGGACTTGCGGAGCACCTGGGCGTCCAGCACCGACTCACCGGGAGGCAGAAGTCCCAGCTCACGATGCTGGATCTCCAGCGCCGGGATGATGCGCGCGGGGGGCAGGGGCGGCAGCGAGACCTGCCGGATGATGATGTCCGGGCCGCCTATCGCGGCGATGACTGGCTCGCCCCCGGCCCCGGCGGCGGCCAGCGCGGTGTGAATGGCCTGGGAGATCTGGCGATTGTCGAGGGTGGACTCGATGCGGCTGAGCCCGCGGCCGACCACGATGTCCTGGGAGCCCCGCCGCTCCAGGGCGAGGGCCTTGACGGAGCCATGTCCCACATCCAAGCCGACCACCCGCTGGCGGCGAAGGAAACTAAGATTCATGCCCCGATGGACACACCACGGTGCTCGATCTTAGCAACGTAAGTTGCTGGTCCCCAAGGAATACCGGGCGGTGTGCCCAAAAACGGCGGTCCCCGGGGCTTCCCGGAGAGGTCAGCCGGGGACTAGTAGCTGCAGACCCCGGTCGGGGTGGTCGGCAGAGCGCCGGAGGTGGGCCGGCACTCAAGCCAGAGGCGCGGCACACTCTGCACGCGCCAGTGCTTCGGGGCCTGGGCATTGGCCGAGGGCGCCAGCGCGAGGATCTCCTCGGGGAGCGCCCGCGCGTCACCCACCGGCGACAGGTTCGGGGAGGCCCCGTTGAGCGGAGCCTGAAGAATCTCGACGTGGTTGCTGGCGCCACCGGGGCAGGTGCCGCCCCCGCCGAAGCAGAAGCGGCTCGCCGCGACCCCCCCGACGATCCGCGTGATGGTGCCTCCCGGCGCGCTCCGCGCGATGAAGTCGGTCCCCGCATAGAGCATGGCCATCACCCGCTGGACGCTGGTGGTGGTGACGCTCACGGTGACGTTGCCCGGCGTGAGGAGGGCCAGGAGATCGTTGGTGGGAAACTTCTC
>Ga0081538_10003122_pt1 | contig 15749 bp, 17 predicted proteins | sample TabmetS5T2R1_FD_71022 | JGI IMG/M metagenome (GOLD analysis project Ga0081538, IMG submission 71022) | Tabebuia heterophylla rhizosphere microbial communities from the University of Puerto Rico - S5T2R1 | ecosystem: Host-associated > Plants > Roots > Rhizosphere ... | reverse complement strand
TCGGGTGGGGCGTTCTTGAGCAGGAAGCCGCTCGCCCCTGCCGCCAGGGCCTGGTAGACGTACTCGTCCAGGTCGAAGGTGGTCAGGATCACCACGCGGGATCCCGAGCCTGCCGCCACGATCTGCTTGGTGGCCTGCAGCCCGTCCAGGTTCGGCATGCGGATGTCCATCAGCACCACCTCGGGTCGCAGCCGCCGGGTCGCCGCGACCGCCTCCAGGCCGTCGGCGGCCTCGCCGACCACCTGGATGTTCGCCTGGGTCTCCAGGATCATCCGGAACCCCGCCCGGACCAGCTCCTGGTCGTCGGCAAGCAGCACCCGGATGGTCATGACACGTCCTCCTCGGCGGGGATCGGGAGGCAGATACGGACCGCGTAGCCCCCCTGAGGACGGGGACCCACCTGCAGCTCGCCGCCGAACAGGGCCACGCGTTCGCGCATCCCGATCGTGCCGGCGCCTTCCGTGCCTGCCGCCGAGGGCGATGTTCCCGGGCCGTCGTCGGTGACTTCCACCGCGACGTCGTGCGCTGTGTAGCAGACCACGACTTCCGCGCGGGAGGCCTTGGCGTGCTTGAGCGTGTTGGTCAGCGCTTCCTGCACGATCCGGTACAGCGACAGGTCGATGCTGGTGGGCAGGGGCCGCGGGGGACCCTGCACGGTCAGCTCCACCGCAGCCCCGCCGTGCGTAGCTGGCCCAGGAGGGCGGGGAGCTGGCCTTCTCGTCCCGTTCCCCCTCCAGCCGGGCAGCCCGGTCCTCCAACTCGGCAGCGTGCATGCGCCGCTGCCGGACCCCCTCGCCCAGGATCCACCAGCTCGCGGTCGTGTTCGTCGCCCTGGCCCTGGCCGTCGCCCTGGTCGTCGTCCGCGCGCGCACCCCGCAGGAGGTGCCGGTCGACTCCTCGTAGCCCGCGCGCCGCTGGCCGGCGCTGCTCACCGGAAGATGCCGACGATACCGACCAGCCCGAGCTACGCTGCGCCACTAGGGGGCAGGAGGCCTCCTGGGGAGCTTGTTGGCCCACCAAGGCCGGACCGTTGGGTTCCGCAACCACGGCATTCGCGGTACCAGCCGCCTTCGGGGTTGCGCAGTCGCTGCCAACGGTGCCGGCCGATGCGACACAGGAAGGGCTTGGTCATGGTGGCCTCCTTGCGGGCGAGCCGGTCTGGGTCGGTCAAGGCCAACCGCAGGGTCCAGATGCGGGACAGCACCCCACTGGCGTGGCGCCGCTGCTCGGCCGGGGTCATGCCGTACAACTCGGCTAGGAACTCCTGGCGGTAGCGCCAGCGGTGCTCGGTGGGCAGGGGCAGGGCGGCCGAGCGGACCAGAAGGCTGGCCCACCGGGTGGGTGGGCCCGCCCGGCCGGTCCCCCGGGACCCCAACCCGGCGCTCATGGCTCCTCGCCGAGGGGTCGCAGCCAGGCGGGTCGGGCGGCGGCGCCATAGGCGCGGGCCAGGGCGGCCCGGGCCAGCTCCAGCCCGTCGGCGGTGAGCTGGTAGTAGCGGCGGGCCGGGCGTCCCTCGGTGCGGGGGTCGATGTCCTCCCAGCGGGAGGTCAGCCAGCCCACGGTCTCCAGCCGGGCCAGGATGGGATGCACGGTCCCGCTGGGCAGCCCGGCGGCGGCGCCGATCTCCACCCCGTACAGCTCCTTGGCGGGGTCGGTGAGGAGGGCGCGCAGGACGAGCTGGGTGGGGATGGTCATCCGTGGGGTCCGGTTCGCTTCCATACTCGTAGTCTACCTAGACCCTAGGTTGAGTACAAGCTTCGGTTCGCGGACTACCCGGACGGGGAACCGGCCGCACCGCGCGCTTGAGCTGACCCCTCAGCAGAGGTCTTGAGATGCCAGGGTCATGCCGACCATGCTCATTGTGGGCAGGCAGCAGAACCGGTGATCGGCGACCCTCAGGCGATCGGAGGCAGCCGTGGAAGAAGCCAGCGATCAGCCCGGCGGTGACACGTACGTCTACGCCCTGACGGATGAACCGGCATACCTCCAGAGGGACCACGACGAGAAGCCGGCGATCATCGCGGAGCCCCCGCCTGACCTTGCCCAGTTCAAGTGCTGGTTTTGCAGGAAGCCCCACCAGCAGGTGCAGACGCTCTTCGGCGCTGAGTACCCGGTCAGGAACCCCAACAACTTCGCCAACGAGACGCTGATCTTCATCTGCAACGAGTGTGTTGCCAAGTTCGCGGAGTCGCTGGCCAAGGAGAGCCCGAACGCTCAACCGTAGCTGTCGAATGCCGTCCGACGCCTCCGGGACGGTGGTGCGGCTGGGCTGACCGTCGGGCTCGGGGTGGCGGCCTCACGGGACCGGTCGAGGGGGACGAGGTAGAGCAGCGAGCCCGCCTCCCCCGGGGCTGCGCCCTCCATGGGCAGGAACATGGTCGCCATGAGCGCGTCGCGGCCCTGAGGGTCGCGCAGCACGCTGGCTGTGGGGTTGGCGAAGGCCGTGCTCTGCCCGTGGGTCACGATCTCCAACCGTTCGGCAGTCCCGGCCGCCCGGTCGTAGAGGTAGACCCGCCAGGTCGCGAAGTCGCCCCGGCGCCCCTGGGCCTCGACCAGGTCGTAGTCCTTGCCGAGGTAGCGCAGGTGGTCACGGTCGCCGATGTTGCCGCGGATCTGCTCGCCGACCGCGGCGGCGGCGCGCGCGATGGCGGCGTCCAGCTGCGGGTACCGGGCCGCGGACCAGGCCCCGAAGCCGCTGAGGGTGCCGAGGGCCTGCCGGTCGACCTGGCAGTCGCGGTGGTAGTGGAAGCCGAGCTCGATCCGGGAGGCCCCTACGTCGGCGTCCAGGCTGATCTGGCGAATGCTCGGGGTGCCCTCGTTGCAGGCGCTGAGGGTCCGGGGGGCGAGGTACTCCTGGGCCGGGTGGCCGGCCAGCAACGCGTCCAGGCTGGTCCAGTGGCGGATACGGAGGCGCCCGCCGTGGCCGTCGTTGAACTCGGCCGCCGTCAGCAGGCCGCCGTCGCCGGTGCTGGCGATGGTCGGCTGAGTGGCCGGCTCGTCGATGACCGCCCGGTGGGTCCAGGTCATCAGGTCGGTGGAGGTGGCCAGGTGGCAGACCTCGCCGTGGTGGTAGACGGCCAGGTAGCCGCCGGCCGGGCCCGAGATGATCTTGGCGGTGTCCATGCGGTTGCCGGCCGAGTCGTGAGCGTCATAGCGGAACGCGCTGGCGGCGCGCACGTCACCAACCAGCCCAGCGAGCCGCGTCCGCACCATGGCCATCTCCTTGGTCCCAGATCTCCGCATCTCGGCGTGACCGACGACAGGCGTTCGCCGTCGGCCAGGGCCTGTTGGATGTGCTCGGGCTGCTTGGCCGTCTTGCTTCCCCCAGACCCTTGCAGGAGAATGACGCACTTTCGGCAGCCGGCGCGGGACCAGCCCACGGCCGGCATCTCGGCGGCATCGCCATGCCGCGACGGAGGGGCCATGATGATCCGATCCCTGCAACCTCGTCTGCTGGGCCGCCTGGCTCTGGTCGGCGCCCTGGTCCTGGTGATCGCAGCCATGGTGGCGCCACCGGCCAGCGCGGCGCCTTCGCCGGCATCCGAGCGCCCAGCGGTGTTCCGCGACGGCACCTGGTTCCTCCGGCCAGCGTTGAGCACCGGCCCCTCCAGCAGCTTCAGGTTCGGGCTGGCTGGCGACCGACCGGTCATGGGGGACTGGAACGGCGACGGCCTGGACACCGTGGGGGTGTTCCGCGACGGGGTCTGGTTCCAGCGCAACGCCAACAGCAGCGGGCCGTCCTCGAGCTTCGGGTTCGGCCTGCCGGGAGATCTCCCGGTGGCCGGCGACTGGAACGGGGACGGCATCGACACTCCCGGCGTGTTCCGCGACGGCGTCTGGTTCCTGCGCAACGCCAACAGCACCGGGCCCTCGTTCAGCTTCGGATTCGGGCTGCCGGGAGATCTGCCCGTGGTCGCCGACTGGAACGGAGACGGCATCGACACTCCGGGGGTGGTCCGGGGGGCCGACTGGTTCTTCCGCAACGCCAACAGCACCGGCCCGTCGTCCACCTTCCGGTTCGGGCTGCCGGGGGATCTGCCGGTGACCGGGGATTGGGATCTGGACGGCGACGACAGCCCCGGGGTGTTCCGCGACGGAGTCTGGTTCTACCGCAACGGCCTGGGCCCGAGTGTGGTCCACAGCTTCGGCTTTGGGCTGGCTGGGGACCTCCCGGTGGTGTGGAGCCTCTCGCTGTAGCGCCCGGCTCAGCCCGTCAAGCGCATCCCGCCTGCCCTGGACTGCGACGGCCACCTCCCAACAATGGGCGGGGCGAGGCCGCCAAGACACGCCTTCCGGCCGTCGCCACTGGTACGGGCCGGCGACCAGACAGTTCCGCGGGTTGGTCGTAACCCCGGCAGGGACGCGCCCCAGCGGGCGCCCCTTGGTCGATGACGTTGCTCGGGTGATGATGGTGAGGGTGTAATGCAACGCCGGGTACGTGATAAGGCCTTCCCTACAAGGTGAAAGGGGTCGCCGGTGGACATCATCGGTGTGATCATCGCAGGCATCATCATCGGCTTGCTGGGCAAGTTCTTCGCGCCGGGCGACCGCGACAACATCCCGCTCTGGCTGACGGTCCTCTGCGGGATCGGCGGCGTGCTCATCGGCTACTACCTCGCCGCAGCGCTCGGTGTTGAGGCGACGCGCGGCATCGACTGGATCCGGTGGATCATCAGCATCATCGTCGCGGCCGTCCTCGTCGTGATCGCGGCCTCGGTGACAGGCAGACGCGGCAGGGCGATCTAAAGCCCGGTCCGCCTCGGTTCCCGGGTCGGCGGGCGGAACCATCAGCCGCCACACGTCCTGTCCGGGAACCGAGGCGGAGGTGAGCGCCAGCCCCGGGGAGGCGGACCCGCGCGGCTAGAATCCGGCCATGGCTTCCTACACGGTCAACCAGCAAGCAGTGGCGCGGGCCCGCCAGCTCATCGACGCCCGCCAGTACGTGCTCAAGAGCGTCTGGAGTGACGTCCAGCCGAGCGCCGAGGATGAGAACGCCTTCCTGGAGTCCCACTCCTGGGAGGAGTACGCCCAGTGGCACCTGGCCCTCACCGACGGCGCCAGCGACAACACCAAGGCCCGCTACGCCTTTGTGTACGGCGACTTCCGCCGCCTCCATCGCATGGGCTTGATCGCCTGCCAGTACCGGGCCGCCGAATGGCGCCACAAGGAGGTCGAGCTCGCCGCCCACGACCTGCTCCAGTACCTCGACAAGCGCAGCGGCTGAGCCCTTCGGGGGCGCACGGTCGGGTGGGTCCTTAACCCGTCGGCCAGATAGAAAGGGCTCGGTCGGCCGCCTCCAGAACCAGTCTGGTGTCGATCTCGACGCCCGAGGTTGGGAGCTGGCCGGCGGGCCAGGTGCATACGAAGGCCAGCGGCCCGGGTGGGGGCAGGCCCCACAGCCAGTGACGGGACCGCCAGCCGCGCTCGCTTCCGCTGCCCCCGTGGAAGTACAGGAACGGCGGGTCGGGCTGCTCGGTCTCGAAGGTGCGGGGCCAACGCCGCGGGTCGTTGCTGACCGCGCGGCCGTCGGCGAAGCGGAGCTCCAACCGCAGGTCGTGGTAACGCAAGTAGCGGTGGGGTCGGTCGGGATCGTGGCGATGTTGGCCGGGTTGGCCTGGGCGAGATCGGACAGTGAGGACGAAGTCCAGACCCGTAGGATAGGCGCGCAGGCCGGTGACCAGCACGGCCTCGGTGTCGGTGCGGGCCAGCAGCAGCTCGACCGGCACGATACCGGGGACTATGGCCTCGGGTGGCCGCAGCCAGGCCGGGATCCGGTAATCTGAGGGTGGCTGCCACGCCGGCATCTCGAAGAAGCTCATGGCCGGCGCTCGTTGGGCCACAGGCTGGTTGCCCGCCCGGCGGCCTCCAGGATCAGACCCGCATCCAGCTCGGCCTGGGATGGTGGGATCTGTTGGGTCGGCCACTGGCAGGCGAAGGTGAGCGGTCCGGGTGGGGGCATCCCCCACAGCCACACATGCCCACCATCAGGGCCATAGCTGCTCTGGTACAGCAGCGGCGGGTCCGGCGGCTGGTCGCCGGAGGTGCGGGGCCTGCGGCCGGGGTCGTTGTCGGCGGCGCGGCCGTCGGCGAAGCGGACCTCCAGACGAAGCTGGTCAGCCCACCAGTCCTCGCGCTGGCGGGGTTGGCCGGGGCGACGCCGGACGGCCAGGTCGAAGTCGAACCCGGTGGGGTAGACCAGCAGGTTGTCGACCAGGACGGCACGGGTGTCGGTGCGGGCCACCAGCAGCGCCACCGGCACGACCCCAGGGACCATGCCTTCGGGCCCCCTGGCCCAGGCCGGCACCCGGTAGTCCGAGGGCGGTCGCCAGGGGGGCGGCTCGAAGAAGCTCACGGCGGAGCTTGGCCGGGCCAGATGGAGACTGCCCGGGCGGCGGCTTCCAGGATCAGGCTGGCGTCGATCTCGACTCGGGTTTCGGGGATGTGGCGGGCCGGCCACTCGCAGACGAAGGCCAAAGGCCCGGGTGGGGGCAGTCCCCACACCCATAGGTCGACCTCCTGGGCCAGTAGGTCGTAGCCCTCCCAGCGGATGAGCCGCAGCGCGGGTGGGTCCGGCGGGGGGCCGTTCTCGAAGTCCCGATGTCGCTGCAGGTTGGTGGCCTTGCGGCCGTCGGCGAATCCGACCCCAACGCGCAGGTAGTAGTCGGCGAGCTCACCGGCCGGATCGAGCTCGAGCATGTCGAACATGCCGAAGAGGCCGAAAAAGCTCTGCTCCCCGGGGATGATCTGGCGCAAGCGGAGATGCAGGGTGCAAATGAAGCCGGTGGGATAAGCCCGGATGCCGGTCAGCCCGATCGCTCGCTGGGGGGTGCGGGCCAAGATGAGCTCGACCGGCTCGACCCCGGGCACGAGGTCGGCGGGCGGCTCGATCCAGGCCGGCCGACGGTACTCGACCTCCGGCTCCGGCAGCTCCGGCGGCTCGGACGCAGACATCACCCGATCCTAATCCGAGGACAACGCAGTACATAGGTAATCATCCCCACCTGATGTCCGGGGTGGGTCAGGGCTGATCCAGCAGCGCGTGGCTAGACGTCTCGATCACCCAGATACGGAATCAGGTCCCGAATGAAGTCGCGATCCGCCGAGGGCGGCGCATCGCGGTAGGCGACGTCGAACTCGTCCAGCGCCGCCTGGACCATCTGCCGCAGGGTGGCGCGGGCGAAGTCGATGCTCGCGTACCGCTCGAACAGCCGGAAGACCCACTCGACATCGCGGTCCGTGCGCTGCTCCCGCGCAACGGAGAAGACGCGCCGGAGCCGGTCACGCTCGTCGGTGGTGCACTCGCGCAGGGTGTGGACGAGCATGAGGGTGCGCTTGCCCTCCCAGATGTCGCCGAGGATCTCCTTGCCGTACTGGGCCCGGTCGCCGACCAGGTTCAGGATGTCGTCCTGGATCTGGAACGCGGCCCCGAGCAGGAAGCCGAACAGGTTGAAGCGGTCGGCGTCGATGACGCCGGCCGTCCCGATCAGCGCCCCGATCCGGCAGGGGTGGATGCAGGTGTACCAGCAGGTCTTCTTGAGGACCATGCGCAGGTAGTCGTCTTCGCTCAGCTCGAAGGCGTTGTCGCGGGTCCAGCCGAGCTCGAGGGCCTGGCCCTCGACCGACTGCAGGACCAGGTGCTGCGCCTCGTGGAAGATCCGGTACGAGAGGTCGGCACCCAGGATAGGGATGTTCTCGGTCAGCGAGCCGATGCTGATGGCGTTCATCGCGTCGCCGACGTTGACGGCGATCGGGATGCCCTGCTCCATGTAGAGGGTCGGGCGGTTGCGCCGCCACAGACTGCCGTCTTCGATGTCGTCGTGGACGAGGAACGCGTTGTGCAACAGCTCGATCGACACTGCTGACGGCAGCACCCGCTCGATCGAGCCGCCGAAGGCGCGGCAGGTGGCGATGCACAACGCCGGACGCAGGCCCTTGCCCACATGCGACAGCTGGCCAGAGATCAGGTCGTACAGGTAGCGCCGTGGCTCGCGGGTCGGAAGCTGCCCGAGCAGGGCTCGATACGTGACGTCGCGGTACTGGGTGAGCTGGCGCTCGATGCCGGCCGCGGTCGCTGTCTGGACGCTCATGCTACGGCTCGACGAAGCGGACGTTGCCGGGGGCCGCGCCGGGTGGCTCCGGGTTCGGCAGATCGCGCCCCATGGAGGAAAGCGCCTCCAGCGCCGACTGCGCCACCGGCTCCGCCGGGCTGCCGACCGTGCGCGCCAATGCGGCGAAGGCCCGCAGCAGCTCACCAGGAGCCTCTCCCGGCCCAGATGTCAGGCGTTGGATCAGCTCGGACCGGCTCTCGCCCGTCCTGATGTACGACAGCAGGTCCTCGACGTGCATCGCCCCGCTGACCACGTTGACGATCGACGCCTCGAGCGCGGTGGCTCCACGGTAGAGCGCCGTCAGCGCCGACAGCGCCAGCCTGACGCCCGTATCGTCCCAAGGCAGGCCCTCCCTGTAGCGCGCTCGGTCATGGGCGCGCCAGGGCTCCAGCAGCTCCGGCTCGTGCAGGTCCCAGAGCCGGCACGGCGGCGCATCCGACCCCGAGTGCTCGAGGATCCCGTTGACCGCGCGCCGGGCGGCCTCGTTGGCAGCCTCCATGGTGGCCAGATCGGTGAAACTCTGGACGTAGTCGGAGGCCAGGAACAGGTTCGGGATGGCCGTCACCGCCCGCGGCCTGAGCCGCCAGGTGTCGATCAGATTGACGAACAGCGGCTCGGCGTTGGTCCTGAGCAGCGGATCGATGTCGAGATCCAGATACCAGTGGACCAGGTCCTCGTCCTCGAGCACGTCGGCGCCCTGCACGTTCAGACTGCGCTTCAGCTGGTCCCAGACCTCGTCCCTGATCTCGCGGCGGGTGCACTCCCGGGCCGGCTTCCCGTTCAAGCCCGGCGTGTCCCAGTCCGAGATGTCGACCGAGATCACGCCGCGGATGTTCCCGTCGCCGAAGCGGCTCAGGTCGACGTCAGCCCAGAACTGCGCCTGGGACACGGACGTGAGCGCCCAGGGCGAGTCCAGGTAGATCTGGTGGCCGCGTCCGATGGGCGCGTCGTCGTCGAGGTAGAACTGGATGCCGTTCATCCACTCCGTGTTGTGGCTGAGCGGGAAGATGTTGGCCAGGCCAGGATCGGCGCGGACCATCTGGTCGGTGACGATCGTGCCCATGACCTCGATCGGCAGGGCGGACACGTAGTAGTCGGCCGTGACCTCGCGCACCGACCGGTCCTGCTCCACCATCACACCCCGCACGACGCCACCCTCCATCTCGATCGAGCGCACACGCGCGTTCAGGTGATACTCGACGCCCCGCCCGCGCAGGTAGGCGAGCCAGGGATCGATCCACACGTCGTTGGTCGGCCCGTTGAGCACGCGGTCGCCGCTGATCTCCGGCTCGGCCAGGTTGAAGGCGAGCTGGGTGTAGATGTCGCCGATCGTCCTGGCGCTCGCCACCTTCGCCTTGGCCGCGACAAGCGAGCGGGTGAGGCCGATCCCGAAGAACTTCTGATAGGCCTCCGATCGCTGCTCGGCGCCGATGAAGTCCCACCAGCCGATCTTCTCGTATTCGTCCAGGCGGCGCTCCGAGCAGCTAGTGAGGATCTGCCAGATGCGCTCGGCGAAGAAGGCGACCTCCTCGGGCGGGATGCCATGCTCGGGGCCGAGCAACGACCCGAGATCGCTCACCAAGTTGAACAGCTCGGGGACGGTCGACGGCGTGGTCGTGGCCAGCCTCAAGGGGCGGCGGCCGAAGCGCGCGAAGATGGTGCCGGTGGTATCGACCAGGTTCTCCGCGACCGAGCGGGAGCCTCGATACGGAGTCCGCGCCATGGTGTCGACGACGTGCTTGTAGAACCGTGGGAAGAAGCGGAAGCCATGCTCCCCCGGGAGGTCTCGCCGCGTCGGGGCGGTAAGTCTGCCGAGGTGGACCGCGCCGACGTTCTGGCGGGGAGCGGTGCTGGGGACGACCACACTGCGGGCCTTGCCACCAGGCACATCGCGCAGCTCGAAGACGCGAACGGAGAAGCCGCGCTCGCACAGCTCGTGCGCGGCGCTCAGGCCGCCGATGCCGCCGCCAAGCACCATCACCGTCTTGGGCATCGTCAGCTCCCGCCGGTCAACGGACCGCGTACATGTCGTAGGTGTAGAAGTATTCAGGTAGGCGCGCCTCGCCGACACCGAGACAGTGGAGGCGGTTGAGCCACCGATACTTCGGGTCGGCGGTCAACAGGCGAATTTGCGAGCGCACCGGCAGCGCAGCGGGCCACTCTCTGAGCGGCAGCCACACGGCCCAATCCTCGCCGAAGTCGACGGTTGCGGTGTAGCGCAGCGCGATTGGCACGTGATCATGTGTCTCGACCGTCGCGCTGACACTGAGGATGCCGATCCCGTCCGCGCGGACAATCGTCTGGTGCTCCCCGCCCGCAGTGATCTTGGTATGCAACTCGGGCCCATCGATGGCGCCACTCACGGGAGGCCAGCTGACGACAAAGCCGGCCGGTGTCTCGCCGAAGAACTCTGGCTCTCTCGCAAGCTGGACCCTGGCGCGGGCCAGGTACTCGAGCCTCACGGGGAACACCGCTTGCGGGTCGAGGGGACGCGGAGGAGGAGGCCTGCGCGCTGGCGACGCGTCGCCGAGCCGGAACGACGACGGGAAGCTGGCGGCCGTTGCCGGATCCGGCGCCCGACGCCCCTCACACGACACCACCGGCACGTACTCGACCGTCTCGCCACGCCAGAAGTTGGGGAACAACGCCCGGAAGTACTGCGTCCGGTTCTGGAAGTCGTTGGTCACCAGCGGCGCCGAAACCGTCTCGACGCCCCGCCCGTCGACGCGGTACCGCACGCTGACCGCGTTCGAGGGATTGGCGGGCCGAACACCCACCGTGACCGACACCCCTTGGCGTTGCTCGGTCGTCCCCTCGGGCGCCGGCGCATCCGCCGTCCCGTACCACAGCTCGAGCCCATCGTGCGCGAGTTGCACCATTTCCGCGATCCTCGTCAGGAGGTTGCAGTGGAAGTCGCGCCCCTATGGCTTCCTGAACTTCAGGGGCACGATAGCCTTGGGGTCCTTGATCCGGAGGGCAAAGCGCTCGAAGACGGAGAACACGTAGCGGCCGTCCAGGTCCACTTGCCTAAACTCGGGTGTTGGTTCGGCGGCAAGCGCGAGATCGATGGGCTCGTCCGCCATCGAGAGCAGCACACCCCGGCTCCGCCACTGCTCCTCACTTGGTTTTGCACCATACAGCTCGAACCTGTGAGGAAGGACGTCAATGGCGCTGGCGTGCAGGAGCTCACGCCCAATGAGCGGCTCGAGCCGGTCGCGCGGAAGCACGGTCGACTTGGGGATCGAAATGAAGGCTGCCTCGAACGGCTTACGGCCGAATACGCACACGTACGGCGCGACGTAACCGTTCTCCTCCAGTGAATTGATGGCGCCGACGATCGCTTGCATCAGGCCGTCGTTATTGAGCAGAGAGATGTTGTCCGGCTCCTGTTGGGCTTGCTGGATTTGCTGCAGGGCTTGCTGCACCGCTTGCTCCAGCGCTTGCCGCTGCGCTTGCGGGACTCGTTGCAGCGCTTGGGGGGCTCGCCGCACCGGTTCCAGCACCCGCCGTGCTTGCTGCGCTTGTTGCGCCTTCTCCTCCCGCGCCACCCTAGGACCCTCGATCAACCCCAGCGCCCCGGGATTCCGTTGACGCATGCCCTCTTTCTGCGTGCTTTGGCTCGCGCTCGCGATTGGCGTCGGGGTACCACTCATTGGGGCCCATTGACTGGAGGCCAATTGGTCCAGATAGGGCAGAGCTGGACGGTAGTATGGAAGTCCGGTCCTCTCCGCCTCCTGCTCCAGCCGCTTTCGCTCATTGTCGGAGAGCGTGATGCTGGGATAGGTCCCATTGAAGATGTACCAGTCTTCGAGCTGGCCCAGCTGGGTGGCCATTCGCCTGAACTGGAGCAAGGCACTGGACAGGTCTTCCTCCCGGATCTGCTGGCGGGAGAGTCTGACTGGCAGCGCGATCTCGAGCAGGACCGCGGTCGCTCGGTCGTCAACCGAGCCGTCGGACCTGAGCACCTCGCTGGGGACGACCTGGGTGCTGGGTGGCAGCGGGCCGTAGATGGGGAGAAACGAACCGGCCACTCGGACGCGTTGCCACGCCTGGAGGACTTCTTCGCGAACCCGATTCCACTGCGCTTCGGTCCAGCCAACTTGGGCGTTTCGATCGTCCATTTATGGACCTCCGCTGAGAGGAGTCAGGTCGGGCTCGTGGCGGAGTGGACCGCCGAGTTCGGCCAGGAGCAGAGCTGCCGCGCGCAGATCGGACGTTTCCCGGCCCTCCGGGAACCCCTCGTGGATGGGCGCCAGGAACTCGCGCGCCTCCCCTTCGCGGCCTTCGGCCTGCCACAGGCGTGACAGCGAGACCGCCGCGCGCAGCTCGAGCGAGCGCGCGCCCTGTCGACGCGCGACGTCGAGCGCGCGACGAAAGCACACCTCGGCCGAACGGGCCGCTTCTGGGCCAACCGGCTCCGACGCGGCCAGTAGGAGCTGGCCGCGCAAGCGGTAGATCTCGGCCTCCCAACAGCGTTCGTGAGTTAGCTCGACGGCTGCCTCGGCTTCGTCGAGCAGCGCCAGCCCTTCCTGTACGGCGCCCGTCCGATGGCACGCTTCGGCGATCAAAGACAGCCAGTACGGCCTGGCCATCTCGGCACCGGTGGCGAGCTGGGCGGCGAGCCCACGGCGCATCTGGGCCGTCCCCTCGCCGAGCTCACCCTGCTGGGTGAGCGCCCAGCCTTTCAGTATCGATGCCATCGCACTGACGAACACGAGGCCACGCGCTTCTGTGAGGACGAGCGTCTCCTCGGCCAGCGCACGAGTCGCCGGCGCCTCGCGTCGATACTGGCGCAGGAGGGCGGCGACGTTGAGGCCGAAGGCGACGCTGTATGGATGGTTGATCACTGACCGCAGGAGCGCCAGGTTCTCCTCGCTGTGGTGCAGCGACTGATCCGCGTAGCCGAGCAGCCACAGCACCGACGCCAGCGCGCTCCGCGACGACGTCGCCGGGTTATCGCCGTAGATGAACGCGTGGGAGCTGTGGCGCTCGTGGTCGTACAACGCGAGCGCGCGCTCAAGGTGCTCACGTGCCTGCTCGAGCTCACCCAGAAAGAAGAGTGACCAGCCCACCTCCATGTTGCCCTGGAGCAGCAACCCGTCGTCGTGGGTGGCGGCGCCGAGCTCGAGGACCTGCTCGCCGAGTGCCAGGGCATCGGTGGGCTGGGCCCGCACGATGTGGTAGGTCCACAGGCCGTGCAGGACGGGCACGAGCTGCGGGGTGTCGCCGAGCTCCCGGCACAGCTCCCGGGCGCGCCGGTAGCAGGCCTCGACCTCGGGCGCCGCATAGCCACGGATGGCCATATAGGCAGGACCGAGCGCCAGGTGGAACTGCAGCTCCTGTCCGGCCCGCTCCGGGCCCGTGGGGAGGCCTTTGAGCAGGTCAAGGCCGGCCCGCAGGTGCGCGATCGCTTCCGGGTAGGCCGAGGCGTGGAGCGCCCGCTCGCCGGCGCGCAGCCAGCAGGGCACCGCCTCGGCGACCATGCCGGCCTCGGTGTAGTGGTGGGCGAGCAGCTCGGGCGCGGTCTCGACCGTGGCCGCGAAGTGGTCGGTCAGCGCCTGCGCGATGCGCCGGTGGTACTCCAGCCGCGTTGTCCGCAGCAGCGACCCGTACGCCGCCTCCTGGATGAGGGCGTGCTTGAAGGTGTAGACCACGCCGACCGGACCGTGCTCGACGAACAGCAGCCCGGCGTCGACCAGCCGGTCGAGGCTCCGCCGCAGCGCCCCCGAGTCCGCCCCCTCGGTCGTCCCTGACACCGTCGCCAGCAGCTCGTACGGGAAGTGCCGGCCGATGGCCGCTCCGAGCTGGGCGATGCCCTTGGCGTCGGTCAGCCGGTCGAGACGCGCCATCAGCGAGTCCGCGAGCGTCGCCGGGACGGCCAGGGCCGGTACCGGCCGGGCCGGGCCGAGCAGCCCGTCGCCCTGGCGGATGAGCCCCTGCTCGACGACCAGCTTGGTAAGCTCTTCGAGGTAGAGCGGCACCCCATCGGTCTTCTCCACCAGCTGGCCCAGCAGCTCGGCCGGCACAGGCATGCCGGCGATCTCGCTGATGATCCTCACCGACGCGCCCCGGTCGAGGCGGTTGAGGTCGAGCCGCTCGAGCCCTGCGCCCTCGGGCCAGGGAGGCGCGAACTCCGGGCGGAAGCTGAGGACCAGCAGTTGCCGGGACTGCGGCACGCGCTCGATCAGTTGCGTCAGCAGGTCGAGGGACGAGGGGTCGGCCCAGTGCAGATCCTCGACCACGAAGAGGACGGGCTGATGCTCGGCGCGCAGGAGCGTGCTCTTGACCAGAGCGTCGATGGTCAGCTGCCGCTGGCGGTCCGACGGCAGGTCGAGGGGAGCGTAGCGGTCCTCGAAGGGCACCGCCAGCAGCCTGGCCAGCAGCGGCGCCACCTTCGGGAGGTCGAAGCCGTATTGCGCCAAGAAGCCGTCGATCTTGTCGAGGCGCTGCTCGACCGTGTCGTCCGGCCCGAACTCCAGGATCCGCTCCAGGTGCTGGATGACCGGGTAGAAGGCCGTGTTCACGAAGTAGGGCGAGCAGGACATGCGGACGAGGAACGCGTCCGGCGACTGGGCCACATGCTGCTGGAGCGCCCATGTGAGACGTGACTTGCCGATGCCCGGCTCGCCGGCCACGAGGGCGACGCCGCCCTGACCCGCCCTGGCTCGGGCCCAGCGGTCGGCCAGCCGGCCGAGCTCGCCGTCGCGACCCTGCATGGGGGGCAGTCCGCGCTGCACGGCGACGTCGAGGCGGGTCCGGGCCGCGCTCTCGTGCAGCACGTGGTAGACCGCCATCGGCTGCGAGATGCCCCGGATGGTGTGGAAGCCGAGCTCGCGGCAGTCGAAGTAGCCGGCGATCAGCCGGTAGGCCGCGGCGCTGATCACCACCGAGTCGGGCGCGGCCAGAGCCTGCAGGCGGGCGGCGACGTTCGGGGTCACGCCGATAGCCGCTGTGGCCTCCACACCGTCGTCGACAGCGATGGCGCCGGCCACGACCAGGCCGGTGTCGATGCCGATGCGCACGTGGAGGTCGATGCCGAGCTCGGCCTGGAAGCGGGCGTTGAGCTGCCCAACGGCCTCGATGATGCCGAGTCCGCAACGCACCGCCCGCTGGGGATCGTCCTCGTGCGCCGACGGAAATCCGAAGTAGACCATCATGCCGTCGCCGAAATAGTCGTGGATGTGGCCCTCGAAGCGGCGGACGACGCTGGCGCAGACGCGATGGTAGGCGGCCAGCGTCTCCCGCAGCTCCTCGGGGTCGAGGCGCTCGGAGAGCTCGACCGAGCTCACGATGTCGCAGAACAGGCACGTCATCTGCCGCCGCTCGGCCGCCGTGGAGGCCGCGACGGGCGTCGCCACCTCGACGAGCGTGAGCGGTGACCCGCATTCGAGGCAGAACTTCGCCCGCGCCGGGTTCTCGGCGTCGCACCTCGAGCAGCGCATCATTTCCCTCCCCCACATGGCGGCCGACGCCGCTCGCTCAACTGGCGAGGCCGACCGGGAACCTCAGCAGCGCGCACGGCCCGAAGCGCTCGGTCGCCTGGAGCAGCGCGTGGTAGAGCCCGGGGCGAGCGTCGTTGGGCACGTCGAGACCGATCGCGAGGTCGACGAGTGCGCCGGGCGGGATCCGTATCGGCACGGG
>Ga0081538_10003121_pt1 | contig 15750 bp, 14 predicted proteins | sample TabmetS5T2R1_FD_71022 | JGI IMG/M metagenome (GOLD analysis project Ga0081538, IMG submission 71022) | Tabebuia heterophylla rhizosphere microbial communities from the University of Puerto Rico - S5T2R1 | ecosystem: Host-associated > Plants > Roots > Rhizosphere ... | reverse complement strand
GGGTCACGCCTCCCCCTTTCACTGCGAAGACCCCCCCCGCCACGACGCCATGACACGGAGGGAGATCGAAGCAGACGTAGGAGCAGGACTCCTGGCGCTCGGACGCTCCGTGCGATATTGGAGGACGCCATGGGGACTCATCACACCGGCGACCGAAGAGGTGGCAAACAGATACCGGCTCCGGCTCGTCGGTTGGACCGCTGACACGGAGGACTGGCGGGGAGGTACGCCGGAGGCGATGCTCGCCCGCATAAGGGGTGGGCTCTCACCCGGGGCCATCGTACTGATGCACGACGGAGTCGGCCCTGGAAGTGAGCGTACTGGTTGCCAAGGGACCGTGGATCTCGTGGGACCGCTCGTCTCTGCGGTGAGATCCCACGGCCTGGAGCCCGCGAGATTGGACGAGCTCAGGCACCCGCTACCCGACAGGAACCCGGACTTCCAGGCCGGGAGTGCCAGAGATGATAGGGTGCGCGGTGTGTGAAGATTCGCTTTGCACTGGTGGTCTGCTCCATTAGAGTATGTTGTCGCGATGAGCGTATTCAGCATCGGAAGACCTGAACAAGACCTTCCGGCAGAGACCCACGACTTCCGGGCCATCCTCGCGAAGATCTCCGCCGGCGCGTCAGAGAGGGACGCGAACCCCGCATTTCCGGAAGATCCCTTTGTGCGGCTCGCGCCCACGGGAGCGCTCGCGATGCCCGTTCCCGACCCCACGGGAAGTCAGGGGCGCCGCGCCTCGTTCGCGGAGGAGTGGCGTATGCTGCGGGCGGTCGCCGGTGCCGACGGTTCCGTCGGCCGCATACTCGATGGCCACTTCAACGGCGTGGAACGGGTCTCGCTCCTGGCGCCCGAACCGCTGCGCTCGAGTGAACTGGAAGCCATCGCCGCAGGGAAACTCCTCCTCGGAGTGTGGGGCGCCGACCCGATACCAGGAGAGGGTGAACCGGCCCGGCTGGTGCAAGAAGTGGGCGGAGCAAGACTCTTCGGCGTCAAGACCTTCTGTTCGGGTGCGACGGGTGTGGACCGCGCGCTCGTCCTCGCGCGCGGTCCCACGCAGGGACCATCCCTCCTTGCCTACGTCGACATCTCCGAAGGTGTAAGAGTAGATACAGAGTGGTACAAAGCCTCGGGCATGCGCGCCTCGGAGAGCCACCGCGTCGTCTTCGAAGGTGCGCCGGTTCTCGCCGTTCTGGGAGAACCGGGCGAGATCGTACGAGAACCGTACTTCAGCAGGGACGCGATCCGAACGGCCGTTACGTGGGCCGGGATCTCCGACACGGCCGTCGACGCCGCGCTCGACGTACTGGCCGCCAAAGCCGGGGATGGAGAGCCCGACGACGTGGTCTCCCTGGCGGCTGGAAGGATGCTCGCGGCCAGGGGCACCATCGACAGCTGGCTCGCCTACGCCGCAGCACGCGCCGACGAGGACCCTGCTTCCCTACCAGGGATCTCTACGCAGTTGCGTGAGTCCGTGGCCCGCACGTGCCGGGAGATCCTCGACGAGGCGGCCAGGGCCGTCGGCTCTCACCCCTTCGCCGTCTCCGGCCCCCTGGATCGGGCGAGGCGGGATCTAGAACTCTTCCTCCTCCAGCACCGGCTCGAGCCCGCCCTGGTACGCCGCGGAAGGCAGGCTATCTCGGAGCGTCGACCGTGAAAGGGCGGCTCGGACGCGAATACTTCGAGGGACTCTACGCGGAATCGAACGATCCCTGGAACTTCGAGACGAGCGAATACGAGCGCAACAAGTACAGGCGAACGCTAGAGGTCCTGGGCGACAGGCGGTTCGAGAGGGCCCTGGAGGCGGGAGCTTCAATCGGCGTCTTTACAGGGATGCTCGCGGACCGCTGCAAGGAGCTACTCGCGGTGGACGTGTCGGAGCGGGCCGTGGCCGCGGCGCGCGAGCGGCTCTCGGGCCGGGAGCACGTCATCGTCGAGCGTCGCACGCTCCCCGAGGAGATGCCCGGAGGTCCGTTCGACCTGGTCGTCGCCTCCGAGATCCTGTATTACTACACGACAGAAGAGATGCTCGCGACACTACGAGCCTTCGAGCGCGAGCTGGCCCGGGGCGGAGTCCTGCTCGCGGTCCACTGGCGCAGGGAGACGAGAACCTACCCGCTGCAGGGTGACGAGGTGCACGAGCTGCTCCTGGGGCACACCCGGCTCCGCAATATCGAGACCATCATCGAACCTGATTACCGCCTCGATCTCTTCGAGGACCCGGCGTGAACCGTGACCGGCACCTGATTATAGTCGGCGCCGGCCCCGCCGGCCTGGCGACGGCTCGGGCCTACAGGGAGGACGGAGGCCTGGGCCGCGTCACGATGCTGACCCCTGAACCATACGCTCCCTACAGGCGTCCTCCGCTCACAAAGGAGTATCTGAGGGGCGAGGCGTCACGCAAGGATCTTCCCATCCAGAGCGACGGTTGGTACGAGGAGAACGGCGTAAAGCTCAGGCTTCTCACCAGCGTAAGTGCGATCGACAGGGAGCGCCAGACCGTCATTACAGACGAAGGCGAAGAGCTATCGTACGATGTCTGCGTTCTGGCCACGGGCTCAGAGCCGGTACGTCCGCCCGTCCCTGGGGGCGACGACCCTGAAATCCTGACGATGAGGACGATCGAGAACTCGACCCGCCTGCAGGACCGCGTCGGAGAAGGAGACGGGGCCGTCGTGGTAGGGAGCGGCTTCATCGGCTGCGAGGCGGCCGCATCCCTCTCGATGCGCGGCGCCGCGGTTACCCTGGTCAGCCACGAACAGTCGCCCCAGCGGAGACGACTCGGCCCCGAGGTCGGCGAACGGATCGAAGTTTGGCTGCGGGGCTTCGGCATCGACCTCCGCCTCGGGGTCGGAATAGAAGGCGTCGAACGCAAGGATGGCGGCCTCGCCGTGTACCTCGATGACGGCGACACCCTCGAAACGGGGACGGTCCTCTTCGCGACCGGCGTCAGGCCCCGCATCCAGCTCGCCGCTGAGGCCGGTCTGGAGGTTGACCACGGGGTCATCACAGATTCGTCCATGCGGGCGAGTGCGCCCGGGATCTACGCGGTCGGAGACATCGCCCAGGCCTACAACGAGTCCGCAGGGCGGCACCTCAGCGTCGAGCACTGGGGCGACGCGCTGGAGCACGGACGTATCGCGGGGTCGGTGATCGCGGGCCGCGAAGCGGCGTGGAGCAGTATCCCCGGCTTCTGGTCCACGATCGGCGACAAGACGCTCAAGTACTGGGCCTGGGGAGACGGCTGGGACGAGCAGCTCTTCGAAGACGATGGCGAAGCGTTCACCGTCTGGTACGGCAAAGAGGGTGTGCTCGTCGGAGTTCTCTCCCACGGCATGGATGAGGCCTACGAGCGGGGACAGGGAAGGATCGAGAGCGGAGAACCTTTCTCCCGATGACGCTCTCATCACCGAATCCGGCTCTCAGGGCTTGCGTCGTCGTGCCGGCCCGAAACGAGGAGGATCTCATAACATCCTGCCTCGAGGCGCTCGCGACGCAGGAGCGGGTCGCACACCACGAGTACGAAGTCCTCCTGATATTGGATCGCTGTACCGACGAAACGGAAGAACGCGCCCGCGAAATCGGCGGCATGCATCCTTCGCTGAAACTCCATTTCCTTCACGGTCCTGGCGAAGGATCCGGGCCCGCCCGCAAAATGGGGATGGATGCCGCCTGCGCCCGCCTTCTCCAGGTGGGCCGCCCCGAGGGCCTCATAGCATGCACCGATGCCGACACGGTGGTGGCTCCTGACTGGCTCGCCGCCCAACTCCGGGCAGTCTCGAAGGGAGCAAGGGCCATCGGCGGGCGTATCGAGCTCGCCGACGATGGCTCGCTGCCCGAGCGCGTCCGGCGCAGGCACTCGGAGGAGGGCCGCCGCCGGCATGAGCAACTTCTCTGCGATCCCGCAGGCGAGGCACAGCACTGGCAGTTCTCAGGAGCCTCCATGACCCTGACGGCGGCGGTCTACGAGCAGGTCGGTGGCCTCGAACCGCTGACCGCCCTCGAAGACGAACATCTAGAAGAGGTTCTTCGCCGCCACAACGTTCCCATCCACCGCCTGCTCTCCGTCAGGGTGACGACGTCGCCCCGTGTGGTGGGTAGAGCCACACGAGGTCTCTCCGACGACCTAGCCAGAACCGCACGCGGCCTTCGCGACGAAAGAGCGCGGGACTAGGGCGCTAAGCCCGCTCCTCCCTGTACTCTTGAATGCTCTCGTAGACTTCGTCGGGGAATTGCAGCTCCGCGTACGGGTTGCAGGCGTCAGGGTCGTCGGGATCGGGGCAGATCGGGAAGTCCTGCTGCCTCTGATACTCCAGGATCTTCTCGCGCCTGGGCGGGCTGTAGCCCTTCTCTTCCACCTGCTGCACGAGAGCCCTCATCTCCTGCTCGTCGGTATCCTGGTCCTTCGTCAGCAGCTCTACGAGCTCGTCGTTGGAGACGAAGTGACGGCCGATCATCGCGAAGACCAGGCGCCCGTAGTGGCCAATGTCCTCACCGTTGTCTAGCGCGTCGAGCAAATGGGCCATCATCGGACTCTGGCGCAAGTCTTCTACCGGCATGTAAGTGCTCCTCTCATTAGCGTACTCCCGAACAATACGCGGGCCTGCTGTACTGAATGTGAAACCGGCCACTATGAGCCTGAGACGGCCCGGATCAGGTCCTTCGCCCCTTCGGCGACGGGCACGACGCGCTCTTCGCCCGAGGCCATGTCCCTCACCGTGCACACCCCACGCGCGAGCTCGTCCTCACCGAGTATGGCGGCGTACGAGGCGCCCGTACGGTCGGCCTGCCTGAACTGCGCGCGCATGCCGCGCCCTCCGTAATCCAGGTCGGCGGAGATTCCCTCGTCCCTGAGGGCGCCGGCCAACCCCATGGCGGCGATACGGGCCTCGGGGGCCAGGGTCACGAAGAACACATCAAGGCTGGTCTGCACCTCCTGCGAAGCGGCGGCGAGGAGCATGCGCTCGACCCCCGAGCCGAAGCCGATCCCTCCGAGGTCGGGGCCTCCGAGATCGGAGATCAGGGCGTTGTACCGGCCGCCGGCCCCGACGGTGTCCTGCGCCCCCAGGACGCCGCTCTTGGCCTCGAAGACCGTCATCGTGTAATAGTCGAGCCCGCGCACGAGCCTGTCGTCGATCTCGTGCGGTATGCCCAGGGCCCGGAGTCCCTGGCGCACGACACCGAGGTGCGCAGAGGCCTCCTCGCTCAGGAAACCAGAGATCTTCGGCGCCTCGTCGAGAACGGCCTGGGTGCCCTCGTGCTTGGAGTCGAAGGTGCGCAGCGGGTTCGTGTCCATGCGGGACACGGAGTCGGGATCGAGCTCGTCGCGGTGCCTCTGGAGATAGGCGCGGAGCTCGGGGACGTAAGCCTGCCTGGTCTCCATATCACCGAGGTTGTTGACGTAGACTACCTCTTCTTTCACGCCGACGGCCTGGTGGATGGCGTAGAGGAGTGAGATCACCTCGACGTCGACGAGCGGGTCCGAGGCGCCGAGGGCCTCAACCCCGATCTGGGTGTGCTGCCTGTAGCGGCCCCTCTGCTGGCGTTCCTGGCGGAACATCGGACCGATGTAGAACAGCTTCACAGGCTGCGCAAGCTTGTACAGGTTATGCTCGATGTATGCCCGCACGGCTCCCGGAGTCCCCTCGGGCCTGAGCGCCATTTCCCGGCCGCCTTTATCCGTGAAGGTGAACATCTCCTTCTGGACGACGATGTCCGAGCCCTCCCCAGCCGTCCTGGCGAACAGTCTGGCCTCCTCGAAGATGGGCGTGCGGATCTCGGAGTAGTTGTAGCGGGCGAAAATCTCGCGGGCCCTGTCCTCGACGAAGGTCCACAACTCTGCCCTCTCGTAAGTCTCCCGTCCGCCAGGGAAGACGTCGTACGTGCCCCTCGGTCCCCTGTAGTCCGTCACGAGAGTCCGGGAGGCAGATAAGGATTCGTTCTCAGCTCCTCGACCGCCGCAAGGACAGGGCCGTGGCCCGCGTAGAGGCGCGTTGTCTCTTCCCAGAGCGGGATCACCCTGCGGATGGAACCCTCGATCTCCTCCCACGAAGCGCCGGGTATGTCCGTCCGGCCCACGCTCCCCGGCAAGATCAGATCACCGACGATCTGGTCGTGCCCTACGACGAACGTCACGGAGCCCGGGGAATGTCCCGGCGTGTGGAGAACCCTGACGCCGAGACCGGCGACATCGAGCGCCTGCCCGTCTTCGAGTGGCACGTAGTCTCTGACCTTCCCCTCGGCGTCCGCGGGGTGCATGTAGACGGGGGCGCCTGTCTCTCTGCGTACCCGCTCCAGGGCATCGATGTGGTCGGCGTGGCCGTGGGTCACCAGGATCGCAGCCACACGGGCGCGGGTGGCGCCGAGGATCTTCTCCGGCTCGGCACCGGCGTCGACGATTACGTCGCCATCGGGAGCGTGGACGACGTAAGAGTTGACCTCGAAGCCGTCCATAGAGAGTGTGACCTGTTCGATGTCGCTCACAGGCGAGCCTCCTAGCGCTCCAGGGGTGTGCCGTCGCGGGAGACCCTGTAGACGTCGTAGACGTCGGGGATGCTCCGGATCTTGCGTATTACCTCCTCGACGTGCTGCACGCTCGCGGCTTTGAATGCGAACCTGCTCAGGGCCGTCCTGTCCTCGATGGTATCGACCCTCGCAGAGACGATGTTGACGCCGGCGTCCGAGATCGTGGTCGTTATGTCCTTCAACAGATGCATCCGGTCGAGGGCCTCGACCAGCAGCTCGACGGTGAAGAGCTTGTCAGAACCCTGGGCCCATTCGACCTCGACAAAGCGCTCGGGATCCCTGGCCTGGAGCGCCCCGGCGTTCACGCAGCCGGCAGAATGGACTACGACGCCGCGTCCCAGGGAGACGTATCCGACGATCTCGTCGCCGGGCATCGGGGTGCAACAGCGCGCCAGCCGCGTCAGGATCCCGCTCGACCCGACGACGCGCACGCCTGTCTGCTCGTCGGTTCCGCTCTCGGGGAGAGGGAGCGGGGCGAGCGCGGGGCTCCGCTCTCTCGGCCTTTCCTCTTCCTCCTTTGGCCGTAACTGCTCGACCAGGCGGCCCGCCACGTTCTCGGCCGAGAGCACGCCGGCCCCGACGGCGGCGAACATATCATCCGGCGAGGATTGGTTGGTCGCGCGGGCCACGTCCTCCAGAATGCCCGAGGGGATCTTCCCGATCCGCCGCTTTTTGAGGAGGGTCAGGATCTTCTCGCGTCCCAGGCTCAGGTTGTCTTCCCGGTCTGCCTTATTGAAGAACTGCCTGATCTTGTTCCTCGCGCGTCCGCTCTGGACCACCGCCAGCCAGTCGCGGCTCGGCCCCGAGTTCTTGCCCGTAATGACCTCGACCCTGTCGCCGGAGACGAGCTCGGAGTCGAGGGGGACGATACGATCGTTCACCCTGGCCCCTATCGTGCGGTGGCCGACTTCGGTGTGGACGTGGTAGGCGAAGTCGATCGGTGTGGCCCCGCTCGGAAGGCTGACCACGTCGCCCTTCGGCGTAAAGACGAAGACTTCCTCGGCGCCGAGTTCACCCTTCAACGACTCCATAAAGTCGCTGGCATCCGTCGTCTCTTGCTGCCACTCCATCATGCTCTTGAGCCAGGTCAGCCGGTCCACCTGACGGTCGGTAAGGCCATGCTTGTACATCCAGTGGGCCGCGATGCCGTACTCCGCGGTCGTATCCATCTCGGCGGTCCGGATCTGTATCTCCAGTAGCTTCCCCTCGTTGGACATCACGGTCGTGTGAAGCGACTGGTACATGTTGAACTTGGGCATCGCTATGTAGTCCTTGAAACGCCCGGGGATAGGCTTCCAGATCGAGTGTATGACGCCAAGGGTACCGTAGCAGTCTCGCACGTCGTCGACGACGACCCTGAGGCCGGCCAGGTCGTAGATCTCGTTGAACTCCTTGTTGCGACGCACCATCTTGTTGTAGATGGAGTAGAAGTGCTTGACCCTACCGTGGACCTCGGCCTCTATCCCCGTCTCCCGCAAGTGCCGCAAGAGCTCGGCCGCCGTCCCGTTGATAAACGCCTCCCTGTCCCCGCGCCTGGCGGCGACGAGACTCTTTATCTCCTCGTAGCGTCGCGGGTGTAGGGTGGCGAACGAGAGGTCCTCGAGCTCCCACTTGATCGAGTAGATCCCAAGCCTGTGCGCGAGGGGGGCGTAGATCTCCAGCGTCTCCGTCGCCTTCCTCAGTTGGGTCTCGCGCTTGAGGTAGGCGAGGGTCCTCATATTGTGCAGCCTGTCGGCGAGCTTGATGATGATCACCCGCACGTCGCGGCTCATGGCCACGATCATCTTCCTCAAAGACTCGGCCTGCGCCTCTTCGAGGTTGCCGGAAGGAAGCCGCTTGAGCTTGGTTACCCCGTCGACGATCTCGGCCACCTCATCACCGAAGCGTTCCGACAACTCCTCTTTGGTTACGCCGGTATCCTCGAGCACGTCGTGCAAGAGCGCGGCCGAGATGGTCGTGGGGTCGAGGCGCAACTCGGCGAGGACGTCGGCCGTCGCGAGGGGGTGGTAGACGAAAGGCTCGCCGCTCTTGCGTGTCTGGCCCCTGTGCGCCGCGTGCGCAGCGTTGTAGGCGTCGGCGATCAACTCCTCCGTCCCCTCGGGCGCGTAGGAAGACACCTTCTCGATAAGAGAAGATATGGTTACGCCAGGCGCCGGTATGGCCTTCGGGCGTTCCTCTGTACGAACGGGTTCCACACAGAAATTATACCAGTAAGGCATCAGGTCTCAGGATCAGGTATGGGAGGCTTATCGTGTCAGGAACTAGAATTTCTCCAAGCACTCTTCCCGAAGCCAGACACCTGAAGCCTGAAACCTAAAGCCTTCCCGATCTGAAAATAATCGTGAGGAGGATGATGGTCTGAATGATGGAGAGCGTAAACCCGAGGAAGCTGACGAGGGGCGCGCCGACGAAGGGCACCTGCGGACCTGCGACGTAGAAAGCGCCCAGCATCGAGGAACCGACGAACAGGGCGGCCGTAACGACGGCGAAGACCAGCCGGTTTGCGAGGACGTCCACGCTGCCGAACAGTTCGTTGAGGCCGTGGTGCTTGAGTTGCACTTCGAGCTCACCGTCGGCGATCTCGGTGAGTAGCTGCCGGATCTGCTCGGGATAGTCCTCGACGTAGCGGGCGTACTCCAGCGCACGCTCCTCGGCGGCCTCTGCCACGACCTGTGGACTGTAGCGTCCGGAGAGGAGCCTCTGGGCGTAGGGCCTGGCGACCTCGTAGACGTTGATGGTCGGGTCTATGGAGCGGGCGAGTCCTTCTGCGGTCACTAGCGCCTTGGTGAGCAGAGGGAAGACGGGCGGCATCCTGAGCCTGTAGCGGCGGGCGAGCGCGACGAGTTCCGAGAGCGCCTGGCCCAGGGTGACCTCGCCCACCGAGAGTCCGGAGTATTTGTTGAGGAACTCCCGCAGGTCCCGAATGAGGTCGCCGCGTACCTCGGTCGGGTAGCTTACGCCGAGCCGCTCGAGGGCCCGCAGGGCGACGGCGGCGTCACGCTGTATCACGGCTATAAAGAGCCTCGAGAGCGCTTCGATGTCGCCCTGGCTCATGTAGCCGACCATGCCGAAATCAAGCAGGGCGAGGTCCCCGCCCGGCGTGAGGAGCAGGTTGCTCGGGTGGGGGTCCCCATGGAAGAATCCGTCCTCGAAGGCCATCTTGAAGATCGCCTCTGCCCCCATAGAGGCGACTCGCCGCCGCTCGGAGGGCGAGAGCATGAGTGGCCGGATGTCCCTGAACCTGGTCCCCTCGATGAACTCCTCCGTGAGCACCTTCGGGGTGGAGAGCCCGAGGTAGACCCCGGGGATAACCACCTGCGTCTCCGAGAAGTTGGCGGCGAAGCGGCGCGCATTCTCTGCCTCTGCCGTGTAATCCAGCTCGCGCCTGATAACGACCTCGAACTCGGCCACCAGGCCGCGCACGTCTACAAAGAGCCTGCGCCCGAACCTCCTATCGAGCAAAGCGGCGAACTCACGCATGAGCTCGAGGTCCCCAGCCACCCTACGGGGAGCCTCGGGTCGCTGCACCTTGATGGCCACGCTCTCCCCACTAAGCAGCACGGCCCTGTGGACCTGTCCGATGCTCGCCGAGCCGAGCGGCACGGGATCGAAAGAGGCGAACAACTCATCGACGGGTGCCCCTAGCTCATCCTCAATAATCTCCTGGGCGACCCCTGCCGGCATGGGCGTTGCCGTGTCCTGGAGCTTCTGGAGCTCGGAGAGTACGCCTTCGGGCAGGATGTCCGAGCGTGTGGAGAGGACCTGCCCGAACTTGACGAAGGTCGGTCCCAGATCGTCGAGGGTGAGCCGCAACCTGACGCCGAAGTTCGGCGCGAGGACCTGTTGCAGGCCCTTCTTCTCCCTCCTGTCCCGCCTGACGTCGAAGACGAAGCCGAAGCCGTGGCGCACCAGAACGCTGCTGATCTGGGAGAAGCGCCTGAGGTTCCCCGACCGGGCGGCCCGGGAGATACCTCCATTCGCCACGCGCGCGTCCTTTAGCTACTGTCCCGGCGGCGTCTCGGGGTCGTCGCCGCGTTCGGGCGGAGCCTCGGGTTCGCCCGCCGGCGGAGGAGGCGCCGCGGGGCGGTCCTCGAGCATCCTCACCCTGTGCTCCAGCTGCTCGATGCGAAAGAGCAGGTCCTCGTAGTCCTCCCTGGTGGGAACACCGCCCCTCCTTAGACCCTGCTGCAAAGAGGCGTCGACCAGCGAACGCGCCCCCGTCGAACGCTCGCGGGCGCGGTTCATCACGTCGTTGACCACCGTGCGGCCCTCTTCACGCTCGATGCGGCCCTGCTCTACGAGAGAGTCCACGATCCCCTGCACCCTGTCCCGCGTCGCGGCAGCGGCGCCTATCTGCAGCAGGATCAAACGGTCCAGCGTCTCGCCAAGCGTTCCACGCATAACTACCTCCATGTATCGGGTTCATCACCTACATGATAACCAAGCCGCAAGCCCCCGGGCCACGTAGCAACAAGCGCCCTACGTGGAGCGTGCGGCCTGGAGCTTTCCGGCGCGCCAGGCTTTGTAGAGCGAGAGGACCGGTGATGCGATGAAGATGGAGCTGTAGGTGCCCGCGGCGATCCCGACCAGGAGGGCGAAGGCAAAGTCGCTCAGGGTCGCTTCGCCGAAGATAAGGAGCGCCACTATCGGGATGAGGCTGAAGATGGAAGTGTAGATCGAACGCCTTATGACCTGGCGGATGGAGCGGTTTATCATCTCGTCGAAGCGGCGCCTGTTGTAGCCCACCGTGGGGGCGTTCTCCCTGATCCTGTCGAAGATGATTATGGTGTCGTAGATCGAGTACCCGAGCACCGTGAGGACGGCGACGACGGTGACCAGGCTGACCTCCCTACCGACGATGGCGTAGAAGCCTACGGTAATCAGTATGTCGTGAACGAGCGCGGCCATCGTAGCGAGGGCGAAGGCGAACTCGAACCGAAAACTGATAAACACCACGATTATGATCAGCGCGGCCACCACGGCCTGAAGCGCCTGGTTTCTTAGCTGCTCGCCGAATGCGGGGCTCACGGTCGTGACGCTTACCTCCCCCCCGAACGCCCGGCTCAGAGAGTCGCGTACCTGGCTCTGCTCCTGCTGAGAGCTTACGACCGGGGTCCGCACCTCGTAGCCGTTCTGCCCCAGGGTCGTTACGACGGATTCCCCAGCAAGGTCGTCCGGCAGCGCGGCGCGCACCTCGTCGTCGCTGAGCTGGCGCTCGGCGTTGGCAACGGTGAACTGCGATCCGCCCTGGAAGTCTATCCCGAAGTTGAGGCCGCCCAGCGCTATAGCGATGCCCCCTGCAATCAGCAAGACGGCCGAGATCGAGAAATACAGCTTCCAGCCGCCGACGAAGTCTACCTTCTCGAACACGCCTACCTCACCCTGGCCTGTTGCGCCGTGGAGATACTCGCCTTGGAGACCCCCATCAGGGCGGGCGAGAGGTGGATGCCGCGGTCGGAGAGCAACCCGAGGAGGGCGCGGGTGATCACGATCGCCGTGAACATCGAGAGCACGACCCCGATGGCGAGCAACACGGCGAAGCCCCTGACCGATCCGCTGGAGAGCGCGAACAGGATGAACGCCGTAATGAGTGTCGTTACGTTACCGTCCAGGATCGCCCTGAAGCCTTTGTCGTAGCCGGCCTGGATCGCGCTCCGAGGTGTCTTGCCGCGCCTGACCTCCTCTTTGATGCGCTCGAAGATGACGACGTTGGCATCGGCTGCGACCCCGATGGAGAGCACGATGCCGGCGATCCCCGGCAGCGTCACGGTGATTGGGATGATCACGATCAGACCCCAGAGCAGAAACGCGTAGATGAGAAGGGCGATATCTGCGACTATGCCGAGCGCCCTGTAGATTACGAGCAGCAACAAGAGCACGAGCCCGAACCCCACGAGCGAGGCCAGAAGGCCGCTCTCCAAGGACTTCAGGCCTAGTGTCGGGCCTACGGTGGTCTGGGAGATCACCTGCATGTTGACGGGAAGCGCACCGGTGTTTAGCACGGTCTCCAGCTGCCTGGCCTCGTCCTCGGGAAGTCCACCAGGCAGCCCGTCATTGGAGATAGAGATGTTCTGGCCCAGTGGTTCCTGCACGGTAGGGGCGCTCTGGATGTCTTCGTCGAGCGCGATGGCGAGCCGCGCAGGCTCCCCGCTGGCGAGCGAGTCGTTCACCATGCTCTGGGTGAGTTCCCCCATCTGCCTGCCGCCCTCCGCCGTGAGCTGCAGGCTAACGATGCGCTTCCCCGTGGTCTGGTCGAACTCCACGTTGGCCCCATTTTGCTTGAGCGCATCGCCCGTCATGTCAGGCTCTTGGTTGACTATGTAGCCGATAACTTCGATGCCATCGCCCTGCAGGGAAGGCGTCTCGCTGAACAGTATCTTCGTCTTACCCTTCTCGTATGCATCGTCCCCCTCGAGGGTCTCCCTGATGTCATTTCGTATTGCGGACACCTCGTCAGCGGCGACGACCTGGGGAGGCTCCGTCAGCGAGGGGTCAGAGGCAAGGACCTGGTAGAAGCCGAGTTGGGCCGTACTGCCGATGATCCGGATCACCTCTTCGGGGTTCTTCACGCCGGGGATCTGTACCACGATCTGGTTCTCTGATTGCACCCTGACATCAGGTTCGGTCACGCCGAGGCGGTCTATGCGCTGCCGGATAAGATCGGCCGACTGCTCCATCTCCTGGCGGGTCACCTTGCCCCCGCCTGTCTGGGAACCCTCTAGCTGCGCGCTGACACCACCCTGGAGGTCGAGGCCGAGCTGGGTCGACTCGGTCACGGGCTGATCTATAAAGATGAAATAGGCGGCCACCCCGAGCAGGACGACCACAAGGGCCAGCACGATCAGGTTGTTTCGACGACTACCCATAAGATCGGAAGATCATTCTAGCTTATCTGCCCCTGCAGGGTCAGAGCCTTCGTAGCGGGAGATCCAGGCCCGCGACCACTGCTCGTAGCGACCCGCTCCTATCTCCCGCCGCGCCCTCAGGCAAAGGTCCACGCTAAAGCGGACGTTGTGCAACGTAACGAGTCTGTGGCCGAGTAGCTCGTTCTCCCTTACGAGATGAGCCAGATAGGCCCTGCTGTAACCTGCGCACGCCTCACAGGAGCAATCGGGATCTAGCGGCCCGAAGTCCGTGCGGTACCTCGCGTTCTTGAGGTTGATGCGGCCATCCCGGGTCAGGGCCGCGCCGTGACGGGCCAGGCGCGTCGGGAGCACGCAGTCGAACATGTCTACCCCGAGCGCTATGACCTTGAGGATGCCTACAGGGTCCCCTATCCCCATAAAGTACCTCGGCTTCTCGGCGGGGAGCCTGGGCACGGTGAGTGCCAGAGCCTCTAGCATCTCCTCTCGCGACTCGCCGACCGAAAGACCCCCCACAGCGTAGCCGTCGAACCCGATCTCGACCGTCAGTCCGAGGCTCTCCTCCCTCAGGTCGGGGGACAACCCACCCTGCACGATGCCGAAGAGGGCCTGGTCTCTCCTTTCATGCGCCTCCTTGCACCGATACGCCCATCGCGCGGTCCGCCGCAACGACTCCTCATGATACTCACGGCTCGCATTTGCCGGCGGACACTCGTCGAGGACCATCGCCACGTCCGAGCCGAGGTCCTCCTGAACCTTCGTCGTCAACTCGGGGGTGAACACGTGCGGCGAGCCGTCGTAGACCGAGGCGAACTCGACACCCTCTTCCGAGATACGCCGCGTCTGGGCCAGCGAGAAGACCTGGTAGCCGCCCGAGTCTGTGAGGATGGGTCCTTCCCAGCCCATGAAAGCGTGAAGCCCACCGGCCTCTTTGATGAGGTCCGATCCCGGCCTCAAATAGAGATGATACGTGTTCCCGAGCACGATGCCGGCCCCGACCTCCCGCAGGTCTTCAGGAGTGAGTCCCTTGACGGTTCCCTTCGTCCCTACCGGCATGAAGGCCGGCGTCTCCACCCGCCCGCGCGGCGTACTCAGGACGCCCGCACGCGCCTCACCGTCACGTGCGTGTACCTCTATGGAGACCGGGGCGCCTACCGCTGCCGTCCGCCGTCGAGAAGGAGCATCGCGTCCCCGAAAGAGTAGAAGCGGTAGCGCTCCCTTACTGCGGTCCTGTACGCCTCTCTGATCAAGTCCTCGCCCCCGAAGCTCATCACCATCGCCAGGAGCGTGGAGCGCGGCAGGTGGAAGTTCGTCAGCAGCGCGTCCACTGCCAGCCAGCGGTAGCCGGGATACACGAAGAGCTCCGACTCCCCCTCCGTCTCGCCGGTAGCAGCCCACGTTTCGAGCGTGCGGGCGACCGTCGTGCCCGCTGCGACTACCCGCCGTGCTCCCTCTACTATCTGCGCCGCCTCCGGCGGCATGTTGTAGTGTTCGGCGTGCATGGCGTGCTCCTCGAGCCTCTCGGTCCTCACCGGCATGAACGTCCCTACACCGACGTGTAACGTGATCCTGGCGATATCCGCTCCCGCTTGCTCGGCTTCACCGAGAACCCTCTCGGTGAAGTGAAAGCCGGCCGTCGGCGCCGCTGCCGAACCCTCGTTGCGCGCATAGATTGTCTGGTAGCGCTCCTCGGTATCGGGAGTGGGACGGATGTAGGGCGGAAGCGGCATCCTGCCGCTGCGCCTGAGCAGGCCGGGCAAGTCGGGGCCCGAGACGGCCCAGTGACCGTTACCCAGGCTCTTCACCAACCTCAGCCGCTCCCCGCCCGCAGAGAGCGTGAGACCGGGCCGTAGACGTTTGCTCGGTCTCGCCAGTACTTCCCAAGCACCGTCCAGATCCGGCCCCAGGTCCTTGAGGAAGAGCAGCTCGATTGCCCCTCCGGTAGGCTTTCTGGCCTCGACTCGGGCTGGGATCACCTTCGTCTCGTTCAGGATCAGCGCATCGCCGGGCCGCAGGAAGTCCGGCAGTTCGCGGAAGGTATGGTGGGCTATCGTATTGCGACCTACGTCCACCACCATCAGGCGGGAGGCGTCGCGTGGCTCGGCCGGGCTCTGGGCGATCAGGTCTTCGGGAAGCTCGTAGTCGAGCTCGGAGACGAGCACCTTAGCGGCGGAAGAGGATGTTGAGGACGAGGGTGCCCACGATGGAGAGCAGGATCATGAGCCCTATCGGGAAGTAGAAGGTGGCGTTGCCGCGCCTGAACACCAGGTCTCCTGGCAGCCTGTCCATACCGAGGCGCCCGAGCACTAAGAACAGCCCGCCGAGCACCAGCAGCACGAGCGCTCCGCCGAGCAACAGTTTT
>Ga0081538_10003120_pt1 | contig 15750 bp, 15 predicted proteins | sample TabmetS5T2R1_FD_71022 | JGI IMG/M metagenome (GOLD analysis project Ga0081538, IMG submission 71022) | Tabebuia heterophylla rhizosphere microbial communities from the University of Puerto Rico - S5T2R1 | ecosystem: Host-associated > Plants > Roots > Rhizosphere ... | reverse complement strand
GACCGCAGCTGGGAGTGTCCCACCCGAGCTGCTTGCCGCAACGGCGACAAGCGGTACTACCAGCATTGCACTAAGGGTCAGTGCGGCAAAGAACCTCTTCATCTGTACTCCCTTCTCCATGGACCGGATTTGCCTCCGGCATCACCTCGATATGGACTGGTGGGCCATTCCCACCACGTTCACGGTAGAGCGTCCAGCGTCATCCCAGTCAACAACCAGGCTGAAGCATACCACCTAAAATGTTCGTTGGGACATACTACATTGGAGTGCTCTTTCAACCGCTTGTTTGGTAATATAGCGAGCCACGCCTGAAAAAGAAAATGAAATTTTTCTCTATAAACCATCAAAATCGTTCATGTTAGGGACCATGAGCCGCGGCCATCCTGTGCAACGGACATATGTATACATCGGAGAGATTCAGATGCTTGATGGCAATGGCGACGAGGAAATGGCCTGAGGCACTGTGGGCATGGCACCTACAGAACCTTTCAAGGGAGGGCCACCGCGACACCGCGCCTCATGGGGATACGCACAGCGTTGCCTACTGTCGCCTCGGGAGAGGTGCAGGGTCGGGAAAGAGACGACCGCCCTGCCCTAGTCCTCTCCCGCAGGGAGAACGCCTACTGCATCGGAGAGAAAGCGGCGGGGATCAAGATCTTGTTCTGCTGACTCACCAAGAATTCGCGCGTCTGGGGTGGCCAGTTGGGCAGTTTCTGCGATTCTGTCCGAATCCTCGCCCGTTCCGCGAGGTCCTTGTAGGCCCAGGTGTGGACGAACTTATTCAGTCCGCCGAGCTCGCTATACCAACAGGCGGCTAAGGGCGAGAGCTTCTCCCGATCGCCGATGGCCTCGGCCCAGCGCTTCAGGACTTCACCCATGGCACCCGGCTGATAGGTGTAGGTGCGCATTTCGTAGACACCACCTAGCGATTGGTTGCCCAGCGGGCGCATGAACGGCGCCGGGAAGAAGATCTCCGACTCCATGGTCTCGATAAACTCCTGGATCTTGGGCGGCCACCCGGTCTCCTTCGCCGCCGCGGCACGGACCTCCGTGCGGTGCTGGAGGCTTTCATACGGCCACACATGGATGATCTGGTTGAGTGGTCCGACCTCCGTGTGCCAGAAGGCCCCGAGTTTGGAATGCTTGTCGCGAGCCGGGATAGCTTCGCCAAAGCGCTTTTCCGCCTCGGCCACCGATCCAGGTTTCAGCGTATAGGTGCGGACTTCGTAAATCGACATGCGAACCCTCCTTTCGCCTCTGTACATTGCCACCTACGCCACACGGCACTGCCGACACGCTTACAATTTTCATGCATCAACGTGCCGCCGACACCGTTGCCCGTGCAGGACCTCACCGGCGTATTCTCTCGGCCAAGCGCCTCCACCACTTGTCGCCGTTCCGTGTCGGACGGCAGCCACACTGACAGGGTATGAGAGCCCTTACTATATCACAGGAAGCTTCGTGGGTGCGCGCGGAAATTCCGATGCCGGTGGCAGGCTTCATATGCGACCTTCCGTTCTCTAGGGAAAGGGGGGTAGGCCCTAAAAGTCTCCTTGACTCCATACCACATCCCCGATACTCTGAGGCCGCATGCCATCCGTATCATAGAGCAAACCCGCGTTGACTCTTGGGCTCTCGTAGGAGGAGACCTGATCATGACCCACCCCCCCTGGCGCTTGGCTGGCCTTGCGCTCGCGCTTTTCATTCTACTGTTTGCGGGCGGCACGCAAGATGTCACGGCCCAGGAGATCAAGCTCAAACTCTCCCACTTCGCGCCCACCGCGCATAACCACCATGCCAACGTCATCGTGCCCTGGGTGGAGGAGGTCAAGAAGCGCACCAATGGTCGGCTGGAGATCACGGTGTTCCCCGGCGCTTCGCTCTGCAAGCCGACGCAGCAGTATGATTGCGCCAAGTCTGGCATTGCCGACTTGGCATGGGGCGTCACGGGCTGGACTCCCGGACGCTTCCCAATGACGTCGGTGATCGAATTGCCCTTTCTGGTCCGCACCGCCGCGGTGAGCGCCCAGATCCTCGCCGATCTCTGGGAGCCATATTTGCAGCGGGAATTCGATGACGTGCATGTCCTCTACCTGCACACACCTCCGGCCGTCCACATCAACACGCATAGCAGACCGATCCGCGTCTTGGACGACTTCAAGGGCATGAAGATCCGCATCCCTACGGCCGTCATGGGCAGCGTCCTGGAGACGCTGGGCGCCAGTCCGGTGGGCATGCCGGCCAACGAGATCTACCAAAACATGTCGACGAAGGTCCTGGATGGGTTCACCATGCCGTTTGAAGCGTTGCCTCCCTTTCGGCTGCATGAGGTATCGAAGTATCACACGGAAGTCTGGATCTCCGGCAGCGCTGCCTTTGCCATGTATATGAACAAAGCCAAGTATGCCGCGTTGCCGGCAGATGCGCGCCAGGTGTTGGACGAGACCACCTCGCGCCTGTGGTACTGGAAACAGGTCGGCGAATCATGGGACAAGGCCGAAGTCGGGGCGCGCCAGGTGGTGGCGGCACACAAGAACCAGATCTATGCGTTGCCCGACGAGGAGCGGCGGCGCTGGCGAGAGGCCGTCAAAGGACTCGATGCGAAGTGGGCCGCCGAACTCGACGCCAGGGGCTTGCCTGGACAAGCGTTGCTACAGGAGGCGCGAGCGTTGTCGGCGAAGTACGGAGAGGGCGAGTGAGCTTCCTTGCGCTCGAGCGCCTCGCCACGCATTGGACAAGACGCCTCGCCCTGCTGAGCGGCTGGCTATTGTTAGCGGTCGCCGTCGTAACCGCTATCGATGCCCTGCTGCGAGATTTCCTCGGGCGTCCGCTGCCGGGAACTTTCGAAGTCACCGAGCTCGTGCTCGCGGCCATCATCTTTTTCGGCCTTCCGTATACGAACCTCACCGATGGTCACGTGTCGGTCGACTTCTTGACCGGTCGCCTGGGGCCACGCACCCAGTATGCGATCATCGCCGTCAATGCACTGATCTGCGCCGGCCTCTTCGGGGTTATCACGCTGCAGATGACGGCTCTGGCCGCCGAGTTCCTCGCCACGCGGCGTACGACCATCACGACGCGCATCCCGATCTTTCCGTGTATCGTCTCTGTCACCGTTACGGCAGGTCTAGCCACGCTGGCATGTGTCGTCCAGGGGATTGGCGCTGCGCTGCGCGCCTGGCGAATAGATCTGCCACCCCTACCATCGCCTCAGCGGTAGAGTCCCGTCGATGAACGAATTGCTGATCGCCGCCCTAGGTTTCGCCGCGCTGTTAGCATTGATCCTGGTCCGTTTGCCGATTGCGGCGGCGATGGCCATCGTCGGCGTGGGCGGCACAGCCTGGGTGGCCGGGTGGCCTGCCGCGCTCGCGACGCTGAAGCAAGGTCCCTTCGAGCGTGCCAGCTCGTACACGCTGGTCGTCGTCCCGCTCTTCCTGCTGATGGGCTACCTGGCTTCGCGGGCTGGTCTCAGCCAGAAGCTGTTCCATGCCGCCAACGTCTGGCTCGGCCACCGACGTGGTGGCCTGGCGATGGCCACGGTGGGGGCCTGCGCCGGCTTCGCGGCCATCTGCGGCTCATCGGTGGCCACGGGGGCCACGATGTGCTCTGTCGCCTTACCCGAGATGCGGCGCTATCGCTATGCTGACAGCTTGTCAACGGGCTCGATTGCCGCCGGGGGAACCCTGGGTATCCTGATCCCGCCGAGCGTCATTTTCGTCCTCTATGGGATCATGACCGAGCAATCCATCGGCAAGCTCTTGCTGGCGGGGATCATCCCCGGCCTGGTGCTCACCCTGCTGTTCATGCTGGTCATCGCCCTCATCACGGCCGTCAACCCGGGGCTGGGCGCCGCCGGTCCGCCCTCGACCTGGCGGCAGCGCCTCCTGGTGATCAAGGATGTGTGGGAGGTGCTGGTCCTCTTTCTCATTGTCATCGGCAGCCTCTATTCTGGGTTGGCGACGCCCGTGGAATCGGCAGCCTTCGGCGCCGTCGGCACGCTGCTCTTCGGCCTCTGCAAGCGTACGCTCACCTGGCAGGGCCTCCTCTCCGCCCTTGACGAGACGGCGCGTACCACGGCGATGGTCTTCTTCATCGTCATCGGTGCCGATCTCTTCGGCTACTTCATGGCCCTCTCGCAGATGCCTATGCGCTTCGCGACATGGCTCTCGGGGCTGCGCGTGGCGCCGGTGGTCATCCTCTGGGCGATCATTGCGACCTATATCCTGCTGGGGGCGCTGATGGACGAGTTGGCCATGATCTTACTGACGGTGCCAATTTTCTTCCCTGTGGTAACAGCCGTGGGCTATGACCCGATCTGGTTCGGGGTGATCATCGTGGTCGTGGTGCAAATCGGACTCATCGCGCCACCGGTGGGGCTGAACGTCTTCGTCATCGGCGGCATGGCGCGGGATGTGCCGTTGGCCACAATTTACCGTGGCATCCTACCGTTCCTCGCAGCCCAGATCGTGCTCCTGGTCCTGTTGACCTTATGGCCAGGGGTGGCCCTGCTGCTACCCAGCAGTATGTGGTAAGTTCACTGATAGTCTGCTTGATCCTCCTGAGCGCAACGACCGATGTCGATCGATGCCGTCATGTCAACCCGAACTGCGTCGGATTCGTTCTCTATCTTGGAAGAGCGTATCGCTTTCCCCGTGCTCTGAACATACCGTCGGCTGAAGAGGTCTAACGGCTGTATGACAGGTCGGCACGCCACGCATCCAGCTTCTATGCTGTCAGCAGCCTGCGTGTGGCGCGGTCAAGGTCGATTGAGCCCTGCGGGCAATAACGGTCTCAAAAGCCTTGAAAGAATTACTATATGTTGCTGATCTATAGTCGTGGTACACTGGTGGCGTTAGGGTTCTGCGACGGTCGGATGAGGAGTCTGGTGAAGATCGGCGGGGAAGTAGTCGCGCGTGGATGCCATCATTGACATCGAGCAGCTCAAGAAGACGTATGACCTGGGGGAAGTCAAGGTCGAAGCCTTACGGGGCATCGACGTGCAGATCCGCCGCGGCGAATTCGTCGCCGTTATGGGGGCTTCAGGTTCTGGCAAATCGACCTTCATGAACATACTGGGCTGCCTGGATCGCCCCACCAGCGGGCGTTACCACCTCGAAGGGATGGACGTTTCACAGATGTCCAGCGATCAACTGGCCGAGGTGCGGAACAAAAAGATCGGCTTCGTGTTCCAGAATTTCAACCTGTTGCCCCGCACCAGCGCCCTCGAAAACGTCGAGGTACCATTGTTGTACGACGGGACCACCTACCGTGACCGCCACGCTCGCGCCCTTGCTGCCCTCAAGGAGGTGGGACTGGAAACGCGAGCCGAACACCATCCCAGCCAGTTATCGGGGGGCCAACAGCAACGCGTGGCCATCGCCCGGTCGCTGGTCAATCGGCCGGCGATTATCCTCGCCGACGAGCCGACGGGCAACCTCGACAGCGAAACGAGCGTGGAGATCATGGGCATCTTGCAAGGGCTCAATGCCCAGCAACAGATGACCATCGTGCTCGTGACCCACGAATCGGACATCGCACGGTATGCCGAACGGGTGATCGTCTTCAAGGATGGGTTGATGATTGAAGACCGTCCGGTGACAGATCGGACGCTCGCGGGAAAAGGCGTGATGTGACCACTCATCGTCATCTCTCACCGGTCCCTCTCCCGCTGGGAGAGGGACCGGTGAGGGGGTAGCAGTGCCCTGAACTGGCCCTCGCCACCGCTAGTTCCTGGCGGGAGAGGGAGCATCGCAAGGTGCAGGAGGGAGCGATGCGTCGCGGGTTGCTGCTCACAATGATGCTGGTGCTGCTCGGGGCGTTGGCCACAGCGGCCTATCTCTCCTATAACAGCCGCCAACAACCTCCAAGCTATTCGACCGCCCGCGTCGAGCGCGGCCGCATCGCCACAACCGTCAACGCCACAGGCACGCTGAACGCGGTCATCACCGTGCAGGTGGGCAGCCAGGTCTCCGGCACCATCCAGAAGCTCTTCGTGGACTACAACTCCCCGGTCAAGGAGGGGGAGATCATCGCCCAGATCGACCCCGGCTCCTTCGAAGCCCGGGTAGGTCAGGCGCGGGCGAATCTGGCCAGCGCCCAAGCCGCGGTCCAGGTCGCCCGGGCCAACGTCGACAACAGCAAGGCAGCGATCGAAACGGCGCGGGCCAACATCGATAGCGCCAGAGCCAATGTCGACAAAGCCAAAGTCAGCCTCGCCGATGCCCGCCGCACCCTGGAGCGCAACCGAGAACTGCTCCGTCAGTCGCTCGTCGCCCAAAGTGAGCTCGACGCCGCCCAGACCGCCTATGACTCGGCGGTGTCGCAGCTCAAGCAGGCTGAATCGCAACTCGACGCCTCCGGAGCGCAGCTCAAGTCGGCCGGGGCGCAGGTGCGCCTGGCCGAGGCCCAGCACACCGCCGCGCTGGCTCAGGTGGAGCAGTCGAAAGCGGCCCTGCAAGCGGCCGACCTCGACCTGCAGCACACCACCATCCGCGCCCCGGTCAACGGCATCGTGGTGTCCCGTAACGTCGACGTCGGCCAGACCGTCGCCGCCAGTCTACAGGCGCCGACGCTGTTCCTCATCGCCCAGGACCTCACGCAGATGCAGGTGGATAGCAACATCAGTGAGGCGGACATCGGTCGGATCAGCGTCGGGCAGACCGCCACCTTCACGGTCGATGCGTACCCCAATGCCCCATTTACCGGCCAGGTCGTGCAAGTGCGCAATGCCCCGATCATCGTGCAAAACGTCGTCACCTATGACGCGGTGGTCCAGGTGGCCAATCCCGAGATGAGGCTCAAACCGGGGATGACGGCCAATGTCTCGTTTCTCATCGCCGAGCGCTCTGGGGCGCTCAAGGTGCCCAATGCCGCCCTGCGCTTCCAACCCGAGGGTGCGAGCCAAGAGGCCGGCGCACAGGGTGGCCGGGGGCCGGGGAGTGGAGACCGGACGCAGGCGATCCAACAGCGTTTGACGCAAGCGCTCTCCCTGACCAGCGAGCAACAGGCTCGTCTGGCGGAGGTCTTGCAGAGCACTCGGCAGCAGATGCAGCAGCTGCGGGAGCAAGACCCCTCGGAGGAGGGGCGGCGTGGGCGCGCCCGTGAGGTGCAAGCCCGGGCGCGGGCGCAGATCCGCAACATGCTCACGGAAACCCAGCGTCAGCAATACGAGGAGTTGCTGAAGAACTCTGATCGTCAACGGGACGAGGGGGGTGTTCAGGGACGACCGGGTCGGGTGTGGATTCGCAACGCCAATGGGGCGCCGGAGGCACTCACACTGAGCGTGGGAATCGCCGACGACTCGTTCACCGAGGTGCTCTCCGGCGACCTCCGTGAGGGGCAAGAGGTGATCACCGGCATCCTCGCTGGCGCCAAACGCCCCAGCTCCGCTCCGCCAGGCTTCGGCCAGCAGAGGCCGTTCTAGGGGACTGCACGATGCGTCTGCTCCTCATTACCATCAAGATCGCGCTACGGGCGTTACGCCGTAATACCTTGCGCTCGCTCTTGACCACTCTGGGGATCATCATCGGCGTCGCTGCCGTCATCGCCATGGTCAGCATCGGTCAGGGCGCCAGTGTGTCAGTCCAGGAGCAGATCGCCCGCATGGGCAATAACATGCTGATCATTCTCTCCGGCACGACGACCCAGGGCGGTGTACGTTCCGGATTCGGAGGGGCACAGACCCTGAAGACCAGCGACGCTAAGGCGATCCAGCGTGATTGTCCGGCCGTCGGCGCCGTCACCTATCTGCGTCGGCAGGTCCAGCAGGTCGTGGCCGGCAATCAAAACTGGAGCACCGCCGTCACCGGCGTGACCCCCGAGTATCAGATCGTGCGCGATTGGCCGGTGGCCGCCGGTCGTTTTCTGAATAAGCAGGAAGAGGAGAGCGCTGCCACCTCAGCGGTGCTCGGACAGACCGTGGTGCAAAACCTCTTCGGCCCCGGACAGAATCCGGTGGATCAAATCATTCGCATCAACAACATGCCGTTCCGCGTGGTTGGCGTGTTGATCCCGAAGGGGCAGTCGACGCAAGGGCAGGATCAGGACGACGCCGTGTTCATCCCCTTCTCCACCGCGGAACGCAAAGTCCTCGGCACGCGGATACTGGGGACCGTGGGCGCCATCATGGTGTCGGCCGTGAGCCCCGAGGCAATTCCCGAGGCGCAGCGCCAGATCACCAATCTCCTGCGCGAGCGCCATCGCATCCGCCGGGGCCAGAACGATGATTTTACCATTCGCAACCTGGCGGACATCGCCGCCACCGCCGAGAGCACCAGTCAAGTGATGAACATCCTCCTGGCCAGTGTGGCTTCGGTATCTCTCTTAGTGGGAGGCATCGGCATCATGAACATCATGCTGGTGTCCGTCACCGAACGCACCCGCGAAATCGGCATCCGCATGGCCGTGGGGGCGAAGAGCCGACACATCCTGACGCAATTCCTGCTGGAGGCTGTTGTGCTGAGCTTCATCGGCGGTGTGGTCGGGGCGGTGGTGGGGGTGGTGGGGGCCAAGTTGGTGTCAGCCTTGGCGAATTGGCCGACGATCGTGCCTCCCGACGCCATCGTCTTGGCCATCACCTTCTCCGCCGCCGTGGGAATCTTCTTCGGCTTCTATCCCGCCCGCAAAGCTGCCCGTCTCGACCCGATTCAGGCGCTCAGGTACGAGTAACATCCCTGTCTGGCTGCGTTTCGGACAATGGATCACGCCATCGCCTCATGACGAGGACTCAACACCCCCTTCCGATGGTGTAGCCGGCTGCATGAGCTGCCTCAGCTGTGGATACACGACCAACCTGCCAGACCGATTCTCATGGCCATAGGATGCTTCGCTTCAGACGCATGGCTCCGGAGGACATCACGCCACTTCGCGCGCCGCCCGTGCGACGGCGGCAAACGGGGCACATGCCGCCTGCACTAGGCCACCCGCGGCTGTGGGCAACGGTCGATGGAGGCGGGGGGAGAAACCCCGACGGTTATCCGACCAAGTATTCGAGAATCTGCACCATCTCTTTGGGGTCACGAGTCTGGACGTGCACCGTATGCATGTCGATGCCGGCGGCCGTTTGCGCCTCCAAGCGTTCTAGGCAGGCCTCCACCGGCCCGGCCAGAAACAAGCCGTCGACCAGCGCATCGGGCACGGCCGCGGTGCCAGCGGCACGACCGCCTTCATCCCACGCTTTCCGCACTTTCTGCACGGCCTCTTCGTAGCCGAGGCGAATGAGCTGTTCGCGGTAGAAGTCGCCCATGTTGGTAATGTAAAACGCCAGGTGCGCTTTGCTCTCCTCGCGGGCTCTATCGATCTCGCGTGTCACCGTCACAGCGCCCGGCGAGCGCACGATGACGCTCTGTGGATCGCGCCCTGCGTCCCGGACGAGTTGCCGAAAGGCTGTCACTTCCCGCGCGAGCTGCTCCAGTGGAATCATCACCGGCATCCACCCATCGGCAATGGTAGCGGTTTGCGCCACACTCCTGGGTGTCAACGAGGCGATGAAGATGGGGATGCTGGTACGTACAGGCGCAAAGCGCAGCCGAAAGCCGCGCTCCAGACGAAAGACTTTACCCTGATATTTGAGCGGCTCGCCGGCCAGCATCATGCGGATGATCTCGACGTATTCCCGCAGCCGCGTCAGTGATGGCTGAAACGGCACTCCGTGAAAGTGCTCGATGACGCGGTGGCCGCTGGTGCCGAGGCCGATGATCATACGACCGCCGGAGAACTCGTCAAGGGTGGCGAAATGCTGGGCCAGTGCTGCTGGCGTGCGCGAATAGCAATTGACGATGCCGGTGCCGAGCTTGATGCGTTTGGTCTCACGCGCCAGCAACGTCAGGATCGTGAAACAATCGCGGCCCCAGGCTTCGGCCACCCAGACAGTGTCGACCCCAGCCTCCTCTGCCAAACGCACGTGAGCGCAGGCTTGTTCATAGTCCATTGGCCCCTGCCAGGTGAAACTCATCGATAACGTCCGCGCCATACTCGCTCCTTTTCGTCGTATGCATGCATCGCGCTCACCCCTGCTGGTGTGGCGCATTCTAACATGAACGGATCGAGATGTGGTGCTTCGTGCCGCCGGACAGGGGCCGGCTACTCTGCTGTCGAGAGCTGAAGATCCGCCCCCAGATCCTTCTCGATCGATGCGATCCATAGGGAGCGTCGGAGCTAGGCGCATGGAGCCCTGTCATGCACCGTGTCGCGCATGCGCATGCCCCCTCACCCCGCGCCTGTCACCCTTTCGGTGATGCCCCTGAGAGGGCGAGCAGGAAGCCCACGGCGCCGACGAGGGCGCTCCCCAGGAGCGTCCACAGCATCAGTGACGGGTCGCCCGTGGCAGCCCAGATGGCCGCCGTCATCACCGGGGCGAGAGATTTGGCCACCATCGTCGGAAGGGTGAGGGCGCCGTTAACGGCCCCGTAATGCGCGCGTCCGATGAGATCGGCCACGGCGGTGCCCCGCGCAATGGTCATGATGCCATTCCCGGCGCCATAGAGGCTGGCGCACAGACCGAGCCAGACGGGCGTGTGGGCCAAGCATAGGAGGGCCAGGACGGCGGCAGGGAGCAGGAGCACCACAGCGATCCCGATCTCCCGCGTCTCCAGGCGAGTACTGAAGAGCATCAAAACGATGCGGCCCGCCACCTGCATGGGGCCGATCAGCGCCACACTCGTGAGGATCGCCGTCATCCCGACCCCCCAGGTAGTTAGAAGCGGGACGAACTGGAAGACGAACCCCGACGCGGTGGCATTGGCGGCGGTAAACCAAATGGCCAGCCCCCAGAAGGCCCGTCCGCGCAGAATGGCATGGAGCGCGTGCGTCGTGGAAGCGGTTTCCTCAGCCGCTGGCGTCGCACCTGGGGGACGGGATGCGGGTGGAGCGGGCACGAACAGCACGTGCAACGGGAAGCACACGGCCAGGTTGAGCCCCCCGAGGATGAGCAATGCCTGGCGCCAGCCCAATGTCGCAATGAGGAGCTGCGTCAACGGCATGAAGACGGTACTGGCAAATCCGCCCACGAGGGTTAACGCGGTAATAGCGCGTCGGGCGTCCGGCCCGAAGGTGGCGGTGATGACGGCGAAGGCGGGCTCGTACAACACCCCAGCCATACTGACGCCGATCAGCGTCCAGATCAGGTAGAAGGCCCACGGCGACTCCACCTGAGCCCAGGCGAGGAGGAGCAAGCCCCCCAGCACGGAGCTGAGGGTCATGACGGTGCGACCACCGTGGCGGTCGATCCAGGCCCCGACGGGAAATGCCACGGCCCCTGTGCTGAGCAGGCCGAGCGACAGGGCGCCGTTCAGCAAGGTCCGTGACCACCCGAGAGTCTCCTGCATCGGGACCACGAAGAGTGAAAACGCATAAAACAAGCTCCCCCAGGAGATGACCTGCGCCACGGCCAGGGTCCAGACCATGACCCAGGGACTACGCCGAACGGCAGAGGCCGCCAGGCGGCGCTGTCCCCCGACAAGAGGACGGGCACGGACACGCGCCTTCAGCCACCGCATGCCATCCCTCCATCACGGCCGGCAGACCGCTGCCCCTCGCATCGATCGGGATCAGATGAAGCGCCACCATGTTTAGGCATCGTGAGATGCGAGGAGAGTGTCTTGGGCTGGGGCCAGCTCAACTTCCGTATCACACGCTTGGAGGGGAGAGCCTTTTTCTAGCCGACCACTGACACAGCTGAAATACAGAGAGCCCCGTCTTCTCTGGCACTGCAGGCATATCTCCACGAAGACACGCCTGCAGCACCGCTAGCGACGCCGCGACTATCCCACCGCCAGGCTATACACCTGAGTCGCGCCATCGAGCAGCGGGTTGGCCTTCCAGCTCCCCCCTTGGTCGCGTGAGTAGAACACCTCCCCACCGCTGGTGGCGCAGTAGAGGTGTGTGGAGTTGCGTGGATCGATATCCACTGCGAACATCGTGCTCTTCGGCTTGGCGCCAAGGTCTAGGCGGCTCCAACTCTGGCCGCTGTCCTGACTACGGAATAGCGCCCCCTCCTCGCTACGGAAGGCCGGGCCCGCCGCGCAGTACATCGTGCGTGGGTCGTCCGAAGCCACAAGGATATCCCGGCAATACGTCCCCCGCGGGGACAGCATCTCCAACTGCACATGCTGCCAGTGCTCACCCCGATCGGGACTGCGCCACATGCCGATGCGGCTGATGGCGAAGACGGTGCGCGGCTGAGCCGCACTGACCGCCACCCCATGCATATCCACCGGATCGTCGTTGACGTAATAACCCTCGCTGATGTTCTCCCATTTCTCCCCACCATCCAGGCTGCGCAGCAAGCCACCCACCTCGACGGCGGCATACATTTCCGTCGGATAGGCGGGATCGATGGCGATGCCAAGGATGCGCTTGGGGGAGACGACCGGCCGCACGGTGACATCGGGGAAGGTTACGTCCATCGGCAGCCGATCCCAGCTTTTGCCGCCGTTGTCGCTGCGATAAATGGCATAAGGTTCATAGCCAGCGAAAATGACGTCGGGATCGCGTGGATGAAACTGCAGTGACCAGACCGCCAGGCCCGGTTTCGGGGCGCTGAGGCGTTCCCAGCGGCCGCCATGGTCATCGCTGCGGTAGATGCCATCCTGGGTGCCGGCCAGGACCACATTCGGCTGTTTGGGATGGACCGCCAGGGCGCGGACCTGCGGCTCAGACGGCAGCCCCGCCGTGATCGATTCCCAGGAGCCCTCGCCCGCCAGGCTCCGGTACAGGCCGGTACGTACCTCGCGACCGGGAACGGTTTCTCCGGCCAAGCCAACGTAAACGTAGGACTGTGAGCTAGCTGATGCCATGGCTTATCCCTCCATAGATGCCTATCGCCTCCTCACCTCGATCGCGCCATGATGGGTCAGCGGTCAATCCCGCTCGACGCACCATGGATGTCACACGTCCAGCCATGCCAGCCATATCTAGGGCGCTTTGGCTCCTCCGCGAAGGCCCCATCGATTCTATTTATAGATTGGAGCCCCAGTGATGATATAATCCCGGCGCTACGGCCCCATAGCCTGCCCTGCAGAGTTCGTCGGTCACCTTCTGGATCTGCTTGTTGACGCCGAAGGCCTCCAGGACGACGATGGCGCTGGGGAGCTCGCCCGTGGTTTCAGGCTGTGACCGATCGGCGCGCATGTCTTGTCCATCCCCGAGGATGCTGATCCATGCGGGCGCCATCGTCCTGCCTTCTTATCGGTGGCGTGACGATGAGCAGAATGCACTCAGCCTGGATGAGCCCGATTGTATCAGAGTGATGCGCGAGGAACAAGGGAGCTCGTTCCTTCATCCAGCGTGTACGGCCGTGTCGACTCACGAAGGCTCTCCGACGTGACGGTGCTCCCGCACCTATGGGCTGACGAGCGCATCACACCACTCGGGTGTCGCGCCCGCCAGTGGAGGTCGGAACAGCTCTCATGCGTGACTTTCCGCGCCTGAACGGCCCAGCCATCACGGACGTGTCGGATCAACTCCATTGGGACACGCGCTAGTTCGAGGCGAAGCAGTAGAATAGCCCATCGCCGCCGGTGCTGCGCAGATCGGCTTGGCTACAGCCGCCGTCTGGCCCGCGCGACGGATGCGACGAATTCCACGACTTCGCTGGCGGCTCCTCGGTCCGCCCCATGCGGTCGTGGTGGCCGACCATGGCCGCCCCTTGGGTGCTCTTCGTCCAGTTGCCGCAGGTCCGGTCCTCTTCCGGTGGAAACGCGCGGCCGTCCGGCGTGGCGCCGGTCAGGATATCGTGCCGATTGGGCGTGTCACCGCGGCCGTTGACCTCCTCGCCCTTCTCGTTGAGCGCCGTCTGCTTGGTGAGATTGTTGTCGCCGTGCAGCTCGTCGACATCCTTGGCGATGACGACACCCTGGCTGTTCTGCCACGGGCCGCGCCCGATGCGATCGCGCGCGTTGACGGCCTGGGCGCCGCCTACAGCCTGTGTGCTGAGGTAGGCGCGCCAGGTGCGGTTGCCCGCACCCACTGCTTGCGCCAGCGCCTGGCAATGCCGGTCTGCGCCGTCGAGGCCGCCTAGGTCCGCCCCCTTGCCGGGGCCGACGCTGGTGATGAAAAAGGTCATGGTGGTCTGTTGCGCCAGCGCGGGCGCGCTCAAGCACAGGGACAGAAGCGCAAGAAACGCCAAGAGGGGCAAACGCATCGTGTGGTTCATGTCAGTCCTCCCATTGAGTATTCGGCCTCATGCAGACAGCGATACCATTGCTTTGCGGTAGAGGCGGCCTTGCTAGTGCGTCTGACACTTCATAGGCATGGGCCGCGCGCTCCCCGTGCCGGCGCCATGCCTGTGTGAGGCGAGGTCGCCCGTCGCCCCCGGTAATCTGGCCCTTAGCATAAACGTCTCGCAGCACCATGTCACAGTCAATCGCCGCTAGATGCACCGGCTTATCAAGCGCACTCGACTCCGATTTGCAGGCTGCTTTCCCCTCCACAGCGAGAAACTTCTCTGCAGTACAGTGGGACTGGCCTAGCGGCGGACGGCATAGCTTCCTCCTCTTACAATCCGTACCCTTATCGGCAGTGGTCGGGGCATCATGGCCGAAACGCCGTAGCGCCACAACAGCTGATAGAGGAAAGTTCTCGTTAGCGTATAACTGCGCCATGCGTCATGCCATCTCATTGGCCAGAATTTGTTGCTCGATTTCCTCCCGGTGCGCGAGGGCGTACGCCCATGCCTGGACAAGATCTTCGGCCCGCAACATCGGATAGTTCCGAAGAAGGTCCGCCTCACTGGTGCCCAGGCGTCGGGCCTGGACCAAGCCCCATATGGGAATGCGCGTGCGGACAATGCACGGGTCCCCTCCACAGACGCCCGGAGTACTCTCAATCCCGGGAAACGCCTCCCCGAGATCGCGGGCCACCCACTGCAGCACCTGTGCTTTTTCTGCGCGGGTGAGGGTGGGGAGGAGTTTCTCAATCTCTTGCAGCGCATGCATAACGGCATCTCCATTCCACGTGCGCACGAAGCGTTGCGGGAGAAGTGTACCATCCTTTTATGCGCGCTTGGATGGACAATAACGACCATAGGTGCCGAACGAACGAACCTGAGTTGTTAGGCTCCGTGCCCCAGAAGGCTATGGCATAGTTGGCAGGGTATCGCTTGCGATCCCACTCAAAGAATTCCCTGTTGCTCCTCGTTTAGGCGGTATGCTTCTTGAGGCTGATAGAAAGGGGTTGCTGACCCCGCAAGGCGCTGACGTTCAGAACGGAAAAGCCGAGCAGATTGCCCTCACTATCCACCTTCTCCATCACCGCATCATTCTCTGTCTCTCTGAAGTACCCGGCTTTACGCTCAAATAAGACTTCCAGATAATCTCCTTCCTGGTCGTACCAGATCTTTATGTCTTCTCCCATAACACCTCACCCCCTTTCACCGCATCCGTGTAATATGATGTGATAATGAAATGATCATCCGGGAGAACTTTCACGACCACGCAGAGGAGTTTGGTCGTGACTGGAGTGGAAAGATACCACTTGTAAAACAGCTCCACAGTCGAATCGCTTCTTGAGCGAACGATCCGGTCGGGGGCAGCTAACGTCTCAGAGATACGCGGCGTTTGGGCCGCCATTTCAGGATGATCGGCTTCGAAGTGATGGAGTCGTTCCTCGGTCAGCCGAATCGACCTGTTCTTGAGGTCTCGGAAGTATAGCATGAGCGCTCATCACATCCACCGGTCCTCACCGCCTAACCCGCTTCATCTCGTGGACAAAGCGGAATAACTGCCCGGCGTCGTTGGGGACCGCACTGGGTCT
>Ga0081538_10003119_pt1 | contig 15758 bp, 19 predicted proteins | sample TabmetS5T2R1_FD_71022 | JGI IMG/M metagenome (GOLD analysis project Ga0081538, IMG submission 71022) | Tabebuia heterophylla rhizosphere microbial communities from the University of Puerto Rico - S5T2R1 | ecosystem: Host-associated > Plants > Roots > Rhizosphere ... | reverse complement strand
CTGCCCGGCGACAAGACCGGCACCTACCGAACCGCGGCCACCGACGAACCCATCCTCGGCGACGACGGGGACAGCCGGATCACCCTCGGCGACCTCGCCGCCGCCGCCGTCGACACCCTCGAAGCCGGCACCTTCCTGCGCCAACGCTTCACTGCCGCCTACTGACACCCCACGGATTGCGTGCGGATGCACGCAACTGCAGATATGATACGTGCAGACGCACGTACCTTCCCACGGAGGAGACACGCTCATGAGCGCCACGCAGTCCATCGGCGGTGTCGAGCTGCCTGCGGCCGGCACCTGGGAGATCGACCCGGGACACGCCGAGGTCGGCTTCGTCGGCCGTCACTTCGGGCTAACCAAGATCCGCGGCCGGTTCACCGATGTCGAGGGCACCGTCCAGGTGGGCAATGATCCCAACGAGTCGACGGTGGAGGTCACGATCGACATGGCCTCGGTCGAGTCGGGTTCGGCAGACCGCGACCACCACCTTCGATCGGTCGACTTCTTCGACGTCGACAACCATCCCACCGCGCGATTCCGTTCGACCGCCGTCGGCATCGACGGGGCGCGCGGCACCGTGACCGGCGACCTCACCATCAAGGGCGAGACCCGACCGGTCGTGCTCGACGTCGCGTACCTCGGCCACGCCCGCGACCCTTGGGACAACGACCGCGCGGTGTTCAGCGCCAGCGCAACGGTGAACCGAGAGGACTGGGGCCTGACCTGGAACATGGTCCTCGACAGCGGAGGGCTGCTGGTCTCCAAGCAGATCCAACTCGAGATCGAGGTCGAGCTCATCCGTCGCTGACCGACACGACCGGCTCGCAGGCACCGCACTGCCCGCGGCTGGTCGGGTCAGGTGACACCCGACTGTTCGATGAACCGGCGCAGCTCGCGCTCGAGCGCCGCGGGTGGCGGCGCCGTGGCATCGAAGAGCGCCTGGACCGTGAGCCCGTCGACGAAGGCGATCATGCGGCGTGCCTCGACGGCGGCATCGGTCGGTGATCGCCCGAGCGCAGCGAGCGCGTCCTCGACCAGGCCGAACCAGACGGCATAGCGCGACGCCGCCTCGGCGCTGAGCACGTCGACGAGAGGAGCTCCCATGCCCACGCGACTCCGGACCGTGGTGCAGGCCTACGCGGAGCGCCAGACGCCGTGGGGCCCGCCCTGGTGGATCTACGCGGTCGCCATCGGCGCCGCCAACCTGATCCGGCAGTTGGTGATGCGCGGCGATGTCTCCACCGTCGCCCAGCTCGCGACCTTCGTCGGCATGGTTGTCACCGTCGCCACCGTTGTCACGGTCGTGCACCGTCGCGTGCACGGCCGGCGAGCGCCCGATCAGCTGCGCTTCAGCGCTCGGCCTCGCCGTCGGCCTCCCCGTCGAGCACCACGTTGACGCCAACGGCAAAGCCGGCAAGGCGGTCGAGCGCCTCTTGACTGAGTCCCTCTCCGGGCACGGGAGCCGGCACCGCGAAGAAGCGTTGGGCGCCTCCGGGCCCGACGATCGCGGTCATGGACCGATCGGCGATGATCTTGAACTCCGGGCTCGGTGCCCGATGCGCCCGGGCGTACGCGGATCGCTCGCAGCCGCGGAGAACGACGTCGAGAGGCCCGCCGCCGATGAAGTTCCGCCACCACGTACGGTTCGAGGCATCAGAGACCAGGACGTCGAGTGTCCTGTCGCCGTTTTCGGCGTAGCCCACCCCGATGGCGTACCGGCGGCCGGTACGGCGGCCCGTGATGCGCAACAACAGGACGCGGTCGCTCATGGCACCGTGCCATCGCGAGGCAAGCAGCCACCGAAGCACTGGGTTTGCACGCGTGTAGATCGCGGCGGTCCAGTGGCGGCGAGGGGCCAGCGGTGGCGAGCTCGAACGTTGGCGCCGCCCGGCCCACAGAAGTGACATCGACGTCGATTTTAGTCCCGGGGCCCTCGGCTACCGTTCCCCCATGTCGCCATCGCGAACGGCGGGGTACTCGTACCGGTCCCGGGCGCTGCTCGACGGCACCCTCCTCGCCGAGTCCGAGCACACCGTCCGCGTCGACCTGCCCGATGCCGCACCCGAGCTGTGGTTTCCCCGAGCCGATGTCGTGAACGGCGCGCTCGATGGCGCTGACGGACGGTGGCGCGCCGGCGCTGACGACCTGGTGGATTTCGTCGCCTTCGATCCCGCCCAGGTGCAGTTGGAGATCGTCGACCGCCTCGCGGGCGACGACGAGCGCGACGTCACGACGAAGCGGTTTCCCAACTGGGGCGACGCCGCTGACCTCATCGACCTGCTCGACGTGCGTTCCACGAGCGATGGTCGTTGCCAGTGCGCGGCGAGGCAGGACTGGATGCGGCCGGTGGTCGAGGGCAGCCAGATCCTCGGCCAGGCGCTCGTCGCCGCGTCCCGCCGCGCCCCGAACAGGCGGGCTGTATCGGCGTCGATGATCTTCCCCCGGGCTGCGGACGCCCGAAGCTCGTACACGATGCAGCTGGATCCCATCACCGAGGGTCGGACGTTCACGGCGCTGCGCGCACAGGCGACGCAGGGCGACCGAACGTGTGCTTTCGGGACCCTCCTGCTCGACGTGACCGCTCCCGACGTCATCCGCCACCACGATCCCGCCCCCGAGGTACCCGGCCCGTACGACTCCGCGCCCTTCGACATGGGCGTGACGGGCCGGGACCTGCGCATCGTCGGCGACTCCTATACGGGCGACCCCGACGCGCCGGTCGGACCCCCGGAGCTGAGCGCGTGGGTCCGGTTCCGCCAAGTCCCCGACGACGGGGCGATCCACGCGGGCCTCCTCGCCCAGTTCACCGGCCACATGCCGATCGCCGCCGCGCTACGGCCCCACGCCGGCATCGGACAGGACCAGGCGCACCGCACCTTGTCGACCGCGATCAGCGCGATCTCGCTGGCTATCCACGCCGATGTCCGCGCCGACCGGTGGATGCTCTATCACCACCGTTCGACGTTCGCGGGCGACGGCATGACCCACGCCGAGTGCCGCGTGTACGACGACCAGGGCGGGCTGCTGGCGTCGTTCACCGTCGAGGCCATGGTCCGCGACTTCGCGGATCGGTCGATCGCGGCCGACTACCGGAGCGCAATGTGAGCCTCACGGCTGCGCGAGGACCGCTCGGCCCGGACCCGGCTGGCATCTTCTCACCCAAGGTCCCGGCCGGTGGCATCGTGTACATCGAGCCGCATCCCCGACGCATCCAGGGGACGATCGGCGGGACAACGGTGATCGACACGGAGTCCGCGCTCCTCGTTCACCGCGCCGGACGGCCGCTCGCGTACGCGTTCCCCGCCAATGCCGTCGGCGACCTTCCTCGGATCCCGGAGCCGGAGGCACCGGGCTACGTGCAGGTCCCCTGGGACGCGGTCGAGGCGTGGTTCGAGGAGGGCCGCCACCTCGTCCACTATCCACCGAACCCGTACCACCGCGTCGACTGCCGGCCCACGAGGCGGCGCTTGCGGGTCGAGGTCGCCGGCACGTGCCTGGTCGACACCGACGAGACGATCATCCTCTTCGAGACGTCGCTCGAGCCGCGCCTGTACGTCGAACGTTCGCTCGTCCGTACCGACCTGCTGCGGCGCTCGCCGACGTCGTCGTACTGCAACTACAAGGGTCACGCGACCTATTGGTCGGTCGAGATCGGCGGCACCGTGGTCGAGGACGCGGCATGGAGCTACGACGACCCATTGCCCGAGAGCCAACCCATCGCCGGCTGCATCAGCTTCTATGCGGCCAAGGTCGCACTCACCGCGCAGCTCCCCAACGCGGTGACACCGAGCTGGGCGTCAGCGACGGGCGACGATGGCGACGACTAGGAGATCGCGCCCGCCTCGCGCCGCTCGGCGATCTCTCCCGAACTGAACCCGGCGGAAAAAGCGTGCTCCGCTCCCGAGCAGATGCACGATCCCACGCCTCCGGAGGCCATCCATGACCCTCAGCATCGATCTCTCGAACCGACGCGTGCTCGTCACCGGCGCCGGCCAGGGCGTCGGCAGGGGCATCTGCCACGCGGTCGCGTCGGCGGGAGGGACGGCCATCGTGAACGACTACGTTCCCGAGCGCTCGCACGCCGTCGTCGCCGAGATCGAGGCCGAAGGAGGACGCGCCGAGTCCGCTCCGTTCGACGTGTCGGACCACGCGGCCGCCACCGCCGCGATCGATGCGGCCGGCCGCGTCGATGTCCTGGTGAACAATGCCGGGAACGCTGGCCCCGAGGGCTTCGCGATGAAGCCGTTCGTCGAGTCGGACCCGTCCGAGTGGCAGCGGTACATCGCTGTCAACCTCTTCGGCGCCATGAACTGCACCCATGCCGCGCTCCCCGGCATGATCGAGCGCGAGCACGGCCGGGTGATCACCATCGTCTCCGACGCCGCCCGTTGGGGAGAGCCGACGCTCGCCCCGTACTCGGCCGCGAAGGCTGGCGCCGCCGGCCTCACCCGAGCCGTGGCCAGGGAAGTCGGTCGCTACGGCATCACCGTCAACAACATCGCGCTCGCCAGCATCGACCCGACGGGCGGGCACACGGACCTGGCTCGGTCCCAGGCGGGAATGGAGGAGCAGGCCGACAAGCGGCTTCGGAGCTACATCATTCGCCGCCTGGGTCGCCCCGACGAGGTCGCCGCCCTCGTCACCTACCTCGCGAGCGACTTCGGTGCGTGGATCACCGGTCAGACCATCCCCCTCAACGGCGGATACACCGTGAACCAGTGACGCACAGGCGATCGCATCGGGAGGGCGCTAGGCAAAGACGCCGACGCCGGCGGCCTCGTTCCGCGCCTTCCACGCCGCACGGGACATGCGGGTCGTGTCGACGTCGGTGGCCCGGGCCCGCAGGGCGCCGACCGTGGCGTCCTCCCGTTTGGTGTGCCTGAACGGGTCCCAGTCGAAGAAGCGGCAGGCGTTCCCGAAGGTGATCTTGTCGATCTCCTGCGGCGTGCAGCCCGCGTCCTGGAACTCCTTCCAGGTGAACTCGGGCGACTCCGGCCACGTGGTGTCGGTGTGGGGGTAGTCGCACTCCCAGGCGATGATGTCCATGCCCATGCGGCGGCGCAGCTCGAGGCCCGACGGGTCGGTGATGAAGCAACAGAGGAAGTGCTCGCGGAACACCTCCGACGGCAGCTTGCCGCCGAACTCCTCGCCGCCGTGGAGCCAGGTCTGGTTGGTCCAGTGGCGATCGATGCGGTCGAGGTAGAAGGGCACCCAGCCGATGCCGCCCTCGGACAGGGCGACCCGCAGGTCCGGGAACTTCTGGAACACGCCACCGAAGAGCAGGTCCTGGGCGGTGATGGCTGCGATCTGGGTGGCGAGGACCATGAGGTGGTCGATGGGTGCCTCGGGCGGCCGGCGGATCACCTCGAAGCCGGCACCGATGTGCAGCGACAGGACCATGTTGGTGTCGCTGATCGCCTGCAGCATCGGGTCCCAATGGCCGGACAGGAAGCTCGGCAGGTTGTAGACGTGGGGCGTCTCGAGGAAGCTGATCGAGCGGCAGCCCTTCTTGTCGATCCGGCGAACCTCGGCGGCGGCCAGCTCGGGGTCCCAGTTGGGCACCATGCCGAGCGGTATGAACCGTTCGGGATAGGCGGCGCACCACTCGTCGTGGACCCAGTCGTTGTAGGCCCGCATCATGATCAGGGCAACGTCCTTGTCCTCGCCCTCGTTGAACGTGCGGGCGCTGAAGCCGGCCATGGTCGGGAAGTTCAACGACGCCAGCACCCCATTGGCGTCCATGTCCCGGACCCGCTGGTGCACGTCGAAGCAGCCGGGGCGGAGCTCGGCGTACGAGCCCGGGTTGAAACCCCACTCCTCGCGGGGCCAACCGACCGTGGCCGCCATCCCGAACGGGGTGGACGTCGCCGAACCCTGGAAGTGCCACTCGTCGACGCCGTGCTCGTTGCGGACGACCTTGGGCATGTCGGCCCTGTACCTGTCCGGCACGTGGTTCTCGAACAGGTCGGGCGGTTCGATCATGTGGTCGTCGATGCTGACCAGGACCATGTCGTCCATCTGCATGACGTTCTCTCCTCTCAACCGGTGACCTTCATCACGCGCCCGAGATTCCCTCCCATGACCTTCGCCTTGTCCTCTTCGGCGAGGCCTTCGAGCTCGTCGACCCAGGTCACGGGGTCGAACAGCCCCTCCGGATGGGGGTAGTCCGAGCCGAAGACCACGTTGTCGACGCCGACGATGTCGATGAGGCCGATCGGGTCCTCCTCGTGGAACGGGTGAACCATGATGTTCCGCTTGAGCACCTCGACCGGGTCCTCCTCGAACAGCGCCGGCATGCGCTCGTAGGTCTTCTGCATCCTCCCGACCAACGGACGGACCCACGCACTGCCGTTCTCGACCGGCATGAAGCGGATGTCGGGGAAGCGGCTCGCGAGCCCGTGGCCGATGATCGAAGCCACGACGTCGTTGATGCCGCGGTGCTCGGCCATGAGCATCATGTCGAAGCCCGTGTACGCCCGCTTGAACGGCTCGAACTCCCTCGTCACACCGTTCCACTCGTTCAGGTACCGCTGCTGACCGTCGTCGGAGGCGTGCATGCCGACGAGGATCCCCGCCTCTTGGACCCTCTCCCAGAACCGATCGAACTCCCGTAGCGCGAACGATCGGCGACGGCCGTTGAAGTCAGGCACCGGAGCCGGCCGAATGAGCACGACCCGGGCGCCGTTCTCGACGACGAAGTCGAGCTCGCGCATCGCCTCGTCGACGATGTTCATGGCGATGACCGGCGTCGGGAAGATCCGCTCGTCGAAGTTGAAGGTCCAGTCCTCGAGCATCCACTGATTCAGCGCGTGGATGACGGCGTGCGTTGCTCGGGGGTCGTCCGCAAGGCGCTCCTCGAGGAGGCTCGCCAGCGTCGGCCACATCAGCGCCCGGTCGATGCCGAGCTCGTCCATCAGCTTCACGCGGGCCTCGGGCTCGAAGAAGGCGTCGGGCGCCACGATGTACTTCGGCGGCGGTGCAACCTCGATGTCGCCGGGCTTGGTCTTCGACGCCGGGTTCTTGGAGCGGAACTGCAGTTCCTGCGCGCCCGGGGGTGCGACCTTCTGGAACGTCGGATTGGGGATGTACTCGCTGATCGTGTTGTTGACCGCGATCTTCGTCCGACCGTTCACCTCGACGTACTTGATCAGACCGTCGTACTCCTCGGGCAGGTAGCGCGTGAACGCGTCGGTCTTCTCGTACATGTGGTTGTCGGCGTCGAACACCGGAAAGTTCAGCTTGCGGGACACGAGACTCCTCCTGGTCGTGACACAAACGTTAGTTACTTATGCGGTGATCGTGGGTCTGACGGTGACGCGCCCGCTCTGACGGCCGAGGCCGCGGGAGAACACCCTCCGCCGCTGACCCGGATGCCTGTGGGTGCCTTGGCTCCATCCGCGCGCTCATTGCGCCCTGCACCACAGGTTTCTATATTGACGTCAATGTCACTCTCCGCTCCGGCGGCCGCCGGAGACCCCCTGCTCGACGTCCGCACGTATGCCGCCGAGCTGGACGCCTGGCTGGCGGGACGACCGGCGCGCCTGCAGGTCGTCGCGGCGCCCATCCCCGCATTCGCGGCACGGGTGAAGGCGATGGTCGAGCTCATGGCGGTGCTGCATGACGAGGCCTGGTCGCGCTACGGCTGGCCCGCGGAGGTCGGCGGGCTAGGTGGCTCGATCCTCCACCGGGCGGCGATGTGGGAGGCCCTCGCTCGACACGGCGTGCCGGGCATGGCGCTGTTCGAGCACCTGGAGGTCCTGGCGCCAACGTTGGTGGCGCACGGCCCCCGGCCGTTCGTGGCCGAGGCCCTCCCCGAGTTCCTCGCCGGCCGCCAGCTCTGGGCGCAGGGTTTCTCCGAGCCGGGAGCCGGTTCGGACCTCGCCAGCCTCCGTACCACGGCCCGCCGCACCGACGACGGCTGGGTCGTGAACGGCCGCAAGATCTGGACGAGCTGGGCCCGCTACGCCACCTGGTGCCTCCTGCTGGCCCGCACCGGCACGCCCCAGTCTCGGCATCGCGGGCTGACCGCGTTCGTCGTCGATCTCCGTGCCCCCGGCGTCGAGGTCCGCCCGATCGAGCAGGCGAACGGCACCGACGAGCTCGCCGAGGTCGCGTTCGACGACGTGCACGTCCCGACGGAGCGCATCGTCGGTGAGGTCGGCGGCGGCTGGCAGGTGGCCATGCACATCCTCGGCCACGAGCGGGGCACCTTCGCCTGGTTCCGGCACTGCTTCCTCTACCAGCACCTCGTCGACTGCCTTCCGCAGGCGACGGCGGACGACGACGCCGCGCTCGGTAACGCACTGCTCGACCTCGTGGCGGTGACGGCCACGAGCCACGTCGCTCTCCAGGCACACGCCGACGACGCGCCCCTGGGGCCGCTGGCGGCCCACCCGAAGCTGTTGCTGTGCGCCGCCGAGCAGGCCGTCTACGACTGGGTGCTCGCCACCGAGCCCGACATCGCCGTCGACACGAGCCGCGACGGCTACGCCGTGCGCCGCCAGGAGTACCTGTTCTCCCGCATCGTGACCGTCTACGGCGGCTCGCAGCAGATGCAGCTCGACACGATCGCCAAGCAGATCCTCCGCCTGCCGTGACCGTGACACCCGTCGAGATCGCTGGAGACGAGTACGTGACCGTCGCCGCACGGGCGATGCGCACGAGTGACGGTGTCGGCGCCCTCGAGTCGCTCGGCTGGTGGGATCTGCTGGCCGACCTCGGTGAGCCCGACGCCCGGACGGCGGTGTTCGCGGTCTTCCGGGCCCAGGGCCGTGAGCTGGTGAGCTCGCCGGCCCTCGGTGGCCTACTCGCCCAGCCGTACCTCGAGGCCGCTGGCCTGGAGCCCGGGACGGTCGTCGCCACGGTGCCGCGAGCATCGGCTCGGGGGCGCCCGGTGCTCGTGGCCGTGGGCGACGTCACGGACCGCATGCTCCTGGTTGATCGGCCCGGCGAAGGCGCCACCGTCGCCGAACCCGACGCGGTCGGGCTCCGACCCGTCCACCTTCCCGGCCGGCTCGCGCTGCACGAGGTCGACATCGGCCGGTCGCGTGCCGCGGCCACCGTCGACGAGGCCCGCGCCCGGGCCGCTCGCGAACGCAGTGCATTTCTGGGGCGGGTCGCGCTCGCGCTCGAGATCGTCGGGGCTGCGGAAGGGGCACTGGCGTTGGCGATCGACCACGCCACGCATCGCGAACAGTTCGGCCAACCGATCGGGCGGTTCCAGGCCGTGCGCCACCTGCTGGCGTGGGCCCGTACCGACTGCGTGGCCATCGAGGCCGTGGCACGGCAGGCCGTGACGCTCGACAGCGCCGCGCCGCCTCGCTACGGCGAGGTCGTCAAGGCGCTTGCCGGGCGCAACGGGCGGCGGGCCTGCGAGCGGACGCTCCAAGTGCTCGGCGGCATCGGCTTCACCACCGAGCACGACCACCATCACCATCACGCCCGCGTCCTCGCCCTCGACGCGCTGCTGGGCACCTCAGCGGCGCTCGTCCCGGCGCTCGGGGCGTGGTTGCGCTCGACGGACGCCGACCCCGGGGTCGCGTCGACGATGCTGCTGGGCGGCCCGTTGCGGTGAGCAGAAGCCGGTCCAGCTCCCCGGAGGACACCCCGCACCCGGGCGGTGCGCACTCGGTCGCCGCTGCGCTGATCGCGGCGGCACGTCTCGTACAGTGAACGACCGATCGAAGCGAAAGCGAGCAGCTGTGCCCCGTACCAAGCCCGCTCCCGAGCAGCCCGCAACGCCTCGGTCCCGCAAGGGAGCGGCCACGCGTGCGCGGCTGTTGGAGGCCGCCAAGCCGGTGTTCGAGGAGGCGGGCTTCCTGGAGGCGCGGATCACCGACATCTCGGAGGGTGCCGGGGTGTCGCACGGGTCCTTCTACCACTACTTCGATTCGAAGGAGCAGATCTTCCGCGAGATCGCGGAAGTGCAGGAGGCGCACCTGACGTCGTCGGACACCGACGCCGGCGCCGACACGGACGGTGACGGGGACGGCGACGGCGACGGCGACGCCCAGTGGGAGCGGATCCGCCGCGCCAATCGCCGCTATCTCGAGCGCTACCGCGACAACGGCAAGATCATGGGCGTCATCGAGGAGGTCTCCCGCTACGACGCCTACGTGAACGAGGCGCGCATGCGTCGGCAGAGACACTTCGCCGACCGAGCGGAGAGGGCAATCCGGCGCCTTCAGGCCGAGGGTGCCGCCGATCCGCAGATCGACCCGCAGATCGCCGCCGTCGCGCTGGGTTCGATGGTCGGTCGCTTCGCCGAGGTGTGGCTCGTCGAGGACTGGGCGAGGTTCGACTTCGACACGGCCGTGGACCAGGTCACCCGCCTGTGGGCCAACGCCATCGGGCTGCGCGAGCCGGCGAGGAGGCGCCGGCGCTCCAGCTGAGCGGCCTGCGGCTCACCACGGCTCGTTGCCGTAGACGACGACGCCGCCGAGGTGCGGCGACGCATGGCACGCCAGGCCGATCGTCACTCCGGCCCGCTGCCGTGCGCCGGCCCGACCCGAGAGCTGGAGGTAGCACTCGAGCATCTGGGGCACGCCGTGCATGCGCCCGTTGCCGAGCGCGCCACCGCCCGAGAGCACCGGCAGGCCGGATGGCGAGTCGCTGTCGATGCCGCCGTCCTGGACGAACCGGTGGGCCTCGCCGACCGGGCAGAACCCGAGGACCTCCAGCCAGAGGTACACCAACGGGGAGAACCCGTCGTACAGCTGGGGCAGGTCGACGTCGGCCGGTCCGACGCCGGCTGCGGCCCACAGTCGGCGCGCCGTCTCCGCGCCCGTCTCGTACAGGTCGTCGAGCGGCCAGTGCAGCGGGACTCGCGGCCTCGTGGGGCTGCCTGCGGCGTAACCGGCGACGTACACCGGTCGGTTGGGCAGGTCTCGCGCCCGCTCGGCGGACGTCAGGACGAACGCCGCCACGCCGTCCACGGGGATGTCGCAGTCGAGCCGGCAGATCGGGTCGGCCACCAGCGGAGCGTCGAGGTACTGCTCCCGGGCGAGCGGGCGGCCGTGCCAGTACGACCAGGGGATCCGGGCGCCGTTCTTGCGCGCCTCGACCGCCACGGCGGCCATCGACTCACGGCCGGCGCCGAAGCGCATGAGGTACTCGTTGTACGGGAGGCCGATCATCGCCAGCGGCCCGAAGTAGCCCTGGGGTGCGGTCCACTGCCAGGCGCCGGCCGCCTCGGTCATCGTGTTGCCGTGATAACGCCCCGAGGGGTTGTGCAGCGCCCGGTGCACCAGCACGTGGTCGGCGGCGCCGCTGGCGATGGCGTTGACCGCCAGCGCCACCGACCCCGGGAGCTGACCGTGGCCCTGGAAGCCCGAGGCGAAGCGGGGGTTCAGCCCGAGATGCTCGGCCAACCACACCGAGGACACCGTGCTGATGCCGTCCTCGACGGCATGGCTACCAGCGGCGGGGAGCATGGCGCTGGACGTGAACCCGTCGATCTGGTCGGGGCGCAGGCCCGCGTCGGCGATGGCTCGCCTGGCCGTCTCCAGGGCCAGAGCCCCGAGGGGGCGGTCGGCGTGGCGCACGACGTCGCTCTGGGCGTATCCGGCGATGGCGACGCGGTTTCGGTATCCGCCCGTCACGGCGTGCGCTCCAGGGTGAACGCCGGCACGGCGACGCCCGGGGCGAGATCCTCGAACGCCACCCGCACCCGGTCCCCGCAGGCGAGCGGCGCATCGGGCCCGTCGAGCAGCCGACCGATGAGCCGCACGCCGTCGTCATCGTCCAGCGCGACGTCGACGAGGACGAAGGGCACGTCGAAGCCGAGCAGGAACGACTGCCGGACGACGATCCACGCGCGCACCGCGCCGCCCCCGCCCACCTCCTCGAACACGAACCCGGGGTCGGGGTGGTGGCACCGGGGGCAGACCACGTCGGGCGGGTGGCTGAGCTCGCCGCATCTGGAGCACCGGGCGAGCACCAGGCGGTGCTGGGCCGCGGCCTTCCAGTACGGCGCCGATCGCTCGTCGGGGACCGGGACGGGTCGGGCGGCGCTCACGGGAGGACGCCGGCCTCGTGCAGCTTTGCGATCTCGTGCCAGCCGTAGCCCAACTCGAGGAGGATCGCCTCGGTGTGCTCGCCATGCTCCGGCGCCACGCGCAGGTCGGGTGGCGCTTCGTCGAACTGGACGGGCCCGCTCGGCAGCCGGTACGCCGGCCCGCCGTCCACGGTGACGTCGCCGACGTAGTCGTTCGCCACCACCTGGGGGTCGTCGAGCAGCTCCTCGACCGCCTGGACCGGAGCCCAGGGCGCATCGAGCCCGCGCAGCAGCTCCTTCCAGTCGGCGTACGTCCTCGACGCGAACACCTCGTCGAGCGCGGCCGCGCAGTCCTCCTTGTTGGCGTGGCGGGCGGCGTGGTCGGCGAAGCGGGGGTCGTCGCGCAGGTCGCGCCGGCCGACGAGCTCGCAGAAGGGCCCCCAGTAGCGATCCGACTGCAGGAACACGAGCTGGACGTGGCGACCGTCGGCGGTGCGGTACGCACCGACGAGCGGGTTGACGATCGGTCCCCGCCCGCCCGGCGCCCGCGGCTCCATGCCCTGGAGGGCCGACAGCACGTCCGAGGACAACGTCCACATCGCCGTCGCCAGCAGCGACACGTCGACGACCGACCCGAGGCCGGTCCTCGTGCGCTTCAGCAGCGCGCTGGCGACCCCGAACGCCAGCGCCAGGCCGCCGTTGCGGTCGCCCATGGCGCCACGCTGGGCGATCGGGTGGTCGCGGTCGGCCGGCGTGAGCACGTGGGCCATGCCCCCGCGCGCCCAGAACGCCGAGGCGTCGTAGCCGGCCATCCCGGCGTCGGGACCCCGCACGCCGTAGCCGTGCCCGCGGGCGTACACGAGCGCCGGGTAGCGCCCGCGCACGGTGTCGGCGTCGAGGCCGAGGCGGACGAGCGCGTCCGGCCGGAAGCTCGTGAGGAGCACGTCGGCCGACTCGAGGAGCTGGTGCAGCACCCGCTGGCCGCCCTCGGTCCGCAGGTCGAGTGCGATCGACCGCTTGCCTCGGTTGGCCAGAGCCAACGACATGTTCACCCCGCCGCTGCCGGAGCCGATCCCCTGGGTGACGAGACCCCGGTACGGGTCGCCCTCGGGGCGGTCCACCCGCACGACGTCGGCGCCCCAGTCGGCGAGCAGGGCGCCGGCGACCGGGACGAACACCCATTGGGCGAGCTCGACGACGCGTACGCCGTCGAAGGGGCCGCCATCCATCGGATCTCGGCGAAAGGATGACGGCGCCGATCCGGGCAGGCTGTCGTCGGGCAGGACGTCGCCACGTTCGCTCATCGTCATCACCTATCCGAACGAGACGGGAATGTCCATCGCCCCGCGCCCCGATGCCGACGACCTGCGGCGGCGGGCACATCGTCGCGGCGGGCCTGGCCGATCTCCGCACCCGGTAGCGTCGGACGCCGTGGATCTGGATGCGGCGATGGAGCTCGCCCTCGACGAGGCCGCTGTGGCCGTCACCCACGACGACGTGCCGGTGGGCGCCGTCGTGCTCCGCGACGGCGAGGTGATCGCCCAGCGCCACAACGAGCGCGAGCGGACCGGCGATCCGACCGCCCATGCCGAGCTGCTGGCGCTCCGTGACGCCGCCGAGGTGGCGGGGTCGTGGCGCCTCGAGGGCACCACCCTGGTGGTGACGTTGGAGCCCTGCACGATGTGTGCCGGCGCACTCGTGGCGGCCCGCGTCGATCAGGTCGTGTTCGGAGCAGCGGATCCGAAGGCCGGCGCGTGCGGCTCGCTCTACAACCTCGCCGTGGACCCACGGCTCAACCACGAGATCGACGTGGTGTCCGGTGTCCGCGCCGACGAGGCGGCCGTGCTCCTGACCGGGTTCTTCGATGAGCGGCGGGGCGCCGACTAGCCCGGCTGAGCTCGCCGAGCTTCCGCCACCAGCCCGAGGTCATGGGTTCCCCGTTAGCCGCGCCGAGGCCATGGGTTCCCCGGTTCGCGCGCCCGAGGTCATGGGTTCCCCGTTCGCCGCGCCGAGGTCATGGGTTCCAAGTCCGGAACCCATGACCTCGGGCCGCTGGTGGCGGGACCTATTGCCTCAGGGGAGAGGTCCGCTGTGCTGCTTCAGGCGGCGTCGGAGGCTGGCGAGACGAGACCACCGTGGCGCCGCACGGCCGCCGTCCCGGCCCGGAGCGCGCCCCGGGCACCGCACCAGCAGCGCCACGCGACGACCGGGCCCCTGGCGGTGTTGTGGATCGCCTCGATGCGAGAGGCGTCGAGCAGGACGTCGGCGCCGTGGCCGGGGCAGTAGACGTCAAACATCGTGGGTGCTCCTGCGATCGACGGGGGATGTCGAGGCGTCGGTCGGCCGGCGCCGGCGGGATCGGACGGTGAGCACACCGTCACGCCGCAGGATGTGCATGCGCTCCTCGACCAGGAACGAGAGCATCGGTTCCATGTGACGGCCTTTCGATTGGCCTGGACCGGGCCGGAGCACAGTCCAATTTGCTGGCATTGGCTCTGGCTATGCCGAAGATTGGAATGTACTTTGGCTCCTAATTCGGCGTCGCTCCATAGCCAATTCGGAAAGTATTGGTATGAACCAGTCCATTGAGGCTTCGCTCGGCGCTTGGTCGGACGGCCCGGGTCCCCTGCACCGCAAGCTCGGCGACGCGATCCGCCGGGCGATCGAGCAGGGGCTCTTGGCGGCCGGCGAGCGCCTGCCCGCCGAACGCGAGTTGGCGCGCCGCCTCGCCGTGAGCCGGTCGACGGTCGTCACCGCCTTCGACGCCCTCCGGGCCGACGGAATGCTGGAGAGTCGACAGGGCAGCGGAACCCGTGTGCGGCAACGCTCGACCCGGCGGGCGGTCCCGGCACCCAGCGTGTCCTTGAGCCCGGTCTACAGGTCGCTGATCGAGACCCACGACGAGGTGATCTCGCTGGCGTGCGCCGTCTTCCCGGCCCATCCGGCGGTAGCCGAGGCGATGGTCGACGTGGTCACCGCCGATGGGCCCAAGCTGCTGACGCAGATCGGCTACGCGCCGGCCGGGCTGCCGGAGCTGCGCGACGCCCTCGCAGCCATGCTGACCCGCGACGGCACGCCGACCGAGCCCGACGAGGTGCTGGTGACCACCGGGGCCCAGCAGGCAGTGAACCTGGCGACGCAGCTGCTGGTCCGGCCGGGTGATGCCGTGGTGGTCGAGTCGCCCAGCTTCGCCGGCACGCTCGACGTGTTCCGCAGCCGCGGTGCCCGCCTGACGCCGGTGGCGGTGGACGACGACGGCGTCGACGTGCGCGGCGTCCGTGCCGCAGTAGCCGCCGCCCCGCCCGCGGCGATCTACCTCATGCCCACGTTCCACAACCCGACGGGGGCGCTCCTGGCCGTGCGCCGGCGCCGCGAGCTGGCGGAGCTGGCCGCGGAAACGGGCGTGCCGATCATCGAGGACAACGCCCTCGAGCACTGCCCTCTCGACGACGACCGGCCGCCTTCGATCGCCGCGTTCGCCGGTCCCGAGGCCACCGTCCTCACCGCCGGATCGCTCGGCAAGGCAGCCTGGGGCGGGCTGCGGATGGGTTGGCTGCGGGGCCCTCGCTCGCTGGTGAGCCGCCTGGCGGAGCTCAAGGCCATGAACGACCTCGGCTCGCCCCTCTTCGACCAGGCGGTGGCCGCCCGGCTGGCGCCGCAGCTCGATCAGCTCCGGGCCGACCACCGCGCCCTGCTGCGGCGCAACCTCGAGCTGGTCGGCCGCCTGCTCGACGACGTGCTCCCCCCCGGGGGGGGGCGC
>Ga0081538_10003118_pt1 | contig 15762 bp, 17 predicted proteins | sample TabmetS5T2R1_FD_71022 | JGI IMG/M metagenome (GOLD analysis project Ga0081538, IMG submission 71022) | Tabebuia heterophylla rhizosphere microbial communities from the University of Puerto Rico - S5T2R1 | ecosystem: Host-associated > Plants > Roots > Rhizosphere ... | reverse complement strand
CACCCTCCCCTTCGTCTCCTACGGCGGCTCGAGCATCGTCGCGAACTTCGTCGTGCTGGGGCTGCTCCTGCTCGTCTCCGACCGGGTCAACAGGGAGCAGGGCGCGTGAACCCGCAGATCCGCCGCCTCTTCCTCGCGTTCTCCTTCCTCTTCGTGGCGCTGATCGCGACGGCGACCTACTGGCTCTGGAGGGCGCCCGACCTGGAGGCGCGCCAGGGGAACCCGCAGATCGTGCGCGAGCTGGAGATCGAGCGCGGGCTGATCTTCCCCGCAAACGGGCGCACGCGCCTGGCGGCGAACCGCAAGCGCACGCTCGAGGACGGGACCGTCTGGTACCTCCGCCGCTATCCCGAGCGCTCGCTGACGGCGCACGCCGTCGGCTACTCCACGATCGGGCGCTCACGGACCGGCCTCGAGAAGTCGATGAACGACTTCCTCACCGCCTCGAACGCCAACCTGAGCACGATCTTCGACACGGCGCTCGACAACCTGCGCGGGATTCCACGCGTCGGGAACAACCTCGTCACCACGATCGACCTCGACGCCCAGCGCGCGGCCGCGGACGGGCTGGAAGGCAACTGCGGGGCGGCCGTGGCGCTCGAGCCCTCGACGGGCCGAGTCCTCGCCCTCGCGTCGTCGCCGTCGTTCAACCCGAACCTCGTCGAGTCCGACTTCGACTCGATCGAGGCGATCACGGCGCCGTGCGAGCCCGCCGCGCCGCTGCTCGACCGCGCGACCGCCGGCCGCTTCGTCCCCGGCTCGACCTTCAAGGTCGTCACCGCGGCGGCCGCGCTCGACACCAACACGTTCACGCCCGAGAGCGAGTTCGACGACCCGGGCTTCTGCACGCTCTTCGGCCGGCGGGTCTTCAACTTCTCCGACCAGGGCACGCCGGCGGGGTTCGGTCGCGTAACCCTCGCCCAGGCGGTCCAGAACTCGATCAACTCGGTCTTCTGCAATATCGGCAAGGAGCTCGGGGCCGGCACGGTGCTCGAGTACGCGAAGCGGTTCGGCTTCTACGAGCGGCCGCCGATCGAGCTGCCCTCCGAGGAGGTGCTGATCAGCGGCCTCTACCGCAACGGCCGTCTCTACGACCCCGAGAGCGAGAGCGAGGTCGATCCCGGGCGCCTCGCCTTCGGGCAGGAGCGGCTGGTCGTCACGCCGTTGCAGATGGCCCTCGTCGCGGCGGGTGTGGCCAACGGAGGCGTCGTCATGGAGCCGAAGCTGGTGGAGCGGATCGTTTCGGCCGACGGCGACGTCATCCAGGACTTCGAGCCCGAGGAGTGGTCGACGGCGGTCGAGCCGTCCACGGCAGCCGACCTGACCGCGATGATGGTCGAGGCAGTGGAATCCGGGACCGGAGTCAACGCCCAGATCGACGGCGTCTCCGTCGCCGGCAAGACGGGCACCGCGGAAACGGGCGTCGCCGGACGCAACAACACCTGGTTCATCGCCTTCGCGCCTGCGGAGCGGCCCGAGGTCGCCGTCGCCGTGACGCTCTCCGATCAGGCGGGCACGGGCGGCGCCACAGCGGCGCCGATTGCCAAGGAGATCATGGAAGCGGTCCTCGGAAGAAATGCCTAACCTCTAAAAGGCCCCATGGCCGGCTTGTCCGACTCGCTCATCAACACGCTTTTCGACGGCCGCTACCGGATCCTGAGGAAGCTCGGGTCCGGCGGGATGGCGAACGTCTATCTCGCCGAGGACGAGGAGCTCGGGCGGCGCGTGGCCGTCAAGATCCTGAACGAGCGCTACGCGAACGACGACCTCTTCATCGAGCGGTTCCGGCGCGAGGCGAAGTCGGCGGCCGGCCTCTCGCACCCGAACATCGTCTCCATCTACGACCGGGGCCAGGCCGAGGGGACGTACTACATCGCCATGGAAGTGATCGAGGGGCGGAGCCTCAAGGAGCTGATCCTGACGCGAGGGGCGCTGCCCATCGGGGCGGCGGTCGCCTACGCGAAGCAGCTTCTCGAGGCGCTCCGCTTCGCCCACCGGCACGGAATCATCCACCGCGACATCAAGCCGCACAACGTCCTGGTCTCAGCGGACCAGCACGCGAAGGCCAACGAGCCGCGCCTCAAGGTCACGGACTTCGGCATCGCGCGCCACGGCGCCTCGCAGATGACCGAGGCCGGCTCGATCATGGGCACGGCGCAGTATCTCTCGCCGGAGCAGGCGCGCGGGGCGCCGGTGACCGCCGCGTCGGATCTCTACTCGGCCGGCGTCGTCCTCTACGAGATGCTCACCGGCAAGGTGCCGTTCACCGGAGACTCCGCGATCGAGATCGCCATGAAGCATGTGAACGACCTGCCCGCGCCGCCGTCGGCGCTCCGACCCGAGATCCCCGTGGAGCTCGACCAGATCGTGCTCCGCGCCCTCGCCAAGGACCCGGGAGAGCGCTACCAGAGCGCGGAAGAGTTCATCGAGGACCTCGAGCGCACCGAGGCGGGCCTGCCCATCTCCCGCGCGCCCTCCACTGCCGCGACCGCCCTAATGGCGGGCGCGGCGGGCGGCCTCGCAGCCGGGGAGTCGACGGAGCTCCTCTCGGAGGGCCCGACCCGCGTGGTCGCGCCGCCAAGGCCGACGGCGCCGAGGCGGCCGCCCGACTACCCGCCCGCGAGCCCGTACGACGAGCCGCCGCGGAAGCGGAGGCGCTGGGTGCCATGGCTCCTGGTGGCCCTACTCCTCACAGCGGCGGTCCTCGCAGGGTGGTGGGCGTACAACCAGATCCAGGACCAGCTGGAGGAGTCCGCTCCCGTCGGCGTCCCGCTCGTCGAAGGGCTGCAGCGGGATCTGGCGATCGAGCGGATCGAGGCCGCCGGCCTGGAGGCCGAGGTTGACGAGCAGCCGAGCATCGAGATCGACCGTGGGATCGTGATCGAGCAGAGCCCGCGCGAGGGAACACAGGTGTCGAAGGGGAGCACGGTGACGATCACCGTTTCGACCGGGCCGAGACAAGTGGAGGTGCCGTCGCTTGTCGGCGGCACGTACGAAGAGGCCGTCGACGCCCTCAACGAGCTCGGACTCGAGCCGCAGCGCGTCGAAGTCTTCTCCCAGAAGCCCGTCGGCCAGGTCACCGGGCAGGACCCGGAGGCCGGGGAGATCGTCGACGAAGGTTCCCAGGTCGAGGTGCGCGTTTCCAAGGGCGTTCGCCAGATCGCGGTCCCCGACGTGCTCGGCCAGTCCGAGTCGAGCGCGACGGGCGAGCTCCAGGCAGCCGGCTTCGAGGTCTCCGTCACCGAGGCGCCGAGCGACACGGTCTCCGAAGGGCTCGTCTCGGCTCAGAGCCCGAGCGCGGGCACGGAGGCGGCGAAGGGGTCGACGGTCACGATCACGATCTCGACGGGGCCCGAGCTGACGACGGTGCCCGACGTGATCGGCGAGGACACCGCCACCGCCCGGGCGATGATCCGCGACGCCGGGCTGCGGCCCTCCACCGTCTTCCAGGAAGTCACCGACCCGTCCCAGGACGGCATCGTCGTCGACCAAGATCCTTCGGGAGGCACCGAGGTCGAGCCCGGATCGACCGTGACCATCCTCGTCGGCCGCTTCGTCGAGCCGTAGGAGCGTCGATCGCGAAGCTGCGCGTAGCGGTGCTCCGGGGCGGCCGCTCGAGCGAGCACGACGTCTCCCTCGACTCCGCTGCCTCGGTGATCGAAGGGCTCGATCCCGACCGCTACGACGTTGTTCCTATCGAGATCCCGCGGGAGGGCCCGTGGCTCCTGAGCCGCGAGGAAGCGGCCGCGTACGACGTCGTCTTTCCGGTCCTCCACGGGCCCTTCGGCGAGGACGGCGCCGTCCAGGGCCTCCTGGAGCTGGCCGGAGTCGCGTACGTCGGCGCCGGGGTGACCGCCTCGGCGCTCGCAATGGACAAGGACTTGTTCAAATCGGTCCTGCGCGACAAGGACGTGCCGGTCGCGCGGAGCGTGACCGTCCGGGCGGGCGAAGCGGCCACGAGCCCGACCGGGTTTCCATGTGTGGTGAAGCCGGCGCGGCTGGGCTCGAGCGTCGGGATCAGCGTCGTCCAGGACGAGGAGGACTTCGCCGCCGCGGTGGCGCTCGCCTTTGCCCACGACGAGAAGATCCTCGTTGAGGAGTTCCTGGACGGGGTCGAAGTCGAGTGCAGCGTGCTCGGGAACGCCGACCCGATCGCCTCCGTGCCGGGCGAGATCGTCCCGCTTGCGAGCGACTGGTACGACTACGAGGCGAAGTACGCCGAGGGCGGCATGGAGCTCGTGATCCCGCCCCGCGTCGCGGCCGAATCGGCGGCCCGCGTCCAGGAGCTGGCCGTGGCGGCGTTCGTCGCCTGCGACTGCGAGGGCATGGCGAGGGTGGACGTCTTCGTGCGCCCCGACGGCCATGTCGTCGTCAACGAGCTGAACACGATCCCAGGCTTCACCGCGACGAGCGTCTACGCCAAGCTCTTCGAGGCATCCGGCATTCCCTACTCCGAGCTGCTCGACCGCCTGGTCGAGCTCGCCCTCGAGCGGCACGAGCGCCGCGCCGGCCTGCGCTACTGAGCGGCGAAGGCGCGGATCTCGTTGACGTGCGCGCTGCCGCTCACGCTCGTCACCCAGACGACGTAGTAGCGGTAGTCCTCGCCCCGGGTGTCCACGTCGAACGTCGTCCTGCGGCCGAGCTCCTGCTCGTCTGCGACGTCGACGAAGTCGGCGCTGCGGCTCGCACCGCCCAGGACCGTCGCCTGGAAGCCCGGCGTGTCGCTGACGACGACGATCCTCGAGAGCGCGACGCGGCTCCCGGCGTCGACGATGATGCCGACGCCGTCCTTGTCGAAGCTCTCGTAGCTCTCCGTGGGCCAGTAGGTGGCGAGGTCACGGTCGGTCGCAAGCCCGACCTCGTCCGGATGCTCAATCCCGTCCCCGTACGGGTCGAGATCCGCGACTGCCCGGACCCTCACCGGCGTGGGCTCGTCCCCTCCGAGGCCCGGGATGCTTCCTTCGAAGCCGACCTCGAGCGCAAGTAATCCGCCCACGAGGACGACGGCGGCCAGCAGGAGCACGCCGGCGACCCGGAGGCCCGAGCGGCGCGGCGGCGCGACCCGCGTGCGGACGGTCGCGGGCCGAGCCGCAGGTGGAGGAGGTGGGATGACTCCCGTGTCCTCGTCCTGCGCCCGCGGCTGCGCGTCCTCGGCGGGCTCCGTCACGCAAGACTCGAGCGCGGCGGTCAGCGCCTCCATGGAGGCGAAGCGATCCTCGGGCCGCTTCGCCATCGCCTTCGCGACGATCGCGTCCAGCCGCTCGGGGACATCGGCGCGGCGGTCGCGGACGCTCGGCACCGGGTCGCGGACGTGGCGCATCGCCACGGCCATGAGGTTGTCGCCGGTGTACGGCGGCTCGCCGGTCAAGAGCTCGTAGGCGACGACGCCGAGAGAGTACTGGTCGGAGCGCTCGTCGCCCCGCTCGCCGTTGGCCTGCTCCGGCGAGAGGTACTGCCCGGTGCCGAGCACCGTGCCCGTGGCCGTCAGAGCCTCGTCCGTGTCGAGGGCGCGTGCGATCCCGAAGTCCGTGACCTTCGCGGTCCCGGTCGCGTCGATGAGGACGTTGTGGGGCTTCACGTCTCGATGGACGATCCCGAGCTGGTGGGCGAAGGCGAGCGCGCGGCCGATCTGGCAGGCAAGCCTGACGGCCGTGTCGACCGCCAGCGGGCCCTCCCGCTCGATCACCGCCTTGAGGTTCTCACCTGCAACGTGCTCGAAGACGATGAACTGCCGCCCTTCCCACTCGCCCCGGTCGATGACCGTGACGACGTTCGGGTGGGCGAGCCGGGCGATCGCCCTGGCCTCCCGCCGGAACCGCTCCACGTACTCGGGATCCCGCGAGAAGTGCTCGTGCAGCACCTTGATGGCGACGCGGCGCTCGAGCACCGTGTCGTGGGCGCGGTAGACGCTCGACATGCCGCCCTCGCCCACGAGCTCCTCGAGCTCGTACCGACCCACGATCAGCTCTCCGACGTGCACCGCCATAGTCTTCCTGCCGCAGGGCGGGGGGTCAGCCGGCCGCTTCTGTCAGCGCTTCCTCCCACACGTCCAGCGCCTCGGCCAGCTCCGCATCTTCGACGACGAGCGGGACGAGCACGCGGATGCAGTTCGAGTCGATGCCGGCCTTCAGGAGGAGGAGCCCCCGTCGCGTCGCGCCTTCGGCCACCGCCGTCGCCAGGTCGGCGTCGGGCTGCCCGTCCCGCTCGATCGCGATTGCGAGCATCGCTCCGAGCCCCCGGACGTCGGCGACGGCGTCGAAGCGGTCCCGCCAGCTCTCCATGCGCGTTCGGATCGTCTCGCCGATCGCCTCGGCACGCTCGTTCAGCCGCTCCTCGGCGATGACGTCGAGCACGGCGTGGGCGGCCGCGATGGCCACCGGGTTCCCGACATAGGTGCCGCCGACAGCGCTGTCACCGGGCGCGTCCATGATCTCGGCCCGGCCCAGGACACCCGAGAGTGGGAGGCCGGCGGCGATCGACTTCGCGACGATCATCAGGTCGGGCTCGACCCCGAAATGCTCGATCGCGAACGTCTTGCCCGTGCGGCAGAAGCCCGCCTGCACCTCGTCGGCAACGAAAACGATCCCGCGCTCGTCGCAGATGCGCCGCAGACCCTGCACGAACTCGGAGGAGGGAACGACGAAGCCACCCTCGCCCTGCACGGGCTCGAGGACGATCGCCGCCACGTCCTCGGCGGCGACGCGCGTCTTGAAGGCGTACTCGAGCGCCTGGAGATCGTCGAACGGGACGCGGTAGGTCTCGGGCGCGAAGGGGCCGAGCCCCGCCTTGTAAGGGTGCGTCTTCGACGTGAGGCTGAGCGCGAGCAGCGTCCTCCCGTGGAAGCCGCCCTCGAAGGCGATGACGCCCGGGCGCTTCGTATAGGCGCGGGCGAACTTGATCGAGTTCTCGATCGCCTCGGCGCCGGAGTTGAAAAAGCCCGCGCGCGTCTGGCCGGAAATCGGCGCCAGCTCCAGGAGGCGCTCGGCCAGCCCCACGTAGTTCTCGTAGGGCACGATCGTGAAGTCGGTGTGCGTGAACCGCTCCGCCTGGTCGCGGATCGCCTCGACCACCCGCGGATGCGAGTGGCCGACGTTCATGCAGCCGACGCCGCCGGCGAAGTCGATGTACGTGTTCCCGTCGACGTCAGTCACGGTCGCGCCGCGACCGTCGGCGATCACGAGCGGCAGGTAGATGGAGAGCGGCTCGGCGATGACCCGCTCCTTCCGGGCGAGAATCTCCGCGCTGCGGGGGCCCGGAATGTCGGTCTTGATCTCGATCGTCCGTGTCGTCGCCACGGGAGGAGCTTATAGATTGGCGGTCGCCATGGTCCTCTCCGACCGCACGATCCGACGCCTGCTCGAGGAGGGGCGAATCGGCATCGACCCGTACGCCGAAGAGCTGCTGCAACCCTCGAGCCTCGACGTCCGGGTCGACCGTCTCTTCCGGGTCTTTCGTAACTCGCGCTACCCGTTCATCGACGTGAAGCAGGAGATGGAGGAGCTCACGGAGCTCGTCGAGGTCGACCCCGAGGAGGCGTTCATCCTCCATCCGGGCGAGTTCGTCCTCGGCTCCACGCTGGAGCGGATCACGCTCCCGGACGACCTCGTCGCCCGCCTGGAGGGCAAGAGCTCCCTGGGCCGGCTCGGCCTCCTCATCCACTCGACCGCCGGCTTCATCGACCCGGGTTGGGACGGCCACGTGACGCTCGAGCTCTCCAACGTCGCCAACCTCCCGATCACGATCTACTACGGCATGAAGATCGGCCAACTGTCCTTCGTGCAGCTCTCCGAGCCGGCGGAGCACCCGTACGGGACCGGGAGTTTGGGCTCGAAGTACCAAGGGCAGGCAGGTCCCACGCCGAGCCGCTACTGGAAGAACTTCGAGGTGGAATGATTCTCATCGTCGGGGGAACCGGCTTCGTGGGCACGAAGGTCGTTCACGCCCTGCGCGCGGCGGAGCTGCCCGTTCGCGTCCTCGCTCGCAAGCCCGACAAGCAGGAGCAGCTGCGCGCGTGGGGTGCCGAGATCGTTGCCGGCGACATGACCGACGCGGAGAGCCTGCGCCGGGCCGTGGAGGGATGCGAGACGGTCGTCCACCTCGTCGCCCTCCCGCCGTTTGCAAACGCACAGGCGACTGAGCGCGTGATGGTGCAGGGGACGCGCGACCTCCTGGACGCGGCGAAGGAGGTCGGCGTCCAGAGGGTCGTGCTCATGAGCGCTCTGGGCACCGAGGAGGGACGGGAGATCGCGCCCTACTACAACGCCAAATGGGAGGAGGAGCAAGCCGTCAAGTATTCCGGGCTCGCGCACGTGATCTTCCGTCCGAGCTTCGTGTTCGGGCGCGACGGCGGCCTCCTCGCCCAGCAGATCCGACTCGTCCGCTACTCACCGGTCACACCCGTCCTGAGCCGACACCGCATGCAGCCGATCTGGGTGGAAGACGTCGCGGCGTTCTTTGCCAAGGCCGTCTCGGCGCCGGAGGCCTCCAACCGCACCTTCGACCTCGGCGGGCCCGACCGGCTCACCTGGGCCGAGCTGCACGCGCTCATCCGCAAGCTCCTCGGCAAGCGCCGGCTCGCGTTCACCATACCGCCGGGGCTGCTCAAGGCCGGCGCGGCCGTGGGCCAGGTCCTCCCGCCGCTCAGCGGCGCCCGCGCGGCCGTGGACATGCTCGACCAGGGCGACAACGTCTGCGACCCGCAGCCGGCCATGGACGCCTTCGGCGTCGAGCCGATCGGCGTCGAGGAGCAGGTGCGCCGCGCGGTCGTCTAACGCGCTCCGACCTCAGGTCTATTCTCCGCCTATGGATGCGCTCTACGCCGTCGTCGCGGCGGAGCGGCTCGACAAAGCAGAGGCAAAGCGCATCGCCGACGAGAGCCGCGGGCTGGGCCTCCTCCCCATCCAGGCCGAGCAGGCCGGCAGGAAGGGCCCTTGGCTCCTCGAGCTGGCGGGCATCCACCTCCTCCTGGAGGAGGGCGCCTGGGACGACGCCGTCAGCTGGAACCTGACCCCGAGCGGCGTCGACCGGCTCACCCAGACCTTCGAGTGGCTCTTCGGCCAGATCCCCGGTGAGTTCACGTTCGAGGTGCTCTGGGGCGAGGACCCGATCGAGAAGATGGTGTCCCGGGACGAGCTCCTCCGTGTCGTCGGCACCGGCCGCCTGGGCGGGCGAACCCGCTATCACGTCTGGCCGGCCTGAACGCCTTCAGACATGAAGCGGGGGGCCCGTAGGCCCCCCGCCGGTAGATCGCCTGGATTAGCAGGGGCGCTGGGTGTCCCCCACGCTGGCTAGGCGATTCCCCGTAGGTCTTGGGGACACGCCCCTACCTGCGACTACCTCCACTGCCCGTACTGTCGGAAATCAAAGTCGGACCACCCCCTTTCCGTGGTTAGAGCCATGATACGCGTTCGGCCAGGACACCAGAAGGAGGTTCGAAACCGGTGCAGACCGTGACGCCCTACCTGCTCTATCAGGACGTCGCCACGGCGATCGGCTGGCTGGGCCAGGCGTTCGGCTTCGAGGAACGGCTCCGCTTCGCCGACGAGAGCGGGGTCGTCACCCACGCGGAACTGGCGCTCGGCGACGGTGAGGTCTTCCTCGGCCACCCGGGCTCGGAGTACCGGAGCCCCAAGGAGCTCGGCGCCGTCACGCACCTCGTCCACGTGTACGTCGAGGACGTAGACGCCCACTACGCGCGCGCGGTCGAGGCGGGCGCCCCGGTTCTCGGGGAGCTCGAGGACACCCCGTACGGCGACCGCCGCTACGACACCGAGGATCTCGAAGGACACCGCTGGTCGTTCGCCACGGCCCTGCGGGAGCTCGAGCCGGAGGAGTGGGGAGCGACGAGGCCCGAGGCCTAGGAGGGTTTGGCGGAATGTCGCTCGCTGCCGGGGTGCGATGGTCGTTCCGAGGCAAGGACGCAGGGAGCGCTCGTAGCGGATGAGCTACGGGCGCGACTGAGGACGCAGTCCTCGGGGCGAGCAGCGCGGCCCGGCGGCACAGCCGTCGTTTCGTCAAACCCTCCTAGGGCTCCAGCACAGAGGTCAGTTCGAGCCCGTTGTCGAGCGGCAGCGTGACGCTGACGAGCGTAGGGTCGCTCTGGCGCGCCCGGCTGTAGGCGCCGAGCACCTCCTCGTGCGAGAGCACGTTGTCGGCCATGATGAGGCCGCCGGGGTCGACCAGGCGGCGCGCCAGCTGGAAGTAGCGCTCGTACTCGTCCTTCTGCGCGTCCAGGAAGATCACGTCGAAGACGTCCTCCGTGCGCGCCAGGATCTCCAGCGCGTCCCCCTCGACCAGCTCCACCCACTCCTCGAGGCCGGCGTCGGCGACGTTGCGCCGCCAGTCGGCGGCCACGTCTGGATCGCGTTCGAGGGAGACGACGCGCCCGCCGAGAATGCGAGCGCCGGCGGCGAACCAGATGGTCGAGTGCCCCCGGCCCGCGCCGACCTCGAGCACCTCGCAGTCGGTCTGGGGCGCGACGAGCGAGAAGAGGAAGCGACCCGTCGTCGGCCTCACCGGGACGGCCGGAAGCCGCACCTCCTCGGCCTCGAGGGAGGCGAGCGCCGCCCGGACACGCTCGTCGAGCATCAGGGTACGACGACTCGCACGACGCCGTCTTCGACCTTCACCTCGAAGGTGTCAACGGGGATGTAGGCAGGCAGCGTCAGCGGCCTGCCGGTGCGGATGTCGAAGCGGGATCCGTGGCGCGGGCAGATGACGACGGCCTCGGCAGGCTCGAAGTCGCCCTCGCAGAGCGGCCCGTCGTCATGCGAGCAACGGTCCTCGATCGCGTAGTACGCCCCGTCGATGTTGTAGACGCCGATCACGAGCTGTCCGTCCCGCACGATCCTCACCTCGCCTGGAGGGAACTCCTCGACCGGCCCGACGACGAGCTCCGGCATCAGGTGCCGGATGTCCGGGTGGCGGTTCCCGTGCTTCCGGGGACGGCTGCGATCAAGCCGGGCGTCGCGATCGTCCGCAGCGCGTACTGACTAGTACGTGGAAGAGCGATCGTAACGATCCGGCGCCGCATCGCGGCCGCCAGCCGGGAGTGCGGGAATCGCCGCTCGGGCATTCCTACTTGAGCTCGAGCTCCTCGAGCCCTGCCCACTCCTGCGGGAGCGGCGTGCCGCGGCCCTTGTGGAGGGCGAGCTTGAGGACGCCCAGGCCCAGGAGGGCGCACTTGAGGCGGACGGGCGTCAGCGGGATGCCCACCTCGTCCAGGAGCTCCTCGCGCGACATCGTGGCCACCTCCAGGGCGGAGCGCCCCTTGACCATGTCCATCAGCATCGAGGTGGCCGCCTGGCTGATTGCGCAGCCGCGGCCCTGGAACTTCACGTCCGAGATCGTGTCCCCCTCGAAGGCGACGGCGATCGAGACCTCGTCGCCGCAGAGCGGGTTCTGCCCCTCGGCCTCGGCGTCCGCGCCGTCGATCACCCCGTGGCCACGGGGGTTCTTGTAGTGGTCGAGGATGACCTCGCGGTACAGGCTGTCGAGCTCGCTCATCTCTAGCTAAAGAGCTTACGCGCCTTGTGCAGGCCACCGACGAGCCTGTCGATCTCCTCCGGCACGGTGTAGAGGTAGAAGCTCGCGCGCGTCGTCGCCGTCACGCCGAGGCTGGTCATGAGTGGCTGATTGCAGTGGTGGCCCGCCCGCACCGCAACTCCTTCGGAGTCGACCACCTGCGCGACGTCGTGCGGATGGATTCCGTCGAGGTTGAACGAGATAATGCCGGCCCTTCGGTCCGGCGGCGGCCCGTAGAGCGTCAGGCCCGGGACCTCGGACAAGCGCCCCCAGGCGTACGCGGTGAGCCCGGCTTCGTGCCGCTCGACCGCCGCGAGCCCGACCTCGGTGAGGTAGTCGATCGCAGCCCCGAGGCCGACTGCCTGCGCGATCGGCGGCGTGCCGGCCTCGAACTTGTGCGGAAGCTCGTTCCACGTCGTCTTCTCGACCGTGACCTTGCGGATCATCTCGCCGCCGAGCTCGAACGGGGACATCCGCTCGAGCAGCTCCCGCCGGCCCCAGAGCACTCCGATTCCGCTCGGCCCGCACATCTTGTGCCCCGTGAACGCAAGGAAGTCGCAGCCGAGCGCATGCACGTTCAGCGGCCGATGCGGGGCCGCCTGAGCGGCGTCGACTACCATCACGGCTTCACGCTCGTGCGCCCATGCCGCCAGCTGCTCCACGGGGTTGATCGTTCCGAGGGAGTTGGAGACGAGGCCGCAGGCGACGAGCTTCACGCGACCCCGGGCTTCCAGGCCGTCCAGCGCCTCGAGTCGCAGCTCCCCGTTCTCGTCGATCGGGATCGCAGCGAAGTCGGCGCCGGTCCGGTGGGCGATGTACTGCCAAGGGACGAAGTTCGAGTGGTGCTCCAGCTCGGTGACGAGGACGAGGTCGCCGGGCCCGAGGTTGTCGAGCCCCCAGCCGTAGGCGACCAGGTTGAGGCCCTCCGTCGCGTTGCGGGTGAAGATCACCTCGGCGGTCGTCTCCGCGTTCACGAACGCGCGGGCCTTCTCCCGCGCGCCGTCGTACGCGGCATCGGAGCGGAGGCCCAGCTCGTAGACGGCGCGGTGGACGTTCGCATACGAGGTCTCGTAGAACGTCCGCAGCGTGTCGAGCACCTGGCGGGGCTTCTGGGAGGAGTTCGCCGAGTCGAGGTACGCAAGTGGCTTCCCATGAATTCGCTGCTCGAAGATGGGGAAATCGGCGCGAAGCTTCTCCGCGTCGAGCTTCGGCTCGGTGGTTACCGCCATGGGACCTATCGTAGCGACGGGCCCCTCGGCGGCTACGAGACGCGCTCCAGCGCCGCTACCTGCCAGATGCGGCCGCGGGACTCGGACGCGACCCTGAGCCCGCGGCGCTCGGCGGCCTCGACGACCCGCTGCGGCGGATGCACCCACGTCCGGTACTCCCAGCGCAAGAGCCGCGCGCCCAGGTTCACGAGCGAGAAGCCCGCGCGGATCGCCCAGCGCGAGCGCGGGAAGCTCATGACGAGGTACCGCCTCGCCCGCTCGGCCGCCGCGCCGACGAGCGCGTCGTAGTCCGGGTAGCAGCACACGACCCGGTGCATGACGACCGCATCCGCCTGTCCGGCGAGCGCGGGCTCGGAGACGACGTCGCCCAGACGGCGCACGACCTGCTCGGCGACGCCCAGCTCGCGCGCCAGCTCGCCGGCCTCGTCCTCGTACTCGGGCGAGAGCTCGAGGTTCGTCGCCCGGGCCGCGCCGGCCTTCAGGAGCTCCAGCTGGATGGCGCCGATGCCGCCCCCGATCTCCAGGACGGAGGCGCCTTCGATGCCGTTCTCTCGGAGAAACGAGATCATCTCTTCGGCGGTCTCGTCGAGCCCGTCCCGGCGATAGCGCTTCGCGTCCCTCCGCGCGGCTCGCTGCGAGAACACCCTCGTGTAACCACGCGGTGGCTGGCAGCAGCCGCTCACGACCGTGATCCTATGCCGGGGCTGAGATCGCTTCTAGCGAGGGCGGAGGCGCCCCGCCATCGCCTCGCGCACGCGGCGCTCGAAAGCCGGGCATTCCGCGCACAGGCGACGAAAGTCCTGCTCGAAGAGCGCGAACAGCCGCATCGGCGAGGTCGCCGTCACCGACGCAGTCCGCCGGCCGGTGACGAGCAGGCCGATCTCGCCGAAGAAGTCGCCTGCCCCGAGCTCGGCGACGGGCTCACCGCGCTCGGTCACCTCGGCCGTGCCTTCCTCGACGATGAAGAAGCTGTAGCCGAATTCTCCTTCGGCGGTGAGGACGACGCCGGCTGGAACGTCGACCACGTCGCCGGCCTCAGCGATGCGCGTCTGGTCCTCCTCGGTCAGGTCGGCGAAGGCCGGCAGCGTGGAGATTTGGTTTGCGTCCATGACCAGTCGTCAGCGCAGCCTCGGGATTGTGACTGCTCGGGCTCGGCGAGTCACGACGTTCGCCGGATCTTCACCACCTGTTCTCAAGTTGTTCTCGCCGAGGCAGACGGACCGTTACGCCGCGAGGAGCCGCGCCTCGAGCACGCTCTGGAGCGCGTCGCGGACCGGCTCGAGCTCGATCCGGTCGAAGATCTCCTGGTAGAACCCGCGCACGATCAGGAGCTGGGCCTCCTCGCGGGAGAGGCCGCGCGCCATGCAGTAGAAGAGCTCGTCGCGGTTCACCTGCGAGACCGTGGCGCCGTGGGTGCAGCGCACGTCGTTGGCCAGGATCTCGAGGCCCGGGATCGAATCAGCGTGCGCGGCCGGCGACAGCAGGAGGTTGCGGTTCTCCTGGTAGGCGTTCGTCCGCTGCGCGTCCCGATCGACCTTGATCATCCCGCGCCAGACCGAGGTCGCCTTGTCGCGGAGCACGCCCTTGAAGGCGAAGTCCGAGGTCGTATTGGGCGCCTCGTGCTCCTGGAGCGTGTCGTAGTCGAGGTGCTGGTCGCCGTCGGCGAAGTACGCGCCGGTGACGCGCGAGGTCGCGCCCCTGCCGGCGAGCCGGTTCTCGATCGTGATCTTCCCCTTGCGGGAGCCGAAGCCGCCGGCGACCCAGTCGAGCTCGGCGTCCTCGGCCACCCGCGCCCGGTGGGTAGCGAAGTGCCAGGTGTTCCGGGAAAGGTTCTGGATGGAGACGTACTCGAGCTTCGCCCCGCGCTCGACGAAGACTTCGGCAACCGCGTTCGAATACGACTCGAGCTCGGGGTCGGTCGAGGCGGACTCCTCGATCAGCGTGAAGCGCGAGCCCTCCTCGGCGATCACGAGCAGGCGCCAGAAGAGCGAGCCCTTCGGCGTCGAGTTCCCGACGCGCACGTAGAGCGGCTTCTCGAGCTCGGTCCCGGCCGGGACGTGCACGAGAAGGCCGTGCTGCCAGACAGCGGCGTTATGCGCGGTGAGCTTGTCCTCGGCGCCGACCAGCGTCCCCAGGCGCTCGTGGTCTCCCAGTGGAGCAAACGTCACACCCTCGGGTGCATTGACCACCTCGATCCCGCTCTCCGTGGCGTATGCCACGCCCGCCGCGTCGATGTCCAGCATGGACTCGGCGTCCCCTCCGGCCACGTCAGGGGTCTGACCCCTGACACGGCCGTTTTCGCCGTCGGCTGTGGAGAACGCCTCCGGATCGAAGCCGCGCAGGTCTGTAAAGCGCCAGTGCTCGTCCGAGGTGGTCGGGAGCGGCAGCGCCTGGTAGCGCTCGAGGGCAGCTGCGCGGGTCATCAGGGCGCGTACCTCCGGTGGACGATCAGCGCGTTTCCGTCGAAATCGCGGCAGGAGGCCAGGTGGCAGACCCCCGAGTCGACGGTCTCGCCGTCGAACTCGACACCCTCGGCTTCGAGCTTCGCCCGCGCCTCCGCCACGTCCGGCACGCGGATCGCTATGCCTGTCGCGGGGACGAACTCACGCCCGAGCTTCTCCGGCTGCCAGAGGCCGAGCGTGACGTTGGTCGTCTCGAACTCGAACCAGACGGAGTCGGACGACGAGGTGGACTCCTCGAGCCCGAGCAGCTCTCCGTAGAACCTCCGTACCCGGTCGGGGTCGCGCGTGGGGATGGGGACGAAGTCGACCCGCTCGACTTCGATCAACCGACGGACCCCTCCATCTGGAGCTGGATCAGGCGGTTCATCTCGACCGCGTACTCGAGCGGGAGCTCCTTCGTGATCGGCTCGACGAAGCCCGAGACGATCATCGCCGCCGCCTCCGCCTCGGAGAGGCCGCGGCTCATCAGGTAGAAGAGCTGCTCCTCGCCGATCTTCGAGACCGTCGCCTCGTGGCCGATGTCGACGTCGTTCTCGTCGATGCGGATG
>Ga0081538_10003117_pt1 | contig 15772 bp, 19 predicted proteins | sample TabmetS5T2R1_FD_71022 | JGI IMG/M metagenome (GOLD analysis project Ga0081538, IMG submission 71022) | Tabebuia heterophylla rhizosphere microbial communities from the University of Puerto Rico - S5T2R1 | ecosystem: Host-associated > Plants > Roots > Rhizosphere ... | reverse complement strand
TACACAAAGAGTATGGATAATGAGTCAGCTTCTACCCAAACAGGATTTGACCATCTTGGAGTATAGACAATTCCATTTACCTGTTTCTGTCCTTGCTCTAAGTTTCGAGTCGTGGCAGCTATCGTATCTTGAAGTCGGTTTTGCTGATCTAGTTCTTCTGGTGTTAAAGCTATTTGTTGAGCCATTGCTGACGACGGAGCTGCAAACAAAATGCCTGCAACCATCAGTAGCACAGTCAATACTGACGCTTTTTCTGTTAACGATGATGATAACAATGGTTTATGGAATTTTGTCATTTCTTTGTCGATCCTCCTACTACTACTTCTCTTCTCTCACCGTTTGGTGTTTTTGTTATTACTGCTGTTACTATGTAATTATTCTTCCTTTCATTGTTGTTGAGATTATCCATGATATTTCTCACTACCAAGCGCGAATACAATGGATAAAAGACTTCCTACTCCTCAAGTTGAGATAAAGATAAAATAATCATCATCCTTTTTAGGATTGAGAATATGGATGAAAATTGAACGATAAACAAATAAAGAAGATAAAAGAGATAAACCTTCAAATGTTTTCTATTCGATAGGGACTGTTATTGAAGCACACTTAGATTATTATGCATATACAGGTATTAGGTTAGGATTAAGCATGTTGACTTTCAGCCATTTCTTCAATTAATGATACATTATGATGCGTAATCGCTCTAAGAACCATAGATGCTGCACAAGATGCCGTCATACATACTCTCACTGTCTAAAAAGTAGATATACACCTAATCTTGTTTCCCTGATGGAAATGAATGCGATATTTATAACAGGAACTGCAGGGTCTGGAAAATCCCTTCTCACCTCTAGGTTACTCCAATGGTACAGAGATAATGGTGCTTACCCCGTTACGCTTAACCTTGATCCTGGCGCAGTCAACCTGCCTTATGAGCCAGATATTGATGTCCGAAATTATGTCGACATTGCAGCTTTGATGGAGAGCTACGGGCTTGGCCCCAATGGCTCGCTTATAATGGCAAGTGACATGATTGCGACAAAGTTGGATGAGATCCAGAATGAGGTGGATGAGCTGAACCCTGATTACCTGATAGTGGATACTCCTGGCCAGATAGAACTCTTCGCGTTTCGAGCAAGTGGTCCATATTTTGCTGTAAACCTCCATGCGGACAACAAGACAACGATCTTTGCCTTGGATGGGATGTTAGTCTCGTCTCCGATCAACTTTGTTTCTATATCGCTCCTTGCGTTATCTGTCAAACTGCGGTTGAAAATGGCTCAGATAAATGTGCTTACAAAGCGCGACCTTGTAATAGACAAGCTAAAAAATATCATGGAGTGGGCGGGCTCGAGTATGGCACTTGAACATATTCTCGATAGTGAAAAAGATGCAGAGTATTCTCTCTTGACTAAAGATCTGGCCCGGAGCATAAGCAAAGGTGGCTTCGCCCAGAGCCTCATAGCTGTTTCTAGCATCACGATGAGTGGCATGATCAACCTAGCTGCTGCCCTTGCCCGAATCCTTAATCAGGGGGAGGACATTTAGGTGACTATGAAATCGTTTAGCGCGGCTGCTCCATGCTCAACTGCAAATTTAGGACCAGGATACGATGTGTTTGGGCTTGCGCTAGATGCACTTGAAGACAGAGTCAAAGTAAGTAGGACTTATTCTAGCGGCGGAAGAATAACTATCAAGAACAGCGATCAAGCGATTCCATCAATTCCTGAATCAAACTCTGCTGGCCTTGTAGTAAAAAAGATGATGGAGGATTTTGAGATCAGCGATAGCACAGAGGTCGAGATCACAAAAGGTGTGCCGTCTGGCTATGGTATTGGCAGCAGCGCCGCTTCAGCAGCAGCTGCTGCCATGGCATTTAACGCACTTTATGACCTAAAGATTGACAGGAATAGGCTTGTAGAATATGCGGCAGAAGGTGAGGTCGCTAGCGCTGGCATGAAGCACTATGATAACGTCTCTGCATCTTTGCTGGGTGGCTTTGTAATCTGCAGTATTGGCAGTGACAGGCTGCAGGTGACAAGGTTAGAGCCTCCCAAGGACCTTGTCCTTGTTGTTGCAGTTCCGTGCCTTGAAGTGCCAAAGAAAAAGACTGAAGTGGCTAGGAGTGTCCTTCCAAAGATGGTGCCGCTCAAAGATGTTGTTCACAATATTTCTGGCGCAGCCACAATAGTTGCAGGCTTTGCACTAAAGGATGTGCAAACAATAACGAGAGGAATAGATGATGCCATCATCGAGTCAGCAAGAAAGCATCTGATACCTGGCTACGATGGGGTCAAACAGAATGCTATTTCTGCTGGTGCCCTTGCAGTCACAATAAGCGGTGCCGGGCCTTCCATGATAGCATTTCTGAAGACAGACAAAAATGCAAAGATGGTAGCCGCCGCTATGGCCAAAGGGTTCAAAGACACAGGCGTAGAGAGTAGGACATTTGTTTGCCGGGTTAGCAAGGGTGCCCGACTTTTGGCATAGTAGTGGATGATTTACTTTTTGCTCTTGTTGAGAAAAGCGGACATCATTTTCTGTCTGTCTTCGTGAGCAAAGCAGAGCGCCCAACCATAGATCTCAAGCCTAAGTCCTGTCTCTAGGTCTGTGTCCATTCCTCTGTTTATCAGCTTCTTGCTAACCTTGACTGCGACAAAACTGTTCTTCGCTATATCCTTTGCAAGTGCAATGCAATCGTCCATCAGCTTCTTGTTTAATATCTTGGCTATTTCGCTCGCCCTTTCCTTTTCCTTTGCCGCGTCACCTTTGGACACTTCTGGTGGAAGTTTATCGTCAGGTTCTAGGCTGATTACCTTGTTAACAAGCCCTATCTGATAGGCCTCATCTGCCGTTATCATTTTGCCCGTGAATATCAGCTCCTTTGCCTTGGCCGGGCCTATCAACCGCATCAGGCGTTGTGTTCCGCCCCATCCTGGAGGTATGCCTATTGTCACTTCTGGCTGTCCTATCTTGGCATTGCTTGAAGCGATCCTGATGTCGCACGCCATCGCAAGCTCGCAGCCTCCGCCAAGAGCAAAGCCGTTTACTGCAGCAATAACTGGCTTTTCCAGCCGGTCTATTCTGTTTATTATGTCTTGAGCGGAAGTTGCGTACCTTTCTGCCTGCATTGGATCGATGTTGACCATGTAAGAAATATCTGCGCCTGCACAGAACGAGCGCTCGCCGGCGCCAGTAATGACTACTACTTTAATGCTCTCATCAGCTGCAAGAATATCAATCATCTTTGAAAGCTCAGATATAACGTCCACATTCATGGCGTTGAGTGCCTCTGGTCTATTTATTCTTAGGATTGCAATGTCACCTTGTGGTTCAAGCTGAATGTACTTCATGGTAGACATATTGTGAGAGTAGGCAGCATTCCTTTTCAATAAAATCTTATTGGTCTTGATGAGCAAGCTATGGTTAAAAAACTAGGTTAGAGATGATTGCCATAATGGTCAGGCTTCACCGCTCAAATGCTTACAGCATAAAAGACGTAGATGTTGTTGTAATAGGTGTTCCTGATGAATCCAAATCGCACGCCAAGCGAAAGGGAACGAGTAGGGCACCTGACATATTGAGAATAGCCTCAAACGAATCTGAATTTTTTCAGCGTGGTGGAAAGCTGATCCCTACTTGCCCAATGTCTGGAACTTTTGATCGAAAGAGGATATTTGATGCCGGCAACATACCAGACAAGCAGAAGCTTCGCGATATGGTGACAGACATTACTTCATGTGGCAAGCTACCTATTATGATTGGTGGAGATCACTCTTTGACTACTGAAACGATACATGCAGTATCTAATGCAATTGGGAAAAAACTATCACTCTTGTACTTTGATGCCCATCCTGACTTTGTTTCTTCTACTAGGAATTATTATGGCTCCGTGCTTACAGACTCTACACAATCACTCAACTTTAGGAAAAGTATGTTGATAGGCACAAGAGCTGCTGAGCCAGAAGAGCTTGAAAATGCAAGAAAGGCGGGTTTGATAATCGTAAACCCGCTAGAGATTGTTGAGCTAGGAGTAAAGAGAGTGGCGCAGATGATAAGGGCTCGAACAAGCGGATCCAAGGTCTACATCTCAGTAGATCTCGACTGCCTAGATCCAGCATTTGCACCAGGGGTATCAGTTCCTTCGCCAGGAGGTCTGTCATCCATAGATCTTATCTACCTACTCAACAAGGCAATCAGTGCTGGGAATGTAATGGCTATCGACATCGTAGAACTTGCTCCAGATTATGATATTAATGGCATTACTGCAATGCTTGCTGCCAGAATAATGTCAGAATGTATCGCGTCAATCTAGTCTTTGTTCACTTTTTAATGTAGTCATATGTTCAATGGTTTGACTTGGCCAACATTGAGCCAAGTAATTGTTTGCTTTTAGCTCTAACATGTATATATTGCCTCTCGGGTTGTATATACATTCATGCTGTATTCCGCTATCACTTCACATGTTATATATGCAACATTCTCATCATCACAATAGATATTACCCAGCAAGTATTAGAAAAACAAAAAACATCTGCATTCTTACAAGCTGGCACATATTATGGGTGTTTTCTCTGGAGGATGAAACTGCAGGAATTGTTGGCTGTCAGTACAATTCTAGTGTACTTTCAGTATAACATGTGATTCAAAAGAGGTCACATCGCATGTACCGTTCTATTCTAAAAAAATGATTCAATTAATTACGCAGTTTGATCGTAATCTCTTCTCCCATTCCTATTGGCACAGTGACTGACTGGACGTTGGGCTTGCTGTGCACATGACGCGCATACTTTCTCATAGCGGGTCGGTAATGGTCAGGATAAAGCATATTATCTGCTGCAATTATCCCTCCAATTCTTACCATTGGTAGGATAATGTCAAAATATTTTATAATGTTCTCTTTATCTGCATCAAGGAAAACAAAATCAAACTTGCCCCTGAGCTTATGCAGCAGTTCAAGAGCTATGCCTTGCTTTATCTCTATTATCTTATCAACACCAGCCTCTTTGAAATTTTTCAATGCCCGCTCTACTTTTTGCGGGTCCATTTCTATCGTTATTATCTTTGTGCTATGGTTCTTGCCTATTGCGTCGGCGAACCACAGTGTGGAAAACCCTGTTGATGTACCTACTTCTAAAATGTATCTTGCCTTGATTGCTTTGAGAAGTACTGAGTAGAATATACCAGTATCGGCTGTAATGGCAAGCATTTCCTGATCAGGTGCAACTTTTACTCTACCGCTTCTTTCCCGGTTTGACTGCCGATTAAGCCTAGATATTACGCTGAGAAACTTGCTATCCACGACTGTGTACTAATGCATACACAGCATATTTTTACTTTCAACCATTCTTTTGCTTCAAAAATGATAAAATGTTCACTTTTTCCGCCCTGTAGTTTATCCTCATCACTGATTCTCGCTGTCTAAGCAATTGGTCTTTGCGTGCCTTCCAGCCTTCAATCGCAATCTTATATTCACCTGATACTAAAGGACTCCCTGACAAGGTAAATCGACAACACAAGGGCCGGCTTTTAATTGTTGCAGGAAGCAACTTACTAACTCTTTTATTGTCTGGTGTCAAAAGAGATTCAATGGAATTTGTTAATCTTGAGCAGCCCGATGTAAGCAAACCAATAATGATTGCAGCCATGCAGGACATGGGAAACGTCGGTAGTATCGCGATTGATTTTATTAACAAGAGTCTCAATAGCCGGTTGTTTAGGTATGTCTTGCCGCCTTATCCAAATTACGTTGTTGATAAAGGAGGCCATATTGACTTTCAACAAGAAAGGTGGGAATATCGCTACATCAAGAGCATCATCGTTTTTGGAGGAGGAGTTGGACAGCCTCAGACCAACCATGAGCTTTATGAATTATGCCAAGATGTCATCAATATTGCCAAGTTGTACTCTGTGCAACTAATTTATACCTTGGGCGCGTTCCACACAGACCGAGAATATGGCAAGGACCCACGGACCCTTGTCACGACGACCTCACAAGAGCTAACAGACCAAATAGTGAAAATAGGTCACAACACCACTCCTGGTTCGTCGCTGATAACTGGTTTCAATGGTCTGATATTGGGCTATGCAAAAAGAAACAACATTCAGGGTATTGGCTTGTTTGCGGAGATCAACGACCCCCAGATGCTGCAATATAGATCAGCAAAGAGTCTCATAGTTTCGCTTGAAAAGCTGACATATCAGAGGTTCAAGGGGATAGAGGAGCTGGACGAAATGGCTGGCGCAATTGAACGAGAGCTCGACAGGATGAAAAGGATGGGCAGCGATTCTTTATATCGTCCCTAATGAGTTGCCCTCAGTCGCCTAGTCAAGGCTATCTAGGTTCTAGATATTATTATTATTATTATTGCTGTAACAATATTATGCTCGCGTTCCAATGTTTCGCTTCTTATTAGTGAACAGCGCATCAACCTTCTTTATCATGATCTCTCTCCTCTATCTGCACCTCTGCGCCTGAGTAGCCGACTGCCTTCAACTGTCTTTTATATGCAGCCACGATTTCATCAGTAGTAGTGGCATCTTCTGGCTTTTTGTCATCCCTTATCTTGCCTGTGAATTTTGGAAAACGTAGAGCAAGACCATATCCCTGTCTTATTGTATTCTTGGCTGCCGTATGCAACGGGCTCATGGTGATCTCTGAGGCAATGACTTCAATAACGATCTTAGGCTCAAACCAGATGTTCATTTCCATGCCGGTATCGACTCTTGCGTGTCGTTGGCTTACTATATGCTTCTCGAGCTCTTTGTAGAATTGCTCAATGTGCACATCGGTAAAGCCAGTCCCTACCTTGGTCACACTGCGGAACATGTCAGAGTTATGATCATAAGCCGCTAACAATAACGCCCCATATTTGCCAGCGCGTCTTCCGCGACCATGCAATGCGCCAACGATGACAAGATCAAGTGTATCTGCAAAATCGCTTGTGTATTCACGCTTGAGCTTGACCCAAGCATATTCTCTTGCACCAGCGCGGTATGTGCTTGAGAGATGCTTTATCATGACGCCCTCACAGCCATTCTCAATTGCAGCTGCCATGAACCTATCGATCTCATATGGCTCAGTTGCAATAGTCTGCTTGATCAAGCTTAACTTGCTATTTTGGATCCTATCAACTATTCTCTTCAACAGCTTTCTCCTTTCCATATATGACACTTCTGTCTTGCTTTTACCGTCGAAGTAGAGTATATCAAAAAAGTTCATGACGACAGGATAGCTCTCCATTGCCTCCTCTACACCATATTTCCGTCGACGGTGCATCAATTCCTGAAAGGGGAGATATTCCTCTGTCTGTATATTTATGGCCACTACTTCACCCTCCAGTATCACTTCTGATTTTATGGACTTTAATGCATTTGTAACATCTGGATAATGGCTCGTAATCTTTTCAAGTCTCCTTGAAAACAATTCTACTCTGTCCTTGCTCTTGTGCACCTGTACGCGCTCGCCATCTAGTTTGTATTCTACTGCTGCCCTGCTCCCCATCCGCTCTAGTGCTTCCTCTGCTGTCCTGATGCGCTCTGCAAGCATCGGCCTGATAGGCTTGAAAAGAGTTATCTTGATCGAGCTGACTGCTTCAAGCCCCTTGGTTGCAAGCAACCTTGCCACTGTGCCAAGGTCGCTTGAGACGTTATACGCATTTTCAAGCACCTGCCTGTTTGCTTTGTCACCAGTGAATGCAATCGCAAGCGCGTCAAGCACAGTGTAATCAGCAATGCCCAGCCGCAGCTGTCCCATGACAAACTTAATTATGTAACATCCCTCTGCAGCTGTTGCATCATTCAGCAAGCTGCTTATTAGACGCAGCTTGATCTCCTGTGAGCCAACACCAATTGTCCGTGCAACTTTGTCAAAAGTAGAATATACGCGCTCGACTGTCATAGGCTCTGAAAAAAGAGTTGATTGGCTCTTTGACTTCATGACCTCCAGTGTCGCCTCTCCAAGGTCACCCGTCTTTTGATATATTCGCTCTATTTCAGATACGTCTTTGCCAGACGAGCTTGCAATTGCCCTGAGGACCATTTTTTCTGCAACTCCCATCTCTATTCCTTCATAGTCTGGGTAAAGCTTACCCTGGATTAGATAAGTCACTTTGTCAATAATGTCGGCGGGCGTCCTTTTGAGAAGCGTAACAAGGTATCCGGTAAGTGCAATTCTGCTCGAGGTCTGTTCCATATGCTCAAATGTCTCTACTAATGAATTGAAATCCAAAGCGCTTCAAATCTGTACGCTTTGAGTGAATATTAATCTATGATATGCGTTCAGGCGTCTACTACGGCTGAAGTTGAGAATCTAGAGATTAGCAATGATCCTGTAGAAAGTAGGTCAAGCATATGAGATGTTCACTGGAGACCATATTATTACATTCCATAAGACCAAGACGCAGATATAAAATAACAACAACAACTGCAGATGAATTCTGCAAGAGAACGACTAAAGGTTGTAAATAGGAGCAGCCACAGATAGTTCAATAACAAGGAGTGATCTTCTGCAAAGAAAGAGAATTTCAGAACACATGTACAGCAATTGATGAAGCAGCGGCCACTTATTTAGGTAATCCAGTAAAAGCTCAAACAAGCAAATGAAGAGGTTTACCTCAAGATTAGCTAACATTATTAAAGGGCAGCGAGCAGGTAAATAAAATATAATGGGAGGCAATAAGAAGAAGGCGGCTAGCGCCTCAGATAAGAGTGCCCAAACAGGCCCAGGACAAACCGAGATCAAGCCTGCTGCAGAGAAGAAACCAAGCTCCAAATCTCAGCAGAAGCAAAAGCTTGCAGTAACAATTGAAGAAGCACAAGGCATGAAGGCAATCCAAGGCATGAAGGCAATAACGACTCAAGGCGTGGCAAGGAATATAGGTGTCAAGATTTCAGTTGCCAACACTTTCATCAAGTCACTGGAAGCAAAGGGAATCGTTAAGGCTGAAGGCGGCTACAGCGGACACAGGGTCTACTATCTGCTCAAACACTAGCTTCTTTAACTATCATTACGTCTCCGGGGCGGCTTGACTCAATAATCTCAAGGTTAGACGTGACTGTACCCAGCGAATTCATAGGCTGAACATTAGCATCCTGCACGAATACACAAATGGAGCTATTTGAAGTAAGGTAAGCGATATCACCGCGGTGAAATTGTGTTCTATGTTTTTCTGGTCCAATCATAAGCCCAGTTTCAATATATACGAATTTGTCTGTATACCTATGCACTCTGTCTTGCAGTGGAAGGCTTTTTAGTATGGTTCCAATAGTTATAGGTGCAAGATGACGCACAAGCTCAACAGATGCAGACCCTTTGTCTTGTATTTCGATTGCAATTTTTAATCTAGATACTGAACCAGCGCGCCCTGGCTGCATCATTGCTGCATAAATAAGCATAGAATGTAATGAAAATGTTTCGTATACGTTAAAATAGATAGGATATACGCTACAATTGCAAGGTCGGACAAAATAGCCAAAAAATAATACAGAGCATAGGAAAGATAGCCGACACAACGAGGAAGAGTGGTGTTAAACCAAATAGTAGAGATAGGAAAAGAATTCCGAAAGCAACAAGAACTTAACGAAAATATAAATATAAGATACCTATCATCCTAGCTAGGTAATATAGCTCCAGTCTGGGTTTTGAAGAATTACGGCAAAACATTTAATTAGATATCCCTTATCCTTTGGATTGTTCTTGGTAGTCAAACGTTCTTCCAAAAGACATGCTGCACCCAAAAAATCTGCTACTGCCAAAACGACCAAGAAGACGAGTACTTCAAATAGAAAAGTTGGCATAAATGAAAAGCAGGAAGAAGAGCAAGCCGGCACCGCTACCAAGAAATCGTCCCGGAGAGCAGACGAAGTAGTTATTTATTCGGAATCTGAATATGAGCTGAAAGAGATTGATGCTCAGGACAACAAGGTACTGATTGGTCCTGCTTGGCTTACAAGGTTTGAGAGAGCAAGGATAACAGGAGCAAGGTCACTTCAGCTGTCCCTTGGTGCACCTCCACTTGTCAAAGTGTCTGAACACGCCACTAGCTCTATTGCAGTTGCAGTTGAGGAAATAGAGCAAAAAGCGCTCCCAATTTCAATAAGACGCATACTGCCAAACGGCACCTACCAAGATATTTCTATAGAGTGGTTGAAGTAGCCAGATCAAAATTTAGATTTCTTTTAGCCTGCTTTCGTCAAAGATATCAGAGCCATACCAGCGGTAGCGAAAGTAGTCAAGACACCACTCGTGAAAGGTGGGGTCGGAGCTGAAGAACATCATGTTCATATCAGTCTCTCCCTTTTGTGTTGGGAAAAGGACTGAGGCCTGTTTTTCGTTCAGTATCACTGCGACCTGTACGCTTTCCACCATTCTTCTTTCTATTATCCCTTTACTCAAGAGTTCATTGTGACCAAGCTTTTTCAAAAGTTCCTTTCTGCCTTTTGGGATGATAACATTTTTTGGAAACACGTAGCTATATTTTACAGCTCTTTCCTTTACCCTAGTCACCGCTGGCTCGATCAGATCTATTGGCACTTGCGGCACAATTTCATAGATGTATTGGTCAGCTTCCCGGTAAATATCCTTCCAACGCTCAAGTATTGCTACAATGCCCTTGATGAACTCGCATTTGTCAAGTGCTCCCAGTCTCATAATAAATTTGATCGGAAGCTCGCCCAAGACATGCTCGGAAAAATACTCCTTATACTTTGAGAGATAGTTGAATGTTGGGATCTGCTTAATTATAGTATTGCCAAAAGTAGTAAGCGAAAATATGCCTTCGGGATCTTTCTCAATTAGCCCAGCGTCCTGCAGGCGACTGACATTGCGATGAACCTCTTGCATGGTGATGTTGAGATCCTTGGCAAGTTGCGATATCTTGGCGCTTTTACTATTGAGCCGAAATACTATTGCTAGTCTCTGCTCACTTGCAAGCTCGAAGAAAGTCTTCTCGGTATTGGCAAATGTTGCTAAGACGTCGTCTGAGGCATCAGGCATAGTATTGCATGAAACTGATCAATGTTTTAAACATTACATGTGCACGCTAGTAGGTGTGGGTATGCCCTTCTTCTGGATGCGTACGGTTTGCCCTGCGCATGGTTATTATACCCAGTACAATGAAGCCCACACCAATTGCCAGAATAACGTAGTCAGCCAAAAGTATCCTAGCCCATACAGCATTCATGGTTGCTGCCCAGATGAACAAGAGGGCCAAAAACACTAGCGCAATGCCTGTGATGGTTTCGCCGTTGATCCATTGTTTTCCTCCGCCTCCCGTCATATATCCAATATAGCACTCCTGCAGCATTATTAAATTCTTTAATCATCATTAGGTAGAAGAATTGCTAAGGCTAGTGCTCACGGACCAAAGTACCTCTACACTGTTCGCAGATCTGTTCATCAATGTTTGACTCAATGCTGTGGTGAACGTCGCATATAATGAGTGTATATCGCATATAGTTGCACAGACCCACGAACTTGGCAAGTGTGCTTGGAGTATAAGCTTTGTTTGTAGAGAGATCCTTAGCAATGTCGTCTATCATACGCATGACTTCTCTAACTGATTCAAGCTTTGAAATGAGCTCTGTATCTCCTCTTGTTCCCCTCACATAGTTGCTGACAGCAGCCTGTGTAATGCCAAGATCCTTAGCAACATCTTCTTCCTTGAGAGAATATTCCCTGATAAGCTTCTTTGCAAGAATAGCTCTGACGGCTGGAATGAGTGACTTTGCTTCTATCTCTGAAGGGAGTAGCATTTAGAGATGAAAAAGAAGTTTATTTTTTTATTATTTAAAGGTTCTTGACTGATTCTATTCTTTATATTTGGCAGGGATATAGAGGTTAAGAAAGATGAAGGCAGTCTTTGTAAAAGGAAACAACGCGGTTTCTATAGACGATGTCAAGGTACCAGACCTGGTTAGCGCAGGTGATGTTCTTGTCAAAATGCGCGCCTGCGGGCTGTGCGGATCGGATCTGGAAAAGATCTATGGAGAGTATAGCATGGCCTCAAGCAGACTAGGTCATGAGCCTGCAGGCGAGGTGGTAGCAATTGGCAAATCCGTCAAAGGCTTTACGCATGGCGACCGTGTCTTTATCCATCATCATGTCGCATGCTATTCTTGTCATTATTGCCTTCATGGTGACTATACGATGTGCCCTGAATATCAGACTAGCAACATCAGTCCGTGCGGTCTAGCAGAGCATTTCTTGGTGCCGGAGTGGAACGTGTTAAGAGGTGGCCTGATAAGACTACCAGATAATGTATCGTTTGATGAAGCAGCACTTGTTGAGCCGCTTGCATGCTGCATTAAGGCATGGAAGAAGAGTAGCTTCCAAAAGGGAGACGATGTCGTGATACTTGGCGCTGGTCCAACCGGATTGATGCATGTGCTCTTGGCTCTGGCATTTGGAGCAGGCAAGATATTTGTTATTGATATCAATGATTTTCGTTTGGACTTTGCCAAAAAATATGGCGTGCAAGTATTCAACCCTATTTCTGATTACGACTTTGCAAATAGTATCAAGTTAGAAACAGGTGGAAGGGGTGCCGATATTTGCATCATTGCGACGGGGAATATGAAAGCATTACTTCAGTCATTTGACCTGACTCGGAGAGGCGGTAAGATAATGCTCTTTGGAGTTCCGCCCAAAGGGTCGCAGATGTCCTACGACATAAGTAAGCTCTACTCGAGCGAGCACTCGCTCATCCCAAGCTATGCGGCATCTGAAATTGAAACAAACCAAGCTCTGAAGCTCATAGCAGAAGCTCGCCTGAACATAGGATCCATAATTACTCATAGGTTTCACATTAGCAAGGCGGCAGAAGCGGTAAAATGCGCTTATGAGGCCAATAATGCTATGAAGGTAATCATAACTACAGATTAATGAAACTATATATAATAAAAATCACCTGTCTGAGCTGATCGACCATGGACTGGGGAATGCAAAACAGGCTAGCTAAGATAATTCATCCCGAAGACGGCCGTTGTCTCATGCTTGCAGTTGACCACGGCTACTTTCTGGGGCCGATGGACCGTCTCGAGGTTCCAAGAAAAACTATAAACCCACTTTTACCCTACGCTGACTCGCTTATGCTCACAAGAGGCATCCTAAGAACATCAGTTGACCCCAAGTGCGACGTTCCAATAGTGCTGCGTGTTTCTGGCGCAACCAGCATCATTGGCGAAGACCTTTCAAAAGAAACGATTACTACTTCAATTGAAGAAGCAATCAGGCTTAATGCGTCATGCCTTGCCTTATCAATATTTGTAGGCAGTAAGTATGAGCACCAGACGCTTACTAATTTAGCAAAGCTGGTAGATGAGGGCGAAAAGTATGAAATACCTATTCTTGCAGTCACAGCAGTAGGTAAGGAGATGGGACGTGATGCACGTTACCTTGGACTAGCATGCAGAGTTGCTGCGGAGCTTGGCGCACATGTAGTGAAGACGTACTATTGTGACAACTTTGAGCAAGTGGTCGAAGGATGCCCTGTTCCACTTATAATTGCAGGTGGCAAGAAACTCCCCGAACCAGAGGCACTGCAGCTTGCGCACGATGCATTAACACACGGTGCTGCAGGCGTGGACATGGGAAGAAACATCTGGCAGTCAAATTGGCCTGTAGCAATGATAAAGGCAGTGCAGGCAATAGTCCATAAGAATGCAGATGCCAAAGAAGCATACGGCATCTTTTTAGAGGAAAAACAAAATGATAAGTCAAGCCACAAAGAAAGGCAGAGGGTTGTTAGGACGACAGTCAACCACTCAGTGCCTTTTGATTAGCCGGTAAGTTTAGATAAATGCTGGTGAACCATTTTCCACTGATCCTTTTTGTCCTTTTGCAAAACAATCGTTACTCGAGACTTGTTATTGACTGACGTACCACGGAAGCTGTAGTCATCGATTATCATGCCGGTAACTTCAAGCAAAAAGGTGGCAAGTGCAACATCACCCATTACCTCAGTGTTCAAGTTTTCTATCTTGAAATTATAGTCGGAGAGGCTGGCAAAATGTAACTGTTCAAGCATGAGTGCCCTTCCAAAATCACGTCTATCATAGGGTGGCGAATCACCAAATTTCGTAAAGCGCGGATCAAGAAATTCCTCTATCTTTTCTATATCCTTACTTTGAGCAAGCTGAAAATATTTGTAAATAAGATCCCTAACCTTAACATGTGAGTGACACATTTGGCTAATAATGCCACTCGCTTAATAACTACTTATATTCTTCACCTACTCCTCCTTACGGGCCCGTAAAACGGGCCCTCATAACATATGTAATAAGGGTCTTGCGTCTTTTCTACAATTCCAGATAGTTCTTGAACACATACACACAGAGCAAACTAGCATAGAGTCTATTTTAAATAAGCTATATCCTATGTGCATTACTAATATGATCTTGTAATTCCTCCTTATTGCGGGCTGTCAACCCACAAACTTCGCATGTCTGTTGCTTAGGTGTCAGATCCTCTGGTTCTTTTCCACTTGTAAGGTCCAAGTATTGCTCATCAGGTCTAGCAGCCTTTATTTCGGTATAGTTGTTTTGTTTCTCTTGATCAGTATTTTTTGTTTCCACCATATATGCTAGTGATTATCAACAAGATTGTACAATATAAGGTAGTATATCTGGTTGGGACAGAATGTTAAGCATCATGTCAAGAGGTAAACAAAAGCCTACCGACCTCATGAAGATTCAAACTTTGAGCTTCGGCTTGATATAGCAGTTGCTAGAGTCCAAGTGATTGTCAAAGATCGCCTTTTAAAAGATTACAGGAGATAATGCTTCACTCATAAATTGAAGCAAGCTCATTAAAAAATTATATACAGTTTCAGGCTATAAGCGAAAGGAGAAATATTTGGTAAATGGTGATGATAGTCATGGTCAGGAGTCTAACCTAGGTGCTGTCTTTGATCAGCACATCAAGCATGAGTTTGAAGATCATGATGTAGATGCTACAATGGAAACCATGATCAAGGAGCCTTATGTCCATCATATTCCCGTAATGACCGGTGGAGTTGGCTATGCTGGCGTCTACAATTTCTATAAAAATCACTTTATAGCAAAAATGCCTGCTGACATAAAGGTTGTGCGCATATCTCGCACCGCTGACAAGGATCAGGTTGTTGATGAGATTATTCTTAGTTTCACCCATGATAGAGAAATTGACTTCTTGCTACCCGGCATTCCAAGTAGCGGAAAGTATGTCGAGCTTCCTTGCGTGGTAGTAATGAATTTCAGAGATGGCAAGATCTCGCATGAACACATATACTGGGATCAAGCATCTCTTCTTGTTCAAGTTGGTTTGCTTGATCAAAAACTGTTGCCGGTCACAGGACGAGAGCAAGCAAAAAGACTTTTTGAGCTATCACAGCAGGCCGCTCATATAAATGGCACAAAAAGGCCAAAACGTTGAGATAAAGTGCGGATTCAGTATAACCTTAGAAGATATGCAATGCCATTATATTACGTTACTTCAAGCGGACAGTGATAATCCTAAAGGGATAAGAAGAGTAGTATTAAGGATCCTTATTTCTTATTTATCTTATGTTCTAGTCACTACTAGCTAACTGAGATTGAATAGTTTTTGATGACAACGATCTAATTCAGGCAAATGCAACAATAATTTCTGGCGTTCTTATTCTTCTTTCTCTCGCCTCTCTATCAAGAACTTCTTAGTTGCCATTGCTAGATAGGACAATGATTGCATCAGCAATAATTCCTTTTATCGCATCAACCATATCGTTACTTAATCTACGACTAAATGAAGGCAGAA
>Ga0081538_10003116_pt1 | contig 15775 bp, 12 predicted proteins | sample TabmetS5T2R1_FD_71022 | JGI IMG/M metagenome (GOLD analysis project Ga0081538, IMG submission 71022) | Tabebuia heterophylla rhizosphere microbial communities from the University of Puerto Rico - S5T2R1 | ecosystem: Host-associated > Plants > Roots > Rhizosphere ... | reverse complement strand
GCGCCTCGGTCGGCGCCGGCTTCGTCTACCCGATCTGCGGCGACATGCGGACCATGCCGGGCCTGCCGATGCACCCGGCCGTGCACCGCATCGACCTGGACGAGCACGGCGAGGTCATCGGCCTGGCATGAGGCCGGCCCGCGGCGCGGCCTGGCCGGACGGCGGCTGGCCCGTCACTCGGTCGTGATCGCGCGGAGCACGTCGACGCGGCTGGCGCGGCGGGCGGGGACGGCCGCGGCGAGCAGGCCGGCGGCGACCGCGACCGCGATGGTGATGGCGAGCCAGCCGACCGGCAGGGTGAACACCTCGATCTCGCCGGGGACCGCGCGGGCGGTGCCCCAGGCGAAGAACACGCCGAGGGCCAGGCCGAGGAGGGTGCCCAGCAGCGTGACGATGACCGCCTCCCAGCGGATCATCGCGCGGGCCTGGGTGCGGCTCATGCCGACCGCGCGGAGCAGGCCGAGCTCGCGGGTGCGCTCGGCCACCGACAGCGCCAGCGTGTTGGCGATCCCGAACAGGGCGATGACGACCGTGAGCAGCAGCAACCCGAGCCCCAGGCTGAGCACCGAGCTGATGCGCCCGGTGGCGGCGGTGCGGGCCTCCTCGGCGTCCCGCAGCAGCACCGGGAAGCCGCGCAGGGCGGCCTGCAGCGCCGGGCGGGCCTGCGCCACGGTCACGCCGTCCCGCAGCTCGACGAGCGTGAGGGTGTCACCCTGCAGCGGGTCGGCCGCGGCGGCCCGGTCCCGGGAGACCAGCAGGTCCTGCCCGAAGCCGAACGGGAGGCTGTCACGGTCGTAGGTCGCGACCACGCGGGTCGAGACCTCCCCGGCGCCCTCGCCGCCGCCGGCGAAGGTGAGCAGGAGGGTGTCGCCGACCCCGACGCCCAGGCCGGCGGCGACCTCGGTGGCGAGCACGACCCGGCCCGGCCCCGTGCCGGTGTCCCCGGCCAGCGCGGCGAAGTCGCCCTCGCGCGTCCGGACGCCGGTGACCGCCATGAGCGTGCCAGGCTCGACCGCGAGCGCGAGCTTCCGGCTGCCGTCCAGGTTGACCTGCGCGGGCCGGACCGCGGTGGCGGTCCGGACGCCCGCGACCGCGGCGACCGCCTCGCTGGCCTCGCCGGGGAAGCTGGACAGGCCCTCGGCGCGGATCTCGAAGTCGGCGAAGTGGACCTCCTGGATCCTGGCCTCCTGGGTCGCGTCCAGGCTGGCGCTGAACACCAGCGTGTAGCTGACCAGCGCCACCCCCAGCAGCAGCGCGGTGGCGGTCAGCGCGGTGCGGCCGGGGCTGCGGGTGGCGTTGGCGCGGGCGAGCCGCGCCGGGAACCCGCGGAGCGCCGCGGCCGGACCACCGACCAGCCGCGCCACCGGACCGGTGCAGCGCGGCGCCAGCAGCGCCATGGCCAGGAACACCCCCAGCGCGCCGGCGCCGAGCGGCACCAGCCGGGCGGCCACCTCCTCCTCGGTGCCCTCCGCCCCGACCAGGGTCAGCGCCAGCGTCGCGCCGCTGGCCGCCAGGACCAGCAGCCCAGCCAGGGCCAGCCGGCCGCCGGTGCCCGGCCGCACCGGCTGCTCGGGCGCGCGCAGCGCCTGCAGCGGCGGCACCCGGCTGGCGCGCGCCGCCGGCAGGGACGCCGCCAGGGCCACGGCGACCATCCCGGTGACCGTCGCGACCGCGACCGCGCCCGGCCGCAGCACCAGCGGATCGCCGGGGCCGACCACCAGCTCGACCCCGACCGCGTCGAACAGCAGCCGCAGCCCCGCGGCCATGGCCACCCCGAGCAGCACCCCGGCGGCGGCGCCGGCCAGGCCGATGCCCAGCGCCTCGGCCAGCACCGCGGCGGCGACCTGGCCGCGGCTGGCGCCGACGGTGCGCAGCAGCCCGTACCGGCGGGTGCGCTGCGCCACGGTCACGGTGAAGGTGGTGAACACGATCATGCCGGCGGCCAGCACCGTGATGCCGGCGAACACCAGCAGCCCGGTGGCCAGCGGCCCCAGCGACGACCGCAGCAGCAGCCCGAAGGTGTCGCGGTTCGCCGTCCCGGGCGGCACGATCTCGTGCCCGCCGCTGCCCAGCGCCCGGGTGACCGCGGCGCGCAGCTCCGCGGGGGCGGTCCCGTCGGCGGCGAGCACGCGCAGCGAGCCCGGGTCCCCGAACCGCTCGGCGGCCACGTCCGCGCTCACCAGCGCCGCGGGCGTGAGCAGCAACGCGCCGGGCGCGGGATCCCGCGCGCCGTAGTCGAACAGGCCGGTGACCATGGCGTCGAGCACGGTGTGGGTGAGCACCAGCCGGACCCGATCGCCGATGGCCAGGCCATGGGTCGCCGCGGTGTGCCGGTGGAGCGCCACCTCGCCGGCGGCGGCCGGCGCGCGGCCGGCGCGCAGCTCCTGGTCCCGCAGGGCAGCCTGGTCGATCCAGTTGCCCAGGTACAGCCTGGCCTGGTCCAGCCTGGACGCCGGCGCGTCCCGCCGCTCCAGCGGCCGACCGCCGGGGCTGGTCAGCAGGACGGTCTCCTGCTGCACCGGGGCCACGGCGGCGACGCCGGGGACCGCGGCGACGGTGTCGGCGACCCGGCCGGGCACCCTGGCGGAGCGCTGGGTCTCCTGCCCGCCGCTGGGGCGCACCACGCCGGCGGCGCGCCGGCCGCCCTCGATGAAGCGGCGGTCGAAGGCGCCGCGGACGGTGTCGACGAGGATGAGCGAGCCGGCCACGAACGCCACGCCCAGCGCCACCGACAGGACCGTGGCCAGCAGCCGCAGCGGGCGGGCGCGCAGATCGCCCATTGCCAGGCGGATCATCCTCACCCTCCCGCCTGCCGCGACCGCGGCGCCGCCTCCAGCCCCTTGAGCCGCTCCAGGACCAGGCTCGCGGTCGGGTTGGGCAGCTGGTCGACGACCCGCCCGTCGGCGAGGAACACCACGTGGTCGCCGTGGGCGGCGGCGGCCGGGTCGTGGGTGACCATGCCGACCGCGGTGCCCTGGGTGACGGCCTGCCGCAGCAGCGACAGCACCTCGGCGCCGCTGCGGGAGTCGAGGTTGCCGGTCGGCTCGTCGGCGAGGACGATCGCGGGCCGCGTGACCAGGGCCCGGGCAACGGCCACGCGCTGCTGCTCCCCGCCGGACAGCGCCGCCGGCCGGTGCCCCAGCCGGGCGCGCAACCCGACCGCGTCGACCACCCGCGACAGCCAGGCGTGGTCCACCTCGCGCCGGGCCAGGCGCAGCGGCAGCAGGATGTTCTCGACCGCGGTCAGCGTCGGCACCAGGTTGAACGCCTGGAAGACGAACCCGAGGCGGTCACGCCGCAGCCGGGTGCGCTCCTGCTCGCGCATGGCCGAGACGACGCTGCCGCCGATCAGCACCTGCCCGCTGCTGGGCCGCTCCAGCGCCGCCAGGCAGTGCAGCAGCGTGGACTTGCCAGACCCCGACGGCCCCATGACCACCGTGAACCGCCCGGCGGGGAACGCAACCGAGACGGCGTCGAGCGCCACGACCCGCGTGGCGCCGCTGCCGTAGACCTTCACCAGCTCGACCGCGCGGGCCGCGACGCCGCCGGCGTCGCTGTGGGTGGGGGCGCTGGTCATGCGGCTCCAGACTCCTTCGATGGGCTTGCAACGGCGACGAGCTTCGCTGCTCCCGAAGGTAGGCACGCCGGCGCCGCCGGTCATCGCACGCCGCGACCAGGTTCCGTGTCACACCGTGCGCCGACCCGTGCGGCGCATCTCAGCGCGCAGGCCGATGCGCGGCCGCGGACACTGCTCGGACAATGGGCGCATGCTCCGGCAGCGCAGGAACCCACCGGACGGCCAGGGCCGGCTGCGGGCGGTCGCCGGGTCGCGGCCGGCCGCCTGGGTCGCCGGCGGGGTGCTGACGGCCGCGGCGCTCGGGCAGGCGTGGTACCAGGACCTTCCGCTGGTCGGCCCGCTTGGCGTGGCGGTGGTGCTGGCCACCCTGCCGCTGGCATGGTCGCGGTCACGCCCGGTGGTCGCCGCCTACGTCATGACCGTCGCAGCGGCCTGCTACGCACTGGTCGACGCCCTCGAGCTCCAGCGCATCGAGGCCGAGCTCGCCCGGGCCGCGCCAGGCGCCCAGCCGGGCGCACCGCAGCCGGCGCTCCTCGCCCCGGTCGTCGGTGGCCTGATCGGCCTGTACCTGCTGGTCAGGCACGACCGGCTGCGCGTCCGCTGGCTGCTGGTGGTCGCCACCGCCGTGCTGCTGGGCAACGTCCTGGGCAGCCGGGAGGACGCGGCGGGGCTCGCCGTGCTCGCCGTCGCCCTGGCGATCGTGGCGGTCGACGCGGCGCAGACCCGCGGCGAGCTGCTCCGCGAGCGGGCGGCCGCGCTGGAGCGGTCCGTCGCCGACCAGCGGCGGGAGGCGGTCGCCGCGGAGCGCGCCCGGATCGCGCGGGAGCTGCACGACCTGGTGGCGCACTCGGTGTCGGTCATCGCGGTCCAGGCCGAGCTGCTGCCGCCAACCGTCCCCGGGCTGCCCGACCAGGCGCGGGCGGGGTTCGAGCAGATCGCCCGCTCGGCGCGGTCGGCCATGACCGAGCTGCGGCAGCTGCTGGACGTCCTGCGCCAGGGGCAGCCCGCCGCGGAGCTCGCGCCGCTGCCGACCCTGGCGCAGCTGGACGAGCTGGCCGACGCGCACCGCGCCGCCGGCGGCAGCGTCGAGCTGCGCACCCACGGGCAGCCGCGCCGACTGCCCGGGGTGGTGGAGCTGTCGGCCTACCGGGTCGTGCAGGAGGCGCTCACCAACACCCGCAGGCACGCCCCGGGCGCGCACGCCCGGGTGGACGTCTCCTACGCTCCCGACCAGCTCACCGTCCGGATCGCCGACGACGGACCGGCCACGCGCGCCACGCCGCCCGAGCTGCCGGGCAGCAGGGTCGGGCACGGCCTGGCCGGGATGCGGGAGCGCGTGAGCATGCTGGGTGGGCGCCTGCGGACCGGGCCACGGCCCTCGGGAGGCTTCGAGGTGACCGCGACCCTGCCGCTCCCGGTCAGCGGCGATGCCCCGGCGAGGGCTGGATGAGCATCCGCATCCTCGTCGCCGACGACGAGACGATCGTCCGGCAGGCGTTCGTGAACCTGCTGGCCATCCAGGACGGCCTGGAGGTCGTCGCGGACGCCACCGACGGCGCCGAGGCGGTCCGGCTGGCCGCCGCCCACCGGCCGGACGTCGCCCTGCTGGACATCCGCATGCCCCGCATGGACGGCATCGAGGCCGCGCGGCGCATCCTGGCCACCGGCCAGACCACCAAGGCGCTGATGCTCACCACCTTCGACCTGGACGAGTACGTCTACCGCGCCCTGTCGGTGGGCGCCAGCGGGTTCCTGCTGAAGGACACCACCGCCGAGGAGCTCGTCAACGCGGTCCGGGTGGTGGCGCGAGGCGATGCGCTGCTGGCCCCCGCGATCACCAGGCGGCTCATCGCCGAGTTCGCCAGGCAGCACCGCCCCCGGGCAGCACCCGCGGCACTGCGGCAGCTGACCCCACGCGAGACCGAGGTGCTGGCGCTGATCGCCCGCGGCCTGTCCAACGCCGAGCTCGCCGAGCACCTGGTGGTCAGCGAGCACACCGTCAGGACCCACATCGGCCACCTGTTCGCCAAGCTCGGCGTCCGCGACCGCGCCCAAGCCGTCATCGTGGCCTACGAGTCCGGCCTGGTCACCACCGGCGACCGCTGAGCAGCCGCCCGCGGCGCCCGATTTACGCAGACCCACCGGCTGCGGATAATCCAGCGGATACCGGTCACAAGGGGAGGTCGCCGCCATGCTCGTTGCCGCCGCGCGTCGCCGTCTGGGGCCCTCCCTGCTGGTCGCCGCCTTGCTCGCACTCACCCTCACCGGCGTGGTGGCACCGCCGGCGGCGGCGGTGTCCACCGGCATCGTCGTCAGCCAGGTCTACGGCGGCGGCGGCAACAGCGGCGCGACCTTCACCCACGACTTCATCGAGCTGTTCAACCGGGGCACCGGCCCGGCGTCGGTGGAGGGCTGGTCGCTGCAGTACACCAGCGCCACCGGGACTGGGAACTTCGGCGGCGCGGCCAACCTGATCACCCCGCTGCCCGCCACCACGCTGGCGCCCGGCCAGTACCTGCTGGTGCAGGAGGCCTCCCAGGCCGCGGTGGGCGCTCCCCTGCCCACCCCGGACGTCACCGACGACACCCCGATCGCCATGGGCGCGACCGGCGGCAAGGTCGCGCTCGTCAACGGCACAGCGCCGCTGGGCTGCAACGGCGGCTCGACCCCGTGCCCGCCCGACGCGCTAGCCCGGATCGTCGACCTGGTCGGCTACGGCAACGCCAACTTCTTCGAGGGCGGCGGGCCGGCGCCCGCGCCCGGCAACACCACCGCGGCGCTCCGCGGCGCCGGCGGCTGCACCGAGACCGACGACAACGCGGCCGACTTCGCCGCCGCGGCGCCGACCCCCCGCACCACCGCCACCCCGCTCAGCCCCTGCCCCACCGGCCCGGTCGACCAGCCGGTCGTCGCCGGCTGCGGCGGGCCGCTCAGCACGCCCGAGGGCGTGGCGGCGACCAGGCAGGTCACCGCGTCGGATGCGGACGACACAGTGGTGGACATCGCCATCACCGGCGTGACGCCCTCGCCAGCACCGGGGTCCATCGCGCTGAGCGACCTGGCGCCGGCGCCCGGGCCCGGCGGGACCGCCACCGCCACCGTCACCGTGGACGCCGCCACGCCCGCCGGGACCTACGCGGTGGCCGTCGCCGCCGGCAACGACGACACCGCCAACCCGCAGACGGGCACCTGCACCCTCACCGTCAACGTCGTCGAGCGCAGCACCATCAACCAGATCCAGGGGGCGGCGCACATCTCGCCCAGGAACGGCCAGAGCGTCGCCGGGGTCAGCGGGGTGGTCACCGCGCGCACCTCCAACGGCTTCTGGTTCCAGGACCCCAGCCCCGACAGCGACCCGGCCACCTCCGACGCGCTGTTCGTGTTCACCTCCGGCGCGCCCACGGTGGCCGTTGGCGACGCCGTGGCCGTGGGCGGCGTGGTCTCGGAGTTCCGGCCGGGCGGCGCCTCCAGCACCAACCTCACCACCACCGAGATCACCAGCCCGCAGGTCACGGTCGCGTCCTCCGGCAACCCGCTGCCCGTGGCGACGGTGGTGGGGACCGGCGGCCGGGTCCCGCCCGGCGAGGTGATCGAGGACGACGCCAGCGGCAGCGTCGAGACCAGCGGCACCTTCGACCCCGCCAGCGACGGCATCGACTTCTACGAGAGCCTGGAGGCCATGCGGGTCCAGCTCAACGACGCGGTCGCGGTGGGGCCGACCAGCGACTTCGGGGAGATCCCGGTGGTCGGCGACAACGGCGCCAACGCCGGGATGCGGACCGCCCGCGGTGGCGTGGTGGTGCGGCCGGGCGACTTCAACCCCGAGCGGCTGCACCTGGACGACGCGCTCGCCACCACCCCCAGGGTCAACGTGGGCGACCGCTTCCCCGGCGCGCTGGTGGGCGTGCTCGACTACTCCTTCGGCAACTTCAAGCTCTACCCGACCGCCACGCCCACCGCCGTCCCGGGTGGGCTCGCCCGCGAGATCACCGCCGCCGCCAGCCGCAACCAGGTCAGCATCGGCACGTTCAACGTCGAGAACCTCGACCCCGGCGACCCGCCGGCCAAGTTCGCGCAGCTCGCCGGCCTGATCGTCAACAACCTCAAGGCGCCCGACATCCTCGCCGTCGAGGAGGTCCAGGACAACAACGGGCCCACCAACGACGCCGTCACCGACGCCGACGTCACCTTCCGGGCGCTGATCGCCGCCATCCAGGCGGCCGGCGGGCCGACCTACGACTTCCGTCACATCAACCCGGTCGACGACCAGGACGGCGGCGAGCCCGGCGGCAACATCCGCGTCGGCTTCCTGTTCCGCACCGACCGGGGCCTGGGGTTCGTCGACCGGCCCGGCGGGACGCCCACCGCGGCCACCACCGTGGTGGGCAGCGGCGCCGGCACCCGGCTGTCGTTCAGTCCCGGCCGCATCGACCCGACCAACCCGGCGTTCGCGAACAGCCGCAAGCCGCTGGCCGGGGAGTTCCGCTTCCGCGGCCACCACCTGTTCGTGATCGCCAACCACTTCAACTCCAAGGGCGGCGACCAGCCGCTGTTCGGCCGCTTCCAGCCGCCCGAGCGCGTCACCGAGGTGCAGCGCAACCAGCAGGCGCAGGTCGTGCACGACTTCGTGGCCGCCATCGACGCCGCCGATCCGCATGCCAGCGTGGTGGTGCTCGGCGACCTCAACGACTTCGAGTTCTCCACCGCGGTCGACAGGCTGGAGGGCGGCTCCCTGCTCCACACGCTGATCGAGACGCTCCCGCAGCAGGAGCGCTACACCTACGACTTCGAGGGCAACTCCCAGGCCCTTGACCACATCCTGGTCAGCGACGCGCTGTTCTCCCGGCCCTTCGCCTACGACGTGGTGCACGTCAACGCCGAGTTCGCCGAGCAGGCCAGCGACCACGACCCGCAGGTCGTGCGCGTCACCGTCAGGCGGTGACCTAGCCGCGGGCGGAGATCTGCTGCACGGTCCACTCGTTGCCGTCGGGGTCGCGGAAGAAGACGAAGCCGACGTTGTCGAGCGGGTCGGCGACCGGCCGCGGGTTCTCGCCCAGGACCTGGACCTCGCTGACCTCCACGCCCCGCTCGACGAGCTCCGCGCGCGCCTTGCGGATGTCGGGGACCACCAGCTGCAGGCCCTTGAGCGAGCCCGGCGGCATGGAGGGGACGACCCCGCTGCCCACCACGATCGAGCAGCCCGACCCGGGCGGGGTGAGCTGCACGACCCGGTTCCCCTCGCCGAGCTCGGTGTCGTGGTCCACGTTGAAGCCGAGCTGCTGCCCGTAGAAGGCCTTGGCGCGGTCCACGTCCGCCACGGGGACCACGACCACTTCCAGCGTCCAGTTCATGGCGCATCTCCGATTCGGTCGACTTCCAGCCGGAGCAGCTCGGCGAGCCGGTCGTAGCTCTCGGCGACGCCGCGCCGCATGGGGTAGCGGAGCACGATGTCGCGGCCCTCCCGCGACGCATACCGCACCGTGGTGGTCAGCGTGGTCCTGCCGTCCCGCTCGACGAGGACGTGGGTGATCAGCGTCTCGCCCGGGTACGACTGGTCGTCGAACAGCTCGGTGTAGACCAGGCGGCCGGGTGGCAGGATCTCGCGGTACACCCCGCCATGGCCCTGCTCCGCGCCGCCGGGGCCGCGGGCGACGAACCGCCAGGTGCCGCCGACCCGCAGGTCGACCTCGCAGACGACCAGGTTCCAGCCGCGCGCACCGAACCAGCGCCGCAGCAGCGCGGGCTTGGTCAACGCGTCGAACACCAGCCGGCGGGGTGCGTCGAACGTTCGCGTCAGCACGATCTCCCGGTCGGTGGGCGTCGTCACCGTCAGTGCCCCGGGGTGGCTCATGCACGGCCTTCCCTGGCCCTGAGCTCGTCGAGCAGGGCGTCCAGGCGCTGGTAGCTCTCCTCCCAGTAGCTGCGGTAGTTCTCCAGCCAGTCGGTGGCGCGTTTGAGCGGACGCGCCTCGAGCCGGCACGGCCGCCGCTGCGCGTCCCGGCCGCGGGAGACGAGCCCGGCGCGCTCCAGCACCTTGAGGTGCTTGGAGATCGCCGGCTGGCTCATGGCGAACGGCGCGGCCAGCTCCGTCACGGTGGCCTCGCCCGACGCCAGCCGGGCGAGGATCGCCCGCCGCGTCGGGTCGGCCAGCGCCGCGAAGGTCGCGTCGAGCAGGTCCGAGCCCGCCGTCAAGCCCTCACCCCGTCGAGACCCCACCTGTCGATAACCTCTCGGTTCTATAACCTCTCGGTTCTTAACATGCGGCGGGCGGGCTGTCAATCGCCGAGGAGGTCCACGTCGGCGTGGGGGCGGCCGGCGAGGGTGGCGTAGCCGGGGCCGCGGTCGAAGAACGGCTCCCGGCCGCCGCGGGCGGCCCGCAGCGACGCGCGCAGCTCGTCGGAGGCGTCCTCGTCCACGACCGGGTCCTCGCGCGGGCCGCCGACGACCACGCCGTAGTCGTCGCGGGCGCCGCGGACGCTCACCTTGCCCCAGCGGACGTCGCGGGCGACCTCGTCGTAGGGGCGCTCCAGCGGGTCGCCCCAGCCGCCGCCGCCGGTGGTGCGGATGCGGATCACCTCGCCGGCGCGGACCGGCTCGGCGTCGGCCAGCGCGTCGACCACGCGCTCATCGGGGCCGCCGGGGTCGATCACCACGCCGAACGGCCGGCCGGCGCGGCCGCCGCGCACCCCCCAGCAGGACAGCAGCGACCGGTCGGCGATCGACATGAAGTGCGCGTCGCGCAGCATGCGGATGTGCTTCTCGTAGCCGAGCCCGCCGCGGTGGCGGCCGGGCCCGCCGGAGTCGACCGCCAGCCCCAGCCGCTCCACCACGAACGGCCAGCGCGACTCGGCGAACTCCACCGGGATGTTGCGGGAGTCCGGCACCACGTGCACGGTGTCCTCGCCGTCGGCGTACCAGCGGCCGCCGGAGCCGCCGCCCAGCACCTCGCGCATCAGGTACGGCTGCCCGTCGGCGTCATGCCCGTACACCCCGGTGTAGCGGATCGTCTCCTGGTCGGCCGGCATGCGCCCGTCGACCGCCTTGGCGAGCACCCCGGCCAGCACCCCGAGCAGCCGCAGGATCACGAAGGTGCGGGCGTTGGTGGGCGCCGGGAACACGGGGGTCAGCAGCGTGCCCTTGGGCGGGAAGCGCATCTCGATCAGCGGCACCACGCCCTCGTTGACGTCCAGCTCGGCGGCGCGCTCCGGGGTGTCGGCGAGGTTGCGCAGGATCGGCGCCAGCCACTTCTTCAGGAAGTTGCCGTCGGCGTAGTCGCCGCAGTGGTTGATCGGCCCCTTGGCCTGCGGCGAGGTGCCGGTGAAGTCCAGGATCAGCCGGCCGCCGTCCTCCGCCGTGCGGGTCAGCGTGATCCGCTGGGCGTGCAGCCTGGGCGGGTCGACGCCGTCGTGCTCGGCGTAGTCCTCCCACACCCAGGTGCCCTCGGGGATCTTGGCGAGGATCTCCCGGCGGAACGCCTCGGTGGTCTTGGCCACGATCGCGTCGAAGCAGGCCTCCACGGTCGCCCGGCCGTAGCGGTCGAACAGCTCGCCGAGGCGGCGCGCGCCCATCAGGCACGCCGAGCACTCGGCGTCCAGGTCGGCGGCGAGCGAGTCGGGCATGCGCGAGTTGCGGGTCATGATCCGCAGCGCCGCCTGGTTGGGCACGCCGGCGTCCCACAGCCGGATCGGCGGCACCATCAGCCCCTCCTCGAAGACGCTGGTGGCGTGCGAGGGCATCGAGCCGGGCACGGCGCCGCCGATGTCGTCGTGGTGCCCGAACGCCTGCACGAACGCGACCACCTCGCCGCCGGCGAACACCGGCACGGTGACGCACAGGTCGGGCAGGTGCCCGATGCCGCCCTCGGAGAGGTAGACGTCGTTGTGGAAGAACACGTCGCCGGGGCGCATGGTCGCCGGCGGGTGGTCGCGGACGACCGGGTGCACCAGCGCCGAGTAGGACCGGCCGGTGAGCTTGCGCAGCTTGCGGTCGTGGATGCCGGCGCGGAAGTCGTGCGCGTCGCGGATCATCGGCGAGCGGGCGGTGCGGCCGATGGCGGTCTCGACCTCCTGCTCGATGGAGGCCAGCGTCCCCTCCACGATCTCCAGCACGATCGGGTCCACCCCGAGGCCGCTCACGGCTGGGCCTCCGGGGTGACGACCAGGTTGCCGTGGCGGTCGACGGTGGCGCGGAACCCGGGGTGCAGCGGCAGGGTGGCGCCGTACTCCTCCACCACCGCCGGCCCGGAGATGGCGTCGCCCGGGCGCAGGCCGGCGCGGGCGTAGACCGGGGTGTCGAGGTGCTCGGCCCGCGCGTCGAAGCAGACCGGCCGCGAGCCGGTGCGGGCCCGTGCCGCGTCGCCGTCGCCCGGCTCGGCCTCGCGCAGCCGCGGCCGCCGGATCGGCCCCACCCCGGTGACCCGCAGGTTGACCCACTCGACCTGCTGCTCGGGCCGGTCGCGGAAGCAGTAGCCGTACAGCCGCTCGTGGGCGTCGTGGAACGCCGCCACGGTGGCGTCGGCCACGGCCTGGTCGACCGGCCCGTCGGGGACCGGGACGCGGACCTCGAACGCCTGCCCGTAGTAGCGCAGGTCGGCGCTGCGCAGGTAGCGGTGGGCCGCGCGCGCGAACCCCTCGGCGTCCAGGGTCGCCGCCGCCCGCGCCTCCAGCGAGGCGAACGTCGACGCCACCGCGGCCAGGTCGAGGTGGGCGTGCCTGGCCACCGCCGTCTGCACGTAGTCGTTCTTGACGTCGACGGTGAGCAGCCCGAACGCCGACAGGTTGCCGGGGTCGCGCGGCACCACCGCCACCCGGACGCCCAGGAGCTCCAGCAGCCGGCAGGCCAGCAGCGACCCGGAGCCGCCGAAGGTGACCAGGGTGAAGTCGCGGACGTCGAGCCCGCGCTTGACGGTGACCTGCCGCAGCGCGTTGGCCTGGTTCCAGGCGGAGATCTCCAGCACGCCGGCGGCGGCCGCCGGCGTCCCCAGCCCGAGCTTGCCGCCGAGCTGCGTCAGGCCCTCCCTGGCGGCCTCGACGTCCAGCGGCACCTCGCCGCCGAGCAGCCCGGGCGGGATGCGCCCCAGGACCACGTGGGCGTCGGTGACGGTCGGCTCGGTGCCGCCCTTGCGGTAGCAGAGCGGGCCGGGGTCGGCGCCGGCCGACCGCGGCCCGACCTTGAGGGTCCCCTCGCGCGACAGCCACGCGACCGAGCCGCCGCCGGCGCCGACGGTGACCACGTCGATCATGGGGATCTTGGAGGGGAAGGCGCCGACGCTGCCCTCGGTGGTGAGGGTCGGCTCGCCGCCCAGCACCACGCTCACGTCGGTGGAGGTGCCGCCGCCGTCCAGGGTGAGGACGCGGTCGAAGCCGGCGGTGCGGGCGACCAGCGCGGCGCCGAGCGCGCCGGCGGCGGGCCCCGACAGCACGGTGCTGATCGGCTGGTTGACCACCTCGTCGGCGGACAGCACGCCGCCGTTGGACTTCATGACGTAGAACGGGACCTCGCGGCCGGCCACCAGCTCGTCCAGGCGCTGCCGGATGGTGGCCACGTAGCGGCCGACCCGCGGCTTGACGGCGGCGTCGACCAGCGTGGTCATGGCCCGCTCGTACTCGCGGTACTCGCGCAGCACCTCGCTGGAGAGCGACACCACCGCGCCGGGGTGCTCGGCGGCCAGGACCTCGCGCATGCGCCGCTCGTGCGCCGGGTTGGCGTAGGCGTGCAGGAAGCAGACGCCGACCGCGGTCACGCCGCGGTCGCGCAGGAAGCGGGCGGCGGCGCGGGCGCCGTCCTCGTCGAAGGGGCGCAGCTCGGCGCCGCGGTGGTCCAGCCGCCCGCCGACGGTGCGGACCAGGTCGGCGGGGACGATGCGGGGCGGCTTCACCCAGAAGTAGCTGTTGCCGTAGCCGTCGGGCACGCTCTGGCGGGCGATCTCCAGCAGGAACTCGAAGCCCTCGGTGGTGACGAAGCCGAGCCGCTCGACCTTGCCCTCCAGCAGCAGGTTGGTGGCGACGGTGGTGCCGTGGCAGACGGCGGTGACGTCCTCGCCGGCGGCGCCGTCGCCGACCGCGGCCAGCACCTTGCGGATGCCGTCCATGAAGCCCTGCGCCGGGTCGGCCGGGGTCGAGGGGGTCTTGGTGGTGACGACCTGGCCGCCGACCTCGTCGAAGGCGACGACGTCGGTGAAGGTGCCGCCGGTGTCGACCCCGACGCGGATGCGCCGACCCGTCATCCGGCGTGCGGGAAGGAGGTCCGCGCCGGGCGGCGCAGCTCCTCCAGGTGGCGCTCGACGAAGTCGAGGTTGCGGTCGGCGAGGTGGTCGAACCGCTGCGGCACGCTGGACCCGGGGGTCAGCGACGCCATCGCGGTGGCGGGGTCCAGCCGGGCGCTGACCCAGCCCTGGTGGCTGGCGGCCCTGGCCACCACCTCGGCGATCGGCGTGACGATCATCGAGTTGCCGAAGTACAGCACCCCGGCGGTGTCGGGGCCGGTGGCGTTGGCGCCGACCACGAACACGTGGTTGTCGTAGGCGCGCGCCCGGTTGGTCAGCTCCCAGATGTCGGCCGAGCGCAGCAGCGCCGACGGCCGGCAGATGACCTCGGCGCCCAGCACCGCCTCGACCCTGGCCAGCTCCGGGAAGTCGCCGTCGAAGCAGATGGTCAGCCCGATGCGGGCCAGGTCGGTGTCGACCACCACCGCCCGGTCGCCGGGGGTCGCCCAGCCGCCGTGGCGGCGGTCCTCGCCGCAGAACAGGTGCGTCTTGCGGTAGCTGCCGAGCACCTCGCCGGACGGGCCGACCAGCGCGGCGGTGTTGTGGACCGTGCCGCGCCCGGCGCCGCGCTCGTAGGTGCCGAGCACCACGTGCACGCCGAGCCGCCTGGCGGTCTCCTGGATCGGCTCGGTGACCGGGCCGGGAACCTCGCTGACCAGGTCCCAGAGGGTGTCGGCGTCGACGCCGGGCGTCCAGCCGGTGGTGGCCGTCTCCGGCAGCACCACCAGCTCGGCGCCGGTGGCGTCCACGCAGCGCTCCACCTGCTCGGCGAGGTGGGTGAGGTTGGCCTTGACGGTCTGGGCGCCGAGCGGTCCCGGCGCGGGCGCGACCTGCACGGCCGCGGCGGTGAACGCGCGCATCGCTGCTCCTTCCTGGTGCCGCCCGGGCTACGAGGGCCGCCGCGCCGCGGCGCGGCGCGCCACCCATCCTCCCACCAGCACGCCCAGCAGCGCCGCGGCGGCGCCGAGCGCCACCCCGGCGGCGAGCTGCCCGCCGGCCGCTGCGGCGGGCCGCCTGGGCGGCGCGGTGAACACCTGCGGCGCCGGCTGGGTGCCGGCGGCGGCCTCGGCGGCCGGGGTCCCGGCGGGCACGGCCTCGGCGGGCGCGGCGCCGGCGAGGACCTCGTCGACCGCGGCGAAGAACTCCCCCGCGGTCCGCTTGGCCACCCCCACCAGCATCCGCTGCCCGACGCCGCCGATCATCCCGCCGACGACCGCGTCGGCGTCGTAGGACAGCACGGTGGTGCCGTCGCCGCCGGGCTCCAGCCGCACCTGCACGTCCGCGGACACGGTCCCCGGCGCGCCGGCGCCGCTGGCCTTGAGCGTGAAGCCGTGCGGCGGCCGCTGGTCGGCGAGGCGGACGTCGCCGGCGTAGGTGCCGCGCACCGAGGCGACGCCCGCATGCACGGTCATCTTGTAGGCGTCCTCGCCGGCCCGCTCCAGCCGCTCGCAGCCGGGGATGGTGCGGACCAGCACGGCCGGGTCGTTGAGCGCCTGGTACACCCGCTCCACCGGCGCGTGCAGGGTGGCGCTGCCGGAGACTCTCATGTCACGGACCCCCCTCCTGGGTCTTGCGCCGGCGCAGCTCCCACAGCTCCGACGGGGAGATCGGCATGCGGTCGATCCAGATGCCCTCGGCGTCGGAGATCGCCGCGGCCAGCACCGCCGCGCCGGGGATCACGCCGGCCTCCCCCGCCCCCTTGATGCCGAGCGGGTTGAGCGGCGACGGCGTCTCCTGGTGGTCGGTCTCCACGGTCGGGACCTCGGAGGCGTAGGGCATCAGGAAGTCCATGAAGGAGGCGTTCAGGAGCTGGCCGTGCTCGTCGTAGACCAGCCGCTCGTACAGGGCGCCGCCGACGCCCTGGGCGACGCCGCCGTGGATCTGCCCCTCCACGATCCGCGGGTTGATGAGCCGGCCGCAGTCGTGCACCACGC